>JAABUK010000021.1_pt1 | contig 342645 bp, 337 predicted proteins | sample 5559141 | NCBI WGS metagenome assembly JAABUK01 (sample SAMN10711869, study PRJNA513367) | rock metagenome | isolation source: Antarctica rocks | place: Antarctica: Victoria Land, Pudding Butte nord | collected 2016-01-03 | reverse complement strand
CTGCACTTCTTCCGCCGCCTCCGACTCCGCTGGGAACGCCGCCCCGAACTCCACGAGGCGTTCCTGCACCTCGGGTGCGCCGTCATCTGCCAGCGCTACCTCCGCGTTCTGTGAAACAGCTTCTAAGCCGATCACGAGGCCCACGAGACTCCACGCCGTCGTGATCTGCCACACGTCGGCCTCGGGCCGGCGTGCGCGGGCGCGCAGCGCTACCACGCCTCCGACCGCGCTGCCCGCGGCGGCGAGCTGCAACACCAACCCGAGCTCAGGAACCGGCGAGACAACTCCGGCGACAGTCGGTAGGACGAAGAGGGGGTGAAGGGCCTGAAACGCGTGCATGGCGCCCGCTCCCGACGAGGCACCGCCGCCCGGGTGCTTCCACGCGGCGCGCTAACGCGCCGCGGCTCCCGACTGCGGACCTTGTCATCGTGCGCCAGCCCAACGCCGTTTCGCCGCCCCTCTCGCTCTCCGACCAGTCGACGGTGTATCGGTCTCGTAGCGCAAGATGCGACGGGTGACGAACGCGCTCGTCCTCGGTGAGGGTGGAGTCGTCCTTGGCCTCGTGCTCGATGCGCTTAAGCATCGCCGGGTCGTCGAAGTGCGCCTCGATCTGAGTGATGTACGTCGATACGTGTACGCGTCCCTAAAGGCGCTCATGTGCTCGATCAGTCGACAAGGCAGATTTCTGGGTCTTCGTCGCCAGGCGGCCCAACCACTGCGACCGGTCGAGTCAGCCAAAGCACCGACGGGGAGTCCCAAGCGGCCCAAAACGTGGACGCGTCGAAGCCTGAGAGGAGGTTGCAGCCGTCGGACGGGACCCACGGTATTTCGGTCGTTCTTGGCAGGACCACCTGTTTGATCGCATATGGCTCGGGACTTCGGATCTTGCGTCGCAGCCGCGGTCCTGTCGCCACCCAAGCTAGGTCGCGTTCGAGTCCTTGTGTCCAACGACGGTGGATCTCCGCCAACGCAGCGTGTTTTGGTACCCCGCCTTCTCTGCTATCCAAGTCGTACAGCAGCAGTCGACGCACGCGCGAGACGCGTCGGAGCAGCAGGATCTCTACAAGAAGATCATCAACCGCCTGACGGATTTTCCCGAGGGCCGGTTCGGTGATCCATCCTGGGTCGCACTGCGAGAGCAGGATTTCGCCCTCGTGGTGCTCGTCGCGAGCCACGCGCCTCAATTCATCAAGAAGTTGTTGCGCCCGTGCCTCGACCATCAGTACCGGTTAACCACCTGAAGGTCATTCACGATGGTGTCTATTGCGGCTGTCCTGCTGGGCGCATCCTCGAGGCCAGCCGGGCGATCGTGGGAAGCAATGCGCCTCGAGAAACGCCACGCACCGGCTACGAGCGGGTCTGAAAGGGCGTCAAGGAATTCGATCAAGGCGTCCGCCCGCACGCGCTCCTCGGTAGGGAGGAGCAGCAGCGCTACGGCGATCACCGAGGCAGCCGGGCGCTGGTTCGACGGGTACACCGGAAACGCTCCAGTCAGCCCATCTTCGGTGTACCTGGCGTCTACTCGCCTCCAGAGCCGCGGGCCTGCCTGTCCGCTGCCAAGAAGACGCGCGAGCCGGCAAAGCCCTTCTTCTGCAGTGAGCCGCTTGTCTCCCCGGACGAAGCGAAACAAGCGTAAACGCATCGCAAGGTAGGGGTCTGCCTGCGAAATGATTCCGTCTGTCTGTAGTTGTGGCGGCGGCGACCACCATCGATCCTTGAATGCAGCGATGCTGTTCACACAAAGCTCGAGTGCAACCTGCTCGAGCCCCCCAACGCTCGCTAAGAAAGCGTGGCTTGACACGCGCGTGTCTTGATGGTCCCCGTCGCGCAGGTCCTTGAGCCGCTCGTCGATGGTGGCCCAGACAGACATGCCTTCCGCGTACGATCCGAAGAACTTGACTCCGGTCAGTACCTCGCAGAGCACGTACAGCCCTTCGCCCTGGGCGGTGCCGTCGAAATCCGTGTAGCCCCAGAGCCACTGAAATGCGGCCTCAGGGACGCTCAGTCCGCGGGCCCAGGGATCATGCGGTGGGATGTAGGTGACTGGGGGATCGGGATCGACGGCGCGCCGGATGCTGGTCCTTGTGCGCCACATCCCGGCCATGACCGTTGCTAGTGCTCGTCGATCGGCATTCGGGGTCTGCACGCGAGCAAACGCCGTCTTGTGAATCCAGGCTGCGAGTCGGCTTGTGTGGCCGAGAAGGGCAGCGGCCTCGACCTCCGACTCCGCTGTCCGAATCGAGGTTGGCACGAGAATCCCGCTTGCCGATTCAACAACATCGTCAAAGATGCGCGTGAGAAGCCGCGTGCCTACAGCGTCGAGCTGCCCACTCAGCAGAGCGCGGCCGATGAGCTCCGCAGTGCGGAGCTCCAGACGAACGAGAAGACGCGTCGCTGCCAAGTCATCAGCTACGTCTGCCGCGACTAGTTCTTCGACACGCTCTCGCACCGCGGGAAGACTGCGCGTGTCAAGCGCCAGCACGAGGGCGTCAACGTAATCACTCGCCCCTTCGGCGCGCTCGAGCCAACGCGGGTCGCGACCGTCGATTCCATGGCCGGGTCCCAACGAGCGCGTTAGCGCCCGTGACAGGAACTTCCTGCGCCCGCGGCCACCTGCCACGTCGAGCACCCGGAACACGCCCAAGACGCCAAGGCCCGCCGCGATTCCAGAAAGGACCACACTGGCCGCAGCGAACCGGCCGGCCGTCGACCCTCCAGAGTAGACAGCAGCGACCGCCACAACAACAGCGACGGCGGACACCGAAAACCAAGCGCCAAGGCCCGCGTGGTTCACGACCAGGCGCAGCGAAGGCCACGAGGATTCACCGCGGACGGTCAACCCTACGACGAAAGAAAGTGCTGGGAGCAAGCCCGCGAAGAGCCCGAGCGAGAGGTCGAGCGTGAACTGGATACCGCTCTTTGAATTCCAAGCCGCGGCGACCAAAGCGGCCAGGGCGACGGCGCTCGCGGCGATCACAGCCCCCATCCGTCCCTGCATCAAAACGCCTCCGTCTCGCGCTGCATCACAGCCACGAGTAATAGCGCTCGCGGCAGGGCGAAGGGAGTCTCATGTTGCCTACCCGCGACGGGTTCGCCGGAGGAACGTCACGTCCGCGGCGCCGACCCCGGCGTCTCAACGGAGCTGAACTCCTCGACGGGTAGCGAGCCGCGAGCCGCGAGCCGCGCGGCACCAGCGGCACTGAGGAATTCGGTCGGTAGGCGCTGACCGAGCGGCCGGACACCTGCATCGCTACCCGGCACGATCCGCCACCGCGCCGCCTCGCCGATTCCTACTCATTTCATACCCGCGCGTCAGCGACACGTTCTCGGGCGTGGGTCCCAGCGGGAGCCCAGGGCAATGTGGTCGACAGGCCGACAGGCAACGAACGCGCGCGATCCGACCCAACCCAACCGAAAGCGGCGGTTCAACCGCCCAGGAGGAGGGGCAACTGCGGTGTCCATGGCCCGTCGCCTCGGCTAGGGAAAGGACTCGTTGATGGTGTCGAAGTGGCTGCCGAAGCGCGTCAGGCCTTTGACCCGTCCGCGCACGCATGACCGCAGTAGCGGCGCCTTCGCACTCAGGCGCGGACGCGCTCGTCGCACCGGAGGCGAGAGCCTGCCCAAGACGCTCGACCGCCGCATAGGTGATGATCCGGCCATCTTCCACATGCGCGACGAGCCGGACACCTGGGTCAGCCTCGCCCCCGAAGTCTTCCATCGAGCAGCTGTCAGCGACCCCCACCACCTCGAGATGGAGATGGGGGGAATCAAGATCGTGATGAAACCGACCGCTGCGTAGCTACTTGCCCCGACCCTTCGGGGATCCCGCTGGCGGCCACGCTCACCGGCGGCAACCGCACGACGTCACTCAGCTGCTGCCCTTGCTCGACGGGCTTGGGCCCGTGCGCGGGAAGGTCGGCCGGCCGCGTCAGCGCGCCGACAGCCTGCTCGCCGACCGCGGCTATGACCACGACAAATACCGCCGCGAACTCTGGGCCCGAGGCGTCAAGCCAATCATCGCGCGACGCCAAACCGAGCACGGCTCAGGACTCGGCAAGCGCCGCTGGATCGTCGAACGGACCTTCGCCTGGCTGCACTTCTTTCGCCGCCTCAGACTCCGCTGGGAACGCCGCCCCGAACTCCACGAAGCGTTCCTCCACCTCGGCTGCGCCATCATCTGCCAGCGCTACCTCCGAGTTCTGTGAAACAGCCTCTAAGAGCGGTCGGCGACGAACCGGACCGTCGGCGTGAGGGCCCCGTGCTCGTCGAGGTTGATTTCGATGCAGGCGATGCGTCGAACGGCGGTGTGGACGCGTGTGTCTTGCATCAGCGCGTGGCTGAGCTCTCGTGTCGCTTCGAGGAGCTCTGGCATGTAGGTGGCGCCGGAGTCCGGGAACCGCACGGGGATGAGGTAGACGTCAAGCGCTGGCGGTGCTCCTGCGGTGGCGGGGAACTGCGCTTCGGGGTATGCGTTTCGAAGGCGCTGGTATTGCGGGGCGGTCGCGAGGTGCGCGGCGCATGCGAGTTGGCCTGGTCCCCGGTGAAGCGTTGACAGGTTGCTAGTGCGGTTTTGATCGGCGTGAGAAGCGTCGGAGCCGAGTCGGGAGGGCGAGGCGGAGGCGCTTCTCACGTCCGGTCGGCCGCCGAGCATGGGCCGCTCGACTACGCAGGAGGATCTGTGTCTGAGCGACGCACCTACCGGAAGTTCAGCGCCCAGCAGAAGACCGAGCTCGTGCTCGCGGCTTTGAAGGGCCACAAGACGATCGCCGAGCTCGCGCGCGAGCGCGACATTTCCGAGACGCTGCTGCGCCGGTGGCGCGAGCAGTTCCTCGCCGGCGGGGCGGAGAAGCTCGCGGGCAAGACCGAGCGCACCGAGCTCGATGAGCTGCGGCGCGAGAACGCCCGGCTGGCGCGGACGCTGGGCAAGAAGACGATGGAGCTCGAAGTCTCGGGGGAACTCTTGCGGGGATGGGAGTGACCGAGCGCGTCGCCCGTTCCCGCGAGCTGGTGGCGGCCGGGCGTCCGGCCGCCACCGTGGCGCGCGTCGCCGGCATCAGCCGGCAGGCTCTCTACCGGCGGCCGAAGCGGCCGCCGCGCGGCCACCGCAGGCCGCTCTCTGAGGCAGACCGGGTGATCTTGGAGGTCGCCCGGGAGAACCCGACCGACGGCACCCGGATGGTCGCCGCCCTGGCCGCCCGGGAGCTTGGGCGGGCGGTGAATCGCAAGAAGGCCCGGCGGCTCATGACCGAGCACCGGTTGCTGCAGCGCCACCGGCCGCTCGGGCGACGCAAGCGGCCGGGGTTCTTCCGAGTCGAGCGCCCCGATCAGCTCTGGCACATGGACATGACCTCGGTCTGGAGCGCCGAGCACGGCTGGAGCTACTTGAACGCGATCATCGACTGCTGCACCCGCGAGATCACCGGCTGGAGCCTCGACGTCCGCTGCCGCCACCAAGAAGCCACAGCGGTCCTCGAGCAGGCCGTCGAGGACCGCCGGATCGAGCCCGGGACCCTCGTCCTGGGCAAGCGACAACGGCACCGCCTACCCTCCCGCGCGTTCCGCGCCCGGCTCGCTGAGCTCGAGGTCACGCACCGCCGCGGCGGCTACCGCGACCCCGAGAGCCAAGCGTTCATCGAGTCCTGGTTCTCAAAGCTCAAAGAACGCTGCATCTGGCGCGAAGAGTTCGAGACCGTCGACGACGCCCGCGAAGCCATCGACCGCTACATCGACCGCTACCACCACCGGCCCCACAGCCGGCTCGCCTACAAGACCCCGCGCGAAGTCGCCGCCATCTGGCAAAATCCCGACGACCACCTAACACCCGCGGCCTGAACCGACAAACGCACACAGGGTCCACGCCAGTCGATGCAGGGGCCGCCAACTATTGTCAGCTCTGTGGAGGCGCTGCCCTGTGAGTTCTCGGTGTCGCGGGAGCCATTTGTTGGCTTGCCGATCGGGCGACTGACGACAGATGGCTCCCTGACCATTGGGGACGACCTCCCGAAGATCATTGCTCGTTACGACTCTGCCCAGGCCGAGATACTCGACGAGAAAGATCGGCCGCTGGCCCGCGTGACGGACGACGCCCAGCTGACGACCGAGTCCGTTGGCATGGACACCGTCTTGGCGCGGGTTGGTCGGGACGGCACCATCTGGGACGCCTCTGGTAATCGCGAGCTTGGGCGCGTCGAGTGCGGGCTGCCACTCGACGGCCTCCTGCGTCGCCACGCCGCCGCCGCCGCATACCTCGTAGTAGATCCTCGTGAGCATCCACACGCGCGGTTCAACAGGTCGCCACCGCGCGCGGGCGCCCTTTCGGGCGCGCTCGTGACGGCCCTCGCAAAGGCCGCTGTTCGTCAGCGTCGGCCGGTCGAGCAGAAGGACTCGGCGCAACCGAAGGCGGCGTCCTTCGAGCGCGAGATCTCAATAGGCCTCGCCGCCCAAGCGCACGGAGACAGCGAGGCGGCGCGGGAACACTTCTTATTGGCGCAAGGGCAGTCCGAAGCGTCAACGACGGTCCTGGATGAGTTCTTGATGGGCGTGACGTCGCTGGTCGTCGCCGATTTCCGGGCCGCGCTCGAGTCGTTTCACGCCGTCGCTGACGCTGGTCTCTCAGATCCGTTGATACGGCCCATGCTCGGAATGCCGCTTGGCCAGATAGCGATAGGGGAACAGTCGCTCAGGTGTCGCGTCGACCTCCGGAGCGTGTGGGTTGGACAACTGGCCGCGGGTCTCGGCGTTCGTGACGCGGCCGCCGTTCGCCGAGCTGTGAGGTATCTGAGCGCCACGGAGAAAGCCGACGACGTTCAAGGCGCGATTGCGCTTGCTCAACGTTGGCTCGAGCTTCACGAGTCCGGCGCTGGCGGTTTGACGTCGGATGCGGCCCGAAAGGGCAGTGGTCCGCGCTCCACCATTCCGGTCGTCGCCGCTGGTAGGCCCGCCATCCCGCCGGTGTCTGACGACGTCGAAGAGATTCTCAGCGAAATGCGCACGCTGTGCGTGCCGGAGATTGTCGACGAGCGACCTTCTGGCCTGCGTTGGCAGTTCGAAGAAGGTCTGATCGACGTGGCCGGTCTACAAGAGATCTTAGTTCGACAGCGGAATATCCATCAGATGATCGAGGACGGGGTCTGGAAGCCCTGAAATGAACTCCTCACCCCAGCATGGGGCGCTGTGAGAGGGATTGCTCGAGCTGTCGTAACGACAAGCGCCAAGATGGGCTAGAGGGATGGTTCAGCGATAAGAGTTCGACGTCCTCGCCGTTGAGCTGGAACCGATCGCGCTCAATGTGGCCCGGGCTCTCCCTCCACTCGGGACGAAGTAGTGAGCGCACTGAGTCGCGCGGCTGTTTGGCCCGTCCCAGAATCAGCACGACTCTCGGCCGAAGAATCGCCAACTCCTGTACGAAGAGCAGTGATGGGCAGTTGGAGAACATGGCCGGGAAGGGCGAGCCTCGCGGTCGTCTAGGGGAGCACTTGATCGCTTGCGTAAAGGCGCAGGCGTCCCACGTCGGCGCCAACGTGGTGGGCATTGGGTGCTCCCAGTCATCTAGCGGCAAGCGAGCGAGTGATCTCTCGACTAGACGGGCATAGCTCATGGCACCGTACGCAAACGGTAGACCGCGAACGCCTCTCTTACCGGCGCGCTGTGCCTCAATGTGCAGGCCACAAATCCACCAGTTAGCTTCGAGGCCACCAGCCCCGTTGAAGTTCATGCCAACCACGCAGATTCGGCGGTCGCCGTAGTTCGCCCCTATGAAAGGAGCGGAGATTCCAGCCTCGGTAGGGCTGGGCGACTCGCGGTCCTCTGCCGGCTCCCAGCACTCCGCGCACCGCGGGCAAATCTCGTTTAGCGGCATGTCGACCCCACCCGGTAGTACGCCTACCTCTTGGTAGAGATCGCAGAGCCGATCGACGAGCTGTATCGCGTGTTGAGAGGCCCCGTACGTCTCTCGAAGGGCACCGAGAAATTCCGAGCGATTCATGGCGCCGCTTCGGCGATCACTCGGCATATGCTAGGCACCTGCGGCCCCGGAGCCATCGCTTCGCCACAGTCTCGGACCGCCGGCGCGAAGCTCGACGTTCGCTGGCAGAGCCGACGCCGAGTGCAGCACGGCAGCTCAGGACCAACGCGACGAACCTGTGTCCCGAACCATGTCCCGAACGCAGCAATTCTGACCAAGAACCACCGGTCCCCAGCGAACTCAGATCACCGTAGATACCGTGAAACACCTGCAAAGAGAGGGCTTCCCAAGCCGAAGGTCGCGGGTTCGACCCCCGTCGTCCGCTTGAGCGAAATTCCTGCTCGTACAGGGTTTGGCTGTGGCGGCGAACCGCGATCTCCGGTCCCGAACGATGCTTATGGCCACCATCTCGGGCGTCCGAGCGGCCTGATCGTTGCGGCCGTGATGGCGGCGCGGAGCTGGCTCGGCAAGGAGACCACACCCTCGGCGCGGTCGCGCCGGACCGCCCGACATCGAGCCGCCCGCCGACGTTTGCCCGCGCAACGATCGGGCAGGGTCTGAGAGGACGTCATTCGACAAGGAGCGAGTCAGTGGAGCAGCGCGCGTTGGGAGCAGAAGGTCTGAAGGTCTCTGCCCTCGGGCTGGGATGCATGGGGATGTCCGAGTTCTACGGGCAGGCGGACGAGAGCGAAGCGGTGGCCACGATCCACCGGGCGCTCGAGCTCGGCGTCAGCCTGCTGGACACCGCCGACATGTACGGGCCGTTCACGAACGAGCAGCTCGTCGGCCGGGCGATCGCCGACCGCCGCGACCAGGTCGTGCTCGCGACGAAGTTCGGCAACGAGCGCCGCGAGGACGGCTCCTTCGTCGGCATCAACGGCTCCCCGGACTACGTGCGCAGCGCGTGCGAGGCGTCGCTGCGCCGCCTCGCCGTCGACCACATCGACCTCTACTACCAGCACCGGGTGGACAAGACCGTCCCGATCGAGGAGACGGTGGGAGCGATGGCCGAGCTCGTGGAGCAGGGCAAGGTGCGCTACCTCGGCCTCTCGGAGGCCTCGCCCGAGACGATCCGCCGCGCGCACGCCGTGCACCCGATCTCCGCGCTGCAGACGGAGTACTCCCTGTGGACCCGTGACCCGGAGGACGCGATCCTGCCCACCGTGCGCGAGCTCGGCATCGGCTTCGTGCCCTACAGCCCGCTCGGGCGCGGCTTTCTCTCCGGCCGCTTTCGCTCCCCGGAGGACGTGCCCGAGGACGACTTCCGCCGCCACAACCCGCGCTTTCAGGGCGAGAACTTCGAGAAGAACCTGGAGCTCGTCGACCGTGTGCGGGAGATCGCCGAGGAGCAGCACGTGAGCCCGAGCCAGCTCGCGCTCGCGTGGGTGCTCCACCAGGGGGAGGACATCGTCCCGATCCCGGGGACCAAGCGCGTCTCCTACCTCGAGGAGAACGTCGGCGCGGCGGAGATCTCGCTGAGCGCGGAGGACCTCGAGCGGATCGACGAGGCGGCGCCACACGGTGCGACCGCGGGCGAGCGCTACCCGGACATGTCGAGCATCGATGCCTGAGCCGAGCACCGTGGTCGGCGATCTCTCAGGGAAGGTCGTGGCTATCACCGGCGCCTCCTCGGGCATCGGGGAGGCAACCGCGCTCGCATGTGCGCGCGCCGGCGCGGCGGTGGGGCTCGCCGCGCGGCGAGCCGAGCGCATCGAGGCCCTCGCCGAGCGCATCACGGGCGAGGGAGGCCGCGCGCTCGCCATCGAGACCGACATGGGGGAGGAGGAGCAGGCCCGGCGCTTCGTCGAGCAGACCCACGCCGAGCTCGGACGCCTCGACGTGCTCGTCAACAACGCCGGCGCGATGCTTCTCGGTCCGATCGAGGGTGCGCCCACCGAGGAGTGGCGGCGCATGATCCACGTCAACCTCTTCGGCGTTCTCTACGGAACGCACGCCGCCCTGCCGATCATGCGCGCGCAGGGCTCGGGGCACATCGTCAACGTCTCCTCGGTCGCCGGCCGCGTCGCGCGCGCCGGCTCTGGCGTCTACAACCTGACGAAGTTCGGCGTGGGCGCGTTCTCCGAGTCGCTGCGCCAGGAGACCGCGGGCGCCGGCATCCGCGTCACTCTCGTGGAGCCGGGCGCCGTGGCCACCGAGCTCGCCGGGCACAACCGCGAGGAGGTCCTCGCGCAGATGCAGAAGCGCTTCGCGGGGGTGACGCCGCTCGAGTCCGAAGACATCGCCCGCGCCGTCCTCTACGCGATCGGCCAGCCAGAGAACGTGAGCGTCAACGAGGTGCTCGTCCGCCCGTCCGCCCAGGCGGGTTGAACCTCCTCGTCCTCAAGCTTCTCCTCGCCCCGGCGCTCATCGCCGCCGCGACGCTCGTCGCCCGGCGGTTCGGACCGGCGCTGGGAGGATGGGTCTCGGCGCTGCCGTTCATCGCCGGTCCCGTGCTCCTGATCTTCGCGCTCGAGCACGGGGCGGCCTTTGCGCAGCGCGCGGCGGCGGGGACGCTGCTCGGGATGGTCTCCCTCGTCGCGTTCATCGTGGTCTACGTCCGCCTCGCGCCGGGGCGAGGGGTCGTGACGTCCCTCTTCGCCGGCTGGGTCGCCTTCTTCTCCCTCACTGCCGCCACCGCCCGCTGGGAGCCGTCCGTCGCCGTCGCCGGGGCGGCCGTCGTCATCGCGCTGGGGCTCGGCGGGGCGCTCGCGCGCGAGCTCGACCCCTCGAGCACCGTGCCCGCCGCGGGTGGCGGGAGCGGGCTGCTCCTCATGCGCGTCCTCGCCACCGCCGCGCTCGTCCTCCTGCTCAGCGCGCTGGGCGGCGTGCTCGGGCCGCACGTCGGCGGAATGCTCGCGGCCTTCCCCGTGCTCGCCTCGCTGCTCGCGGCATTCACCCACCTCGGCGATGGCGGCCGGGCGGCCGCCGCGCTGCTGCGCGGCATGATCACCGGATTGGTCGGCTTCGCCGGCTTCTGCCTCGTCGCCGCGCTCACCCTGGCCTCGTGGGGGCTCCCGCTCGGCTTCCTCGCCGCGAGCCTGGCGGCGCTCGCGCTCCACGGGACGACGCTGCCGCTCGTCGCGCGAGGCGAGCAGCCGACCCGTGAAGCCGCGGCGGCGAAGGGAGCCGGGTAGGCTCGCGGCATGCGCGAGGTGGTGAGCGGTCTGTGGCAGATCCCCCTCGCCCCGCGCGAGGCGGTCAACGCCTATCTGCTCGGCGACGTGCTCGTAGACGCGGGAACGCCGGGGATGGGCAAGAAGCTCCCGGATCGCTTGGCCGGGCGCCCGGTGGCGGTCCACGCCATCACGCACGCACACGGTGACCACGTCGGCGGGTCGAAGGCCGTCTGCGACGCGCTCGGGACCGAGCTCTGGGCGCCGCCGGCGACGCCGACGACGTCGCGCGCGGGCACCCGGCCATCCCCGAGAGCACGTGGGCGACTCCGCTGCTGCGGCGCGCCCCGGGCTGGCCGGCGCATCCGGTCGCCCGCCGGCTCGTCGAGGGGGACGAGGTCGGCGGCTTCACGGTGATCGACACACCCGGCCATTCGCCCGGCCACGTGTCGTTTTGGAGGGAGTCCGACGGGGCGCTCGTGGTCGGCGACGCCTTCTTCAACAACCACATCATCACCACGCGGCGCGGTCTACGCGAACCGGTGCGGGTCCTGACCGTCGACCCGGATCGCAATCGAGAGTCGATGCGGCGCCTGGCCGACCTGGGTCCGAGCGTCGCCGTGTTCGGCCACGGCCCGCCGGTGTTCGACGCCGGAGCGAAGCTGCGGGCCTTCGTCGACGCGTTGTAGTCGCCCGGCGGGCCAGGGCCGTCAGGCGGGGCGTCGCTGCGGTGGGCGCCAGCAGGAGAGCACGCGGTCGAGCTCGCTCCAGTCGACGGGCGCGACCTCGAGCTTCGAGGCGGGGGGGCGCCCGTGCGCTCGCATGCCGTCGAGGAGCAGCGCGAGGTAGCGCCGCCAGAGGTTCGGCTCGACGGACTGAGACGCGTCGATCAGGGCACCGAGCATGATCTGCAACAGGGGCATGTCCTGCGGCGTGAAGTCCGCCCGCAGGTGCCCCGCCTCCTGCGCGCGGCGTACCAGCTCGGTCGCGAGCGGGCGCATCTGCTCTCGGATCGAAGCGATGTGCTCGCGACCCTCGCTCGTGCCGAGCAGCAGCTCCTTGAGGCCGCGGTCGGCGGCCTGGAGCGCGAGCGTCCGCTCGAGGAAGCCGACCAGCCCCTCCCAGGCGTCCTCGACCTCGAGAGCGTGCTCGGCGAGCGAAACGATGTCGCGCACGCGTTCGTCGAAGAGCGCGTCGATGAGCGTCTCCCGAGTTCCGAACCGGCGGTAGGCGGTGCCCACGCCGAGGCCCGCATGGTGGGCGACGTCGTCGAGCGTCACCTGCAGTCCGCGCTGCGCGAACAGCTCCCGGGCGGCGTCGAGCAGCAGCCGGCGATTGCGTTCGGCGTCAGCCCGCAGGGGGCGCGGCGTGGCCGACATGAAGCGAGTCTAGCGGGAAACGGAGAGATGTTCTCCGCATCTGCTACGGTGCCCTCCTAACTTGAGAAACCATCTCCGCTTAGGAGCGTCAGCACCATGGACAACCCCCACTACGAGCGCCGCTGGCTCATCCTCGCCGTCCTCGGCATCGCCCAGCTCATGGTCGTGCTCGACGCGACGATCGTCAACATCGCCCTTCCCTCGGCCCAGAAGGCGCTCGGGTTCACCAACGACAACCGCCAGTGGATCATCACGAGCTACGCGCTGGCCTTCGGCTCGCTGCTCCTGCTCGGCGGTCGCATCTCGGACCTCTTCGGGCGCAAGTGGACCTTCGTCGGTGGGTTGATCGGATTCGCCGTCGCCTCGGCCGTGGGCGGGGCTGCTCAGTCCTTCGGCATGCTCGTGAGCGCCCGCGCGGCGCAGGGCGTCTTCGGCGCGATCCTCGCGCCGGCCTCGCTCTCCCTGCTCACCACGACGTTCACCGAGCCCTCCGAGCGCGGCAAGGCATTCGGGGTCTTCGGCGCGCTGGCGGGCAGCGGCGCCGCCGTCGGTCTGCTGCTCGGAGGCGTGCTCACGGAGTACCTGTCGTGGCGGTGGTGCCTCTACGTGAACCTACTGTTCGCCGGGGCGGCGGTCGCGGGAGCGCTCGTGCTGCTGCACAACCGGAGCGCCGCCGAGCGCCCGCGCTTGGACATCCCGGGGACGCTCTCGGCGTCGGCGGGGCTCTTCGCGCTCGTCTACGGCTTCTCGAACGCCGAGACCTCGGGGTGGACGGACGGCCTCACCCTGCTCATGCTCGTCCTCGCCGCCGTGTTCCTGACCCTGTTCGTCGTGATCGAGCGACGCGTCTCGCATCCCCTGCTGCCGCTCCGCGTCGTGCTCCACCGCGACCGCGGCGGCTCCTACCTCGCCGTGGCGATGTCGGCGATCGCGATCTTCGCGGTCTTTCTCTTTCTCACCTACTACCTCCAGCAGAACCTGCGCTACTCCCCGATAAAGGCGGGCCTCGCCTTCCTGCCCATGGTCGCCGGGATCGTCCTCAGCTCGACCACCGCCAACTTCAAGCTGCTCGCGCGGACGGGCGCGCGCCCGCTCGTGCCGAGCGGGATGCTGCTCGGGGCCGCGGGCATGGTCTACCTGACCGGGCTGGCGCCGCACTCAACCTACGTCGGACACGTCCTGCCGGCCCTTCTCCTCATGGGGCTCGGCTTCGGCCTCATCTTCGCCCCCGCGATCGCCACCGCCACGCTCGGGGTCGACGCGCGGGATGCGGGCGTCGCCTCCGCGATGGTCAACACGAGCCAGCAGGTCGGAGGCTCGATAGGCACCGCGCTGCTCTCCACGCTCGCGATCACCGCGACGAACCACATGCTCGGGGCCGGCCGCCGCACGCCCGAGCTCGTGGCCCGCGCCTCGGTCCACGGCTACACCACCGCGTTCTACTGGTCGGCGGCGATCTTCGCGCTCGGCGCGATCGTGTGCGCGCTCCTCCTGCGTCCCCGGGAGCAGCTGCCGACGGCGCCGATCGGCGAGCCGATCTTCGCGCACTGAGATCAGGCAGGCGTACCATGCCCCGCATGGCCCTGAAGACCGATCTTCACCCGGGGGAGGCGGTCGTCAGGGACTCGCGCGCGAACCTCCAGCGAGGCGCGGAGACCGTCGGGGGCCACCTCTACCTGACCGACCAGCGTCTGATCTTCGAGTCGCACGCCGTGAACGTCCAGCGGGGCGCCACGGAGATCGCGCTGGCCGACGTGGCCGATGCGCGGAAGGTGTGGACCAAGTTCCTCGGCGCGATCCCCCTGGCGCCCAACTCGATCGCGGTGCGGACCACCGGCGGTGAGGAGTACCGCATCGTCTGCGGCAAGCGCGACGACTGGATCGCCGCGATTCTCGGGCCGCGGTGAGCCCGCCGCGGCGTAGGCTCCGGTCGGTATGAGCAGCCACCGAGTAGCCCTCCGGAGCCGGGCGAGATGGCTCGCGCTCAGCTTGGCCGGGGCGGCCGCGCTGGCGCTCGGGTGGAGTGGAGCGCCCGCCGCCCGGGCGGCGGGGCGCTGCGGCGACGTCGCCCGGCGCCCCTGGTGTGACACCTCGCTCTCGCCCGAGAAGCGTGCCGGTCTTCTCCTCGGCGCCCTGACCGAGGACGAGCGGATCTCGCTGCTCGGCGGAGACGACCTGACCGGGGTCCTCGGGATAGATCCGAACGACCACACCGGGGTGGGTGCCGGCGTGCCGCGCGTGGGTCTGCCGAGCGTCAACTACACCGACGGGCCGGTGGGACCCCGGCAGGGTCCGGCCACGGCGCTGCCCGTGCCCCTCGCCCTGGCCGCCACCTGGGATCCGGAGCTCGCCCGCGCGCACGGCGCGGTGGTGGGCGGCGAGGCCGCCGACAAGGGCAACGACGTGGTCTTCGGCCCCACGGTGAACATCATGCGCACGCCGCTCGGCGGGCGCACCTACGAGGCTTACGGCGAGGATCCGTGGCTCGTCTCGCGGATGGCCGTGGGCTGGATCAACGGCGCTCAGTCTGAGGGCGTCATCGCCAACGTGAAGCACTTCGCCGCCAACAACCAGGAGGGCGACGCCGGCGCGGCGGCCGACCGGAGCGCCCCGGGGCAGCCGCTCGGCCCCCCGCCCGTCGAGGGCAACCGCCTGCTCGTCAACGCGAACGTCGACGAGCGCACGCTGCACGAGGTCTACCTGCCCCAGTTCGAGGCCGCCGTGCGCGAGGCCCACGTCGGCAGCGTCATGTGCTCCTACAACCGGCTCAACGGCCCCTACGCGTGCGAGAACGCCCACCTGCTGCGCGACATCCTCAAGCGCGAGTGGGGGTTCTCCGGGTTCCTTCTCGCCGACTACGGCGCGGCGCACGACACGCTTGCCTCGCTGAACGGCGGCCTCGACTTCGAGCCGTTTCCGGGGGTGACCTACGGTCCCCTCGCGGTGCGGGCGGCGCTCGTCTCCGGCCGGGTGAGCCGCGCCACGATCGACGAGCACGTGCGCCGGATGCTCCGCACGCTGTTCGCCTTTCGCTTCTTCGATCGCGCGGCGTTCGTCAACGACGACCGCCAGATCGACCAAGCCGCGCACGCCCGGAGCGCGCAGAGAATCGAGGAGTCGGCGATCACCCTGCTGAAGAACCGCGGCGCGCTGCCGCTGAGCACCCGGCGGGAGCGCTCCATCGCGGTGATCGGCAAGGGCGCGACAACGTTCGTCACCGGCGGGGGATCGGGCAACGTGAAGCCCTTCTCGTTCTCCTCGCCGCTTCAGGCGATCGTCCGCCGCGCGGGTCCCGGCGCTCGCGTGCGCTACGACGACGGCGCCGATCCCGAGCGCGCGGCCCGCCTCGCCCGCGGCGCCGACGTGGCGATCGTCTTCGCCGGCGACTACTTCACCGAGGGTGTGGACCGCCGGTGCCTCTCGCTCGAGTGCCCGACGTTCCAGGGAGATCAGGACGGGCTGATCGAGAAGATCGCGGCCGCCAACCGCAACACGGTCGTCGTCCTGCAGAGCGGCGGCCCCGATCTCACCCCGTGGCGCCACGGCGTGCGCGCGCTCGTCGAGGCGTGGTACCCGGGGCAGCGGGGAGGAGCGGCGCTCGCGCGCGTGCTCTTCGGCGACGCGGACCCGGGAGGACGGCTCCCCGTGACGTTCCCCCAACGCGAGGCCGATACGCCCACCGCCGGCGATCCGCAGAAGTATCCGGGCGTCGGGGAGAGCGAGACCTACAAGGAGGGAGTCTTCGTCGGCTACCGCTGGTATGACGCCCACCGGCTCGCGCCGGCGTTCCCGTTCGGCTTCGGGCTCTCCTACACCGCCTTCCGCTACCGCGGGCTTCGCATCAGCCCAGCGCGGCACGGGAGCGGCGCGCCGCCGAGCATCAGCGCGGAGGTGAGGAACACCGGCCCGCGGCCCGGGGTGGCGGTGCCCGAGCTCTACCTGGCGCTGCCACCACCTAGCCCCAGGGTGCGCCAGCCGCCGAGGCAGCTCAAGGCCTTCACCAAGCTCGCCCTCGCGCCCGGGCAGAGCAGGCGCGTGGTCTTCCGGTTGAACGATCGCTCCTTCTCCTACTGGGACGTCGCGCGCCACGGCTGGCGAGTGGCGCCCGGGTGCTACCGCGTCATGGTCGGGAGCTCCTCGCGCGATCTACCGCTCACCGGCACGCTCGCGCGCGGTGGCGCGCGCTGCGCGCGCGCCAGGGTCGGCGGACGGGCGCGCCGACCCCGGGGGCGTCCCCGCTTCACGGGTTAGTCCTCTGGCGCTGCTGGCTCGGGCGCCGCCTCGCGCAGGGCCCGCGCGAGCCCGTCGGGCAGCGGACACGCCTGCGCCGCCTGGTAGTCGTAGCCGACGTAGATCCCGTGGCCCTCGGCGGTCAGGCGGTCCTGCTCGAGGTTGTGCATGGCGAAGGAGAGGCGAAAGCTCGAGCGCTTGACGTCCTCGGGACGCACGCTCGTGCGGATCTCGTCCTCGAGGGCCGAGGGCGAGCGGTAGGTGATCGTCTGCTCGGCGAGGATCAGGTCGCCGCTCGTCGGCTCGCTCGCGTCGTTCTCGGGATTGATCGAGGCGAGGTAGGCGATTCGCGCGGCCTCGAAGAACTGCAGGAAGGCGACGTTGTTGAGATGCCCCCGCGGGTCGAGGTCGGCGAAGCGCACGCGATCCGCGCGGCAATAAGCCCAGCCCGAGGGCGGCTCGCTCTCGGTTCCGCTCACGCCTGCGCTGTGCGGGCGCGCTTGGGTGCGCGTCGTCGCTTCGCCGGCGCGGCGGCCCGTCCCTGCTTCTTCTTGGGCGGGCGCAGCTCGTCCAGCGCGTCCTCGAGCCATTCGATCGTGCACCACAGGTCGGGAACCTGCTCGCGGTCGCCGACAATCCCGAAGTCGAGATGGCCGCAGTAGCTCATGACGGTGATGTTGAGGCCCATCCCGTCGGTGATCACCGACACGGGGTAGTTGGCCTCGAGCCGCGCGCCCGCGAGGTAGAGCGGGACCTGCGGTCCGGGGACGTTCGAGATCACCAGGTTCCACGTCGGTCGGGCCAGGCCGGTCGAGAGCGCGAGCGTGAGGCGCGCGGCGCGGGAGAAGACCGCCGGGGGGATGAAGTGGTTGGCGTCCTGGAGGAGCTCGGCGGGCAGCGCGCGGTGGCGGTCCTTCATCTCGCGCAGCGCCTCGTGGGTCAGGTGCAGCCGCCGGACCGGGTCAGGCTCGTCGGTGAAGAGCGGCGCGCTCATGAGCATGATGCGGTTGCCGAAGGTGCCGACCTGCTCGCCCGTGCGCACGGAGACCGGAACCTGGGCGACGAGCGGCTCCTCGGGCAGCTCGCCGTGCTCGATCAGCCAGCGTCGGATCATCCCCGCGCAGATCGAGACGACGACGTCGTTGACGGTGCAGTCGTACTCGTTCTTGATCGTCTTGACGGCTTCAAGCGGGAGCTGGCCGAAGGCGAAGCGCCGGTGGGCGGAGACCCGCCCGTTAAACGACGTGCGCGGGGCGACGTGCTTCATGTGCTCGGGCCCGGGGCCGTTGCGGCTCACCACCTGCTGCACGCGCCCGGCGATCCGTCCGACCGTCGTCGCCCCCGGGATGGCGCCGAAGATGGCCGGCACCTCCTCGACGTTCGGCACGGTCGAGGGGAGCGCACGGAGCACTCGCAACGGGTACCTCGGCACGCCGAGCAGCCCGCGGGCGAGCATCTCGAGGTCGCCGGGAGGCTGATCGGGCGCCGCCGAGGAGGTGTCGGCGGGCGGCGCCTCGCGACCCTCCGGGCTCAGATCGAGCAGCAACCCCATGATCTCCGCGCCCGACATGCCGTCGATCAGGGCGTGATGGATCTTGGTCAACATCGCCACGTTGCCTGACTCGAGGCCGTGGATCAGGTAGAGCTCCCACAGCGGACGCGTGCGGTCGAGGGGTCGCGAGACGATTCGCGCCACCTGCTCGGCGAGCTGCGCGTCGCTCCCGGGCGTGGGGAGCGCGAGCTCGCGGACGTGGAAGTGCAGGTCGAAGTCGGGATCGTCGATCCAGTAGGGGTAGTCGAGGCCGAAGGGCACCTCGGCAAGGCGCCAGCGCAGGGGCGGGAGCAGCGGCAGGCGCTCGGCGATCAGCGCCTCGACGTCGGAAGAGGCGAGCGCTCCGCCCGGCGCCGTCGAGGGGTCGAGGATCGCCACCCCCGCGACGTGTCCGCTCTGGCGAGCGGTCTCCAGCGCCAGGAACTGAGCGTCGAGACTGGTGAGCTGTCGCATCGTTCGGCTCCTCCTCCCTTGTTCGCGGCGCGGCATCTCCGGGCGCTGCGCCGCATCGCAGTATGAGCCTTCCGCGGCCGCGAAGCGCTCGCGGGTGCTGGGCGCACGAAGGGTGATTGCACGCGCAACGACTGTTGCGCTAGGCTCGGACGCTCCACCCATCCTTCTCCACCAAGGGAGCCAGCCATGAAGCTCGGACGCCTCGTCATCCGCCTCGTCGTCGGCCTGTTGTTCGCCGGCCACGGTGCACAGAAGCTCTTCGGATCCTTCGGCGGCCACGGACTCGACGGCACCGGCCAGTTCTTCGAGTCGCTCGGCCTGCGTCCGGGCAAGCGCAACGCGCTGGCGGCCGGAACCTCGGAGACCGTCGGCGGCGCGCTGCTCGCCGCCGGGCTCTTCACCCCGTTGGCCGCCACCGCCCTGTCGGCGACGATGATCACCGCGATCCGCACCGTCCACGCGGCCAACGGTCCGTGGGCCACCGACGGCGGCTATGAGTACAACCTCGTTCTGCTCGCCGCGCTGTTCGCCCTCGCCGACGCCGATCCGGGCCCTTGGTCGCTCGACCACGCGCTCTCGCTCGAGACCTCGGGCATGCCCTGGGCGCTTGCTCAGCTCGGGGCGGCCGCGCTCGCCTCCAAGGTGACGATCGATCAGGGGCGCAAGACTCCCGTGCCGCCCGACGCCGCGCCGGTCACGGGCTGAGGAGGATGCACGCCGCGAACCCGGGGGACGCCGAAGCGATCGTGGAGATCAAGGTGCGCGACGGCGGGCCGTACAAGGTCACGGGGCCGGTGCGCCTGCTCGACGCGCGTGGCGATGCGTTCGAGCTGCCTCCGGGCGAGTCGATCGTGCTGTGCCGCTGCGGGCAGTCGCGCACCAAGCCCTTCTGCGACGCCGCGCACCGCGACGCCGGGTTCGACGCGTGCGAGCGCGCCCTTGACGGCTGAGCGGCGCGCGGGCACTCGGGTGGTGCGGGCCGGTCTGCCCGAGGCCCGCAACGGCGAGCCGCTGCTGCCCGGTCCGACCTTCGCCGCCCCGTACCACCTGCGCGGGGATCCCGCCGGAGCCGACTACGTCTACGGCCGCTACGGCAACCCGACTTGGACCCTCTACGAGGCGGCGCTCGGCGAGCTCGAAGGGGGCGAGGCGGTGCTCTTCGCGTCCGGGATGGCGGCGGCGAGCGCGGTCCTCCTCTCCGCGCTCAGGCCGGGCGACGCGGTGGTGATCCCCTCCGACTGCTACCCGACGGTCCGCGCCCTCGCCACGGGTCACCTGGCCGAGCGCGGAGTGGACGCACGCCTCTACGCGAGCGGCGACGAGGCTGGGTTGCGCGCGGCGCTCCCCGGCGCGCGGCTGGCGTGGATCGAGTGCCCCTCCAACCCGGGGCTCGAGATCATGGACGTCGCGGCGCTTGCCACGGAGGCACGGGCCGAGGGCGTCCTCCTCGCCGTCGATAACACCCTCGCCACGCCACTGGCCCAGCGCCCCCTCGAGCTCGGCGCCGAGCTGTCGGTCTCGAGTGCGTCGAAGCACCTCACCGGCCACAGCGATCTCCTCCTCGGCTACGTCGCCGTGCGCGACGGCGAGCGAGCGAAGGCGTTGCGCGACTGGCGCACGTTGACCGGAGCGGCTCCCGGCCCCTTCGAGGCCTGGCTGGCCCATCGCTCCCTGGCCACGCTCGAGCTCCGCCTGGAGCGCGGGTGCGCGAACGCCCTCGCGCTGGCCGAGCTCCTGGCCGCGCGGGCGGAGGTCGGCGCGGTGCGCTACCCGGGACTCCCGGGAGACCCCGGCCACGCGCTCGCCGCCCGGTGCCTGGAGCGCTTTGGCACGGTCCTCGGCTTCGAGCTGCCCGACGCGGCGGCCGCCGAGCGATTCTTCCACGCCAGCGAGCTCATCGCCGAGGCGACGAGCTTCGGCGGCGTTCACACCACCGCCGAGCGGCGTGCGCGCTGGGGCACCGACGCGGTGCCCGAGGGCTTCATCCGCTTGAGCGCGGGCTGTGAGTCGACCGAGGACCTGCTCGCCGACATCGCTCGCGCCCTCGACGCGCTGTAGATGACTGATTCCACGACCCCGCGCGCGTGGTTGACGGCGCATGTCTGCGCTGGATCTGCGTCATCGGGCTGGCCTGTGCCACCAGCACAGGCTGCGCCCTGCTTCCTTGACCAGCTTGACCTGCACCGCCCCCACGCACACGCGGCCGCAGAACCAGCCATGTAGCGGAGGAGTCACAACTTCGTCGCGGTTCGTGCCGCAACGGCCCGCGGGCGGGCCGACGCGCGGGAAGCCGTCGGGTGCGGCCCGTATGTTCGGCAGAGCCATGGCCCGAGCAACCTCGATCCACGTCTGCGCCGGTTGCGGCCACGAGTCGCCTCGCTGGCTAGGCCAGTGCCCCGGCTGCGGCGAGTGGAACACCTTCGTCGAGGAGGCACGCCGCGCCCCCGGCGGTGTGGGGGCGGGCGCCGAGCGCTCGGGAGGCGTGCGGGCCGGCCGGGCGATCCAGCCCCAACCTCTGAGGCAGGTCGCGGCCGACCGGCTTGATCGGGTGAGCACCGGCATCGGCGAGCTCGATCGCGTCCTGGGCGGAGGCATCGTGCCCGGATCCCTCGTGCTCATCGGCGGGCCACCCGGGATCGGCAAGTCGACGCTGACCACGATGGCGCTGGCGAACATCGTCGGCTCCGGTGCTCGCGCTCTGTACGTGAGCGCGGAGGAGTCCGCGGCGCAGATCAAGCTCCGGGCCGAGCGCCTTCCCGGCGCCGCGCTCGAGATCCCGGTAATCGCCGAGACCGACCTCGGGGCGGTGCTTGCGACGCTCGAGCGCGAGCGCCCCGAGGTGTGCGTGATCGACTCCGTCCAGACGCTGCACGCGGCCGAGCTGACGGGCGGCGCCGGTTCGGTCGGGCAGGTCCGCGAAGTGGCCGGCGCGCTCGCGCGAATCGCCAAGGCGCGGGGGATCGCCGTGCTCCTCGTGGGCCACGTCACCAAGGACGGCGCGCTCGCCGGCCCACGTGTGCTCGAGCACCTCGTCGACTGCGTCCTGCACTTCGAAGGCGAGCGCGAGCGGACCTACCGGACCGTGCGGGCGCTCAAGAACCGCTTCGGCTCGACGAGCGAGGCAGGCGTCTTCGAGATGAGCCAGGGCGGGCTGGTCGAGGTCCTCGACGCCTCGGCGCGCTTCGTGGGTGAGGCTACGGGCCAGCCGGGGAGCGTCGTGCTCTGCGCGATGGAGGGCTCGCGGCCGCTGCTCGTCGAAGTCCAGGCGCTCGTCTCGCCCTCCGAGCTCGTTCCGCCGCGCCGGCTGGCGAGTGGCATCGACCGCAACCGCCTCGCGCTCGTGCTCGCCGTGCTCGCGCGCCACGGGGGAGTCGGGCTGGGGGCCGCCGACGTCTTTCTCAACGTCGTCGGAGGCGTGCGCGTCGACGAGCCGGGGGTCGATCTGGCGGTGGCGCTGGCGGTCGCCTCGGCGGCCCGGGGGGTGGCGGCGGCGCCCGGCGCCCGGGCGCCCTTGGCCTGCTTCGGAGAGCTCGGGCTGACCGGCGAGCTGCGCTCGGTGGGCCACCCCGAGCGCCGACGCGCCGAGGCCGCGAAGTTCGGGCTAACCGACGTGATCGCTCCCGCGGGGGCGGGCGAAGGAGGCCCGGGGGTCGGCTCCCTGCGCGCGGCTCTGCGGGCGGCGTTCGGAGAGGAGGGCCGCCGAGCGGCGCGCGCGGCCTGAGCGCCTACGGGTCAACGCGCTCGCTCGCCGTCGGTCAAGAGCGCCGTGGGCGGCCGGAATCCCCCGTAAACACCCGGTACAATGCCTCTCGGATGACGCCGTCGACTGGGGAAGAGCTGGACTCGAGACAGGAACCCCGGCTGGTCAAGGCGCTCGAGATGGTCGCCCCCGGCACCGCGCTGCGCGAGGGCATCGACAACATCGTCCACGCCCGGACGGGCGCCCTGATCGTCGTCGGCGAGTGGGACGACCTCGCCCAGCTCGTCTCGGGCGGGATCAAGCTCGACATCGACTACTCGCCGGCCTTCCTCTACCAGATCGCGAAGATGGACGGGGCGATCGCGCTGAACGCCAACGCCACCAAGATCGGGTGGGCGAACATCCAGCTCACGCCGGATCCGACGATCCTCTCGCAGGAGACGGGAACTCGCCATCGCACCGCCGAGCGGGTGGCAAAGCAGACCGACGCCCTCGTGATCGCCATCTCGCAGCGACGAGAGGTCGTCTCGCTCTACATGGATGCGGCGAAGTACATCCTCGAGGACATTCCGGTCGTCCTGGCCAAGGCCAACCAGGCGCTCGCCACGCTCGACAAGTATCGCTCTCGCCTGGACCAGGTCTCCACGCGCCTCACCGCCCTCGAGTTCGAGGGGGGCGCCACGCTGCACGACGTGCTCACCGTCTTCCAGCGCGCCGAGCTCGTGACCCGCATGGGGGTGGAGATCGAGCGCTACATCGTCGAGCTCGGCACCGAGGGGCGGCTGATCGAGATGCAGCTTGACGAGACGATGGTCGGCGTGGCCGCCGACAAGTCCTCGCTCGTGCACGACTACCTGGCGGGCGACTCCGAGCAGGGGTTCGCCTCGGTGCTCGAGCTGCTCGCCCGGCTGCCCCACCACGACCTGCTCGACTTCGGACGCTTGGCCGAGCTGCTCGGCTACGACCGCAAGGCGAACACCCTCGACTTCCCGGTCACGCCCCGCGGGTACCGCATCCTCGGCCGCATCCCGCGTCTGCCCAAGCTCGTCACCCAACGGATCGTCGGAGAGTTCGGCGGCCTCGAGGAGCTCCTCGCGGCGGGCGACGGCGCGCTCGAGACCGTCGACGGCGTCGGCGAGATCCGCGCCAAGGACATCCGCGAGGGCCTGCGTCGCCTGCAAGAGATCAATCTCGTCGACCGTTACCTGCAGACCTGAGCGGTCCGTCCACCACTTCCCCTGCCCACTCGCCGAAGACCCAAGGAGGACACCCTGCCCGAAGCAATCGAAGATCAGCTCGAGGACCTCGACCTCATTCCGGAGCTCGAGAACATCGAGTTCGAGATCGGCGACAACGTCGTCTATCCCCACCACGGCGCCGGCCAGGTGCTCAAGAAGGAGCAGAAGGACTTCCTCGGGGAGCGCCGGGAGTACCTCACCATCAAGATCCTGCACAACGACATGACCGTGATGGTGCCCACGGAGAATGCCTCCCGCGCGGGCCTGCGTCGGGTGATCGACGAGGAGACGGTCAAGAAGGTGCTCGCCGTGCTCGCCGACGAGTGCTCGGAGATGCCTAAGAACTGGAACCGCCGGTTCAAGCACAACCGCGACAAGATCAAGACCGGGAACATCTACGAGCTCACCGAGGTGGTGCGCAACCTCGCGATCCGCGAGTCCGAGAAGGGACTCTCCACCGGCGAGAAGCAGATGTACACCCGCGCGAAGAAGATCCTCGCCTCCGAGCTCATGTACGCGCTGGAGATGGGCGAGGAGGAGGCCGAGGAGCACCTCGACGAGCTGCTCGCCGCCTCGGCCGACGGCCAGGTGGCCGTCGCGGCGAAGTAGCTCCGGACCCGAGCCGACGTGGCGGTCGCCCTCCTCGTGGCCGCCGGTCGCGGCGAGCGCCTTGGGTTCTCTGAGCCCAAGGCGCTCGTCGCGCTGGCCGGTCGCCCCATGCTCGAGTGGAGCGTGGCGGCGTTGCGGGCGGTGCCGGCGGTGCAGGACATCGTGGTCGCCCTGCCCCCCGGAGCCGTGGCGCCCGCCGGCACGCTCGGCGTTCCGGGCGGGGCGACCCGCTCGGAGTCCGTGCGCGCGGCGCTGGCCGAGGCGAGCGGCGACCCCGTGATCGTGCACGACGCGGCGAGGCCCCTCGCGCCATCCTCGCTCTTCGCCCGTGCCCTGCGCGAGCTCGAGGAGCACGGCGGCGACGCGGTCGTGGCCGCCGCGCGGGTCGCCGACACGATCAAGGAGGCCGACGAGGACGGAACGGTACGGACCACGCTCGCGCGCACGACGCTGTGGGCGGTGCAGACCCCGCAGGTCTTTCGTCGCGCGGCGCTCGCCCGAGCGCTCGCCCAGCCCGACGCCGTGCTCGCCGCGGCCACCGACGACGCCTCGCTCGTCGAGCGCCAGGGCGGCCGGGTGCGCGTGCTCGACTCCGCCACGGAGAACTTCAAGGTGACCACGCCGCTCGACCTGCGACTTGCCGAGGAGCTCCTCGGCGCGCGCGCGCTCGCGTGCTGACCGACTACCACGTCCACCTGCGGCCCGACGACGCCGGAGCAAGCGCCGAGGAGTTCTTCACCGCGGCCAACGCCGAGCGCTACCGCACGGTCGCCTCCGAGCGGGGGATCGCCGAGCTCGGCGTCTCCGAGCACGTGCACCGCTTCGCCCAGGCCCTCGACGTCTGGCGCCACCCCTTCTGGCGCGACTCCGCGCGCGACGACCTCGACGCCTATTGCGCGTGGGTGCGCGAGGAGACCGACCTCAAGCTGGGGATCGAGGCCGACTTCGTTCCCGGCCACGAGGACCGGATGGGCAGCCTGCTCGAGCGCCGCGAGTGGGACTACGTCGTCGGCTCGGTGCACTTCCTGCGCGACGCGGCGGTCGATCACGAGGGCTACGACGTGTGGGAGCGCTCCTCCGATCCCGAGCGCGTGTGGTCGCGCTACTTCGAGACGCTCGGGGAGGCGGCGCGCTCGGGGCTCTTCGACATCCTCGCCCATCCCGACCTCGTCAAGGTCTGGGGGCCCGAGCGCCCGCGGCCGCGCGGTGATCTGCGCCGCTTCTACGAGCGCGCGATGGACGGGATCGCCGAGAGCCGGATCGCCGTCGAGGTCTCGACCGCCGGTCTGCGCAAGCCGGTGGGTGAGATCTACCCGGCGCGGGAGTTCCTCGCCCTGTGCGTCGAGGCCGGCTGCCCGGTCGCTCTCTCGAGCGACGCGCACGCGCCCGGCGACCTCGGGGCGGGCTATGAGCAGGCGCTCGAGCTGCTCGACGGCCTCGGGGTCTCAGAGCTGTGCGTCTTCGAGAAGCGCGAGCGGCGGCTCGCGCCCATCGGGGCGAGCTGAGCGACTCGTGCGCACCACCACCGGCATCGGCTACGACTGCCATCGCCTCGTCGAGGGGCGCCGGCTCGTGCTCGGCGGAATCGAGCTCGAGCACGATCGCGGCCTCGCCGGTCACTCCGACGCCGACGCGCTCACCCACGCGATCATCGACGCGCTGCTCGGGGCTGCGGCGCTCGGCGACATCGGCGATCACTTTCCGGACACCGATCCCCGCTACCGCGACGCCGACTCCCTGAAGCTCCTGCGCCTGGTGCGCGAGGAGCTCACCGGCCATGGGCACGAGATCGTCCACGTCGATGCCACGGTGCTCATGGAGCGCCCGAAGCTCGCGCCCCACCGCGAAACCATCCGGATCGCCCTCGCCGAGGCGCTCGGCGTGGCGCTCGCGCACCTCAGCGTCAAGGCCACCCGCGGCGAGGGCATGGGCTTCGTGGGCCGCGAGGAGGGCATCGCCGCGCTGGCGGTGGCCACCCTCGCGGCTCGCGAGGAGGACTAGAGTCGAGCCGGGCTTCGCTTTAGAACCCGTTTCACCAAGCCGGACGTGCCGGATGCGGCGGCCTCGCGGCGCCGGATCGCCCCCCGACATCCTCGTCGATGCGCTGCATCGACTGTGGTGTCGTGCGGCGCCCGGCATCCCCGAGTCGACCATCCCGACACATCCGTCTCATTGTGAAACGGGTTCTCAGGCCGCCCGCGCGCCGCGCCGCTCGGCGGCGCGCTCGCGGAGCTGCTCGTACTCGACGAGGCGCTTGAGCTGCTGCACCGAGCGCCGCAGGTGGCCAGAGACCGTTGGCGCCGCGAAGCGCTCGGAGAGCCATCCGGAGAACCCGGCTCCCGCGACTCCGTAGGAGAGGCGGAACTCGACCGCCGTGCGCCCCGGCGAGCGTTCGCGCAGACGCCAGCGCCCCCGCTGGTCGATCCCCGTCACCGAGGTCCAGGCCAGGTCGCTGTTTTCGTCCCACTCGACGACCTCGATGAGGCCGCCGATCTCGGCCGAGCCTACGAGCAGCAGCATGCGATAGCGGGCGCCGAGCCCCTGAGGCTTCTTGCTCTGGACCTCCCAGCGCGTGACCCCCGACATGAACTCGAGCGCGCGCGCGGGGTCGGCGACGACCTTCCACACCGCCTCGGGCGGCGCGGAGATCTCGATGCGCGAGGCGACCCTCATCCGAGGACGGGAAAGCGTCGCTCGGCGGCGAGGGCGTCGAGCGTCTCCTGCATGAGGCGCATGACGTGCGCGTAGATCTCATCCACGTCGGGGTCCTCGCCGAACTCGGCCCGCAGGTGGATGGGCGCGAGCGCCTCCACCGTTATCTTCGCGGGCAGCGGCACGTGGCCGAGCATGTCGCCGACGTTCACCCCCCACGGCAGGGCGAGCGAGATCGGCAGCACCTTGAGGCGCAGGAGCTTGTCGAGGCGCAGGAGCTTCGAGAGCGTCTCTCCGCGAGAGAGGAAGAGCGAGGTCTCCTGACCACCCACGGAGACGACGGGGACGATCGGCACGTCGTGGCGCAGGGCCTGGCGGATGAAGCCCTTGCGCCCGGCGAAGTCGACCTTGTGGCGCTCCCAGATCGGGCGGTGGACCTCGTAGTCGCCGCCGGGATAGACGAGCAGGGCGGCACCCGAGGCGAGCGCCTTCTCGGCGTTCTCGGGGGAGGCGGCCACGGTGCCGAACTTGCGCAGGATCCCGAGCCCGGGCATGGAGAGCACGAGGTTGTGGGCGAGCTGGTAGAAGGCGCGCTCCACTCCGAAGTAGGTGTTGAAGGCGAGCGTGAAGACCGCGGTGTCGGGGGTCAGGTTGCCGCCCGAATGGTTGCCCACGAGGAGCACCGCACCCTCTTCGGGGACGTTGCCCAGGCCGCGCACCTCGCCGCGGAAGTACAGGCTGGCGAGCATCCAGAGCTGGGGGAGGCGCTCGCGGATGAAGTCGGGGTCGCGCTCGTCGAGGTCGGCCACCGGGATGCGGCTCTGGATCTGCCCCGCGAGGCTCTGCGCGAGCCGGCCGAGGGGGTTGCCGCCGCCGCTTTCGCGCGACTTCTCCCGGGCGTCCGCGCCGGCACCGGCCCCGGCGAGGCGCGCGCTCGGGTCGTGGCCGTTGCGGTGGGGGTGCTCGGCGACGCGGGAGCTGGCCACGAGCGGAGTTTACGGGGCGGTGGCTCTACGCCGCGGCCGCGCGGCGGCGGCGCACGGGCGCCCCGTCGAGCGCGTCGGCCCGCGCGAAGAAGCGCTGCAGCAGCGCGTTGGTCTCCTCGGGCCGCTCGACCTGCGGAACGTGCCCGCAGGAGTCGAGCACGACGTGTTCGGCGGAGGGGAGCCACTGGCGCACGTGGCGGGCGAACGCGGCGGGGATGAGCGTGTCCCCCGAGGTCCACACGAAGAGGGCGGGCGGCTCGAGGTGGGCGAGCCTGGGGTAGAAGCCGTCGCGTCCGAACGGCTTCTCGAGGTAGATGTTGCGTGCGGAGGAGAGGAAGGCGAAGCGCGCGCCGGCCGAGCCGTAGATCCGCTGGAACTCGTCGACGACGACGTCGCTCACGCTCGGATCGACGAGGTCGCGGTCGGAGAAGAGGCTCCAGAACTGGCGCTGCACCGTCGCGCGCGCGAAGCGGTGGGGCACGAGCCCGAACTCGGGGCGCAGGAGCCGGACCACCGGGTGAAAGCCGCGCTTGACGAAGGCGACGGCCGGACAGAGGAGGCCGAGGGCCACAACTCGCTCGGGCGCGAGCAAGCCGACCTCGATCGCCACGCGCCCCCCCATGGAGTTGCCGACGATCCGCGCCCGCTCGATGCCGAGCGCGTCCATGTACCCGAGCACGATGTCGGCGAACCAGCGCGCGTTGTAGGCGCCGCTGGCGGGCTTGGACGAGGAGCCAAACCCGGGGAAGTCGAGCGCGTGGACGCGATAGGAGTGGCTGAGCGCCGCCGCGGTGTCGAAGAACGATGCCCGTGTGCCCCCCAAGCCGTGGAGGAGCAGAACGTCCGGGCCCGAGCCCATGGTCAGCGTCGAGACGCAGTGGCGCCCGACCCGCACCTCGCTGATCCGCTGCAGCGGGGGGCGCCCGTTGGGCAGGCGGAAGAGTCCCTCGAAGGCGATGGAGAGGTCGAGGTTGCCGCGCACGGCGAGGCGCCGCTGCTGATAGGCCTCGAGCCCCGAGAGCTTGCCCTCGCGCAGGGCGAGCCAGGTGGCGGCGTCGGTGGAGAGCGTGACGTCGGGCCGGCGCCGCGTGAGCCCCTTGCGCACCCGCACGCCGTGGGCGGTGGCGCGGATCTCCCAGGAGTGCCCCACGTCGCCCAGACGGATGTGGTAGGTGGCGTCGAAGTCGGGGCTCGCGCCGAGATAGCGCTCGGGCATCGACTGGAAGGCGGCCTCGAGCTTGGCCAGTCGGCGGGCGTGTGCAGCGGATACTGACACGGCGTAGAGCTTATCCGGCGGCCCGGAGGCGGAGCTTCCGGGTGGCGGGTCGACGGGCTAGGGTGCCCGGCTCGTGCGGAGGATCTGCCTGCAAGACACGCTCTCCGGCGAGCTGCGCCGGCTCGAGCCGCGCGCGGACGGGCGGGTGGGCATATACGCCTGCGGGCCGACGGTCTACGCCCGCGTCCACGTCGGCAACGCGCGTCCCTTCGTCGTCTTCTCGCTGCTGTGCCGCTTCCTCGAGCACGAGGGCTATCGCCCGGTGCTCGTGGTCAACGTCACCGACGTCAACGACAAGATCTACGCGGCGGCCGCGCCGGCCGGGGTCACGAGCGCTGCCCTCGCGCGCGAGATGACCGCCCACTACGTGGCCGACACGGACGGCCTCGGCCTCGGCCGTCCCGACTTCGAGCCGCTCGCCACGGAGACGATCGAGCCGATCCTCGCGCTCATCGGGGTGTTGATGGAGAGAGGCCATGCCTATGCGGTGGAGGGAGACGTCTACTTCGCGGTGCGCAGCTACCCCGCCTACGGGGCGCTGTCACACCGAATCGTGGAGGACATGGACCAAGGCGAGGACGTCGACGGCGCCGAGCGCAAGCGCGACCCGCTCGACTTCGCCCTGTGGAAGGCGCAGAAGCCGGGGGAGGACACGGCGTGGGAGGCGCCGTGGGGCCGCGGACGGCCCGGTTGGCACATCGAGTGCTCGGCGATGGCCGAGGAGATCCTCGGCGTGGACTTCGCGATCCACGGCGGCGGAAGCGACCTGCTCTTCCCCCACCACGAGAACGAGGCGGCCCAGACGGAGGCCGCGCGCGGCCGGCCCCTCGCCCGGATCTGGATGCACAACGGGATGATCCAGCTCGAGCGGGAGAAGATGGCGAAGTCCGCGGGCAACGTCTTCGCGCTGCACGAGGCGCTCGCAAGCTACGGGCGCGACGCCCTGCTCATGTACCTCTGCGCAGGGCACTATCGCCAGCCGCTGGCCTTCTCGCCCGAGCGCCTCGAGGAGGCGACGGCGCGCGTGGCGCGCGTCCGCGAGGCGGGGCGCCGGCTCTCACCCGGCCCCTCGCCATCGGAGCTCGGGCCGCTGCGCGAGCGCTTCTTCGTCGCGCTCGCGCACGACTTCAACACCCCGGCGGCGCTCGCGGCGATCTTCGACTGGGTCCGAGAAGCCAACCGTCGCCCGGAGGGCACGGGCGACGCGGACTTGCGCGAGATGCTCCGCGTGCTCGCGCTCGAAGGGCTCCTGGAGGCGCCGACCGGACTCGACGAGCCCGACCTCGCGGCGCGCGCGCTGCTCGCGCGCCGCGAAGAGGCCCGCCGGGCGAGGGACTTCGCCGCCGCCGATCGCCTCCGAGACGAGCTGCAGGGCCTGGGGTGGGAGGTGCGCGACGGGCCCGAAGGGCCTGAGCTGCGGCGCGCCGGATGATCCTCTACGGGCGCAACCCCGTGCGCGAGGCGCTGCGCGGTCCGCGCGCGGTCACGCAGGTCTGGGCCACCGAGGGCGCGGCCCGCGAGCCGTGGCTGACCGGCCCGGGCAAGCCCCGGGTGCAGCTCCGCACGGGGGAGCAGCTCGAGGGCCTGTGCCACTCATCCGCCCACCAGGGCCTCTGCGCCGAGGCGAGCCCCTTCCGTTACGCCGCCGGCGAGGAGCTGCTCGCCCACGCCGACCCCCTCCTGATCGCGCTCGACGAGGTGCAAGACCCCCAGAACCTCGGCTCGATCTGCCGCAGCGCCGAATGTGCCGGCGCCTCGGGGGTGGTCATCCCCGAGCGTCGCTCGGTCGAGGTGACCCCGGCGGTGTGCAAGGCCTCGGCCGGGGCGGTCGAGCACCTGCCCGTCGCCAGGGTCCGCAACCTCGCCGACTTCCTGGCCGAAGCCAAGGCGCAGGGGTGCTGGTGCTACGGCGCGAGCGCCCAAGGCGGGCGCAGCCTCTACGACGTCGACCTGCGCGGTGGGGCGGTGCTCGTCCTCGGCTCGGAGGGACGCGGCCTGCGCCCGCGGGTGGCCTCGGCGTGCGACGAGCTCGTCTCGCTGCCGGTGCGTGGGCGCGTCGAGTCGCTCAACGTGGGGGTCGCGGCGGCGCTCGCGCTGTACGAGGCGATAAGGCAGCGGCGGTGAGCCGACGAAGCCCCGTCGCAAGCATGCCGGGCGCTTGACACCCGGCTCATAACTTGCCAAGCTCGCGCCGACATAAGGATGAACCTCAGCTTCACGCTTGCGGTTCAGGGCAGGAGATAGGTGCGGCGCCAGGGGAGGTGACGCGTCACGCGGCATAAGCGGGGCCCGCGCGGGCCTCTGCCTACGAAAGGTTGCTCGTGGCTCGATTCGCTCAGGAGAGCAAGTCTCAACCTCATGTTGAGGATGGGTATCTCATCGCCTTGGCCAAGCAGGGGCGCACCGACGCCTACGATCGGCTCGTGCGGCGCTACTACGGGTTCGTCCGCCTCAAGGCGTCCTCGTACTTCCTGATCGGCGGGGACGCCGACGATCTCATCCAGGAGGGGCTCGTCGGGCTCTACAAGGCGGTGCGCGACTACCGAACCGACCGGGAGTCGAGCTTTCGCAACTTCGCCGAGCTCTGCATCACGCGCCAGATCATCACGGCGGTGAAGACCGCGACGCGCAACAAGCACACGCCGCTGAACCAGTACGTGTCGTTCTCGGCCACTCCCGCGGGAGGTGGGAGCGACGGGGACCCCACCCTCGACGAGATCCTCCCCGGGCCCACGGTCCACGACCCCGTCAACCAGGTGATCTCCTCCGAAGAGCTTCGCGCGCTGGTCGCCTGCATCTCGACGGTGCTCTCCGACCTCGAGTCCCGCGTTCTCTCGCTCTATCTGGACGGCTTCTCCTACGAGCAGGTCGGCGAGCGGCTCGACTGCGACTGCAAGACGGTCGACAACGCGCTTCAGCGCGTCAAGCGCAAGGTGGGCAGCCATCTGGCCGAGCGCGCGGTCGCCGCGTGATCCCGACCCGGGAAGGGCCTCGCCTCTAGCGGCTCCTCTGCTTCAGGCCGCCCGGCGGCCACTCTGCTCGCGCAGCAGGCTCTCCACGATTCCCAGGTCGTTGGCCACGAGCTGCAGAAGGTCGACCACCGGCATCTCCTCGCGACCGGTCAGCTCGCGGGCACGCTCGAGCAGCACGAAGACGATCTCGCGGACGTCGCCGACGTTGTGGAGCAGCTCCTCCCGGCGCCCCTCCGATGAACCCGTGGCCGATTCCCCGTCGGCCGGTACGGGACGTACCGTTCTCCCCTGCAACACGCTCCCACCTCCTTGTGAGTGCCAACACTGAGAACGCGGGATCGGAGCGATGGTTGGGAGCTTGGCATATTCCCGCGCCATAATGTGCGCCGTGAGCCCACGCCCCGGTCGGTCAAGTGCGCGGCGCGCGGCCCCGAGCCGGGCGCCCGAGCCGCCCGAGGAGCTGCCGCCGGGGCGAGTCGTCCACCTCCGCGGCCTCGGCGAGATCTTCGTGCGCGACTCCGGCGGCTCCGGCGTGCCGGTGCTCCTGCTGCACGGGTGGATGTTTCCTGCCGATCTCAACTGGTTTCGCTGCTACAAGCCGCTTCTCGACGCCGGCTATCGCGTCGTCGCGCTCGACCATCGAGGCCACGGTCGTGGGCTGCGCTCCTACGAGAACTTCTCCCTCGAGCGCTGCGCGGGCGACGCCGCCGCGCTCGTGGAGCACCTCGACTGCGGGCCGGTGCTCGCGGTGGGCTACTCCATGGGCGGCCCGATCGCCCAGCTCATGGCGCGCCATCATCCCGAGCGGGTGCGCGGGCTCGTGCTCTGCGCCACCTCGCGCGAGTGGCGCAGCCCGCGCCTGCGCCTGTTCTGGAACGCGATGGCGGCGCTGCGGCTCGTGCTCAACCTCTTCCCGTACTCCGCCTGGCGGCGCGCGCTGCGCGCGGCGGGCTTTCCCGACTCGGCGACGACGAGCTGGGTGACGGCGGAGCTCACGCGCGGCAGCGGACGCGACATCGCCGAGGCGGGACGGGAGCTCGGGCGCTTTGACTCCCGCCCGTGGGTGGGGAGCCTGTCCGTACCGGCCGCGGTGGTCCTGACCCGGCGTGACACCGCGGTGCCGCCGGCGAAGCAGGCGGCGCTCGCGGCCGACCTCGGCGCGCCGATCTTCGAGTCAGACGGCGACCATGTCGTCGTCACCGCGCGGCCCGAGGCCTTCGTGCCAGCGCTGCTCTCGGCGGTGGCCTCGGTGCTCTCGCGCGCCGAGCGCTCGGCCGCCGCGGCCTAGACGCCGGTCGCCGACCGGCGCGGATGGCGGCGCCCTCGACGCCGCCGAGGGCCATACTCCGCGCGTATGCGAGGAGCTCGACGGCTCGGGCGCTCGTGGCGGGTGACGCTCGCCGCGGTCGCAATCCTGGCGGCGCTCGGCGCCGGCGGCGTCGTCTGGGCGGCGAGCAACAGACCCGGCCGTCCGACAGCCCCGGCGGTGCCAGTCGCCCGCACGGCCCTCCGGACGCAGCGGGCGGCGCCCGCGCGCGTGCCCGTGCCCGCGCCGGCGCCCCATCCGGTCGCGGTGCAGCCGGTGGCCGGCGTCGCCGCGTCCGACGGCGCCGTCTCCGGCGCGGCCGCTTCCTCCGCCGAGCGGGAGCCGACGCCCACTCCCACGGGATCGGCCGACGGGAACAAGCGAGGCAACGCGCAAGTCTCCGATGCGCAGATACGGCACGACCTGCGCCTCCTGCGCCAGCTCAGCGCCCGCGAGGGCATCGCGCTCGGCCCGCGCGCCGGCATCGGCTCAGACGGCGTGGCGGCGGCCCCGAGCAACGCCCCCTCGGTGGTGATCCAGGTAATCCAAGCCGGCAACCAGATCGCGCGCACCCCGTACCTGTGGGGCGGAGGCCACGGCGCGTGGGCCGACCGCGGGTATGACTGCTCGGGCTCGGTGTCCTTCGCGCTCGCCGGCGCGCGGCTCCTCGACCGTCCGCTCGACTCGACCGGCTTCGAGCGCTGGGGCGAGCAGGGCCCCGGTCGGTGGATCACGGTCTACGCCAACGGCGGCCACGCGTTCATGGTCGTCGCCGGGCTGCGCTTCGACACCGGCGCCCTCCGAGGCGGTGGCTCGCGCTGGCAGCGCGCTCCGCGCTCCGCCGCCGGCTTCGTCGCCCGCCATCCTCCCGGGCTCTAGCGCCTCAGGCCCGCGGGGGCAGGCGGACCAGGCCGATCCAGAAGTTCTCGAGCGACTTCGCCGCCTTGACGAAGCAGTCGAGGTTCACCGGCTTGGTGATGTAGGCGTTCGCGTGGGTCTCGTAGGCGCGCAGGATGTCCTCCTCGTGCGCGGAGGTGGTGAGGACCACCACCGGGATCCGCTTGAGCTCGGGGTCGCTCTTGACCGCGGCGAGCACCTCGCGCCCGTCCATGCGCGGAAGGTTCAGGTCGAGCAGAACGAGGTCGGGCCGCTCCGCGGCGGCGTGCTCGCCCTCGCGGCGCAGGAAGCGCATGGCCTCCTCGCCGTCGCCGACGACGTGGAGGTCGTTGGCGAACTTCGCCTCCTCGAGCGCAGCTCGGGTGAGCATGACGTCGGCCGGGTTGTCCTCGACGAGGAGGATCCGGGCCAGGTCGGGTGTGCTCTGGACGGACACTCGGCCGCAGGCTCTACCCAGATCCCTCCACCGTGACGCGCCCCGGGCCCGAAGGCGGCTCCCTCGCGGCGGTGCCTGTGCGAGCATTCGGGCACGTCTTCCCCGAGGCCGAGGACCTCGTGGAGGAGCACGAGGATTACGGCGTGGTCCAGAAGCACGCCCGACGTGAGCGCGACGCTCTCGGACTGACGCGAAACGTGTGCCGCGCGCGCGCCGGGGGTAGGAGCCCGCTCGAGCCAGGCAGTCGAGGAGGAGAGCCATGTCAGCCGAGTTGAGCGCGCGCCAGACCGAGGCCCTGCACGGGCTGTGCGACACGATCGTCCCGTCGATCGCGCGGGCCGAGGACCCCGACGGCTTCTGGGCGCGCAAGGCGTCCGATCTCGGCATCGACCACGCCGCGGCGGAGGCGATCGGCGCCCTGCCCGAGGAGGCGAACGCCGGCCTGCGCCAGCTCCTCGACGTGCTCCACGTCCAGGGGATCGCCAAGCCGCTCTCCCAGCGCTCCCGCGAGCAGATCCTGCGCAACGTCTCCCTTGCCTCGCGCGAGGCCGCCGGCGGGGTCGCCGGCCTGGCCAACCTAATCATGCTCCTCTACTACGGGGCGCCCGACCCGCAGACGGGACAGAACCCCAACTGGCGCACCTTCGGCTACCCGGGGCCGATCTCCTCGCCGCCGAGCGAGCCCAAGACGATCACGCCCCTCGTCCCCGAGGGCGAGGAGCTCACGCTCGAGGCCGACGTCTGCGTGGTGGGCTCGGGCGCGGGAGGCGGGGTCATCGCCGGCACGCTGGCCCAGCAGGGCCTCAAAGTCGTCGTGCTCGAGGCGGGCGGCTACTTCAACGAGGCCGACTTCCCCCAGCTCGAGCTCTGGGCCTACCAGAACCTCTACTACCGCGGGGGACCCACCCCGACCGCCGACCAGAACGTGAGCCTGCAGGCGGGCTTCTGTCTCGGTGGCGGCACCACGGTCAACTGGACCAACTGCTTGCGCACCTGGCCGCACGTGCGCGAGCAGTGGGCGCGCGACTTCGGGCTCGAAGGCCTCGACTCGCCGGACTACGAGCGTCACCTCGACGCGGTCATGGAGCGCATCTCGGCCAACGACCGTTGCAGCGACCTGAACGGTCCGCACCAGCGGATCGTGGAGGGTGCGGAGAAGCTCGGCTACCACCACCACGCGTGCGTGCGCAACACCGACGAGAGCCGCTACTCCCCCGAGGCGGCGGCCTACATGGGCTTCGGCGATCAGTCGGGCTCCAAGCAGGGGACTTTCAAGACCTACCTGCAGGACGCCTTCGACGCCGGCGCCGACATCCTCGTGCGCTGCAACGCGCGCCGGGTGCTGGTGGAGGACGGCCGGGCGGCCGGGGTGGAGGCGCTCTACGCCGACCCGGAAACGGGTCGCTCGGCACGGGTGAGCGTGCGCGCGCCCCAGGTCGTCGTGGCGGCGGGAGCGCTCGAGTCCCCCGCGCTCCTGCTGCGCTCGGAGATCGGGGGCCCAGCCGTCGGCAAGCACTTGCGCCTGCACCCTTCGCTGGCTATGTCCGGTCTCTATGACTCCGACCAGCAGGCGTGGTGGGGCACCCCACAGTCGCTCGTCATGGACGAGTTCCGCGACGTGGAGGATGGCTACGGCTTCCTCGTCGAGGGCGTGCAGTACACGACCGGGCTGACGGGGGCGGCGATCCCCTGGCTCAGCGGCGAGGAGCACAAGGACGCGATGTCGCAGTTCGGCAACGTCTCGACCTTCGTGGCGGTCAACCGCGACCACGGCGGGGGGGAGGTCACGCTGGACCCCCACGGCGAGGCGCTGCATACCTACGCGATCACCGACGAGCTCGACCAGCGCGTGATCCGCCGCTCGCTGGCGGAGATGATCCGGATCCACGAGGCGGCGGGCGCGCGCGAGATCTGGGCGCTGGCCGCCGGGTCTCCCCGCTGGACGCGAGGCGAGGACCTCGAGGCCTTCATCGACCGCGTGAGCGCGATCCCGCTCGCGGCCGGCGGCCAGAAGATCTTCTCCGCACATCAGATGGGCTCGTGCCGGATGGGATCGGACCCGCAGACGAGCGTCGCCGGACCCTTCGGGGAGCTGCACGACACGGCGGGGGTGTGGATCGGCGACGCGAGCGCCTTTCCCACGCCCTCGGGCACCAACCCCATGATCTCGATCATGGGCCTGGCGCACCGCACGGCCGAGGCGATCGCCGCGACGGCCGGCGCGAGCACCAAGCAGTCGCTGGCGACCGCCAGCTCCTGACCTTCGGCGAGAGGACCGACACATGGCAACGGCAATCGAGACACCGGCTTCGGATGCGGCGGGTGGTCCGATCGTGCGCGACCGCCTCTACGTCGGCGGCGAGTGGGTGGCTCCCTCGGGCACGGGCACGATCGACGTGGTCGGCGCCGCCACCGAGGAGGTGATCGGCCGCATCCCCGAGGGCACGGCCGAGGACGTCGAGAAGGCGGTGAGCGCCGCGCGCGAGGCGTTCGCGAGCTGGTCGCAGACGAGCGTCGAGGAGCGCGCCGCGCTCCTGGGGGCCGTCGCGGAGAAGCTTGCAGCGCGCGGGGAGGAGATCGCGGCGCTGATCTCTCAGGAGGTCGGCATGCCGATCGGCCTCTCCATGATGATCCAGGCCGGGCTGCCGGCCATGGACTTCGCCTCGATGCCGCTCCTCATGCCCGAGGTCGCCTGGGAGGAGGAGACGGGCAACTCGCTCATCGTCCGCGAGCCGGTCGGCGTGGTGGGGTGCATCACGCCGTGGAACTACCCGCTGCACCAGATCTCCGCCAAGGTCGCCCCCGCGCTGGCCGCGGGCTGCACGGTCGTGGTCAAGCCGAGCGAGCTCACGCCGCTGAACGCGTTCGTCCTGGCCGAGATCATGGAGGAGGTCGGCGTGCCGGCCGGCGTCTTCAACCTGGTGACGGGCACGGGGCCGGCGGTGGGGGAGGCGATGGTCGCCCATCCCGACGTGGACATGATCTCCTTCACGGGCTCCACGCCCGCCGGCAAGCGCGTGGGCGAGGTCGCGGCGGGGACCGTCAAGCGGGTCGCGCTCGAGCTCGGCGGCAAGTCGCCCAACGTGATCCTCGACGACGCCGACCTGCAGACCGCGGTGATCGACGGGATCGAGAAGTGCTTTTTGAACTCGGGGCAGACCTGCTCGGCGCTCACGCGCATGCTCGTCCCGCGCGAGCAGCTTCCGATCGTCGAGCAGATCGCCGCGGCCGCGGTGGCCCAGACCAAGGTGGGCGATCCCTTCGCGGAGGACACGGCGCTCGGCCCGCTGGTCTCCGACGCCCAGCGCGAGCGCGCGCGCGGCTACATCGAGCGCGGCGTCGAAGAGGGGGCACGGATCGTGGCGGGGGGGCCCGAGGCGCCCCCGGGGCTCGAGCGCGGGTACTACGTCCAGCCCACCGTCTTCTCCGACGTGCGCTCCGACATGACGATCGCCCAGGAGGAGATCTTCGGGCCGGTGCTCGCGATCATCCCCTACGACTCCGAGGAGGAGGCGATCGAGATCGCCAACGACTCGATCTACGGGCTGGCCGGCGGAGTGTGGTCGGGCGACGAGGAGCGCGCCAAGCGCGTCGCGCGCCGGATCCGCACCGGCCAGGTCGAGATCAACGGCGGGGTCTTCAACCCGATGGCGCCCTTCGGCGGCTACAAGCAGTCCGGCCATGGGCGTGAGCTCGGGCGCTTCGCGATCGAGGAGTTCCTGCAGGTCAAGGCGATGCAGCTCTAGGCGGCGAGGAGCTCGCCGCGGCCGCCGTCGCCACGCTAAAGGAGCGGAGTCCTCCGGCCGATGCCGCAGTAGTTGAGCGTGGCCGGCATGATCTCCTCTCTTCGCATCCCCTTCCTGATCGCCCTGAGCGCGCTTGCCGTCGCGGCCTTTGCCGGCTGCGCCGCCTCGGGCCCGAAGAGCGGCGCGTCGAGCTCGGACGGGGGACCGTCGAGCTACATCAACAACGAGAAGGTGGAGCGCTCGATCGAGCAGAGCTCTCGCCAGCAGCGCCGTCAGCGCGTCGTCGCGTCGTGCCCGGCGCTCGTGAAGATCAAGAAGGGCGGCTCCTTCACCTGCGTGATCGCCACCGGCCGTGGTGACGGGAAGTTTCGGGTCACGATGAAGGACGAGAAGGGCAACGTGCACTACGAGGCCGTCCCTCACTAGCACCCGCGGCCATGGGCTCCTCGAGGCGCTCGGTCCGGTTTAGATAAAGATCACCGCCTGAGGGTCGATATACGGGTGGTGCTGCCCTGGGCGAGTTCCCGCTGGTTTCGTCGCGTGGTGATGGGACTCTCCACCGTCTTCGTCGCGGTCGTCCTCGTCACGTCCCTGATGGCCGAGGGCAGCGCGCTGAAGGCGCATGCCCTCAACGTCGCCTCCGTGCATTGCCGCGACGGGAAGTCCTCGACGACGCTCGGCTCCGGCCGCTCGGGCCGCGAGTGCCGCACCACGCTGACCGTCTGGCACAACACTGCGAAGTGGAAGCCCCCGCTGCCCTCCACGGCGGCGATCAACCGCGCGGTCTCGGTTCGCGTCACGGCGATGCTCGCCGACATTCGCGCTCATGCGCGGGGCCCGCAGGGCAAGCCGGGGCGTCCCGGCACCAGGGGTCCGGCCGGCCCCGCCGGTGGGCCCGGCTCGCGTGGCCCGGGCGGAATCGGAGCGCCAGGCCCCGTCGGTCCGCGCGGGCCCGGCGGGTCGGCCGGGGCTCAGGGCGCGCGCGGCGCGGCGGGCGCCCACGGCGGCTCGGGTCAGCGCGGCGGCACGGGCGCCCGAGGGTTCACGGGCGCCTCCGGCCCGGCTGGTCGAACGGGTAAGGACGGCGCTCGCGGCCGGCAGGGTGAGGCGGGCGCTCGGGGCGCCACCGGCGCCACCGGTCCGGCGGGTCTTCGCGGAGTCAAGGGTGATGCTGGCGCTAAGGGTGCTACGGGTGCGACGGGTGCTGCGGGCGCCACCGGCGCCGCGGGCGCGACTGGAGCTACGGGTGCCGCGGGTCCGGCCGGTCCGGCCGGTTCGGCCGGGGCTGACGGCGCGGCAGGTCCCCAAGGCGTACAGGGTGTGAAGGGCGACACCGGCGCCGCCGGTCCCGCGGGCGCGCCCGGCGCAACCGGGCCGGCCGGTGCCGCCGGTTCTGCGGGTTCTGCGGGTTCTGCGGGTTCGGCTGGTCCCACCGGCGCCGATGGCGCAGCCGGTCCTGCCGGTCCCCAGGGCGTACAAGGTGTGAAGGGGGACACCGGCGCCGCCGGTCCTACGGGCGCGACGGGCGCTACCGGCCGGGCCGGTGCCGACGGGGCGACGGGCGCTGCGGGTGCTACCGGTCCGGCCGGCGCTGACGGTGCGGCCGGTCCTGCGGGTCCCACGGGCCCTGTCGGTCCCCAGGGCGTCCAGGGCGTGAAGGGCGACACCGGCGCCGCCGGTCCCCAGGGCGTTCAGGGTGTGAAGGGCGATACCGGCGCCGCCGGTCCCGCCGGCGCCGACGGTGCTAGCGGGCCCGCCGGTCCGACGGGCGCGACGGGTCCTGCGGGACCGCAGGGCGTCAAGGGCGACACCGGCCCCGCCGGCACCAACGGCGCGACCGGCGCAACCGGCTCTGCCGGCGCCGCCGGACCGACCGGTGCCACCGGTCCTGCCGGTCCCGCCGGCGTCCAGGGCGTGAAGGGCGACACCGGTGCCGCCGGTCCTACGGGCGCTACCGGCGCTACGGGCGCTACGGGGCCCGCGGGCCCGGTGGGTCCCGCCGGTCCTGCGGGACCGCAGGGTCCCCAGGGCCTTCAAGGCGTCAAGGGCGATACCGGCGCGGCCGGTCCCGCCGGACCGACGGGCGCGACCGGCGCCACGGGCACCTCGGGCGCGGCCGGTGCGGCGGGCGCCACCGGCGCCACCGGTCCTCAGGGCGTCAAGGGCGACACGGGTGCCACCGGTGCGGCGGGTCCGGCCGGCCCGACCGGCCCGACCGGCCCGACCGGATCCACCGGCGCGACGGGCGCCACCGGAGCGACGGGCGCGACGGGAACGCCCGGAGCCGGCGCGAGGCTCTTCGCCGTCGTCGCCGCCAACGGCGCCCTCTCCCGGGGGACGAACGGCATCTCGACGACGCGCGTGAGCACGGGCGTCTACCGCGTCGACGCCGGCCAGGACATCACTGGATGCGCGTATCTCGCCACGAACGGCGACACGGGGAGCACCTCGGCGCTCCCCGGCTACACGCGGACCGCCCAGACCGCCGGCTCGCCCAACGTCGTCTCCGTCTACACCTACGGGCTGCAGACCCAGGCCGCCGCGGCCTCGCCGGCGGATCTCTCCTTCCACCTCGCCGTCTTCTGCCCGTGAGCGCGAAAGCGATGAGGCTCTCCCGCGCCAACCTGCCGCGTGTGCCCGCGCTCCCGCCGGCAAGCAGTCCCGTCGCGATCACCGCCCTGAGATACATCGGGCTCGTCGCGTTGGTGCTCTACGGCCTCGGCTCGGCGAGTGGCCTCATCGCCAAGCACCTGCCCGCCTCGGCGTCCCACTGGGTCTCCGGCGCCCTGTTGGTGCTCGCCGCGACGTTGTGCCTGCTGCGCGCGGGGCTCGTCGCCGGGCAGCGTCCGATCTGGGGCGTGATCGGAGCCGGGTTGCTCTCCTGGGCCGCGGGCGAGCTCTTCCTCGCGGTCGCTCCCGGCAGCGCCGGGCACGCCTTCTCGGTCGCTGACCTGCTCTCGCTGGCCTTCTATCCGGCTTCATACATCGCGCTAGCGATGCTCCTGCGTGCGCGCCTGCGCGAGTTCCTCACCACCCTCTGGCTCGACGGCCTGGCCGGGGCGCTGTCGGTCTGCGCGCTCGCGGCGGCGTTCGTGCTGCCGCCGGTCCTCGCGAACCACCGCGGCGCGCCGTTCACCGAGCTCGTGGGCTTCCTCTGCTACCCGCTCGCCGACCTCCTGCTCGTCGCCTTCGTCGTCTTCGCGCTCGCGATGACGGGTTGGCGCCCCGGGGTCTTCCTGGCCACGGTGGCCGTCGCGCTCGCGGCGGTGGCGATCACCGACGCGTTCTCCCTGTGGTGGGCCTCCACGGGGCACTCGACCGCCCGCATGCAGTGGAGCTGGCTCTGGCCCGCCTCCGCGCTGGTGATCGCCGAGGTGGCGTGGCGTGTCTCGCCCCCCCTTCCCGCGGTCAACAACACCAGCCTGCGGCTCCTGATCGTGCCGCTCGGCTTCTCGCTCACCGCGCTCGCGCTGCTGCTCTCGGGGCTCATGCACGAGCTCGACAGCGCGGGGTACGAGCTCGCCGTCTCGGCGCTGCTCTTGATCGTCGTCCGGCTCGCGGTCACCGTGCTCGACAACCTCCACATCGCGGAGGCGAGCAAGCAGGAGGCGATGACCGACGCGCTCACCGGCCTGGGGAACCGGCGCAAGCTGATGCTCGACGTCGAGCAGACGCTCGAGCCGGGCAAGGAGGGAACCGCGCTCGTCCTCTTCGACCTCGACGGCTTCAAGCTCTACAACGACACCTTCGGCCATCCCGCGGGCGATGCGCTGCTTGCACGCCTCGGCCACGCGCTCGAGGAGACCGCACGGCCCTACGGCAGCGCCTACCGCCTGGGCGGCGACGAGTTCTGCATCCTCGTGCGGGCTGAATCGGGCGACGTGGTCGGCTCGATCGAGGAGGCGGTCGCCGCCCTTTCCGAGCACGGGAGCGGCTTCTCCGTGACCCCGTCGCACGGGTCCGTGCGGATTCCGGACGACGCGGCCGACATCACGCTCGCCTTCCAGCTCGCCGATCAGCGGCTCTACCTGCAGAAGGGCAGCCGCCGGCGCTCGCGCGACTGCGAGCAGGTGCGCGACGTGCTCATGCAGGCGCTGCGCGAGAAGCAGCCCGACCTCGACGAGCACATCGGGGGAGTGGCGAGCCTGGCCCAGGCCGTCGCCCGCGCGCTCGGGCTCACCGCCGAGGAAGTCGACGAGGTCACGCGCGCCGCCGAGCTTCACGACATCGGCAAGATGGCGGTGCCCGACGCGATCCTCTCCAAGCCCGCAGGACTCGACGACTCCGAGCGCGCGCTCATGCGCCAGCACACGGTGATCGGCGAGCGGATCCTGGCCGTCGCGCCCGCGCTGCGCTCGGTCGGCACGCTCGTGCGCCACTCCCACGAGCGCTACGACGGCCACGGCTACCCCGACGGCTTGGTCGGCGAGGAGATCCCCATGGGCGCGCGGGTCATCGCCGTGTGTGACGCCTTCGACGCGATGACCACCGATCGCCCCTACCAGAGCGCCGTGCCGCTCGCCGAGGCGCTCGCTGAGCTCCGGCGCTGCGCCGGCGGCCAGTTCGACCCGGTCGTCGTCGAGGCGTTCTGCCAGGAGGCGATGCGCATGGCCACGCCCACGCGCGCCTCCGCCGAACCGCGGCCGGAGCTCGCGCCGGTCCTGGGCGCGGAGGTCTGAGTCAGGCCGCTTCGCCCGCGGCGTACCTCAGCGCTCGAAGGCGCGCTTGGCGACGGAGTCGAGAACCTGCTGCGGCGCCTTGGCGGCGAGGCGGCCGAGCTGGCTCTTGCCGCCGGGCTCGAGCCGCTCCTTGTCGGAGCGGATCGCTTCGACGATCCTCTCGGCCCAGTCGCCGGGGTCCTGCCACTCCCAGCTCGAGGTGTCGGTGTGCGGCTCGAGCTGCTCCGCGGCCTTGCGCAGCATGTCGGTGTCGTAGCCGCCGGTGATGATCTCGAGCGTCGTCACGTTCGTCTCCTCCAGTTCCCGGCGCAAGCTCTGGGTGAAGGTCGAGACGCCGGCCTTGGTCGCCGCGTAGACGCCGGTCCCGGGGAACTCGAGGTCGGCGATGATGCTCCCCTGGTTGACGATCTTGCCCTTCTCCCGCGCGAGCATTCCGGGCAGGACGCGCCGGGTGAGGTGCATCAAGCCCGTGAGGTTGGCCTGGACGGTCGCGTACATCGCCTCGACGTCGAGCTGCTCGACCGTTCCCCCCACGAACTCCCCGGCGTTGTTGATGAGCACGTCGACCGCGTCGAGGTGCTCGCCAAGCTCCGCGCAGGATTCCTCGATCGAGGCGGCAGAGGAGAGGTCGACGCGAACCGGCAGGATCTCGGCCTGCTGCGGCGTTTCGCCGGGATCCGGCGCGGCGTGGCGCTCGAGCTCGCGCACGCCCGCGAGCAGGCGGACGGGCTCCTGAGCGAGCCGGGAGAGGATCGCGTGACCGATCCCGCGGTTTGAGCCGGTGAGCAGGATGGTGGTTGCCTCGAGGTCCATGCGCGTCCTTTGCAGTCGTTGGGGACACGGTTCCCCCACCGCTCTGCGTCAAACGACGCGTTGAGGAAAGCTGGCGCAAGTTGTTGTGGCGTCGCGGGAAGTTTCGGGTAGACGACAGGCATGCCGCTTTCGAGCCCGCCGCCCGCCGACGACGCCGGCCTGAGCATTCGGGAGGTCGCCGCCGGCAGCGGCGTGAGCGAGGGGACGCTGCGCATGTGGGAGACCCGCCACTCCTTTCCCGACGCCCGGCGCCTGGCCAACGGCCACCGCCGCTACAGCGAGCGCGACCTCGAACGCGTGCGTGCCGTGGTGCGCGCCCGCGAGGAAGGGCTCTCGCTGCCGATGGCGATCGCCCGCGCCCGCCGTCTCGGCGAGGAGCCGCGGCCCTCGGTCTACACCGCGCTCCGCGACCGCTTCCCCGAGCTTCAGGCGCACGCGCTCTCAAAGCGCGTGCTCATGCGCCTCACCCACGCGATCGAGGACGAGTGCTGCATGCGCGCGCGGCGTCCGCTGTTGTTCGGCTGCTTTCAGCACGAGCGCTTCTACCGCGCCGCGCAGCCGCGCTGGCGGGAGATGAGCCGCACCGCGGAGCGGGCCCTCGTGTTCGCCGACTTCGCCGCCGCGCGTCGTCCGCGGGGAGGACCGGCGGAGATAGCCCTCGGTCCGGCCGACCCGCTCATCCGCGAGTGGGTGATCGTGTGCGACGCGCCGGGTTTTGCGGCGTGCCTGATCGGTTGGGAGCGCCCGGCGGCGCCCGGCCGCGAGCGCCGCTTCGAGACGGTGTGGACGGTCGATCCGACGGTGGTCCGCGAGGCCTCCCGCGTGTGCTGCGAGCTCGCGGCGCGCTCCGCTCCCGAGCTCGTCGAGGATCTGCGTGAGCACCTGGCCGACACTCCGCCGCCGCGCAGCACGGAGCTGCGCGCCGCCATCGAGCTCACGACGAGGATGGTGCTCTACGCGAGCGCGGGCCAAGCGCGAGAGTGACGGGCACCGCGGTGGTGCGCCCGGCCGGGGAGACACGAGCGACCAAGCTCCACGCCATGAGAAACGACTAACGCTTGACCGCCGGTGCGCGGGGCGGACGTACCCCCGACGAGCGCCGTAGCGAGCGCGCCCGCAATCCGAGCCACGAGAGAGGACTCCGCGTCCATGAGCACGTCACGTCCGCAGACCACACGTCCCCCCGCAAGCAACGGCCACCGTGAAGCCGACCCGCGGCCGGCGAGCTCCGCGCCGCTCCCCGCCGAGGCGATCGAGCACACGATCCGCCACACGACGCTGCGCGGCGTGGGCTTCATCGGCATGCTCGGGATCGCGCTCATCCACCTGCTCGACGTCTTGAGCAAGTTCGAGGAGACGCCCTATCTCGGGGTCATGTACATCGCGTTGATGGTCGCGAGCCTCGCCGTGGCGGCCCTCATCCTCCACTCGGGCTCGACGCTCGCGTGGGGAGCGGCGGGTGCGCTCGCCGCCGCCACGCTGATCGGCTTCGTGCTCAGCCGCACCACCGGGCTTCCCGGCGCTACGGGAGACATCGGCAATTGGTCTGAGCCGCTCGGACTCGCCGCCATGCTCGTCGAGTCAGCGGTGATCGCGCTCAGCCTCTACGCCTTCGCGCTCGGGCGGCGCGAGCGGCTGCCGGGAGTGCACGAGGCAGTGGCCGAGGCGACGGTGGGGGCGCCGAGCGCCTGAGCTCCTGTTCGACGAGACGCGGCATCCGGCGCCGCTCATCCCAGCGCGCCGATCAGCCCGTCCCATCCCTCGCGGAGGCGCTCGAGCGGCCAGTCGGCTCCGCGCCGCAGGCGCGTGTGCTGCGCCGGGCCGAGGGCGGCGAGCAGCGCCTGGGCGGTGTACTCGGCGTCGAGGTGCGGCGCCAGCTCGCGAAGCATGATCGTCAGATGGGTGGCGTAGAACTGGTGCGGGCCGCCGCCGTCGCGGCCGGGTGCGGCGGCGACCATGAGGACGTCGGCGTGCCGCTCGACGAGCTCGAGGAAGCCGTGGCCGAAGGCGCGCAGGCGCTCGCTCGCCGGCGCGCCGGGTCCGAGCGGCGGCGGGCCTCGCAGGATGGCTTCCTGGAAGTCCCGGGTCTGGTCGTCGAGGAGTGCGAGCGCGAGCTCGGCGCGGCCGCCGAAGCGGCGGTAGAGCGTTCCGGTTCCCACGCACGCCGCTCGCGCGACGTCTTCCATGGAGACATGCTCGATCCCGCGCTCGGCGACGAGTTCGGTGGCCGCGGCCAGGACACGGCGGCGGTTGCGCGCGGCGTCCGCCCGCTCTCGCGGCTGCAAGGTGTCGTAGAGGGGTAGGCCGGGCACTCGGCGATCATGCCGCGCGCTCGGCCGGGGCGTCGACCTCCCGCGCGAGATCGACCAGCAGCTCGCTCAGCCGTGCGGCGAGCTCGTCTTCGACGAGCCGACCGTCTTCGGCGAAGGCCTCCGTCGCCATGCCCACAGGCAGCTCGCCGTCGAGCACGTGCGCTCCGCTCGCCCTGAGCGCCTTGCGCACCTCGGCTTGTGCCCACACCGCCCCGAACAGGCCGGTGCTGGCGCCGATGACGACCGCGGGCTTCTCGCGCAGGACGTTGTCGGGGAACGGCCGCGAGGCCCAGTCGAGCGCGTTCTTCAGCGCGCCCGGGAACGAGGCGTTGTACTCGGGCGTCGCGATGAGCAGCGCGTCGGCGCCGTCCATCTCGGCGAGGAACGCCTCCACCGGCTCGGGCCGAGCGTCCTCGAGATCCTCGTCGAAGGCGGGAAGGCCGGCGAGGCCGTCCCACTCGACGAGCTCCGCTCCGGGCGGCAGCGCATGGCTTGCCGCTCGGAGGAGCTCGCGGTTGTGGGAGCCTCGGCGGAGGCTGCCGGAGATGCCGAGGATCCGCATCGGGCTAGGCCTGCTCGATGAGCGAGAGCTCGACGGTCAGGGTCACCTCGCTGCCCAGCGCCTTGCCGCCCGAGGGCAGGTCGACGTTCCAGTGCATCTCGAACTCGGTCCGGTCGACGACGGCCTCGAGCTGCAGGTGCCCGCGCGTGTTGCCGAACGCGTCGGCTGCCGGCGCGCGCCACGTGCCCTTGGCCTCGACCGGGCGGGTGATGCCCTTGATGGTCAGCTCCCCGCCTGCCCGCGCGGAGCCGTCGTCGTTCAGGATGAGATCGGAGGAGGCGAACTTGACCTCGGGGTGGTTCGCGGCGTCGAAGAACTCGGCGCCCAGGACGTGCGCGCGGAACTGCTCGGGCGTGCGGATCGAAATCGACTCCACGCGGGCGGCGCCCTCGAGGCGTCCGTCGGCGAGCGTGACGCTGACGTCTGACAGCGTCCCGCGGAAGAGCGAGACGCCTTGGTAGCGGACGGCGAAACCGAAGCTCGAGTGGACGGGGTCGGCGGTGTAGGTCCTCGAGAGGGGGGAGGCTGTGGCGCTCATGTCGGTCGCTCCTGGGGTCACTAATCGGAGGGGATTCCGGTTAGTGGCCGAGAGTAGCAGCGATATTTGCACGCGCAACTATGCGAGGATCGTGCCCGCCGCGGTCTTAGATCACGCGGCGAGGCCGTCGAGCACGGCCATGTGCTCCTCGCCGAGCGCGACCTCGCCGGCGGCGAGGTTCTCCTCGAGGTGGGCGAGCGAGCTCGTCCCCGGGATCAGCAGCACGTGCTCGGCGTGGTGCAGCAGCCACGCCAGCGCGACCTGGGCCGGCGTCGCCTCGAGCTCACGGGCGATGCGCTGGACCTCCGGGTGCTCGGTGGGGCGCGGCGCGGCGCCGAACGCGGAGCCGAGCGGGAAGAACGGCACGAACGCCATCCCGCGCTCGCGGGTGGCCTCGAGCACGTCCTCGCCGCCGCGGTCGAGCAGCCCGTACTGGTTCTGCACGCACGCGATGTCCGCGTGCTCGGCGGCGAGATCGAGGAGGCGCACGTCGACGTTGCTCACGCCGATCAGCTCGATCGCGCCCTCCTCGCGCAGTCCGATCAACGCTTCCAGGGCGCCGAGGAAGACCTCGTCGGGCGTGTCGAGCACCCGCAGGTTGACGGCGGTGAGCCGGTCGACGCCGAGGGTCTCGAGGTCGCGCGCCACCGCCGCTCGCACCTCGTCAGGTGTGAGCGCTGGAAGCCAGCCGCCGTCCTCGTCGCGCCGCGCGCCGACCTTGGAGACGATCCTCACCTCCGCCGGCCACGGATCGAGCGCCTCGTGCAGCAGCTGGTTGGCGACGTCCGGGCCGTAGAGGCCGGCCGTGTCGATGTGGTCCACGCCGTGCTCGCGCGCGCGGCGAACGATCACGACGGCCTCGTCGTGATCACGCGGCGGGCCGATTACGCCCGGCCCGGGGAGCTGCATCGCCCCGAAGCCGACGCGGCGGACGGTGTGGTGACCGAGCTGGGCGGTGGGGGAACTCATACGACTCGCCTACCCGCCTGTGGCCGTTCGGCAACCGGCATCCTCGACGCCGAGCATTGTCCGCCGCCGGATCAACCACGGCTCCCGTCTGCGCGCCTGGGGAAGCAGCTACCTAGCGGGCGGCCAGCCGGCCGGTGTGCAGCCCCGCTCCGGCGAGGGTGAGCCGGCGACCGTCGCTCAGCCGCAGGGCGACGGGACCGTCGGTGGTGAGCCGGTAGCTCACCGGCCGATCCACGAGGCACGTCGCGCGCGCATCGATTTGCAGACCGCTCACGTTGTTCAGAGTCCCGTCGAGCTCCGGACGCGCGCCGAGGGAGACGGCGCCGGTCCGGGCACGGTAGTCCGAGATCCACGGGATCGGGTCTTCGCCCGCGCCGCTACCGGTGCGAGTGGTCGGAACGGTGGCGCCGCACCCGTGGTTGATCAGGTCGAGCGTGCCGTATCCCGCCCCGCGGTTGGCGATCCGCGAGAGCCAGTAGGCGCGGTCGTGGACGATTCCGTAGCGCCGGCTGTCGGTCACCGGATCGCGGACGTAGGTCACGCGAGCGGGGTTGCGCACCAGCGACAGGTGCGCGGTGTCCGCCGCCTCCTTGCGCCAGTCGTCGAGCGCGATGTAGGTGAGGTGCTCGGCCGCTGGGTGCAGGTACCACGTGTAGATCCCACCCGCGGCCCTGAAGGCGTCGCGCATCGAAACGGCGGTCTGCGTATGCACGAGCTCGTCAGCGCCCGAGTAGAGCATGAACGTCGGCACGTCGAGCAGGTTGGGGACGAAGTCGTGAACGTTGCCCACGGCGCCGGCCGAGTAGCCGACCCCCTTCACGGGAACTCCGTTGCCCTCATCGCCCGTGAAGCCGACCCAGGAGACCACGCCGGCGAACAGTTGCGGGTATTCCTCGGCCATGTAGTACGCGATGTAGCCGCCCTGGGAATAGCCGCTGGAGTAGAGCTGGCGGGGATCGACGCGGAACGTCGCGCGCGCGTCGCGCATCACGTCGAGGATGTCGCGCTCGGTGATGTCAGAGCTGTAGCCGTACGGCCCGCGAACCTCGGGCGCGATCAGCAGCCGATGCAGCCCGTCGGCGAATCGCGCCTGCATGCCCGGCTGGTTGATCTGGCTCGTGAGGTTGGCGCCCGTGCCGTGGAAGTACATCTGCATCCCGTACGGCGGACGGCCGCGGGGGACGTAGACCCCGTAGGGCATGTAGCGGCCGAGGTAGGAGAAGTACTGCTCGTAGCCGGCCTTGACCTGGCCTCCGCCCTGCCCGCGGCCGGGCACACCGGCGTCGCTTGTGCCCTCACCAGGGGCCACCGTGAAGCGGCTCGTGTACACGCGCTGGTGCAGGCCGGGGCCGATGCGCTGGAGCCGGGTCCGGCGGCGCGTGAGGTCCGACACGCGCACGCTCGCGCCGAACGCGCTGATGTCTCCCGTGCGCAGCGCCGCGGCCTGGCGATCCTCGAACCACGAACCCACGTCGCTGCTCGCGTCCTTCTGGCCGTTGCCGCCAAACCCGGCAAGCTCGCTCACTCCCCGGAAGGCGACGTTCATCACCGTCCCGTTGCTTTGCGCGGTGACGGCCTGGACGCGCCACCGCGACCCCGGCGGCACGCGGAACGAGCCCTGGATGACGTTGGTGCGCGGGTTCCCGCGGCGCAGCTCGTAGATCCGATCCCAGCCGCGGCTCGAGACGTTCATTCCCGGCCACCGGCCGCCACCGGTCGTGGCGCGGTGGTCGGTGTCGATCGCCACCGCGAGAATCGTCGAGCGCGGGTGATAAAGCGTGTTCAGCAGCCCTCGAATGCGCAGCCGCCGATGGACGATCGAGAGCCGCAGGCTCACGAGGTCAGCCGTGTTCCCCTCTCCCGCCGGATACTTCTGATCACCGGCCGAGGGCGAGAGGTCGCCCGTCGTGGCGGTCAACGCTGCACCGGTGTCGGCCCCGTAATCGTCGTTGACGTAGTCCCGGTAAACCAACGTTCCCCGGCACACGTCGCTCGAGCCGCCAAACCAGGAGCTGCCGCCACAGGACTGCACGAGCGTCGACGGACCCGCCGCGGCGGCCGGAGCCGCCCCGGCACCCGCGAACACCATCCCCGCCACAAACGCGGCGACATGTCTGCCGCGCGGGAGAATCCGATACACGGTGAAAGCCTAGCGCGCCGTAAGCTGGCTTATTGACAACCGATCCCGGTGACCTCGCCTCGAGCCGACAGGCGCCAGCGGCACGACCGCCGTCATCGCCGAGGAGTGTGGGCGACGGCGGGGCTCGATCGACGCCTCGCGGGCCGCGGTCGCGCTTACTCGCACGTGCCTTGCCGCCGCGGCCGGGCGCGTAACCAGCAGCGGCGAAGCTGGGGCAGACTTGCCGCGAGGACGGGTCGAATGGTGGTCGGCTCGACTGGCGGCTTGCGAACGGCTGAGGTCATGAGCGAAGCGCGTGCCAGGCGGTGGGATCGTGCGTGGGCACGAGGATCGTCTCGGGCTCGCTCGCGGCGAAGGCTTTGATCTCCCGCATGGAGCGCAGAGAGGCGTGATCGTCGGTGGTGAGCATCGGGAGGATCTCCTCGTGGATGTTGCGCAGGGTGTAGGCGGCGTCGCCGACGATCAACGCCTGTCGGTCGTGCGTGAGCCTCAGGAGGACGGAGAGGTGGCCCGGTGTGTGGCCTGGGGTGGAGACGAGCCGGATGCTCCCGTCGCCGAGCAAGTCAATGGTCTTCGTGAACGCGTCATGCGGCTGGCCGTCGCGGTCGAGGTCGAGGAGTCGCATCCGCGGCTCGGGCGGCAGGTGATGGCCGACGTACCCCTTGGCGGCGGCGAAGCGTTGACGGGCGGCGCTCCACTCCTTGCGCGTGCATACGAACTCGGCGTTGGGAAGCAGTCGCATGCCGCTGGTGTGATCGACGTGGAGGTGGGTCATGATCACCTGCTCGACTGCGCTCGGCTCGATGTCCAGCGTGCGTAGCTGCTCGTCGAACGGCGCGTCGACCGGCCGCAGGCCGCGGAACAGCAGGCTCATCGGGATCCCGAAGTCCTCGCGCAGGTTGTTGCTCGCGGCCGGGTGCATGCCGGTGTCGATGAGAATCGCGCCGGCTGACGGATGGCGAACGGCGTAGGCGAGGCATTGTGAGCGCATGACCTCGCCTCCGAGAGGCACGCCGGCGAGCATGCGGTTCAGGCGGTTGCCTTGCGCGCGGAACACGTACCCGGCGGGCATGGGCACTTCCGCGGTCAGGATCACCTCGAGCTCGACGGCCGTGGTGCCGGGTTCAGCGCTCATCTGGCGTCCTTCACAACCGGATCGTAGATAGACGACGACGATCCGCCGTAGAGCCGGAGAGGGGATTCGAACCCCTGACCCCCTGTTTACAAGACAGGTGCTCTGACCAGCTGAGCTACTCCGGCGGGATCGCCCGAGTCTAGGACTCGCGCGCGCTCGAGCCGAGCTCCGACTCCCACCACGCGAGCGTGTCGGCGAGGGTGCGCTCGAGGGGGATCTCCGGCTCCCATCCCGTGGCCTCGGTCAACTTCGCGTGCGAGCCGCGAATCTCCATCACCTCGTGGCCGCGCACGAGCGCGCGGTCGACGACGTGGTCGATCTGCGCGGGCGCCATCAGCCCTCGCAGCCCGTCAATCAGCTCGCGCGCGGAGACCGCGCGACCCGAGCAGACGTTGTAGATCCCCGGCTCGGCCGCGCCGGGGGCGGCGAGCAGCCGGTAGGCGCGCACCACGTCGCGCACGTCGGTGAAGTCGCGCCGCGTGTCGGGGTTCCCCGTGGTGATCAGCACCGGGTCGCGACCGGCCAACCGTCCCTCCGCGGCCTGACGCGCGAACGACGCGAGCGCGAAGTGCGGCTGCTGGCCCGGGCCGGCGTGGTTGAACGGCCGGGCGCGGATCACGCGGAGACCGTGCGCGTCGGCGTAGAAGCCGGCGAGCAGGTCGGCACCCGCCTTGGAGACCGCGTAGGGATTCTGCGGGCGCAGCGGAGCGCTTTCCGGCGTGGGGATCTCGTCCGGGGGTCCGTAGAGCTCGCCGCTCCCGGTCACGAGCACCGTGGCCTCGGGCCCCTCCCGGCGCACGGCCTCGAGGACGTTGAGCGTGACGGCGACGTTCTCATGGAGGACCTCTCCGGGCGCCTGCCACGAGTGCGCCACGGAGGAGAGGGCCGCCAGGTGGTAGACGACATCGGGCCGCGCCGCGCGCACGGCAGCACGGGCGGCGTCGGAGTCGCGCAGGTCGACGCCTTCCGACCGGGAGACCGCGAAGACCTGCTCGCCGGCGTCCGCGCACGCGCGCGTCAGGTGGGCACCGACGAACCCGGAGGCGCCGGTGATGAGCGCGCGAGCGCTCAGGAGGCCGGAGGCCCGGCGAGCACCGCGTTCTCGAGCGAGCCGTGCCCGTTGGTCGAGGCCGCGTACTCGGCGCCGGGTTCCTCCTCGCCCGCCGCCGGCGGGTTGAGCCGCCGCTCGAGCTCGCCGAGCACGAGCCCGAACACGAGGTGGCGCCACACCGCCTGCCAGAACGCGCGACGGTTGCCGGTCAGACGCGGGAGCTCGTCGCGGGCGGGATGGACGCGGTCGACCACCCAGACGAGCGGCCAGAAGCCCACGTGCTCGATCGTGCCGGCCAGCGGGCCCCACACGGCGGCAGGCACGCGCGTGGGCAGGCGCGGGACGACCTGTGCGTACACCGCCCCGAACAGGGCTCCGTTGCCCACGTGCAGCGCGAGGCCGATCGCGGGCCACGCGCGCCCGCGGGTGAGCGTCTTGCCGAGCAGTTCGACATCGTCGTAGTCGCTCTGAAAGACGCGGCGGTCGAGCGGCTGCCCGGCCGCCCACACGACCGCGGCCGTGCCTCCGGCCAGGGCTCCGCGCAGGCTGCGGGTGCGATCGACCATCCCGCTGCGCACTGTAACGCGCCGCGGCGCGTCGGGGTACCCCGTGCATGGACAAGGCAGCCCTCCATCGCCGGACCCGTGAACGCGGCGTCAACCCGCTCGTCTACTGGGTGGTGCGCGCCCTCTTTCAGCCCTTCTTCCTGCTCTACTTCCGGCTCGAGCGGATCGGTCGCGAGCACGTCCCGAGCGACGGTCCGGCGATCTTCGCCGCCAACCACCGCTCCTTTCTCGACCCGTTCATCATCGCCACGCTCGTCCGGCGCCCGCTGTACTACGTGGCCAAGCGCGAGCTCTTCGAGCGCCACCGGCTGCAGGCTTGGATCCTGAACGCGCTCGGCGCCTTTCCCGTCGACCGGGGGCACGGCGACGCTGACATGGTCGACACCGCCAAGGCGATCCTCGCGCGCGGCGACTCCGTGCTGATCTTTCCCGAGGGCACGCGCGTGCGCCCCGGGCCGCTCGGCACGCCACGGCGCGGCGTGGGGCGCCTCGCGCTCGAGGCGGGCGTGCCCGTGGTGCCGGTCGCCGTGCTCGGCACGGAGGTCGTGCGGCGTGGGTGGCGTATCCGCCCGCACAAGGTGCGCGCGCGCTGCGGGCGGGCGATCACCTTTCCGCGCGTGGAGCAGGCCTCGCCGCGGCTGGCCCAGGCGGTCACCGACCGGATCTGGCCCTGCGTCGCGCTCCAGTGGGAGTGGCTCGGCGGCGTGGCGCCGCTGCGCCGGGCGGCGGTGATCGGCACCGGCGCTTCCGCCGCGGCGATGGCCGCGCTGCTCGAGCGCGCCGGCCTGGAGCTGCGCGCCGAGGCCGGCGAGGACGTGGATCTTGCCTGCTTCGCGCTCTCCCCGAGCGAGCTGCCCACCGTTGCCGCGCACGCGACGCGGCTGGCTCCGCACGTCGATGTGCTCGCGCTGGGTGGCGGTGGGGCCTCGGAGCTCGAACGGATCACCGCTCGCCTCGAAGGACGCTCCGTGGCAACGTTGAGCGCTCCCGGCGGGCTGGGACCCGGGGCGGCGGTGGAGCTGCTCGCTCCCGACCGCGTCTTTGCCCGCCGGCTCGGCGCGGTGCTCGAGGCGGCGGAAGTCGATGTCGCGTCCTCCCCGGTGTCTCCCCGTCCCCGCCGCGTGGCTCGAGCGGCCTAGGGACACGGGGGTAGGCTCATGAGATGGGCACGGAGACCGCGCCGCAGAGCAAGGCCGTCCTCGACGGGGAGTTCTCCGAGCTCTACCGCGCCCACGTGCGAGACGTCTACTCCTACGCCTACTACCGGATCGGCAACCACCACGACGCCGAGGACCTCACGGAGCAGACCTTCCTGCAGGCCTACCGCCACTTCGAGCGCGCGCGGCGCGAGTCCGAGGGCCGGCCGCTGCGCCCGTGGCTCATCCGCATCGCGCACAACCTGGCGGCGAACTTCTACCGCGACCGCTCCCGCCGGCCGGAGTCGGCGATCGACGACGACACCGTGATCTCGGCGCCCCACACCACCGAGGCGCTCGTCGAGGGCCGCGAGGAGCTCGAGCAGATCCTCGCGGGCGTGCGCCGCCTGCCCGACGACCGCCGCGAGGCGCTCATCATGCGCTTCGCGCTCGACATGGACAACCGGGAGATCGCCCGGGCGCTCGGGCGCTCGGACGGCGCGACCAAGGTCCTCCTGCACCGCGCGATCCGCCAGCTCGAGCAGATCGTCGCCGACCCACCCGCAGAGCGATGAGCACGACCCCGCGCCCTGCCGCCGACTTCGAGGCGATGCTGCGCCGGGCGCTCGCGCCCGTCGAGCCGCCGGCCGACCTCGTCCGCCGCCTCGAGTCCACGCTCGAGAACCTCACGGAGCTCGCGGCGGGAGAGCTCGAGGCTTGGGAGCTCTCGGCCATGCGCGACCCGCGCAACTGGGCGCGACCGGCGGTGGCGGCGGTGGTGGGCGCCTCGGCGGGGAGCGCGCTGGTCGTGCTGCGGGTGCGCAGCGGGCAGCGCCGCCGGCGCGCGCAGTCCCAGAGCCTCCGGGACTTCGCGGGGCGCACGGTGCGCGATTTCGCCGATGAGGCGCGCCGGTGGCTGTAGGACAGCGCGTCGCCGGCGCATGATCCGCGCGCGCCAGGTGGCCGTAGCATTGGGTTGACGATGAATCGAGCCCTGCGCCAACGCCACCAGACCGGGGTCACGAAACTGACCCATCTTGCCGACGAAGAGCTCATGCACCTCATGCAGCGCGGCGAGTCACCGGCGTTCGAGCTCATCTACGACCGCCACGTCGGCGCGGCGTATTCCCTGGCCTACCGCATGTGTGGCGCCCCCGTCGCCGCGGAGGACGTGGTGCAGGAGGCCTTTCTCTCCATCTGGCGCTCCGCCGCCCGCTATGACCGTATGCGCGGCAGCGTGCGGACGTGGATCCTTGGCATCGTCCACAACCGCGCGATCGACCAGCTCCGCCGCTCCGTCGTGCACGACCGCCGCCGTGCGAGCGACGAGGGCATCGAGGAGCGCTTCGAGGCTCCCGAGCGCACGGAGGTGGAAGCCGCCCGCCGTGACGAGGCCCGGGAGGTGCGCGCGGCGCTCGAGGATCTCCCCGCCGAGCAGAGCCGCGTGATCGAGCTCGCCTACTTCGGCGGCTACACCCACACGGAGATAGCCGGCCTGCTCGGTGCTCCGATCGGCACGATCAAGGGGCGCATGCGCCTCGGCCTCGAGAAGCTGCGCCACCACCTCGGAACGGCAGTGGGGCCGAGCACATGAGCTTCCTCGGCGGCGATCATCAGCCCGTGCTGGACGTCCTGGGAGCCTACGCCCTCGACGCGGTGAGCGAGACGGAGCGCGCCGAGGTCGAGCGCCACCTCGAGAGCTGCTCGAGCTGCCGCGAGGAGCTCGATGTGCTCACCGCCGTCGTGCATCACCTGCCCGCGGCCGTGCCCCAGCTCGCCCCTCCCGGCGAGATGAAGGCGCGCATCATGGCCCAGGTCGAGAGCGAGGCCGAGCTCCTGCGCGCCGCCGGCAGCACCGCCGACCGCGTACCGCGACGCCGCTGGGCGCGGGCCGGTGCGCTCCTCTGGGGACCTCTCGGGGCCGCCGCCGCCGCCTCGGTCCTCCTGCTCGTCGCCGTGGCCGGCTTCTTCCTCGGCGGCGCGGGGCGCCCGCAGCCGGATCGGTCGCGCACGGTGGCCGCCCGCGTCGAGCCCTCCACCGCCCCGCACGGACGCGCCTCGCTCGTGATGCGCGCGGGAGGCGGTGCGACGCTCGAGGTCAGCGGCCTTCCCGAGCCGGCGCGTGGTCGCGTCTACGAGGTGTGGCTGGTGCGGCGCGGCCGCGGCGCGCCGGCGGCCACCGACGCGCTCTTCACCGTGAACGCGCACGGCCGCACCCATGTCGAGGTCCCGGGCGATCTCCGCGACGTCGAGAAGATCCTCGTGACCTCCGAGCCGCGCGGCGGCAGCGACGTGCCCTCCCAGCTCGTGCCGCTCATCAGCGCGCCGACGGCCTGAGCCTCCTTTGGGAAGCGCTAAGGGGCCGTTGGTAGCGTCGGCCGCGATGGCCACCTGCTACCGGCACCCCGCGCGGGAGACCGGCGTCTCCTGCTCCTCGTGCGGGCGGCCGATCTGCCCGGATTGCATGACGCCGACCTCGGTCGGCATGCGCTGCCCTGAGTGCTCCAAGGATCGCACCGCCGTGCGGACGATCCGGTCGCTCCACGCCGATCCGGTGGTGACCTACGCGCTCATCGCCATCAACGTGCTGGCTTATCTCGGCTCGAGCGCGGGAGGCATCGGGCTGAGCGGCGGGGGAGGAGGCGCGACCGCGTTCGGGCGCGGCCTGCTCTTCGGCCCCGCGATCGCCGAGGGGCACGAGTACTGGCGCCTGGTGACGAGCGGCTTTCTCCACTTTGGCCTCGGCCATCTCTTCTTCAACATGCTGTTCCTCTACTTCCTCGGACCGCAGCTCGAGGCGGCCATCGGGCGGCTGAACTTCGGACTCCTCTACGGCGCCTCGCTGCTGGCCGGCGCCTTCGGCGCCCTGCTCTTCGAGCCGCTCGGTCATACGGCCGGGGCGTCGGGCGCATGCTTCGGAGTGCTCGGCGCCTCGATCGTCATCGCGCGCGACCGGAGGATAGACCTCCGCACCAGCGGGCTCGGGTTCATCCTGCTGATCAACCTCGCCTTCTCGCTGACCTTTCGCAACATCTCCCTCGGCGGGCACATCGGCGGCTTCGTGGGAGGGGTGATCGCGGGGCTCGTGATCGTTTCCCTCGCCGAGCATCGCCGCCAGCGGGCGCTGGCTATCGCCGGCTGCGTGGCGGTCGGGGTCGCGAGCGTGGCGGGAGCGATCGCGGTTGCCGGGAGCTCGGGGCTCACCCCGAACGGCATCTCCCTCTTCTGAGGGCCTGTCCCGCCAGGGCCGCACCTCCGGCTTCGGCCGAATGACCGGGCCGCACGCACGCCCGCCGACCGAGACAGACCTCCGAGCGGGCGCGGCGCGGCACACGGTGTGGACGGGTATGGGTGTCAGGCACCCATGATCGACCACAGCCGGGGTGACGTGGCGCGGCGCTCGGCGCTTGCCACCCTTCAAAGAGCTCAGACCGGCACGGTGAGGGCCTCGCCGGGCGCCTCGGGGAAGCGGTCGGGATGGAGCACGTGGGCGAGGAGCTCGAGGCCGTCGACGAGGCGCGGACCGGGGCGGGAGAAGTAGGCGGCGGCGTCGACGGCGACGATCTCGCCCGCACCGAGGGCGGCAAGGCGCTCGGCGTGCATCTCGGCCTCGCGGTAGGCGGTGGGAGCGTCGTACCCGCACGGCATGGCCACCACCAAGTCGGGCCGGGCGTCGGCCACCTCGGCCCACGAGCGCCGCTCGGAGTGCTCGCCGGGGAAGCCGAGCACGTCCTCGCCGCCCGCGAGCTCGATCATCTGCGGCGTCCAGTGTCCGGCGACGTAGACCGGATCGAGCCACTCGAGCGCGGCCACGCGCGGGCGCCGTGTCACGTCGCGCACGCCTTGGCTCACGCGGTCGATCCGCTCGGCGGCGTCGGCCACGAGCTCCCGCGCGGTCTGCGGTGCGCCCGCGGCATCAGCCAGGGTGCGCACGTCGCCCAGCACCTCGCCGAGCGTGCTCGGATCGAGCGAGATCACCGCCGGACGGGTCTCGATCTCCTCGGCCACCGCGCGCACGTCCTCATAGGAGACGGCGCAGACCGCGCACAGCGCCTGCGTGACGATGAGGTCCGGACGGAGGTCGTGCAGCGCGTCGTGGTCGAGCTCGTAGATCGCCGCGCCGGACGAAGTGCGCGAGCGCACCGCGGCGTCGATCTCGCCGGCCGAGAGCCCCGCGGGGATCACGTCGCGCGTGACGGTGGGAAGCTCCTGCGCGGCCTCGGGCCAGTCGCACTCGTGGGTCACCGCGACGACCTCACCCCCGAGCCCGAGGGCGAAGAGGATCTCGGTGGCGGAGGGGACGAGGGAGACGATGCGCACGGCGGCCCGACACGATAGGCGCCCAGTGACCCCCGGCGGTGCTACGGTGCTGCCGCCCCGCTCGCGGCGTCGTACGCGACGTCGAAGCAGGGGCCCTTCATGAACGGCGACGACACTCCCCGAAGTCGCGGCGCCCGGTCGGGCGACGCCTTCGCGTTGGTCCTGCGATGAGCCCGGTCCTGCTCCTCGCGGTCCTGCTGCTCGTCCTCGTCAACGGGTTCTTCGTCGCGGCGGAGTACTCCCTGGTGCGCTCGCGCCGCTCCAAGCTCGAGGCCGAGGCGGAGGCCGGCCAGCGCGGCGCGCGCCTCGCGCTCGCTCACGTCGACCGCATCAACGAGTACATCTCCGCCTGCCAGGTGGGCATCACGATGGCCTCGATCGGCATCGGCGCGCTCGGCGAGCCGATCATCACCGGCCTTGTCAGGCCGGTGCTCGAGGGTCCGCTCGCCCACGGGGCTGCCGTGGTGATCTCGGTCCTCATCGCCTACCTCGTGATCACCTCGGCCCACATCATCGTGGGAGAGCTCGTTCCCAAGGTCTATGTGATCCAGCGGGCGGAGTCGGTCATCCGCCTGGTCGCCCGACCGCTGCAGTGGTCGCGGATCGTCTTTCATCCGTTCACCGTGGTGCTCACCGCCATCTCGAACCGCGTCCTGCGGCTGCTCGGCGTCGATCCCGATCAGGCCCAGGAGGCGGGCGGCAACCCGGATGAGCTCAAGCGCCTGATCGCGGAGTCCTACACCGGCGGCAAGCTCGAGGAGAACGAGGCGAGCATGCTCTCCGGCGTCTTCCACCTCCACGAGCAGGAGGCCCGCCAGGTCATGACCCCGTTCCCCGCGGTGGTCACCGTCGACGTGGCCGAGGACGCCGAGACGGCCCTGCGCCGCTGCGTCTCCTCGGGCCACACGCGCCTCGTGGTCACCGAGAACGAGAACCCCGACCGCGTGAAAGGCTTCGTGCACTCGAACGGGCTGGCCGAGCTCATGCTCCAGCAGGGTCCGGAGACGACGATCGAGTCGCTCGTACTCGAGGCGCCGATCATCCCCGAGACCAAGCCGCTCGACGACCTCCTCGCCGACCTGCAGCGCCAGCGCACCTCCCTGGCGATCGTCGTCGACGAATACGGTCGTACGGCCGGCGTGGTCACCGTGGAGGACATCGTCGAGGAGGTGGTGGGGGAGATCGACGACGAGACCGATCCGGCGGGCGGCGCGGTGCGCCGGCTGGCGAGCGGCGATTGGTTCGTGCGCGGCCACGTCGCGGTGACCGACCTCGAGGACTACGGGCTCGAGCTGCCCGTCGACACCGACGCCTACAACTCGGTGGGCGGCTTCGTCTTCGCCGCGCTGGGTCGCTTGCCGAAACGGGGCGACACGGTGGGCGCCGACGGCTACTCCATACGTGTGGAGTCCGTCCGCGAGAACCGCATCGAGGCGGTGCGGATCCGCGAGCGCCGCGCCAGCGTGCGCGGAAGCGGCTAGAGCCCCTTCCCAATCGTGGCGATCGTGGCTAAGGTGTGCGAATCCCGCCGCTGCGAGCGCTCAGGCGCCGGCGGTTGAGGAGGAGAGATGGTGGATCGGGGGTGGGTCCACCGCTTGAGCAAAAGCGAAGGGGGCCCGCTTGCGCGAGCCCCCTTCGTGCTGGCTGGGGAGAGGTGCTGCTATGTGCGAAGCAGTATGGGCGCCCGATCTCAACCGGGGCTAAAACCTGGCGGGCGCCGACCCGCTCACCCGTAGGCGAAGAACCCGCGGCGCGCCTTGCGCCCCAGCGCGCCCTCCGCGACGAGGGCGCGCAGCCGCTCGGGCACGGGCGTTCCGATCGCCTCTCCGATCGCCTGGGCGACGTCGAGCCCGACGAGGTCGAGCAGCCTCAGCGGCCCCAGCGGGTGCCCGGCGCCGAGCGTCAGGCAGGAGTCGAGCGCCTCGGGCTCGAGCCCGCTCTCCTCGAGCAGGGCGACGGCGCTGAAGAGAAACGGGAACAGCAGCCGGTTGACGACAAAGCCCGGCATATCGGGCACTTCGACCGCCGTCTTGCCGAGCTGCTCGCACAGCGCCCGGGCCCGCGCGCGGGTCTCCGCGCTCGCCTCGGCCGGGAAGGCGAGCTCGACGAGCTTCATCTTCGGAACGGGGTTGAAGACGTGGAGCCCCGCGAAGCGCTCGGGCTGCCCGGAGGCGCGCGCGAGCTCCGTCACGGAGAGCGAGGAGGTGGTGGTGGCGAGCACCGCGTCGGACGCGGCGGCCGCGCCGAGCTGGGCCAGGACCGTTCCCTTCGCGACGAGATCCTCGGCCACCGCCTCGACGACGAACGAGCTCTGGGCGGCGAGGGCGTCGAGGTCGGTGACGACCTGCACGCGGTCGATCGCGGCACCCGCACAGAGCTTTCCCAAGCTCGTCTGCGCGCGCTCGGCCGACGCGCCCGAGCGGGCCCAGATCAGCACCTCGCCCGACTGCGCCGCGGCGGCCGCCAAGCCGCAGGCGATCGTGCCGCTTCCCGCAATTCCCAGTCGTTCGCTCAGGGCCGTGCTCCTCGGTTGACTCACCGGTCAACGAGTAGAGTAGGGCCGCGGCCGGCCCGCGCGGCTTCGCCCGCGCCGCCTGAGAAGCCCGCCGTTTTCCCCAAAGCCGGATGGAGGTCGTCACATGAACAATGGCCACGGGCGTGAGGTCGTCATCGTCGAGGCCGTCCGCACCCCCATCGGGCGCGGACATCCCCAGAAGGGCTACTACAAGGACACGCACCCGAACGAGCTCCTCGGCAAGTGCTACACCGAGGCGATCGAGCGCGCGGGCATCCCGGCCGAAGAGGTCGAGGACGTCATCACGGGCTGCGTGCAGCAGTACGGCGAGCAGATGTTCAACGTGGGGCGCAACGCCTGGCTCCAGGCCGGCCTTCCCGTCGAGACCCCGGCCACGACGATCGATCGCCAGTGCGGCTCGGCCCAGCAGGCCGTGAACTTCGGCGCCGCGCTCATCGCCTCCGGCGTGCACGACGCGGTGATCGGCTCGGGCGTCGAGCACATGGGGCACATCCCGATGGGCGTCGGGTTCAACTGGGTCGACCAGGTCGGCGCTCCGTGGCCGCCCGAGCTCCTCGAGCGCTACCAGCTCGTGCCCCAGGGCCTCTCGGCGGAGATGATCGCCGATAAGTGGGAGATCCCGCGCTCCGAGCTCGACGAGCTCGCCGTGCGCTCTCACCAGCGTGCCCATCTGGCCACGGAGGAGGGGCGCTTCGAGCGGGAGACGATCCCCTTCCAGGTCAACGGCGACACCTACGTCACCGACCAGGGCATCCGCCCCGAGACCACCCTCGAGACGCTCTCCCAGCTCAAGCCGGCCTTCAAGGAGGACGGCAAGATCACCGCGGGCAACGCCTCGCAGATCTCCGACGGCGCGGCCGCGGTGCTGCTCATGAGCCGCGAGAAGGCCGACGCGCTCGGCCTCAAGGCGCGTGCGAAGATCGTCGACCAGACGACGGTCGGCGTCGACCCGGTGATCATGCTCACCGGCCCGATCCCGGCGACGCAGAAGCTGCTCGAGCGCAACGGGATGAAGATGAGCGACATCGACCTCGTGGAGATCAACGAGGCCTTCGCGCCCGTCCTCGCCGCGTGGCGTCGCGAGCTCGATCCCGACATGGACACGGTGAACGTCAACGGGGGAGCGATGGCCCTCGGCCATCCGCTCGGCTCGACCGGCGCGCGGCTCATCACCACGCTCCTGCACGAGATGGAGCGCTCGGACAAGGAGACCGGCCTCGTCACCATGTGCTGCGGCGGCGGCCTCGGGACGGGCACGCTGATCCAGCGGATCTGAGGCGTCCGGGACGGCGCGTCACTCACTGTGGCGCGCCGTCCGACTCTCCCGCGTACCATCCCGGCCGTGAAGCTGGCTGGTCTGCTCGGCGCGCTCCTGGCGCTCTTCTGCGTGGTGTCCGCGGCTCCCGCCGGCGCGGCCGCTCCACCGCCGAGCGCGGCGAGGTGCGCCGCGTTCGCGGCGCACCGCTCGCTGCCTGCCGTGCAGTCCTACGACAACCGGCCGGGAGGCGTGCGGGTCTTTGCCATGCAGTACAAGCAGGAGGCGCGCAACGTCGTTTCCTACGACTCGTTTCGCGCGAAGGTCGAGTGCCTGATCCGGCGGGATGTCGTCCCTCACCTGGCGCACGACCGCCCGAACGTCGTCGCGTTCAACGAGGACATCGGGCTGCTCACGATCGGCACGGGCTCGCGGGGAGCGCGCGCCCGCGCGATCATCGACGGCTCCGCGCGGCCCAACTGCTCGGGCCAGGGCGCTCCGTGCGCGCTGATCGCCACGCTCGGAGCGCTCCAGAGCGGCTACGGCAAGGAGCTCGGCTACTACCGCACCAAGTTCCCCGCGCTCTCGCCGATCTCCGGCGTGTTCGTGGCGGCGACCGACGTCTTCGTGCGCGGCTTCATGACGACCTTCTCCGACCTCGCGCGGCGCTACCGCGTCTACATCCTGGGCTCGAGCGACCAACCCGACTTCCGGATCTCCACCGACCCGGCCGACATCTCCGGGCTCGCCGATCCCGACCTGCCGCGCCCGAGCTCCATCGCCGTGGCCACGAGCGAGAAGGTCTACAACCAGGCGTTCATGTGGGCCCCGCGCGACGTGCGCGCCGACGCGACGCCGGCCCTGCGCAACCTCGTGCTGCGCAACCGCAAGGTGCCGCTCACGCCGGTCGAGAACGAGTTCCAGTTCTCCCCGGGGCCGGCTACGGGGCCCGCCGCGGTGGAGAACCTGCGGCCCTACGCGATCCCCGGCTCGAAGATCAAGCTCGGCTTTGCCACGAGCCTCCCCGCCTTCACCTACGGCGATCCCCCGCGCGGCGTCGATCCGTGCTCGGACACGAGCCTGTACTACATGCGCTGCCTGAACAGGCTCGGCGCCAACCTGGTGATGCAGGACGAGGCCAACCCCGGCTCGTGGGTGGGCGCCGACGGCGACGGGATCGAGAAGTGGCAGCCGCTCTCCTGGATGACCTCGACCTACCGGTCGAGCTCGGATCCGAGCGTCTCCTTCGCCTACAACGTCACCCCGATGATGGTCGGCAACCTCGCCGACCTGCCCTTCGACGGGCAGTCCGCGATCACGCAGCGCGGGCTTCGCGGCCGGGGCTGCCACTACGTCGGCAACGCGCGCTTCGTTGACGGGGAGGACCGCCCGGACCTGCGCTCCTACGCCGGCTCGAAGCCGCGGTTCCTGGCCGTCGCGCCGTGGGTTGCGCCGGACGCTCGCCGCTCGGACCTGCGCGCGGTGGGGGACAAGCTGGCCTACGGCTCGGGCGACAAACTCGAGAACGACTACCTCGAGACCGCGATCGTCGCCGACCTGCCCTACCCGCCCGATCCGAGCCGCGCCGGCTGCGCCACCAGACCTCCCGGCACGCCTCGCCTGCGGGTCTCCGTGCGCCCGCGCGCCGTGAGGCTGGGCCGCGTCGCCCGGCTCACGTTCACGGTGCGGGTGCCCTTCGAGGGGCGCACGCGGCTCGTGCCACGGGCGCGCGTGCTGTTCGCCGGGCGCCGGCTGCGCGCCGACCGCCGCGGCGTCGTGCGCGTCACGGTCCGAGTGCGACGAGGCGGGCGGCGCCGGGTGATCGCGACGGCCGCCGGTTTGCTTCCCGCCCGCGCCGTGCTCTTCGTGCGCCGCTAGGGAGTCTCGGCGACAACGGGATCTTCCCAGCGAAAGCCCGTCGGCGACGGCGCCGGCGCGAGCGGGCTGTCCGGCAGTCCCGCCGGCGGCTCAGGATCGTTGTAGCCCCCGGGCGCGATGTCGTTGGGGGTCTCGGGATGAAAGAGCGAGGCGAGGTACTGCGCCTGGCCGCGTCCGGGACCCAGCTCGAACTGGCCGCCGCCGTAGGCGCGCATCCCGTGCTCGGCGAGGTAGTCGTAGGCGGCGCAGAGCTCCTCGAGGCGGCCGAGGCGCGAGGGCTTGACGTTGACCATCTTCGGGGCGAACGGGCGCGACTCGATGTCGGCCACGGAGTGGATCGGCGCATCCCACGTGATGCGCTCGCGGTAGGGGCGAAGCGCTTCGTCGGTGTCCGAGGCCTCGAGGTCGGGGTCCTCGAGCCAGGCGTCGGGAAGCGCCTCGGCGACGCGCTTGTACAGGGCGGGATCGGCCGGCGCGTCGACCACCGTGCCCTTGTAGAAGCCCTTGAAGTCGACGGAGTCGACCGCTCCCGTCGCGACGAGCGCGGCGATGAGCTCGGCGTCCCACGAGGAGGTGGCGTCGAGCTTGAAGCGCAGGCCGGGGTAGCGCTCGAGGCGGCGGGTGAGCGGATCGAGGCTCGGAGGCTCGCCGAGTCGCAGCGAGACCACGAAGCTCACCGGCCTGGGCTCGAGGCCGAGGATCGCGTGCAGCGGGCGGCCTGCTTGGCGCAGCGCGAGGTCGAGCGCCGCGGAGTGAAAGGCCCAGCGTCGGTAGAGCCGCGAGACCTCGCCGCGCACCGGCTCGGCGGGGAACAGGTCGAGCCGGTCGACGTGGTCGCAGAAGTCCCCGAGCGACCAGGAGCCGCTCAGCGGCTGCGTGGCGCCCGCGTCCTGCAGGGCGATGTGGTCGAGCGCGTCGTAGACGACGTCCTCGCCCACGCCCTCCTCGCCGCCTCCGCGGAGGTGGATCACGGTCGAGAGCCGCTCGAAGCCGCTCGAGACCTCCCGTTCGAGCCCCTCGAGCGAGTACTCCTCGACGGCGAGCGACAGGTCGGCGAGCTTGGCGTAGGTGCTCACGCCGGTGCCGCCGGTCGCGGCGTCGCGGCCGAGAGCGCCCCGGCGATCCAGGGACGGAGCTCGGCGATGAAGCGAGGATCGATGGAGTGATCGATAGGGGACTCGCGCCAGAGCACCGCCGCGCCGGCCTCCTCGAGCTCATCGCGGGCGGCGCGGCCGAACTCGACGGAGATCACCGGGTCATAGGCGCCGTGGCCGATCGCCACCGGGAGGCCCGCGCGCGCGGCGAGATCGAGCGGGAAGCCATCCACCTGGGGGATGAACCCGCTGAGCGCGAGCAGACCGGCGGGCGCGGGGCGCCCGGGGGCCAGGGCGAGCGCGTAGGACATCACCGCTCCCTGGGAGAAGCCCCCGATCACCGTGTGCGCGAGCGGCACCCCGGTGATCTCGGGAAGTGCGTCGACCCACGCGCTCAGCGTCTCCCAGGTGGGGGTAAACGTGGCCGGGTCCGGGTAGCCCACTCGATGCACGACGTACCAGTGCGCGCCGCCGGGCGGCAGGGAGAGCGGTGCGCGCGGGGTGACGCCGACGAGCTCCCGCGCGGGGTCGAGCGCCTCGAGGAGGCCCTGGAGGTCGAGCTCGTCCGCGCCCCGTCCGTGAAGCAGGACGAGTGCGCCCTTCGGCTCCCCGACGGCCGGGCGCAGGCGATGGAGGAGCGGCTCGGGCGACATGAGCTCGAGCGAAGCCTAGCCCGCGGGCTCCGGGCGCCCGCCCGTCTCGAGCCGCGCGACGAGCTCGTCGAGTCGCAGCTCTTCGAGGCCCTGCCCGACCGCCTCGAGCTCCCCGGCGCAGAACTCGACGAGCGCGCGCCCCTCCGAGCAGAGGTCGAGGGTCTCGCGCAGCCCGGCCTCTCCAGAGTCCAGGCGCCGGATGATCTCCTCGATGCGCGCGCTGGCGTGCTCGTAGGTGGGCGCGGGGTCCGAGCTCACGCGCGCTCCTCGCTCACGTCGGCCTCGAGTCGGCCGTCGTGGAAGCGCAGCCCGAGCCGGTGCGCGCCGCGCGCCTCGGCGGCGGAGGCGAGCGGCTCTCCGGCCCCGTCCTCGACGAGCGCGTAGCCGCGCTCGAGGGTGCGTTTCGGATCGTGGGCGTCGAGCGCGAGCCTCAGGCGCTCGAGATCGCGTCGGCGCCCTACCTTGGCCTGGTCCACCCCGCGCTCGAGCCGCGCGACCCGGCTCGCGAGCTCGTCGGCGGCCCCCTCGCCCTGACGCCGGGCGAGCTCGCGCTTGCGAGAGAGCACGAGCAACCGCCGTCCGGTCAGCTCACGCTCGAGCGCCGCGTGGCGGCGGGCGCTCGCTCGCAGCTCGCGCAGGTGCTGGTGCAGTCGCCGGCGATGGCGGGCAAGCGCCTCGGCCGGAGCCCGGGAGAGCTGCGCGAGCGTGCGGGCGCGCGAGAGCACCGCCCGGCGTCCGTGCTCCTCCAGGCGGCGCGCGCTGCGGGCGAGCTCGGAACGTTCGCTCGCGCAGTCGACGCGCACCGCGGTCTGGGCGGCGTGGGTCGGGGTCGAGCAGCTCGCCGCTGCGACGTCGTCGAGCAGGGTGCGGTCGGTGTGGTGCCCGACCGAGGCGATGACCGGAATCGGCAGCAGCGCGACCGTCCGGCACAGCGTCTCGTCGCAGAAGCAGAAGAGGTCGGCGAGCGAGCCGCCTCCGCGGGCGACGACGATCACCTCGACCTGGCCGCATGCGCTCAGGTCGCGCAGCGCCTGCCCGATCCGTGGGGCGGCGTGGCGGTCCTGCACCGGCGCGAAGGCCCACACCAGCCGGCCCGCCCAGCCCTGCCGGCGCAGCCCGGCGAGCACGTCGTCCCGGGCCTTGCCGCCTTCCCCGGTGACCACGCCGATGGAGCGGGGGAGAAGGGGGCGGGGCAGCCCCTTCTGCGGCGCGAAGAGACCCTCCGCGTCGAGGCGCTTGCGCAGCCGGTCGAGCTGGGCGAGCAGGTCGCCCTCTCCGGCCAGACGGAGATCCTCGACCGCGAACTGAAAGGAGGCCGAGGAGGTGGCGCTCCCGGGATAGAAGTCGCAGCCGCCGCCGACCACGATCCGGGCGCCGTCGCCCGGAGCTCCGGCGCCCAGCCCGAGCGCCTCCCAGTCCGTACGCCACATGGAGCAGGGCAGCGCGCCGCCGCCGTCGCGCAGCTCGAAGTACACGCGCACCCGGGTGAGGCGGAGGTTCCACACCTCCCCGAAGACCTGAACGCGCTGGAAGCCGCGCAGGCGCTCGCGCAGCGCCTGCGCGTACTGGCCGACCGGAAAGGGCCCGGGCAGCGGGCTGCCGGGCAGGCCGGTGGGAGGCAGCGCGTCCTGCCGCGGCCCGCTCACCACGTGGGCTCTCCGGCGAGGCCGCGCACCATCTCTGTGCGCGAAGAAAGAGCCTCCATCCCCGGGATGCTAGGGCCGGAAGCGGAGGTCCCGTGCCGGGCGCTACGATCCGCCGCGCCCGTGGACCTGACCCTGTCGCCCAACGAGGAGGCCTTCCGCGACGAGCTTCGCTCGTTCCTGGAGGAGCACCACCCGGGGCGCGAGCCCGACGGCGACGAGGCCGCCTTTCAGTTCCGGCGCGACTGGCAGCGCACGCTCAACGACGCCGGGCTCGCCGGCGTCTCCTGGCCCAAGGAGTACGGAGGCCGCGGCGCCACCCTCGTCGAGCAGGCGATCTTCAACGAGGAGATCGTGCGCTCCCAGGCGCCGATGCAGGCCAACGTGCTCGGGCTGGCGATGGGCGGTCCCACCGTCATCGCCCACGGGCGCGACGATCAGAAGGAGCGCTACCTCAGGCCGATCCTCTCCGCCGAGGAGATCTGGTGCCAGGGCTTCTCCGAGCCCGAGTCGGGCTCTGACCTCGCCTCGGTGCAGACCCGGGCCGAGCGCCACGGCGACGAGTGGCTCGTCACGGGGCAGAAGGTGTGGACGACGTTCGCCCACCACGCCAAGTGGTGCATGCTCGTCGCGCGCACCGACCGCGAGGCGCCCAAGCACAAGGGGCTCACCTACTTCCTGATGGACATGGAGCAGGAGGCGGTGCAGGTGCGCCCGCTCGTCCAGATCACCGGCGAGGCGGAGTTCAACGAGCTCTTCCTCGAAGAGGCGAGGATCCCCGACGCGAACATCGTGGGCGGGGAGGGCAACGGCTGGGGAGTGGCGATCACCACGCTCATGCACGAGCGCGCGACGCTCGCCTTCGGGCTCCAGGTCTCCGTCCAGATCGCGCTCGTCGAGCTGATCGAAAAGGCACGCAACACGCGCGCCAACGGGAAGATGGCGTCCGAGGACGAGATCGTCCGCCAGCGCCTGGCCCAGCTCTACATCGAGGCCAACGTGCTGCGCCTGAACGCCTACCGCGGCCTTACGCAGATCATGAAGACCGGGATTCCCGGCCCCGAGGGATCCCTCGGCAAGTGGCACTGGTCCGAGGTCAACCAGGCTCTCACCGAGCTCGCGATGGACATCGCCGGCCCGCAGGCCCTGCTGCGCTCGGACGAGTGGACCTACCGCTTTCTGCGCGCCCGCGCTAACTCGATCGAGGGCGGGACGACCGAGATCCTCAGGAACATCGTGGCCGAGCGGGTGCTCGGAATGCCCAAGCTGCGATGAACTTCGACTTCACCGACGACCAGCACGCGATCAAGCGGACCGCGCACGAGTTCCTCACCGCGCGCTACCGCTCGGAGGAGATCCGCCGGCTGGCCGAGGACGAGCGCGGGTTCACCGACGAGCAGTGGTCGCAGATCTCCGAGCTCGGCTGGCCGGGCCTGATCGTGCCAGAGGAATACGACGGCCTCGGACTCGGCGTGGTGGAGCTCGTGGTCATCCAGGAGGAGCTCGGCCAGGCGCTTGCCCCCACGCCGTTCTTCTCGGATGCGGCCGCCGCGCTCCTGCTCCAGGCCGGGGGCTCGGAGGAGCAGAAGTCCGAGCTGCTGGGGCCGCTCGCGCGCGGCGAGCAGCGCGGGACGGTGGCGATCTGGGACGCCGACGGCGGCTGGGCGCCCGACCACTCAGAGCTCGAGCCCGAGGGTGACTCGCTGAGCGGCACGAAGATCGCCGTGGCCGACGCGGGCACGGCGGACTGGATCGTCGTCGCCGGCTCCCGCGGGCGCCACTTCCTCGTGCGGACCGGGGACGACGCCGTCCGCATCGAGCCCACGCCGGGCATCGACCCCACGCGCAAGCTCTTCGCCGTCCACCTCGACGGCGCCGAGGCCCAAGAGCTTCCGGGCGACGCCGAGGCGGTCGCGCTCGCCTATCACGGGATCGCCGCCGCGCTCGCCGCCGAGTCGGTGGGAGTCGCGCAGCGCGCGCTCGAGATGGCCGTCGAGTACGCGAACGACCGCAAGCAGTTCGGCCGGCCGATCGGCGCCTACCAGGCGGTCTCGCACCGCTGCGCGCAGATGCTCCTCGAGATCGAGGGCGCTCGCTCGCTCTCCTACTACGCGGGCTGGGCGTATGACTACGAGCCGGACTCGGCGGCTCTGGCGGCCTCCATGGCCAAGGCCTACGCGAGCGAGGCCGGCTGGCGCGTCACCGCCTCCTCGCTCCAGGTCCACGGTGGGATCGGGTTCACTTGGGAGCACGACCTGCACTTCTTCCTCAAACGGGCCAAGGCCAACGCCCACGCCTTCGGCGACGCTCGCTGGCACCGCGAGCAGGTCGCCACGCTCGCCGGCGTGTAGGCGGGCTCGCGCGCCGGCCGGCGCGCGCGCCGGCGCACGGATCTACGCCCTCCGTCCGCCGACGATCTGGGCGAGGCCGGTGATCTGCCGGCGGACGGCGCCGAATCCCCGGTCGTGCAGGGCGTCGACGATCTCCTCGCGCTCGAACATGCGCTGACCGCTGCGCGCCCCGAGCACGCCGTCCCAGGTGCGCATGGGCGCCGAGCGCAGGCGGCAGCTCGTCAGGATCGCGATGCGACCGCTTGGCCTGAGCATGCGCGTCATGTGGTCGAGCGCGAGGAACGGATCGGCGAAGAAGTGCAGCGCGGCGAAGCAGCAGATCGCGTCGAAGGTCTCCTCGGCGAAGGGGAGCGCCACCGCGTCCCCCCTCACGTAGGCCACGTTCTGGCACCGGACCGCCGGCGTGTCGCGCACCGCTCGGGCGAGCATGCTCGCCGAGGCGTCGATACCCACCGAAAGGCCGCGCGGACCGACGGTCTCTCCGAAGCCGCGCGTGAAGTTGCCCGGGCCGCAGGCGACGTCGAGCACGCGCCCGCCCGGGGTGAGCCCGAGGAGAAGGCGCGCGATGCGGCGCTCGTCGGCCATGCTCGGTCCGAGCAGGCCCTTGGCGAGGCGCCCGAGCCCCGGGCGCCACCAGCGCTCGTAGACGAAGGGCACCGCGCCGGTGAGCATGAGCCGCTGCGCCGGCCCGGTGATCGCCGCCTCGGACGGGCCGAGGAGGTCGAGGTACCCGCGGGCTCCGGCGTCCGCTCGCGCGGCGGCCGCCTGCCCGGCGGAGTCGAGCAGCGGCGTCAGCCGCTCGGTCGCGTCGCCGGTCGCCGGGCTCACTCCCGGTCTTCCGAGAGGCTCGCCAGCGTCCGCTGGCCGTCCTGCCCGGCGTCCCCGCGCACCTCGCCGCTCACCGCGAGCGCGTCAAGTCGGGCGATCTCGCGCTCACCCTCCACGCGCGCCGGATGCTCGGGCGCCAGCCCCCGGATGAGCCGACGGATGCGCTCGCGGAGCTGCAGCGCGAAATGCGGGGTGGAGGCGCCCATGAGCTGGCGTACGTCCTCGAGCGTCACCTCGCGCTCGGCGTGCAGCCGGTCGGGGTGCTCCGCCTGGCTCACGGCTTGGTCTTGACGGGCGCGATCTCGAGCAGTCGGTCGATCGTCGACTGCACCCCGACCGAGAGCGCGGATCCGTCTCCCATGATCCAGGCGCGGTTGTACACGCCGCGGACCGGGTCGGCGGTGAAGCCCGGCTCGACGTCGAGCAGGTAGGACTGAATCGGCGCCGGGAGCGTCTTGGGGTCCGGGGTGACCACCAGAGGGCCGTAGGTTCCGCTCGCGGAGAGCGGAGCGGCCGCGCCCGCGTCGGCCGGACGCCGCTCGTTGGCGAAGACGAAGCCGTGTCCGGGGTCGGTCACGTTCCAGCCGAAGGCCCCGTCGTGGAACTTCGCAAAGGCGATCGAGCTCGTCGTCGGGTCCTTGACCGGCGTGCCGGGGTCGTAGGCTCGCTTGGTCGGGCCGAGCTTGCCGAGGTCGCGCACCGTCTGATCGCTCACGGTCTGCGGCGGGCCGAGCACGTAGATCTTGGGACGCTGGTGGCGGGCGATGGCGGCGCGGGTCGCCGGCGGGATCGTCGTCCGGGTGACGAACAGCACCGGGTCACCGCTCTTGGCCGCCCAGGCGGCCGCCGGCATCCCGTACGCCGGATCGTCGGCGGAGACGACGAGCACCGAGGCGCTCGTCTTGCCCGCCGCGGCCGAGACGAAGCGGTCGAGGCTCGCGGCGAGGTCGAAGGGGGCGGTTCCGCTGATCGTGGTGGTGCGCGGATGATCGGCGCTCGCGGCATCGCCCACGCGGAGCACCTGCGCGCCGCCCGCCTTGGGCGCGCCGGTGGGAGCGAGCGAGCCGAGCGCGTCCGCGGTGCTGGCCGGCAGGTCGCCGGGACCGTTCGTGAGCAGGAGGGGCGCGCGCACGGGGGAGCTCATGAGCACCGCGGCGGCCGTGGTGGCGCGCCAGTCGCGGGCGTCGGCCAGCGCGACGGCCGTCGGTCGGGTGTCGATGCTCTGGGCGGGAAAGACCGCCTGAGCGGTGCCCGCCGCGTCGGCCACGGGGTCGGCCCCGGCGATGCGCGTGGTGTTCTTCGTCGCGAACCCGGGGAAGCCGAGGTTCTTGGCCGCCTTGGGAGCCTTGCCCGTCAGACTCGGGGCCGGAATGAACGACGGGGTGTTCTTGCTCTCCGTGCCGGCTCCCCCGCGACCTCCCCCTCCGCATCCGCTGAGAGCGGCGAGGAGGATCGAGAGGAGGACCGGCCAGGCACGGCGCATGAGAGCCGGAGACTAGCGACCTGCGGACTCCGAGCTCAGATGAACGGCACCGGTCGCTAGCATCACCGGCGAAGTTGACTGACCGATCAATCGCCTCGGTCTCCGTCGAGCTCCGCCGACGGGAGCGCCTGGGCCCGAGGACCAGGAGCCAGACACCGTGGACTTCACCCTGAGCGACGAGGCACGTGAGTTCCAGGATCGCTGTCACCGCTTCGCGGAGCAGGTCATCCGTCCGGCCGCCGCCCGCTACGACCGCGAGCAGGCCGTGCCGTGGGACGTCATTCGCGAGGCTCGCGCCTGGGGCCTCCACGGGCTGGACCTCCTGCAGACGATGGCCTCCGACCCCGGCGGCATGAACGGCGTGATCTACGCCGAGGAGCTCCACTGGGGCTGCGCGGGGATCGCGCTGGCGATCTCGGCCTCTTCGCTGGCCGCCGCGGGCATCGCCTCCTCGGGCACTCCGGAGCAGATGGGTCGCTGGCTGCCCGAGTGCTACGGCACGGGCGATGAGATCAAGACCGCCGCCTACGCGGTCACCGAGCCCCAGGCGGGCTCCGACGTCAAGTCGCTGCGCACGACGGCCAAGCGCGACGGGGAGGAGTGGATCCTCAACGGCACCAAGGTCTTCATCTCCAACGGGGGCATCGCCGACGTCAACGTGGTGGTGGCCACCGTCGATCCCCACCTCGGACACCGCGGCCAGGCCTCCTTCATCGTCGAGAAGGGCACGCCCGGGCTCTCCCAGGGCAAGAAGGAGGACAAGCTCGGCATCCGCGCCTCGCAGACCACAGAGGTCGTGCTCGAGGACTGCCGGATCCCGCTCGAGAACCTGCTCGGAGGCATGGAGAAGCTCGAGCGCAAGCTCGAGCGGGCCCGCTCGGGCCAGAAGGGCGGCTCCTCGGGCGCGCTGGCGACCTTCGAGATCACCCGGCCGGTGGTCGGCGCCTCGGCGATCGGCATCGCCCGTGCCGCTTACGAGTGGACCCTCGACTACCTCGAGGGCGGCTCGGATGAGAACGGCCCGTTGCTCGAGCAGCAGCGCGTGCAGGAGGTGCTGGCCGACGTCGCCACGGAGATCGACGCCGCCCGTCTACTCGTGCAGCGCGCGGCGTGGATGGGGCGCAACGGCAAGCCGATGACCGCCGGGCAGGGGTCGATGTCGAAGCTCAAGGCCGGCGACGTGACGATGTGGGCCACCACGGCGCTGATGGACCTCGTCGGGCCCGAGGCCGGGCTGACCGACCACCCGCTCGAGAAGTGGTTCCGCGACGCGAAGATCTACCAGCTCTTCGAGGGCACGGCCCAGATCCAGCGGCTCGTGATCTCACGCATGCAGGTGGCCGACCGCCGGCGCCAGCTCGCGGAGGCCGCCGAGATCATCGCCGAGGTCGCGGCTCAGAGCGGCGGCGGCGCGCCGACAAGCTCGGTGGCGTCGGTCGCGAACTAAAGGAGCCGGCGCTCAACGCAGGCCGACGACGAGGCGCGAGTGGGTCGTTCCTCCCTCCCGGCGGCCGCCGGCGACGAGGAAGCGGTAGGCGTCGAGGTAGGGGGCGGCCCTCTGGAAGCCGGGTGAGGCGCCCGCTCCCCGAGGAGCGCGCGAGCTGCAGGATCGGCGCCACGGCGACATAGAGGCTGGGCGAGAAGCCGCCGGCGAGCGCCCCGCGTGCGGAGCGGAAGGCCGGGTCGGAGTCGAGTCGGGCGCTCGGGGCGAGCGCCGCCCGCGCCGAGTCGGCGCCGTAGGCCACGACGACCTCATCGCCGCGCTCGAGCATCACGAGGGCGCGCGGCGCGCCCGGCTTGGCGACGCTGAAGCCCTGGGCGCCCTCGATCGTCTCCGGCCGAACGGGCTGGTGGCCGAAGCGGCGCACGGCGCCGGCGATCTTGGCGATCGACCGGCGGACGAGGTTCGGGTCGCTCGCTCGGATCACGAGCGCGCCGCTCACGTCGCGCTTGCTCGTGCCGCGGACGAAGAGGGCGGCATCCCCGGCCCAATCGAGGAGGTCGCGGTCGAGATCGAGGCCGGTGCGCGCGCGGAGCCGAGCCTTGAGCTGCTCCGTCGAGAGCCCCGCAGCTCCCAGGCCGGCCAGGCGTCCGAGGCCGCGCTTGGCCGCCGCTCCCACGTTGGCCGACCCGAGGACGAGCCACGCGTCGCTCGGCGCGCCGGCGAGCAGGGCGCCGCCCGAAGCGGCGGGCTGGGCGAGTGGCCGCTGGCCGGTCGTGGTCACCGCGCTCTCCACGCCCACGCTGTCGGGTGTGGCGGTGACCGCGGCGGCGACCGGGCGCACGCCGGAGAGCCCGTAGAGGGTTCGGATCTGCTCGAGCTGCGCGGACTGCGCGGGCGCGCGCGCGGCGATCGCGCCGAGCAGCCTGCCCACGTCGAGGTAGAGCAGCGCCAGGCGCTGGTCGGGCAGCTTCGCCTTGGCGGTCTCGAAGGACGAGGAGCCGGCCAGGGCGGGTGCCCCCTGGGTGACGTCGACGACCCGCCGCAGGCCGCTCTCGGTGCCGGCCACGAGCCATCCGTTCACCGATCCGTAGGCGTTGGCCTTGGCGTCGACCCGGTACTCCACGCCCTTGTAGGACGCCTTGCGAGTGCCCTTCCCCGACCGGCGCTCGTTGCGGTCGAGCGCCTCGGAGAGCTTCTCCTCGTCGCGTACCCCGACGATGAGCGCCGCGGCGGGCTTGCCCGGGCCGATCCCGGCGACGAAGGCGGCGGCGCGGCTGCCGAGCCACGGATCGATGTCGCGCTCGAAGCTCGCTCCGCGCGTGCCGCCGCGGTCGATCAGCTTCAGGAGCTTGGCGCGCGGGTCGGGCGAAAGCGTGACCTTGCGCGCCACGGAGCGGACGGCGTCGCGCAGCGAGCCCGACGGGCGGATGGTCGCCTCGCCGTAGAACGCCGCGTCGGCCGGGGCGGCGCGCGCCGGGTCGGCGTGCCCGGTCGAGCCGTTCGAGCCGCATCCCGCGGCGCTCGCCAGCAGCCCTGCAGCGAGGAGGAACGTCAGGAGAAGGCGACGAAGTGTGCCCACTGACCGGAAGGTTAGGACAATGAAGCGACGAAAGCGAAACCTTCGCCGGTGGATTGGGTATGGTGCCGTAACGCCGAATCCTCGGGCCGATCCCGAGGACCGGGGGACCCATGTTGTTGGGGCTAATTCCACGCTTGACCGCGTGGAAGGCGCCGGCTCTTTCCGCGCCAGCCCGTCAGCTAACCCCGGAGGCCTGCGAAAGAGGACCGAAATCTTCGTGCGGGTACCCACCCTCGTGGCCTTGGGCCTCAGCTTGAGCGCGCTTGCCGGCGCGTCCACCGCAACCGCCGCCACCGACGGCAGCGGGCAGAGCGCCTCGAGCTCGGGCGGCGCGCGCTACGGCGAGCAGCCCTCGTCGAACACGCCGTCTGAGACCTCGCCCTCCCAGCCGACCGTGCCGGGGAGCGTGGGGCGGATCCGCGCCGGCCTGGCCTACGCCCCGGCCGACGCCCCGGTGCAGGTCAAGAAGGCGATCTGGGCGGCCAACGCCATCCGGAACCGTCCCTACGTCTACGGCGGTGGACACGGCTCGTTCCGCTCTCGCGGCTATGACTGCTCGGGCACCGTCTCCTACGCGCTGCACGGAGGCGGCCTGCTGCGCTCACCGCTCGATTCGGGCTCATTCGCGAGCTGGGGCCAGAGCGGCCGCGGAGCGTGGATCACCGTCTACACGAACCCCGGCCACGCGTACGCGATCATCGCCGGCCTGCGCCTGGACACGAGCGGTCCCGGTGAACGGGGTCCGCGCTGGCGCACGCAGAAGCGCTCAGCGAGCGGCTTTCAGGCACGCCACCCCGTCGGTTACTAAGGGCCTATCCCGCTAGGGCCGCACGTCCGGATCCGGCCGACGACCGGCGCGGATGCGCCACCGTCGAGAGCCCGTCGTAGCTCCGCTACTGCCGGCCTCTCGCCGTCGCCGCCCCGCTTGGTCCTCGACCGCCCCGGACGCACGCCTCCTACCGAGATAGACCCGAAGAAGCCTGGGAGGCTCAGCCCTCGCCGCGGTGGGCGACGGTCTCCCGCCGCTCGGCCAGCCGGTTGCGCCGCCTGACCTCCGCCTCCCGGGCCCGGCGCTCCTCCACGGGGCCGCCGGCAGCGAGCGCCGGCACGGCGGTCGGCTTGCTCTCCTCGTCGAGCGCGACCATCGTCAGGTAGGCGGTGTTCGTGTGGCGGCACTCGCCCGTGCGGGGGTTCTCGGTCTCGACCCTCACCCCGACCTCCATCGAAGTGCGCCACACCGCGTTGACGCGGGCGCTGAAGGAGACGAGCTCGCCGACGTGGACGGGAAAGAGGAACGTCATCCGGTCCATGGCCGCCGTGACCACCCGTCGCCGCGAGTGCTTGATCGCTGCGATGCCCGCGGCCTCATCGCAGAGCTTCATCACGATACCCCCGTGCGCGAAGCCCGCCGAGTTGGCGTCGGCGATCCCCATCCACTTCACGAGGGTCGCCGTCGAATCGTCCTGCGTCCTCGGGACGGTCACGGTCGGCTAGGCTAACGCGCTTCCGTACCTGCCCCGAAGGAGCGCGCGATGGCCGGACTGTCCGGGCGAATCTCCACCACGTTCAAGGCGAAGATCTCCAAGCTGCTCGACAAGCACGAGGACCCCTCGGAGACCCTGGAGTACTCCTACCAGAAGCAGACCGAGCTGCTGCAGAACGTCAAGAAGGGGCTGGCCGACGTCGTCACGTCGAAGAAGCGCCTCCAGCTCCAGTCTCAGAAGATGGAGCAGCAGGTCGTAAAGCTCGACACCCAGGCCCGCCAGGCGCTCGCCGCGGGCAAGGAGGATCTCGCGCGGACCGCGCTCGAGCGCAAGACCGCGGTGCAGGCCGAGCTCCAGGGCCTCGACGGCCAGATCGCCGAGCTCGAGACCCAGCAGCAGCAGATGACCGACTCCGAGGCCAAGCTGAGGAGCAAGATCGAGGCCTTCCGCTCCAAGAAGGAGGTCATCAAGGCCCAGTACTCCGCCGCCGAGGCCCAGGTGCGCATCTCCGACGCCGCCGGCGGGGTGGGGGAGGAGATGGCCGACGTCGGCCTGGCCATGCAGCGCGCGCTCGACAAGACCGAGAACATGCGTGCCCGCGCCCAGGCGGTCGACGAGCTCGAGAAGGCGGGGACCTTCGACGACCTCTCCCAACTCGGATCGGGTCAGGACGACATCGACCGCCAGCTCTCCCAGCTCTCGAGCGGCACCCAGGTCGACTCGGAGCTCGAGAAGATGAAGGGCGAGCTCGGACCCGGGGCAGGTCAGGCCGGCCACGAGCTCGGCGCCGGCGGGACGGCGGCGACCGAGCCTCCGCGGGAGCGCCCGGCGTGATCGTCCGGATCGCCACCGAGGGCCAGTTCGAGCTCTCCGACGAATGCGCGAGCCGCCTGAACGAGCTCGACAACGAGGCCGTGCGCGCCGTGGAGGCCGACGACGACCTGGGCTTCAAGGACCGCTTTCGCCAGATGCTCGACCTCGTGCGCGCGGAGGGCAAGCCGGTTGGCGACGACGAGCTCCAGGAGTCGAGCATCATCATCCCGCCGCCCGACACGACGCTCGAGGAGGCGCGAGCGGACTTCAACGGCGAGGGCCTGATCCCCGGCTAGAGGCGGCCCGGCTTTTAGATCGGCGCGCCCCATAGCGGGAACCAGCGCTCGAGCTCGGCCTCGACCGGCAGCTCGGCCCCGAGTTGTGCCTTGACGCGCAGCTCGCGCTCGGTGTCGCGTTGTTGCTCCCCGCCGCTCGGGGCAAACGGGTAGAACGCGCCGCGCTTGTAGTTGTATATCCAGTACAGCGGGCGCTTCTGCGCGTCCTCGAAGGAGAAGACGGCACACAGGATCCGCTCGCCGTAGCCGCCGGACTGCAGCGCGTCGCTCACCGCGTTGACTCCGACCACGAGGTCGTCGAACTCCGAGTCGGCGAGGATCATCCAGCGGTAGCCGTAGTCGTCGTCGCGGGTCTCCACGGTCGTGCCGGCATCGGAGCTCGTGCCGCGAAGCACCTCCTCCATGTCCCGTGCGATCTCGTCGAAGTCCGCGGTGGCCAGGGGCTGGAAGACGATTCCCGCGTGTCCGCGCGAGCTGATCCCGAGCTGCTCCGTGAAGGTCACGTATGCAGTCGAGAGCGCGAAGAGTCGGTCGGGCGCGGGGCCTTTGAGCTTGCGCCGGCCCGTGAGGACGTCGAAGAGGCCCACGGCGCCCGCCTATGCGCCGACGCCCTGGAGCTGTGACTCGAGGCGCTGCAGGGCGGCGAGCCGCTGCTCGAGCGGCGGGTGGGTCGAGAAGAGGTTGGCCAGCGAGCTTTTGGCGCCCGCCGGGAAGATGAAGAAGGCTCGGAGCTCGCTTGCGGCGCGCAGATCCTGCTGCGGGATCTGCGCCATGCCTCCGCTGATCTTCACGAGCGCGGAGGCCAGCGCGCTCGGGCGCCCGGTGATGATCGCCGACCCGCGGTCGGCGGCGAACTCGCGGTAGCGCGACAGGGCCTGCATGAGCACGAAGGAGACGGCGTAGACCGCCGCCGAGACGAGCACGAGCACGAGGATTCCGGGGCTCCCGCTGTCCTCGTCGTCTCCGTAGCCGCCGCCACCGAAGAAGAACCCGAACTGCACTACGTAGGAGGCGACCGTGGCGAAGAAGCTCGCGATCGTCATGACCATCACGTCGCGGTTCTGCACGTGGGTGAGCTCGTGGGCCATGACGCCCTCGAGCTCGGCGGGGGAGAGGAGGTCCATGATCCCGGTCGTCGCGCACACGGTCGCGCTCTTGGGAGAGCGGCCGATCGCAAAGGCGTTGGGCATCGGGTTCTCGGCCACCGCGATCTTTGGCTTGGGAAGGTCGGCCTGGACGCACAGCCGCTCGACGATCGCGTGAAGCTCCGGCGCCTGCGCGGGGCTGACCTCGCGCGCGCCCATGGCGCGCAGCGCAAGCTTGTCGGAGGCGAAGATCTGAAAGAGGAACATCGCGCCCGCGATGAGCGCCACGGTCACCCCGCTCAGGCCCGAGCCGAGCAGGACGGCGACGAGCACGGCGTAGACGAGCCCGAGGAGGAACATCGTCACGGTCATCCGGACCTGGAGTCCGGTGTCGCGGCCGAAGGAGGTGGGTCGCGAAGACATGGCTACATGGTCGCAGACCGGATGAGTGAAATCTAAAGCGTGCGTCGCTCCGACGCCGCCGGAGCGCGGGCGCTCAGGGGCGTCCCCAACTCAGGCGCGTGGTGGCTTCGCGGACGGGGCCGAAGACCCCGTCGAGCAGGGAGGCGGGGACGGGAGCGCCGGACTCGCGCTCGAGCTGGCGCTCGACCTCGCCGCGCGAGGCGCCGCCCACCGCCATCTCGATGGCCATGAGTCGGGCGGCGTCGGGCTCGAGGCGGCGTTCGCTCTCGCGCCGGGGGCTCGGCTCCGCGCGCTCACCGGCAGCGGGTACCGAGGCGAGGGCGGAGCGGGGCTCCCGAGCCTCCGCGGGCGCCGAGCTCACGTAGCGCTGCGGCGCCTCGGCGACCGGGGCGTTCTCGGCGGCCGCCTCCTCGGCCCACGGCGCCGCCGGAGCGCCCGACGTCGCCGCCTCGTCGCTCAGCGCGCGCGCCAACGCGTCAACGGAGCGCGCGAGCGCCTCCGCATCGCGCTGGGCCGCAGTGCGCAGCTCCTGAAGCTGACGCGCCCGGGCCGCCGACTCCTCGTCGGCCCGGCGCCGGGAGGCCGTGACGTAGTCGCGCGCCTCCTGCTCGGCCTCCCGGCGCTGCTCGGCGATGTCGCGCCGCGCCGCGCCGGCCTCCCGTTCGGCGGCCCGGACGATGTCTGCCACTCGCTCGGCGATGCGTTCGAATCGTCCGGCACGCGGCTCGGGCTGCGAGCTGATCTGGGCTCCTCGCTCCATCGGCTGACCCGCGGGCCCCGTCGGACCCCGCGGAAAGGTCGCGCGATTGTACACAGCGATCATCGGCATTCAGGTGCTTCAGGTCTGAGGAGGTCCCGAGCGGCCCTGTAGCGTGTGCCGCTCGTGCTCTCCTCGATCCACGTCCTCGGTATCACGATCCAGACGTTCGGGATCTTCTTCGCCCTGAACTTCCTCGCCTGGGGCCTGCTCGTGGGGCGGCGACTGCGCGAGCTCGGCCGGCCGCCCGACTGGGCCTACGAGATGGTCTTCGTCGCGCTCGGCGGCGGCCTCGTCGGGGCGCGGCTCTACTACGTGGTGGAGAACTACCAGGAGGTGAAGGGCGACCTGCTCGGTCATCTCTTCTCGGGCGCGGGCCTCGTCTGGTACGGCGGCGTCCTCGGCGGCGCGGTGACGATGGTGGTGTGGGCGCGTTGGCGGCGGTTCCTCGGCCTCGACCTGGTCGACCTCGCCGGGCCCGGACTTGCCCTGGGCTACGCGATCGGTCGGATCGGCTGCCAGGTCTCGGGCGACGGCGACTACGGCAAGCCCTCGCACCTGCCGTGGGCGATGGGCTATCCGCACGGGACGCTCCCGACCCCGCCCGGCGTGCGCGTGCAGCCGACCCCCATCTACGAGACGCTCGTCATGGGCCTGGTCGCGTGGGGCCTGTGGCGCTTGCGCGACCGCGTGCGCCCGGGCGTCCTCTTCGCGCTCTATCTCGTGCTCGCCGGGATCGAGCGGTTGCTCGTCGAGTTCGTGCGGCGAAACGCCCACGTGCTCGCGGGATTGACCGGCCCGCAGCTCGAGAGCATCTTCTCCATCGCGCTCGGCGCGCTCGGACTGGCTTTGCTCGTCCGGCGCGGCGGCGTGCGCCGGGCGCTCGCGCCCGCCTGAGTAGCCCGCAGGGCTCAAGCCTTGGGCGCGTGAGGCCGAAGAAGTGAGGACTCCTATGCGTTCCCCTCGCGCGATCATGGCCGGGATCGGCACCTCGGGCTCGCTGCTCGCCGCGGTGGCGTGCGTGCTCGCGCTCGCCAGTGCGCTCATCGCCTTCCACGGATGGCCGAGCGGCAAGGGCCTCGACGGGCGCACGGGGGCCGTGCGCGTCGATGATCGCGCGCACCCCGACCACCCGCTCCTCGCCCGCGCCGGGCAGAGCGCGAAGCCGGCCGTGCGCGCTCGCGGCGGCCGAGGTCCGCGCGCTCGGGCGGCGCGCCCGCAGCGCCCGGCCGCCACGCGCGCTGCGACACGCGCCGCGCGGGCATCGCTCGTTCGCAGCGGCGCCGGGCACCGTGCCTCATCCCCCGTGGCCGCCCCCCGGCGCAGCGCCGGTGGATCGACCGGCTCCACGACTCCGCCGAGCTCCCAGGCACCCGGCGTCCACGTGGCGCTGCCCGCCCCGATTAGCACCGTCAGGAACGGCGTGACCCAGACGACCGGCCACGTCGGCTCGACGATCGGCCGGACCGCGGGCGGCCTGGGCGGAACCGTCGGAACGGTGAGCCCGGGCGCCGGCAGCACCATCACCCCCAGCGGAGCCCAGGTGGGCGGCACAGTGAGCGGAGTCGGGCAGAGCGCCGGCGGCCTGCTCCCCGGCCGCTGAGGAACCTAGGCCGCGGCGGCGGCCCCGCGGAACGCCCGCGAGACGAAGCGCAGGGCCAGCCCCTGCATCTCGGCGTCGTGCTGCACGGAGCGGTGATGTCCCCCCGGCAGCATCACGAGCTTGCGCTCGGCGGCCGCGCGGGCGCGGTCGTGAAGCTCGCGCGAGTGCTCGGGCGGGATCCGCTCGTCGCCGCGGGCGTGGAGCAGTAGCAGGTGTCCGCGCACCTCCTCGACGGCCTCGGCGACGTCGTGGGCGGCGAGGAAGTCCACGAGCGCGGGGACGTCGGCGCGGAAGCCGAGCGCCTCCTCTCCGGAGCCGTCGAGCATCCGCCGCAGGTGCTCCGAGCTCGCCGGGCAGATCGCCGTGACGGCGGCGGCGGCGAGCGGCTCGGCGGCGAGCAGCGCGAAGTAGCCGCCCATGCTCGAGCCCCGCAGCGCGAGCGGACGCACGCCGAGCAGGTCGGCCATCGCCCCGATGTCGGCCAGCGCGCTCGCGCCGAGCTCGCCGTCGCTCGCCCCGTGCCCGCGGGCGTCGAAGCAGAGCGCGGCGTAGCCTGCGGTGCGGCATGCGCGGGCGAAGTCGTGGTGGCTCTCCTTGCACGAGCCTGCGCCGTGGAGGATCAGCACACCCCCCGCGGGCTCGCGGCGCGGCAGCCAGCGGGAGAAGGCAAGCCCCTGGTGGACGCCGATCTCGGCGGGCGGGTCGGGAGTGGGGTGGCGCACGGGGAGCGGAGGAGTATCGCGCGCGGGCGGCATAATCGCTTCTTGTGAGCGCCACCTCCACCGCCCTCTCCCACGTCTATCCCCGCGGCTCGCACGTGGACGAGCGCGGGCACCTCGTGATCGGCGGCTGCGACGCGGTGGAGCTCGCGCGCGAGTTCGGAACCCCGGCCTACGTGGTGGCCGAGGACGACCTGCGCGCCCGTGCCCGCGCCTTTCGCGACGCGCTGCGCGCACACCACCCCGGTCCCTCCGACGTGCTCTTCGCCTCCAAGGCGTTCCCGTGCACGGCGGTCGCACGAGTGCTCGCCGAGGAGAACCTGGGCTGCGACGTGGCCTCCGGCGGAGAGCTGCACCTCGCGCTGCGCGGGGGCTTCGACCCCGCGCGGATCTACCTCCACGGCAACGCGAAGTCCGAGGAGGAGCTCTCGCGCGCGCTGGCGGCGGGTGTCGGGCACATCGTGCTCGACAACGTGGACGACCTCGAACGCCTCGAGCGCCTCGTCGCCGAGCGCGAGGGCGGGCCGCAGGCGGTGCTGATCCGGGTCACCCCCGGGGTGGCCGGAGCGACCCACCGCTCGATCTCCACGGGCCAAGCCGACTCGAAGTTCGGCTTCGGGCTGGTCGACGCGCGGGCAGCGATCGCGCGCCTCGAGGGCTCCGAGGAGCTCGAGCTCGTCGGGCTGCACGTGCACATCGGCTCCCAGCTCTTCGCGCTCGAGCCGTTTCGCGCGGCGGTGGAGGCGATCGCGCCACTGGGCGACTTCCCCGTCTACAACCTCGGCGGGGGGCTGGCCGCGGCCTATACCGCCGAGGAGCGCCCGCCCGAGATCGAGGACTACGTGGGCGCCAAGCTGAGCGCCGCGCACGAGCTCCTCGGTCCGGGGAAGACCATCCTGATCGAGCCCGGGCGCGCGCTCGTGGCCAACTCGGGGGTGACGCTCTACACGGTGCAGAGCGTCAAGCGCAACGTCTCGACCTGGGTCGGGGTGGACGGCGGCATGTCGGACAACCTGCGTCCCATGCTCTACGGATCGGTCTACGAGGCGCGCCTCGCGGGCCGGCTCGCCGGGGGCGAGCCCGAGCCGTGCCGGATCGCGGGCAAGCACTGCGAGTCGGGCGACGTGATCCTCCGCGAAGCGCTGCTCCACGACCCGCGCGCCGGCGATCTGATCGTCACCCCGGCCACCGGCGCCTACGGCCACGCGATGGCCAACACCTACAACGGCGTCCCCCGCCCGCCGGTGATCTTCTGCTCGGGCGGCGAGGCGCGCGCCGTCGTGCGGCGCGAGACCTACGACGACCTCACCGCCCGTGACGAGCTATAGGATCGGGCTCCTCGGCCGCGGGACGGTCGGGGGCGCGTTCGCGACGCTGCTCGAGGAGCGCGCCGGCCGCGTCGAGCACCTCACCGGCCTGCGTCCGGAGCTCGCGGGCGTGCTCACCCGCTCCTCGGGGAGCTTTGAGGAGATCCTCGCCGGCTCGGACCTCGTCGTCGAGCTGATCGGCGGCCTCGAGCCCGCGCGCGACTACGTGCTGCGCGCGATCGGAGCGGGGCGCCATGTGGTCACCGCCAACAAGCAGCTCCTCTCCCAGCACGGGGAGGAGCTCTGGGCCGCGGCGCGCGAGCACGGTGTGCAGCTTCGCTTCGAGGCCGCGGTGGCCGGGGTGGTGCCGGTGATCCGGGTGTTGCAGGAGTCCCTCGCCGCCGGCGACGTGGAGCGCCTGCACGGGATCGTCAACGGGACGACGAACTTCATCCTGACCGAGATGGAGCGCACGGGCGCGGGCTACGCCGAGGCGCTCGCCCAGGCGCAGGCGCTCGGCTACGCCGAGGCCGACCCGAGCGACGACGTGGGCGGCAAGGACGCCGCGGCGAAGATGGCGATCCTCGCCCGCCTGGCCTTCGACACCCCCGTGCACCTCGACCAGGTCCGCTACGAGGGGATCGAGCGCATCACGGCCGACGACCTCGCTTACGCACGGGAGCTCGGCCTCGGCCTCAAGCTCATCGGCACCGCCGAGCGGCTGCCCGAGGGGCTCTCGGTGCGCGTGCACCCGGCCTTCCTCTATCCCGGCCACCCGCTGGCCTCGGTGGCCGGGCCGTTCAACGCGGTGACGGTCGAGTCGGCCACGATCACCGAGATCACCATGTCGGGCCCGGGCGCGGGCGGCCCGCAGACCGCTAGCGCCGTGCTCGGCGACGTGATCAGCGCGATGATCCCGCCCGCCTCGACCCCGGCGCCGTCTCAGGAGCTGGCGATCGTGGAGGACGTCGTCTCGGCGTTCTACCTCCACCTCGAAGTCGCCGACGAGCCCGGGGTGCTCGCCCAGGTCGCCCAGGTGCTCGGCCTGCAGGAGATCTCGGTCAAGTCCGTGGTCCAGCGGGGCCTCGGCGACAACGCCCGCCTGGTGATGGTCGTGCACCCCGTGCTCGAGTCGCGCTTCTTCGCCGCCTGCGAGCTGATCGGCGGCCTCGACATCGTCCGCGGCCGCCCGCGCGCGATCCGGGTGATCGAGGAGGAGTTCGTGTAGCAGGCGCAACTTGCGTCTCCGCCGGTCGTTGGTGAAGAGGTGAAACGGCTGCTGCTCTTGGTTCTCCTCGCGTTTCTCGCCGCGCCCGCGGCGGCGCACGCGGGAACGGCGGCGATCTACGACACCTCCGACAACGACGGCTCGGCATCGGGGCACGAGCTCACGACCGGTCTCTTCTACGAGGCGAGCCCCGGTGAGCAGAACGACGTGACGATCTCGCTGCTCCCCGGCGCCTCCACCACCACGTACATCGTCCAGGACGCCGGCGCGCCGGTCACCGCCGGCGATCACTGTCAGGCGCTGGACACTCATCGCGCTCGCTGCAGCGAACCCGCCGTGCCACCCAGCAGCGTCGACGTCTATGCCGGCGACGGGAACGACCGCGTCGTGCTCGATCCAGGCGTCGTCGGAACGGTGGACGGCGGTCCGGGCGACGACGTCCTCACGGGCGACGGAACGCTGTACGGGGGCGACGGCAACGATCGACTCACGGGAGGTCCCGGCGACGACACGCTCACCGGAGGACCGGGAGCGGATGTGTTGAACGGTGGCGCGGGAAACGACACCGTCGTCCTCAGTGCCGGTTCCTCCCCGGCGGCTCACGATGTCGCCGATGGCGGTCCCGGACGCGACACCGTCGATGGAGCTCCCGGCACCACGATCGACCTCGCAGCAGGCACGGCCGGTGCCGACAACATCGCGAACTTCGAGGATGCCGTCGCATCCCCGAGCGGCGGCTCCGCGTACGGCGACGAAGGGCGCAACACGTTGACGGCGGTGGCGCAGGGCGGCAACTCGCTCTTCGGTCGCGGCGGCAACGACACGTTGGTCGGCGGCCTTGGGAACGACACGCTCGACGGCGGGAGCGGCAACGACTTCCTCAAGGGCTACGGGGGCAACGATCTGCTCTTGGGTGGACCGGGCGACGACGTGATTCACGGCGGGTTCGGCTCGGGCGGTCACGGCGTGACCCGAGTCTTCTGCGGACCGGGTTTCGATCATGTCGCCTTCATGCGCTTCTCCGACGTGGTGGCCCGCGACTGCGAGATCGTCCAGGTCTACCGCTTCGAGCTGAGTCCGCTGCGCCGCTCTTCCCTGCGCACGCTCGAGCTGCGCCTCGCCGGGCGCCCGCACGCGGCAAACGTGCGCGACCTGTGCGGCGGGACGCTCTGGGTCTCGTCGGGTCAGACGCGGCTCGGCCGCACGGACTTCACGGTGCGGCCCGGGACATCGCGACCGGTGAGGGTCCCGCTCACCCTGGGCGGTCGCAGGCTCTTGGCTCGACAGACGCATCCCCTCGTGCGGCTCAGCCTGCGCCCTAGCAGCCGCTGCTCCCCGCGTCCCGACGGTCACTCCCACGCGCGGGCGGGGTACTCAGAGCCGCTGTGAGGTCCCTCGGCGTCACGTCAGCCGGCGCGGGGCGGAGGTGTTTGTCGGGTGGGCTACCCCCGGGTACCGCATGGGGTACTCCCGGGTAGCCCCTCGGGCAGGCGTCCCGCCCGGTGCGGTCGCGCGGCGCATATCTACGCGCGATGGGCGCCGCCCCCGCCCACACGCCGCCGCGGAATGAGATCTAGCCGCGAGGCGCTACGCCAAGCCCAGGGAGCCCGGCAGGACCTCGCCGGGCGCGGCTCGTCCGAGCAGGTAGCCCTGGCCCATGTCGGCGCCGAGCTCGCGGAGCTCGGCGAGCTGCTCGGGGCGCTCGATCCCCTCGGCGACGACCTCGACTCCGAGCGCCCGGCACAGGGCGAGCGTGGCGCCCATGACCGCGGAGCCGCGGCCCACGCCCATGCCGTCGGTGAACTCCTTGGCGAGCTTGACCACGTCGATGGGCAGGTGGGAGAGGTAGGCAAGCGAGGAGTAGCCGGTCCCGAAGTCGTCGAGCGCGATGCGCGCAGGCGCCGGAGCATCGCGAGCAGGCAGTCCGCGTCGGGCTTCATCAGGGTCTCGGTCATCTCGAGCGTCAGCCGGCCCGGCTCGAGGCCGGTCTCGCGCAGCGCCTCGAGCACCTCATGGGCGAAGCGCGGGGTCGCGAGCTGCTGGGCGGAGACGTTCACGAACAGGCCGACCGACTGCCCGCGTGCGTCCTCGGCCTGCCACGCGCTCAGCCGCCGGCAGGACTCCCGCAGCGCAAAGCGTCCGAGCGGGAGGATGAGCTGCGTCTCCTCCGCGAGGTCTATGAAGTTCTGCGCCTCGAGGAGCCCGTGCTGGGGATGCTCCCAGCGCATGAGCGCCTCGACCGCGACGGTCTCGCCCGCCTCGAGGCCGACGATCGGCTGGAAGTGCATGGTGAACTCCGAACGCGCGACCGCGCGGCGCAGCTCCGCCTCGGCGCCGAGGCGCCGGATCGCGGCGGAGTGCATGTCCGCGTTGAAGAGCTCGTAGGCCTTGCCCTGGCGCTTGGCCCGCTGCATCGCGATGCCCGCGTTCTGGAGCACGGTGGCCGGCTCGACGCCGCCGCCCCGGCTCGTGGCGATCCCGATGCTCGCGCTCATCGGCAGCTCGTGACCGTCGATCGCGAAGGGCTCGCGCAGCGAGCCGACGATCCGGCTGGCCGCGCGGGCGTAGCCCACGGCGGTCACGTCGGGCAGGAGGATCGCGAACTCGTCGTCGCCGAGCTGAGCGACGCTGTCGCCCGCGCGCACCTGCTCGCGCATCCGCCGGCCCACCTGGGCGAGCAGCTCATCGCCCGCGGCGTAGCCGAGGCTGCGGTTGACCGTGCGCACGTTGTCGAGCTCGACGAGCAGCACGGCGACCATGTGCTTCTGGCGGCTCGCGAGGCGCAGCGCCTGCTCGAGGCGGTCGAGCAAGAGCGGTCGGCTCGTCAGCTCGGCGGTCGGCTCGTAGAGCTCGAGCGGCGGCATCGCCTCCTCCCGGCCGAGGGTGTCCGGCGCGCGGGCGCTCATCCCGTCACCTGGTCGGGATGCGTCCCGTCGGACGCCGGCCGGGGCCTCTGGCTCGGCAGGTCGGCGAGCTCGTCGATCACCGTATCCGAGGACACGACGCGGTCGCGACCGAATCGCTTGGCGGCGTAGAGCGCCGCGTCGGAGGCGGCGAGAAGGGCGCGGGCATCCAGCGCGTTGCGAGGCCAGCTCGCCACGCCCACGCTCGCGGTGAGCGTCGCGGGGAGCCCCTGCAGCTCGGAGATCCCCTCGCGTACGCGGTCGGCGACGGCGGCCGCGTCCTCTGGCGAGCAGCTCGGAAGCACGAGCGCGAACTCCTCTCCGCCGTAGCGGGCGGCCATGTCGATCTCGCGGGCGTGCTCGCCGAGCGACGCGGCGACGCGGCGCAGCGCCTCATCGCCGGAGAGATGGCCGTGCGCGTCGTTCAGCCGCTTGAAGTGGTCGAGGTCGACGAGCAGGAGGCTGAGGGGGTCGTTCGTGCGCTGAGCCCGCTTGAGCTCGAGCTCAAGGCGCGCGTCGAAGGAGCGACGGTTGGCGATGCCGGTCAGAGCGTCGCGGTCGGCCATCTCGCGCATCTCCTCGAGCAGCCAGGCGTTGCGCAGCGCCAGCGAGGCGTGGGAGGCGAACTGGGCGAGCATGGTCACCGCCCGCCCGTCGATCCGCGGCTTGGAGTGCTCGGCGAGAAGAACGCCGATGGGCCTGCCCTCCGCGATCAGCGGGACGATGAGCAGGTTGCGTCCGTCGGGAAGCAGCTCGGCCAGGGGCGCATCCTCGCGCTCGAGCAGGCGCTTGACGAGCACGGGCGCGCGCGTGGCCCACGCGCGCTCGATGGTGTCGGTCGCCGGCACCGGGCCGAGCCCGGGCTCGGTTCCCTCGGCGGCGAGGACGTCGAGGTGCCCGTAGTCCGAGCGCGCGAGCACGAGGCCGCGAGTGAAGTCGAAGGTCTCGCTCGTGCGCCGGAGGAGCATCCCGGCGATCGCGGCCGGCCGCATGTCCTGCTCGAGCTCGTCGGCCATGTCGGTCAACGAGGTCAGATCGAAGCGCCGGCGTCGCAGCTCGCGCTCGTTGAGCGCGGAGTAGCTCGCGGTGACGATTCCCGTGAGCCACAGCCCGACCACGAGGAGGATCACCCGTCGATACTCGGCGCTTCCGGGTGCCGGCGGATGGATCCCGAGCGCGGGAAGGATGCCGGTGGCCCGCACCTGGAAGGCGGCCAGGAGCAGCAGCGACTCCCACAGCACCACCTTGAGCCCGGTGCGGTAGGAGGCCACGAGGGTCACCGCGACCACGTAGGCGAAGAGCAGGTAGGCGGGTGGGCTCCCCACGCCGCCGCTCGCGTAGGTCGCCCAGGCGAGGAAGGCGCCGTCGAGGAGAAGCAGGGCGCTGAACAGGACGAGGCCGCGCCCGCGGCCCGCTCGCCAGAGGAAGTAGCCCGTGATGGAGAGCACGAGGTAGCCGGCCGTTCCCGCGGCGAGGATCGCCAGATCGCCGTGCGCCACACCGGGCAGGGCGACGTAGGCGACGATCACGAGGGCGGCCAGCGCGAGCCGGAGGAAGTGCATGGCACGCAGCCGCTCGGCGAGGGGAACCATCTCGAGTCCCGGCAGGCCGGCTCGGGGGGACGATGCGGGGGACGGGGTCATTCGAAGCTCCTCGAGGGCTCGGGATCGACCGGCGCGAGGGCCAGCTTGGGGTCACGGCGGTCAAGCCAGTACTGGAGGTAGAAGAAGGCGAGCATGATCAGCAGCAGCGTGAAGGGAAAGGCGCCGTGCTTGACAACGGCCGAGGCGACTCGCTGCACCGCCGAGAGCAGGTTCGAAAGCAGTGACTTGGACTGGTGGTGCGGAAGCGACCCGGCTCCGGCGCGGTGAGCGGCGCGGGGGTCGCGTCGGTGCGCGTGGCGCGGATGCGGGCCGGCGGCGTGGTGGGGGCGGGCCGCGAGCCCGCCGCTCCCCCCGGAGGGGCCGGGAGTGGCGCCCCCGTTGCTCGTGGTGCCCCCGGATCCGAAGGAAGGCGTGGAGCCGGCCGGGGAGCTCGTGGCCGGCCGGGGTGCGCCGGGAGTCGCCGTCGCGGGCGGCGCCGCGGGGGATGCCGGGCTCGGCGCCGGCCTGGGGCTCGCGGTCGAGGGGGAATGGGGAGTCGGCGCCGCCGGGAGGTGCGTCGTCGGGGGGCTCCCGGGGGCGTTCGTGACGGGCGGGGTGTGGTGGGCCGGCGGCGGATCGCTCGGCTGGGTGGCAGTCGGCGGCGGATCGCTCGGAGAAGTGCTCGGGGGAGCCGGAACCGAGCTCGGAGGGGCCCCGCCGGTGCTCTTCCATGCGTAGGCGACCTGGAGCGCGGAGGCCTGGTAGGCGTTCAGGTCGCCACCGGTCGGGGCGTCGGCGGGGAGGGAGACCGTGAAGGAGTAGGTGTGCGCCTCGCCGGGGCGGAAGGTGCCGAGGGGGAGGCTTGGTGGCATCGCTCCGAGCGAGCCGGCGTAGACGGGCGTCGGCGCGTCGGGGCGCGTGACGTCGCTCACCTCGAGCTGGGCGAGCTCGGAGAGTCGCCCCCCGGCCTGTCCGGGGCGATCGCTCGGTCCGCTCTGGGCGAGCGAAAAGGAGCCGGCGAGCTGGCCGGAGTTGGCGATCGTCACCTGTCCCGTGCTCGCTCCGCCCGGGCGCACGTTGCGCGCGGTGAAGATCGCCGCTCCGTCGCGCGAGTTGGAGCTCGAGAAGCTCCCGGCCGTCAGGCTCACGTTGGCGCTCGCCAGGCGGCTCGTGCTGCGCGAGCCCATCGCGAAGGAGACCGTCGCGAGCACGAGGGCGGCGATCGCGCTCGTGGCGATAAGCCGCCCGAGAGCCGGCCGTTCGACCCGGGCGCTCATGACTCGAGGACCTTGGGCGTGGGGCGCCAGATGTTGACGATCTCGGCGATCCCGAGCAGCACGGCGGGGATCACCAGCAGCAGGATGCGGCCCCACGGCGTGGCGACCCACACGAGCCCGTAGCCGAGCCGGGGCAGGCGCTGGACGACCAGGCCGAGGTGGCCGCCGGCGGGCACGCTCCACTTCTCCACCGTGTTGTTGGCGTCGCCCTTGGTGACGAAGGAGACGGCGTTGCCGCGCGGATGGATCTCGCGCACGCGGTGGGAGATCAGCCGGTCGCGTCCGCTCGGGTCGCGAAAGGCGACCACGTCGCCGACCTGGACGGACAGGGGTGCGAGCGGCTTGGTCACCTCGACGTCACCGGTATGGATGGCGGGCTCCATGCTCCCCGACAGGACCGTGAGGGGACGATCGCCGAGCAGCGCCGAGCCGGCGATCGCGGCCACGAGCCCGACCCCGCACCCGACCACGGTCCACACGGCCATGAGCGCGCACCAGCGCGCCGCGGGCCCGCTTCTGAGCGCGAGCGCGCTCACTGGTTGCGCGCCTCCCACGTGAAGCTCGCGCTGCCCGAGAGGCCCTGAGCCGCCGGATCGTCGTTCAGGCTGACGGTGAACTGGTAGGTGTGGGCCTCGGAGGTGGTCCACGTCGCGGGCGCGCCCGGCGCGGGGTCCACGATGCCGCTTGCGTAGGAGCTCGGGAACGACGCGAGCGAGCCCGAGTAGATGACTCCGGGCCCTGCTCCGATGTAGTCCGAGGAGTCGGCGGTGAACCCGCTGCACGAGGCGAACGACGGCGCGGGATCGGTGCCCCGGGTGACGGTGAGCTGGAGGTAGGAGGGCAGGGAGCCGCTCACGGTTCCGTAGAGGCGCACGGCGGCGGCGAGCGAACCGTTGTAGGTCACGGTGATGCACCGCGTGTTCGAGTCGCCCGGGACCGCGCCGGAGAGCGAGAGCAGCGCGGTCCCCCCGTCGTTGTCGGAGAGGGCGACGCTCCCCGCGTCGAAGCGGTTGTCGGGATTGGTCGTCGTCGAGGAGAAGGCGGCGTAGGTGCCGCCAGCGGCGATGAGGCCGAGGACGCCGAGCACGAGCGCCAGGCGCGCGAGCTTGCGCGCCGTGCTCACCTCGCCGCCCTTCCCACCGGATGGCTCGTGAGCTCGAGCGGGACGTCGAGGATCGCGCCGCCGTAGCCGACCGAGCCGGCCGGCAGCCGGACGCCGAGCGCGAGCTTGACGCGGCGTCCCGCCGCCAGGCGGAAGAGGGGCGCCCCCGCGCGCAGCCGGGCGAGCGGAGCGTCGAGGAGCGGGCGCCCGTCGAGGGCCACCCGAGTCCGGAGGACGGAGTCGAGTGCCGCCGAGGAGGGACGGGCGCGCAGGCGGATTACGAGCGTGCGGGGGGTCTGGTTTCTCACGGTGAGGGTGGTGAGGGGGCCGGGGGTGCCCGCCTGCAGGCCGGTGGCGCGCAGTACGGGACCCGTCGGTGTGACGCCGAGCTCGCCGGTCGGGGCGGCGAGGAAGGTCACGTCGAGCCCGAGCCGTCCCCGGCCCTGGGGCACGTGCCAGGCGATGAGGGCCAGCGCGACGAGCACGAGGCCCGCGTTGAGTCCGAGCCCGCGGGCCCAGTCCTTGCTCCGCACGAATCCGCTCCGGTCTCGAGGCGACGGTGGAGGGAGGAGGCGGGGCGCCGGCTGCCCGGCGACCTGCCTCCCTCGACCGCGCCGCTTAGTTGTTGTGCGCCTCCCAGACGAAGGAGTGCACGCCGCTGCTCAGGCCGTTGGCGGAGTTGTTGTCCTGGAGTGAGACGGTGAACTTGTAGGTCACCGCGTCGTTCTGCCCCCACGCCCCCGCGCCGGCGCCGTTGCTCAGGGAGATGCCGCTCGCGAAGCTCGTGTTGAAGGCGTTCAGCGTGCCCGTGTAGACCGAGCTGCCCGAGGCCGCGGCGGTGAAGTCGCTGCAGTCCGCGTTGGTGCCCGTGCCGCGCGTCACGTTGACGTCGAGGTAGGTGTCAAGGCCCGTGCCACCGGTGAAGGCGCTGCGGTAGAGCTTGACCGTGGCGGGCAGCGAGCCCGTGTAAGTCACCTTGATGCAGCCCGTGGCGGTGTCGCCGGGCTTCTTGTTCGTGACGTTGTAGAGAGCGGTGCCGGCGTCGTTGTCGGCGATATTGACGCTGCCCGCGGCAAACGAGTTGCCCGGGTTGGTGGTGGTGCTCGAGAAGGCCGAGAAGACCCCGAACCCGGCGAGGCTGGCGACGCCGCCCACCACCAGTAGCGTCAGCATGACCTTGCGGAGTCCCTTCATCGTTCTTCCCTTTCGTGACACGAGGCGCCTCATGCGGCTCGTTTAGACTTCTCGTCCACACAATCGGGCGCTCAGCGCTCCGGCTTGAGCGGTTCGGCGCCCGGATTCGGGCGAGCAGGCGGCTCAGCGGCTGAAGTACTGGAGCAGCAGCCCGTGCCAGGCGCCCGCGCCGTCGCGGAAGTAGAGGCACCGCTGCTCGCGCCCGTCGAGTTCAAGACGCATGAGATGTCGGTCGAGTACACGGGCATGGGCGCGCCGCGGACAACCCGAGTCCGTGCCCTCGCTCCTCGGCGCGCTGTGCTGTACCTCGTCCTGGCCGCCGTCGGGGTAGCGGGAACCGCGATGGGGATGCCGCGGGTGCTCGCCAGCTTTGCTTCGAGCTCTTCGAACGACGCGAACACGTTCTCGGCGGCGGCCTCCTTCCCGGCGAGCCCGTTCATCCGGGAGGTGGGGACGAGCAGCTGCGGCGCGGGTTCGAGCAGCATCACCGTGCCGCCGGGCGGCATCCCGGCCGGCCACACGGTGGTGGTGCGCTTCGTCGCCCGCGGGACGACTTCAGGGCCCGTCTCGGCTTCCGACAACCGCGGCAACGTCTACACGACCGACGTGGACGTCTTCAACGCCGGGGTGCGGACCGTGGTCCTCTCCTCCCGCCTGAGCACCGGTCTGCTCGCCAACGAGCACTTCACCGTCTCCTATCCCGCGGCGAGCGCGAGCTCGGTCGCCCTGGAGGAGTTCGCGAACATCGCGCCGGGTGTCCGCGTCGACTCCACGGGAACCGGGACGGGACAGTCCCGATCGCCGAGCGCAACGGTCACCTCCACGAACGGACCAGATCTGCTTTTCGCCCTGTCCGGGAACCAGAACGTGCGATCCTACGCCGAAGCCTCGGGCTGGACCCCCCTACCCGAGGCGACCACCGCCTGCGGCGGGGCCACCGGCGACCTCACGAACCACGCTGCCTACCGCATCGTCTCGGCGACCGGCAGCTACACCTACGCGCCGACGATCTCCCTGGCCGAGAAGTGGGCCGTCGGGCTCGTCGCCTACAAGCGCGGCTAACCACGCGCGGAGGCTCCTCCCCGCGTGCTCTTCGGCCCGCCGTCCTGCCCTCTGCCATCCTTCCCGCCGCATGCCGGGGCTGATCGAGCGCTACCGCGAGCGCCTGCCCTTCGCGGCCGAGGACCCGGTGGTCTCCCTCGAGGAGGGCTCGACGCCGCTCGTGCTCGCCCCGCGGCTCTCCGAGCGCGTCGGCGCCGAGGTGTGGCTGAAGCTCGAGGGGGCCAACCCAACGGGGTCGTTCAAGGACCGGGGCATGACGTGCGCGGTCTCCGCCGCCGTGCGCGAGGGAGCCGAGGCCGTCATCTGCGCCTCGACGGGCAACACCGCGGCGAGCGCCGCGGCCTACGCCGCCCGGGCCGGCCTGCGCGGCGCGGTGATCGTGCCCGAGGGCAAGATCGCCACGGGCAAGCTCGCCCAGGCGCTCATGCACGGCGCACGCGTCGTCGCGCTGCGCGGCAACTTCGACGCCGCCCTCACGCTCGTGCGCGCCCTGGTGCGCGCGCATCCGATTGCGCTGGTCAACTCGGTCAACGCCTTCCGGCTCGAGGGCCAGAAGACCGCGGCCTTCGAGATCGCCGAGGAGCTCGGGGAGATCGATGCGCTCTGCATCCCCGTCGGCAACGCCGGCAACGTGACCGCGTACTGGAAGGGCTTCGAGGAGCTCGGGGCCCGCCCGCGGATGCTCGGCTTCCAGGCCGAGGGTGCGGCGCCGCTCGTGCTCGGGGCGCCCGTCGCCGAGCCCGAGACGGTGGCGAGCGCGATCCGCATCGGCAATCCCGCGCGCTGGGAGGAGGCCATGAACGCCATGAGCGCCTCGCGTGGCGCGGTGCGGGCAGTTAGCGACGAGCAGATCCTCGACGCATACCGCTTCCTCGCCGCCCGCGAGGGAGTCTTCTGCGAGCCGGCGTCGGCCGCCAGCGTGGCCGGCCTCCTCGCCTACGGGCCGGGCGACGCGGAGCGGGTGGTCTGCGTGCTCACCGGCCACGGGCTCAAGGACCCGCAGACCGCGCTCGGCGAGGCGGGAACCGTGATCCCCTGCGAGCCGGAGCTGGCCGCGGTCGAGCGCGCCGTGCTCGACTGATGGAGCGCCGCCGCCTCGTCCGCGTTCCCGCCTCCTCGGCCAACCTCGGTCCGGGCTTCGACGTGCTGGCGGCGGCGCTGGCGCTCCACCTCGAGCTCGAGGTGGTCGAGACCGGCACCTTCGCGGTGGAGACCGACCTCGACGTGCCGCGCGACGCCTCGAACCTGTGCGTGCGCGCCTTCGCGCGCCTGCACCCGCCCGAGAGCTTCGCGTTTCGCATCTCCTCCCAGATCCCGCTCGCCGGCGGCCTCGGCTCGAGCGCCGCGGCGACGGTCGCCGGGCTCATGGCCGCCGACCACCTCTTCGAGCTCGACGCCGACCTCTTCGCGCTGGCGCAGGAGATGGAGGGCCATCCCGACAACGTCGGGGCCGCGCTGCACGGCGGCTTCGTGGTGTGCGCGGGCGGCCGGCCCGCGCGCTTCGATCCGCCGACCGGCCTCGAGGGGATCCTCGTCGTCCCCGGCGAGGCGGTGCGCACGGCGCAGGCGCGGCGCGCGCTTCCTGAGAGCGTTCCGCTGACCGACGCGGTCTTCAACGTCGGGCACGCCTCCCTGCTCATGCTCGGCCTCGTGCAGGGGGACTGGGATCTCGTCGCCCGCGGGCTCCACGACCGCCTGCATCAGGAGCGCCGGGGCCATCTCTTCCCGCGCTCGATGAACCTGCTGCACCGCGCGCGCGAGCTCGGGGCGCTCGGCGCCACCATCTCGGGAGCGGGTCCGACCGTGCTCGTGTGGTCGCACTACGAGCAGACGGGAGGCATCCGCGACGCCGTCCAGCGCGAGGCGCAGGGGTGGGCCGCGGTCATCCGCGTGCCCTTCGAGCCCCAGGGGGCGGACGTGCGGGCGCTGTGAGGCCGGTCGATGCGGACGTCGCGAGAGCGGGCAGGGTCGCTTCCAAGGCCCAAGCCGAGCAGGTGCGCGCCGCCTCCGTAGAGCGCCTCGGGCCGGTCCTCGGCCGGCTCCCGGCTTCGGTCATGGACCAGGTCGACGAGGCTCTCCGCCTGCATCTGCATCTGTAACTCGCCTCTACGATCTCGCGGCCACGCTGCGCGCGCCCGCGAGCATGGGCTCCAGGCGCTTGCGCGCGTCCTTGAGCTCCAGGCGCGCGAGCAGCTCGTCGGCAACCTGAAGGTAGTCCTGGCCGAGGTCGGGACGGTGGTCGAGGATCGAGAGACCGCGCTCAGCGGACTCCGCGTAGGCGATCGAGGCGCGAATCGTCGTCTCGATCAGCTTCGGGCCAAAGTGCTCCTGCAGAGAGCGGAACGCCTCGCGCGAGTGGGTGGTGCGCATGTCGGCGATGTTCAGCACGACTCCCAGCCACTCGAGGTCGGGGTTCAGGCCGTCGCGCGCGAGCTCGATGACCTCGAGCGCCTGCTCGACGCCCTGCATCGCGAAGTACTGCGCTTCGGCGGAGAGCAGCGCGTAGTCGGCGGCGACGAGCGCGTTGACGGTGAGCAGCCCGAGCGCGGGCGGGCAGTCGATGAGTACGATGTCGTAGGAGCGCCGCGCGTCCTTGAGTGCGCGGCGCAGCGTGAGCTCGCGGCCCATCTTGCCGCCAAGGACGAGCTCGGCTTCGGCCAGCCCGAGGTTGGCGGGCATGAGGTCATCGTGCACCGCCTCGGTGGCCCGCGCGCGGCCCGTGAGGACCTCGGCCACGGTCGGCGAGATCTCGGGGTCGGCGTCGAAGTAGTCCGACAGGTTGCCCTGGGGGTCGAGGTCGACGGCGAGGGTCTTCAGGCCGACGCGGCGAAAGATGTCGGTGAGCGTGCGCACCGTCGTCGTCTTGCCCGTGCCCCCCTTCTGGGAGAGAACCGCGATGGTGATCGCCATGGACCGCGGATCATACGGGCGCGGCCCGACGTGCAGGGCCGCGCCCGAGGCGGCCCGGGGCGTCTAGGAGACCAGCTCCGGTTGGGCGGCGGGGCGCTCGCGCATGCCCGACACGACCGGCACGTCGAGGAAGTGCAGGCGGTGGCGGCCGACGAGGATCTGATCGCCGTCGCCGAGCTGGCTCCACTCGACGCGCTCCCCGTTGACGAACACTCCGTTCAGGCTGCGGTCATCGAGCACCCGAACGCCGTCGGGACGACGAACGATGAGCGCGTGGCGGCGCGAGACGGTCGGGTCGTCGAAGCGGACGTCGGCCGCCAGCGAGCGTCCGATCCTGGTCCATTCGCGCGTGAGCGCGACGACCCGCGGTCCCTCTCCGTCGTCGTAGGCGAGGTACTGACCGGGTTCGTCGAAGGCCTCCCGCAGCTCGAGCAGCCACGGGTCACGATCGACGGAGGCGGCGGGCTCCTCGGCGTGGTCCGTCGTGGCGAACATCGACGCACGGGTGAACTCCGCGCCGCCACAGCCCGGGCACGCGGGGAGCGGATCGAGGGGCGCGAGCGATATCGCGTAGTCGCACTGCGTGCATCGAAACGACCCAGTGCCGGCGAGGGTGCCCGAAGTCAGCGGGTTCATGCGTTCTCCTACCTCCCACGGTGCGGTGGGATAACCGCACACATCAAATCCTAACGGTTCGTACGCATGCGCGCGAGTGCTCGGCCGAGGAAATCGCGTTCTCCCCGACCGAGGCTCGTGTCAAACGGCCCCGGTGCCGATAGGGCTCTGGTGAGCCCGCGCGGCAGGAACCCGCCCCTCCGGCCCGAAACCCCAGCCATGCTGCCCGCCGCGGCCCCCGATCTGGAGCGCGAGCTGCTGCGCCGCGGCGTCGGGGCGCTTCTCGCCCACCGAGAGGCGTGCCTCCTCTGCCGACGCACGCCGCTCGTCGGGGAGCTCGTGCACGTCTATCCGGGCGAGAGGCTCGTCTGTGTGCTGTGCCGGCCCCGGCGCCGCGAGGAGCCGTTGCGCACCGAGATCGTGCGCTCGAGCGTCTTCGGGCACGCGGTGCGCCTGCGCGCGGCCTGAGCCCCGCGCGCGCTGCGACGGGGTCTCATGCACGCGGTAGGCTCCCGCCCGCCGTGGACCCGGTCACCGTCTCCACCACCGTCGATCGCCCGCGCGAGGAGGTCTTCGAGTACCTGGCCGACCTCGCGAACCATCCCGAGTTCACCGACCACTTCCTCAAGGACTGGCATCTGACCCGGGAGGACTCGTTCGGGAGCGGCGCCGGCGCCCGGTTCCGCGTCGACGCGCCCGGCAACCGGTTCGGTTGGCGCGACGTGACCTTCGTCGAGGTCGAGCCGCCCTACCGGATCGTGGAGAAGGGCCGGGGGGGCAAGTTCAACCGCGTGCGCGCGCTGACCGTCTACACGCTCTCGCCCGCGGCGGGCAACGCGACCAAGGTGGAGCTCACCGTGGAGACCCAGCCCGCGCTGCTCTCCGATCGGTTGCTCGAGCTGCGCGGTGGCAGCGGATGGTGGAAGCGCAAGAACCGCAAGGCGCTCCGGCGGCTGCGCTCCATCCTCGAGGAGGGGCGTGAGCGGGGTCTGCGGGCGACGGTCGCGGCTCGCTAGAGGGCAGAGGCTGTCGACTATGCTTCGCCGCCCCGTGAAGGCCTCCTCGCGCATCCTGCCCGCCGTTCTCGCGCTCGCGCTGGCCGTCGTCCTGCCGGGCTGCGCGGAGCGCGGGCCGGTCGCCGACGCGGGGACGGAGGGGCTCTACCTCGCCGCCGGGCCGCTCACCTATCAGGTGCAGATCTCCCGCGAGCTCAATCCGGGCGACGTCGAGGATAAGGCCTACCTGGCGAACCTCGGCCCCGGCGTCACCCCGCCGGGCCCGGGCGAGGAGTGGTTCGGCGTCTGGCTGCAGGTCAAGAACGAGAGCAAGATGAGCGCCCGCTCGACGAGCAACCTCCGCATCGTGGACACGCAGGGCACGATGTATCAACCGGTCACCATGCCGGCCACGGATCCCTTCGCCTACACGGCCCAGACCCTCGGCCCGGGAGGGTCCGAGCCCATGGCGAACACGCCCGCAGCCTCGGGACCGATCCAGGGCTCGCTCGTGCTCTTCAGGATCAAGACCTCGGCCTACCAGGATCGGCCGCTCACGCTGCAGCTGCTGAGCTCCGAGGCGCCGGAGAAGGTGCAGGCCAGCGTGAAGCTGGACTTGTAGGGCCGTCGGGGATGAACGAGGACCGGCCGTGGGAGGGTGAGGAGCCCTCCGCACGGGCGGATCCGACATTCTCGCCCGTGCCCGCCGCGCTTGGCGTGTTTCTCGCCGTGGCCGCGCCGGTGGTGTTCGTCGCGGTCTCGCGTCCGGAGGGCACGAACCGGGTTCTGCTCGTGATCGGGCTGATCGCCGGGCTCCTCGTCGCGGTGGGGGTGGGGATGTGGCTCGCGCGTCGCGGCGGACGGGTGCAGGATCGCCCGCCGCTCTAGCGGCGCAGGCCGGCGAGCAGGATCTCCCGCGCGACCGGCGCGGCGCTCGTCCCGCCGGCGCCGGCCTTGACGAGCAGCACGCCCACCGCGACACGTGGCCTCCGGGCGGGGGCGTAGGCGGCGAACCAGGCGTCTGTGCCCCTCGCGCTCCCGGCGGCCCCAGGCGAGGTCCGAGTGGTATCGCCCAACTCCGCGGTCCCCGTCTTTCCCGCCACCGCGACGCCGGGGATGGCCGCCGCGGTGCCGGTTCCCTCGGTGACCACGGCGCGCATGAGCCGCCCGACCTGATCGGCGGTGTGCACGTCGGTGACGCGTGCGAACGCGGGGCTCGAGCGGGCGCGCAAGGTGGGCTGCGGACGCCGCCCTCGCTCTCCGATCGTGGCCGCCACCGTGGTCATCTCGAGCGCGGTGGCCTGCACGCGGCCCTGCCCGATCGCCGAGGAGCCCACCGCGAGGGCGTCGCCCAGCGCGCCGGCGGGCGGAATGGTGCTCGTCGCCGCTCCGGGGATCGCCGGAGCGTGATTGAAGCCGAAGCGCTCGGCCGCCTCGACCAGGCGCCGGGCTCCCAGGCGCGCTCCGAGCGGAGCGAAGACCGAGTTGCAGGACTTGGCGAAGGCCGCAAGGAACGTGCCTCCGCACGACTCGCCGTTGGCGTTCTGGAGCGTGCGCCCCTCGATCACCGCGCCCGTGAGCACCGGGAACGTCGTCTTCAGGCTCACCGCGCGCTCCTCGAGCGCGGCGGTGGCGGTGATGATCTTGAACGTCGAGCCGGGAGGCTGCAGCGCCGAGTAGGCCACGCCGGCCAGCGCCAGCACCTCCCCCGTGCGCGGGTCGATCGCCGCCGCTCCTCCGAAGCGTCCGGCGAGCGCGGCGATGCTCGCGCGTTCCACTGCCGGGTCGATCGAGGTGCGCAGCGACGGGGCCGCGCGCGACCGGGTCCGGGCGATGACGCGGGCGCCGGCGAGTAGCTCGCCTCCCGGCCGGCCCGCCAGACGGTCCTCGAACACGCGTTGCAGTCCGCTCAGCCCGACGGGCGAGGAGTCGGGGAAGCCGGCGGGCCGCCGCGTGGCGCGCACCTCGGGAGGAGCCGGCCCGAGCCGCCCGGCCACCTCGGCGGCCACGGGCCCGGGCGCCGGCGCCCCGCTCCCCGCGCGGGCCAGGGGGGAGCCGTCGCGGGCGAGCAGCGCCGCGCGCGCCGGGGCAGAGCGACGGGCGGAGAGACGCTCGCCCGGGCGCAGGCCGGGAAAGACGAGGAGAGCGGCCCAGGCGACGCGGTCTCCCTTCATCGGCAGGCTCACGGAGGTGCGCAGGGTCGCGAAGAGCCGGGTCCGGAGCGTCAGCGGAACCTTCACGGAGTCCCCCCGGACGGGAGCGGTGGCGCTCGGCGACAGCGAGACGAGCGTCGCGGTGGCCGCGGCGTCGCGGTAGGCGCGCTCGAAGCGCCCGGGCGAGATCGACCGCGCCGCGGCGGGCGTGAGCAGCGCGTACATCGCGTGGTAGTCGCGGCGTGACCATGCCGCCGTGAAGCGCGCGGCGGCACGCTCGGCCGCGTGCCCGTCGCTCGATCCGGCGATGGCGCCGAACACGAACGCCAGCGCCCCGGCCGCCCCCAGCGCGACGAGAAGCACCCGAGCGCGGCGCCGGGACGCAGGGGAGGCGCGAGGAAACGAGGGCATCCTCGCGCTCCGAGACCTGGGGGTGGGCACGGTGGCGAGGAGCGTAGAAGGTTGCTCGGCCGACTCACCCGCGAAGTAGGCTCAGGCGCCGCGTGAGCACCATCGACTGGGTCATCGTCGCCTTCGCCCTCCTACTTGCCTTCTACGGCTACGGACAGGGGTTCATCGTCGGCGCCCTCTCGCTCGCCGGCTTCGCGCTCGGCGCCGTGCTCGGGACGCGGATCGGACCGGCGCTCGTGCCCGGGGGCTCCCACTCGCCGTACGCCCCGCTCTTCGGCCTGCTCGGCGCGCTGCTCGCCGGCGGCATCCTCGCCACGGGCTTCGAGGGCGTCGCCGCGCGGCTGCGCCGAGGGCTGCGGCTCCCCGGGCTCGGAGTGGTGGACGGCGTCCTCGGCGCGGCGCTCACCGCCGTGGTCGCCCTGGGCATCGCGTGGATCGCCGGCGCCGTGCTCGCCCAGGCGCCCGGGGCGCGGAGCCTGCGCCGCGACATCCAGCGCTCGGTGGTCCTGCGCGAGCTCAACACCGTCCTGCCGCCCTCGGGGCCGCTCCTCAACGCGCTCGCGCGCTTCGACCCGTTGCCCACGATCTCGGGCCCGGGCCCCGGCGTCGGAGCGCCGCAGCCCGCCGTGGCCCGCGCGCCCGGCGTGCGCCGGGCGGCTCGCAGCGTCGTGCGCGTGCTCGGCACGGCGTGCGGGCTCGGAGTGGAGGGCTCGGGATGGGTAGCGGGGCGCGGACTCGTGGTCACGAACGCGCACGTCGTGGCGGGGGAGAGCGACACCACCGTGCAGGTGCGCGGCGTCGGCCCGCGCCTTCCCGCGCGCGCCGTCGCCTTCGATCCCCGCAACGACGTCGCGGTCCTGCGGGTCACGGGGCTGAGTGCGCCGCCGCTGGCGCTCGTCGGCCAGCCCGCGGCCGGCACGAGCGCGGCGATCCTCGGCTTCCCCGGCAACGGGCCCTTCGACGTGCGCCCCGGTCGGATCGGAGCAGCGCGCACCGTCGTCTCCCAGGACGCCTACGGCCAGGGACCGGTGCGCCGGTCGGTCACCCCGCTGCGCGGGCTCGTGCGCTCGGGCAACTCGGGCGGCCCGCTCGTCGACGCGCGCGGCCGGGTGGTGGGCACGGTGTTCGCCGCCACCACCGGCGGCGGCCCGCACGCGGGCTTCGCGGTCCCCAACCCGGTCGCGGCGCGGGTGCTCGGCGCCGCGGCGAGCGGACGATCGATACCGCCTGGCCCCTGCGCGGAATGAGCTCCCCGTCCCCCTCACCGCGTCCGCCGTCCACGCTCGACGAGGAGCTCCTCGGCGCCGAGGATCTCACCGTCCTCACCGAGCTCACCGACGCCGACCGGATCGAGCGCATGCGCGGCGAGCTCGCGATGGGCTTCGCCGCCCTGGAGGGCCTCGGCCCGGCGGTTTCGGTGTTCGGCTCGGCGCGCACCCGGCCCGAGCACCCTGAGAGCGTGCTCGCGTGCCGAACCGCCCGGCGCCTCGGAGAGGAGGGCTTCGCGATCATCACCGGCGGCGGCCCGGGAACGATGGAGGCGGCCAACCGGGGCGCCCGCGAGGCCGGGGCGCGGTCGGTCGGGCTGGCGATCGACCTTCCCCACGAGGAGTACGTCAACCAGAGCGTCGACCTTCCCCTGCGCTTTCATTACTTCTTCACGCGGAAGGTCATGTTCGTGCGCTACGCGAGCGCCTTCGTGGTGTTTCCCGGCGGGTTCGGGACGCTGGATGAGCTCTTCGAGGTCCTCACGCTGATCCAGACCGCGAAGATCCGCCACGCGCCGGTGGTGCTCGTGGGCGAGGAGTACTGGAGCGGGCTGCTCGGCTGGATGGAGGCCCACCTCGCGCGCCCCGGCCGGATCGGCGCGCGCGACCTCAAGCTCGTCAGCGTGCTCGAGGACCCCGAGGCGATCCTCGCGGCCGCGCGGGCCGGGGCCGCCGCGCGCGGGGTCGAGCCCGGTCCGCCCAACTGAGAAGCGAGCGACTCGCCACGTCCGTGCCGCGGCGCTACCCTCCGCCGCGCATGGCCAAGACGCTAGTGATCGCCGAGAAGCCCTCCGTCGGAAGGGACTTCACGCGCGCGCTGCCCGGCCCCTTCGAGAAGCACGAGGGCTACCTCGAGGGACCCGAGCACATCATCACCTGGGCGGTCGGCCACCTCGTGCAGCTCGCCGACCCCGAGGAGTACGACCCCAAGTTCAAGAAGTGGCGCATGGCCGATCTGCCGATCGTTCCGGACTCCTTCCGGCTCGTGGTGCGCGACGAGCGCTCGAAGAAGCAGATGAACGTCGTCAAGCGCCAGCTCGGCCGCTCCGAGGTCGAGAGGGTCGTGAACGCCTGCGATGCGGGGCGCGAGGGCGAGCTGATCTTCGCCTACCTCTACGAGAAGGCCGGCGCGAAGAAGCCGGTGCAGCGCCTGTGGCTCTCCTCGATGACCGCGGCGGCGATCGAGGACGCGTTCGGGCGCCTGCGCCCCGGAGCCGACCTCGCCTCGCTCGAGGCGGCGGCGCGCTCCCGCTCGGAGGCCGACTGGATCGTGGGGATGAACGCCACCCGCGCGGCGACGATCCGCCTGCGCTCCTCCTTCGACGGCGCGGTATCGCTCGGCCGGGTGCAGACCCCCACGCTGGCGATCCTCGCCCGGCGCGAGGAGGAGATCCGCGCGTTCATCCCCGAGCCCTACTGGCTCGTCGACGCGTCCTTCGGCGCCTCCGAGGATCGGCGCTACGAGGGCCGCTACCACGCCAAGGCCCAGCCGCGCCTGGCCTCCGCCGAGGAGGCGGCCGCGATCGTCGCGGCGTGCCGGGGGCAGCGCGGGGAGATCACCAAGCTCGAGAAGACCGAGCGGCGCGAGCGCTCTCCGCTCCTCTACGACCTCACGAGCCTCCAGCGCGAGGCCAACTCGCGCTTCGGCTTCTCGGCGCGGCGCACGCTCGGCGCCGCCCAGCGCCTCTACGAGGAGCACAAGGCGCTCACCTACCCGCGCACGAGCTCGCGCTTCTTGACCGGCGACATGGCCGGCGAGATCAAGCCCACCGTGGCGCTCGTCGGCCGGCGCTCCGAGTACGCCAAGGCCGCGAAGTACGTCGCCTCGCTCGACCTGCTTCCGCTCGGGCGCGTGATCAACGACGAGAAGGTCGAGGATCACCACGCGATCATTCCCACGAAGTCCGAGCACAACGTGGAGAAGATGGGCGAGGACGATCGGCGCATCTACGACATGGTCGTGCGGCGGTTCCTGGCGATCTTCCACCCCGAGGCGGTGTTCGAGAACACGCGTGTGGAGACCACGGTCGCCCAGCACGTCTTCCGCACACGCGGCAAGGTCATGCTCGTTCCCGGTTGGCGTGGGGTCTACGGCGAGGAGGCCGACTCCGAGCGCTCCGGCGAGGACGACGAGGGGCGCGAGCAGCAGCTCCCGCGCCTGGAGAAGGGTGAGGACGTGGAGACGCGAGAGGTGCGCTCGGAGGAGAAGGAGACCAAGCCGCCCCGCCGCTACTCCGAGGGCGCGCTGCTCGCCGCGATGGAGACGGCGGGCAAGCTCGTCGAGGAGGAGGAGCTCCGCGAGGCGATGAAGGACTCGGGGATCGGCACCCCGGCCACGCGCGCGGCGATCATCGAGCGCCTGCTCCAGGTGGGCTACGTCGAGCGCGACGGGCGCTCGCTCGTCGTGACCGAGAAGGGGCTGAACGTCGTGCGCCTGCTCGGCGAGCACCCGCTCACCTCTCCCGACCTGACCGGAAGCTGGGAGCACCGGCTGGGAAAGATCGAGGGCGGCGCGGAGTCGCGCGAGCAGTTCATGGCCGACATCGTGAAGTTCGCCCAGTCGACCGTCGGCGAGCTCGACGTCAAGCTCAAGGACGTGCGCATCCCGCGCGCGAACCTCGGGCCGTGCCCCGTCTGCGGCCACGACATCATGGAGAACCGCAAGGGGTACTCCTGCTGGTCGCGCGAGGATCCGGGCTGTGGCTTCGTGATCTGGAAGAGCAAGGCCGGCAAGCAGCTTCCGGCCTCGGCGGCGCGTGAGCTGATCGCCACGGGCCGCACGGAGAAGCCGGTCACCGGCTTCAAGGGACGCTCCGGGCGCTCCTTCCGCGCGCGGCTGGCGCTCTCCCAGACCGAGGAGGGCAAGTGGCGCGTCGAGTTCGACGAGCCGTGGGCCAAGGAAGGCGCCAAGCCTCCCGAGGCCGAGGAGCCGGAGAGCGCCGCCGCTCCGGCCGAGCCCGCCGCCGCCGCGTAGACGCGCGAAGCGCGCCGGCGCGTGCGACGACGTCCGCCGCGCGCGCAACCATGGCCGGTCCATGTCGCTCACGCTCGTCACCGGACCGGCCAACGCCGCCAAGGCGGGCAACCTGCTCGGCGCCTATCGCGCCGCGCTGGAACGGGATCCGATCCTCGTCGTTCCCACCCGTGCCGACGTCGCCCATTACACGCGTGAGCTCGCGGGGGCCCGAGCCGTGCTCGGCGGGGAGGTCATGGCGTTCGGGGGGCTCGTGCGCGAGATCGCCCGGCGCTCCGGCTACGCGGCGCGCCCGATCAGCGGCGTCCAGCGCGAGCGGCTGATCGCCGAGGCGGTGCACGGCGCACGGCTCCGCGTGCTCGCCCGCTCGGCCGCGGCGCCGGGGTTCCTCGCTGCGGCGGGTGAGCTGATCGCCGAGCTCGAGCAGAGCTTCGTCACTCCGCAGCGGTTCGCTCGCGCCCTCGACGCGTGGGCGCGCGCGGGCGGCTCGAGCCACCGCGCCTACGCCCGCGAGATCGCTTCGATCCATGCCGGCTACCTCGCTCGCCTCGAGCGCTCCGGGCGGGTGGACGACGATCTCTTCGCGTGGCGGGCGCTCGACGCGCTCCGCGCGGAGCCGGGAGCCTGGGGCGCCACGCCGGTCTTCCTCTACGGCTTCGACGACCTCACGGGCGCCCAGCACGACGCGGTGGAGACCCTCGCGCGGATCGTCGGCGCAGAGGTGACCGTCTCCCTGAGCTTCGAGCCCGGCCGCCTCGCCTTCGCGGGGCGCGCGCGCACCTTCGAGGACCTGCGTCCGCTGGCCGACGCGATCCTCGCCCTCGAGCCGGCCGCCGGCTTCTACGCTCCGGCGTCCGGCCCGGCGCTCCATCACCTGGAGCGCGGGCTCTTCGAGGACGAGCCGGGGCCGCCCGTCGACCCGGCCGGAGCGGTGCAACTGCTCGAGGCGGGGGGAGAGCGCGCCGAGGTCGAGCTCGTCGCCGCGGAGGTCGCGGAGCTGGTGGGCGCCGGCGTCGAGCCCGAGCGCATCGCGGTGGTCTTCCGCACCCCGGCTCGCTACGGCTCGCTCGTCGACCAGGTCTTCGGGAGCTACGGGATCCCGGTGGCGCAGGACTGGACGGTCCCGTTCGCGCACCTCGCGCTGGGGCGCAGCCTGCTCGGCCTGGCCCGGGTGGCGCTCGTTCCCGAGGCCCCGGCCGCCGAGCTCATCTCCTACCTGCGCGCGCCGGGGTTGCTCGATCGTCCCGAGCTCGCCGACCGGTTGGAGGCGGCGGTGCGCCGCCGGAGCCTTCACACCGCGGAGCAGGCTCGCCGGGAGTGGGAGGAGCAGAACCCGAGCTTCGGGCTCGAGGCAGTCGACCGCCTGCGTCGCGCCGGCGCCGGCGCCGGCGGCGAGCGTGGCCTGCTGCGCGCCCTGCAGCGCGAGGCGACGCGCCTCTTCGTCCGCCCTCACCGCGGTCGTGGCCGGGTGCTCTCCGCGGAGGAGGTGCCCGACGCCCGCGCTCTCTCCGCGCTGGCGCGGGCGCTCGAGGAGCTGGGCGAGCTCCTCGCCTCGGGCGAGGCGCGGGGGGGCGAGCCGGCCGCGCTGCTCGACGCGCTCGCGCGGCTCGAGGTGCGCCAGGGGGACCGGGCGCGTGCCGGCGCGGTGCTCATCTCCGACCCGCTCGGCATCCGCGCTCGGCGCTTCCGCGCCGTCTTTGTGTGCGGGATGCAGGAGGGCGAGTTCCCGCGCGTAGGACGCCCCGAGCCCTTCCTCGGCGAGGAGCAGCGGCGCGAGCTCGCCGGGGCCTCGGGGCTCGTCCTGTCCGGCGAGTCGGGCGGCGATGCGCTCGCCGAGGAGCGCTACCTCTTCTACGCCGCGGCCTCGCGCGCGGAGGAGCGGCTCTTTCTCTCCTACCGTGTCTCGGACGAGGAGGGCAACCCAGCCCTCCCCTCCTTCTTCCTCGCCGAGGTGCGCCGGCTCTTCTCCGGCACGCTCGCGGCCGAGACCCGTCGGCGTCCGCTCGCCGAGGTCACCTGGCCGCTCGAGCGCGCGCCGACGCCGCTCGAGGCCGCGCGGGCCCGTGCGGCTCACGGGCCGCGCGTGCGCCCCGCGGCGATCGGGCCGTTGCGCAGCGAGGCGGCCCGCGCGGCGCTCCGCCACCAGGCGGAGGTCTCGGCGGGGACGCTCGAGTCCTATGCCGAGTGCCCGGTGAAGTGGCTCGTCGACAAGGAGCTCCAGCCCCGCCCGCTCGCTCCCCGGCCCGAGCCACTCGCGCGCGGTGACTTCGCGCACCGCGTGCTCGAGCGCACCTTCGCGCGGCTGGGGGAGGAGCAGGGCTCGGCGCGCATCACGCCCGCTTCGCTGCCCGCGGCGCGGCGCCTGCTCGGCGAGGAGCTCGAGCGCCTGCGCTCGGAGGTCGAGCTCGCGCCCAGGCCCGGGGCGGCCAGCGCGATCGCCCACCGCGCGGCCGCCGACATCGACCGCTACCTCGAGCACGCCGCGAGCGACGCGGGCGCGCTCGAGCCCACCCACCTCGAGCTGGGGTTCGGGATGGAGGAGGGCGACGCCGGCGCGCTCGAGCTCGACGGAGGGGCGGTGCGGGTGCGCGGGGCGATCGACCGCGTGGACGTCGACCCGGTCGCCGGCACCGCTTTCGTACACGACTACAAGAGCGGGTCGAGCCAGAGCCGCCGCGACTGGGCGGGCGCCAACTGGGCCGAGGAGGGGCGCCTGCAGGTCGCGCTCTACCTGCTCGTGGTCAAGCGGCAACTCGGGCTCGAGCCGGTGGGTGGCGTCTACCAACCGCTCCGGGGCGCCGACCTGCGGGGACGCGGGCTGGTGCAGGACAACGAGGAGGCGGGAATCCGCTACGTGGGCGGTGACGTGTGCTCGGCCGAGGAGATCGCCGCGGCGCTCGCGGCCGCCGAGGACGCCGCGGTGCGGCTCGCGCGCCGGCTGCGCGCGGGCGAGCTCGAGCCGGCGCCGGCCACATGCCGCCGCGGCGGCGGCTGCGCGCATCCGGGGATCTGTCGGGGCGCCGCGGGGTGAGCTCGCCTCCCCTCACCGAGGAGCAGCTCGCGGCGGTGGAGCGCCGCGACGGCGACCTCCTGCTCGCGGCGGCCGCCGGCAGCGGCAAGACCTCGGTCATGGTCGAGCGTTTCGTGCGCTCCGTGCGCGAGGACGGGATGGCGGTCGGTCAACTGCTCGCGATCACCTTCACGGAGAAGGCGGCCTCCGAGCTCAAGGAGCGCATCCGCGCGCGGTTCCTCGCGCTCGGTGACGACGGCCACGCCCGCGAGGCCGAGTCCGGAGCGATCGGGACGATCCACGGGTTCTGCGCCCGCCTGCTGCGCGCCGATCCGCTGCGCGCCGGGCTCGATCCGCGCTTCGCGGTGCTCGACGCGCCGGAGGCCGAGCGCCTCGCGCGGGGGGCGTTCGCCCGGGCGCTCGAGGACTTCCTGGGCGACGGGGGGGAGCCCGCCTCGGCGCTCGTCGCCGCCTACGGCGCCGAGCGGCTGCGCGCCACCGTGCTCGACGCCCACGAGGCGCTGCGCAGCCGCGGCGAGGCACCCGAGCTCCCGCCTCTGGGAGAGCGCCCCGATCCCGCCATGCTGAGGCCGGAGCTCGAGGCCGCCGCGCGCGAGCTCGCGGCCGAGCTCGGCGCGGGCCCGGAGGGGAAGACCGTGGCGCGCGCGCTCGCCGCGCTCGAGGCGTGCGGCGCCGGGCTCGCGGCGGCGGTAACGCGTGAAGACGTCCCGCTTCCCGCGAGGCTTGCCTCGAGTCGGCTTCCCAAGGGCAACGGTCACGCGCTGGCCACGCCGGGGTGCGAGCGCTACCGGGCCGCCCAGGCCGCGCACGCCGATGCGTGCCGCGATCACCACGCCGCGCGGGCGTATGCGCTGATCGGCGCGCTTCTCGCCGCCCACGCCGCCCGCTACGCCGAGGAGAAGGAGGCTCGCTCGGCGCTCGACTTCTCCGACCTCGAGCTCGGGGCGCTCGCCCTGCTCCGAGCCCATCCCGACGTGCGCGAGCGGGAGGCCGCGCGCTGCGCGCGGATCATGGTCGACGAGTTCCAGGACACGAACCCGCTCCAGCTCGAGCTCCTCGGGCTGCTCTCGCGCTCGAACCTGTTCACGGTCGGCGACGAGTTCCAGTCGATCTACGGCTTTCGCCACGCCGACGTCGAGCTCTTTCGTTCCCGGCGCGCCGAGCTCGAGCCGGTGGGCTCCACGGCGACCCTGCGGCGGAACTTCCGCGCCCGGGGGGAGATCCTGCACGCGCTGAACGCCGCCTTCGCCCCCGTGCTCGGCGAGCGCTTCGCTCCTCTCGTCCGCGGACGGGAGGACCCGCCGGATCCGCTCGAGGGGCCGCCCCGAGTCGAGCTGCTGCTCACCGATTCAGACGCCGCGTGGGATCCTGCCGACTTCGCCGCGCCCGGCGAGCCGCCGCCGGCTCCTCTCTGGCGCGCGGCCGAGGCGCGGCTGCTCGCCCAGCGGGTGCGCGAGCTCGTCGATCGGGGCGAGCACGGACTGGGTGAGATCGTGGTGCTGCTCCGGGCCACGGGCGATCTGGCGCTCTTCTCCGACGCGCTCGAGGAGGCCGGAGTGCCCACCTACGTCATCGGCGGCCGCGGCTACTGGGCGCACCGCGAGGTGCAAGACCTCGTCGCCCATCTCGCGGTGCTGGCCAATCCGCACGAGGAGGAGCGACTCTACGAGGTGCTCGCCTCACCGCTCGTCGGGCTCTCGAGCGACGGGCTCGTGCTCGTGAGCGCGGCGGCGCGCGCCGCACGCAGCCACCCGTGGCGCGCGCTGCGTGCCGCCTTCGCCCCGGAGGAGGGCGGACCCCCCGCGCCCATTCCCGGCCTGCCCGAGGAGGATCGCGCCCGGCTCGCCCGCGCCGTTCCCTGGATCCTGGAGGAGCGCGCCGCGGCGCCGTACCGCTCGCTCGAGGCGCTGATCGACCGGGCGCTCGTCCGCGGCGGCTTCGATCTCGCGCTGCTCCGCGCGCCCGGGGGTCCGCGCCGGCTGGCCAACGTGCGCAAGCTCATGCGGCTCGCGCGCGAGTGGGAGGCGCGCGAGGGCCGCGACCTTCGCGGCTTCCTCGATGCCGTGGCCGAACGGGCGGGGGAGGAGCTCGAGCTCTCGCGCGAGAGCGAGGCGCCCGTCGAGGGCGAGAACCTCGACGCGGTGCGGCTCATGACGATCCACCGCGCGAAGGGCCTCGAGTTCGAGGTGGTGTGCGTGGCCGACCTCGGTCGCCGAGCGCCCGGAGGGGGCCAGGAGCTGCTCCGGCTCGGAGAGGACGGGCGCGTGGGTCTGCGGCTCGTCACGCTCGACGGAACGAGGAGCGTCACGGCGCTCGCCTGGGACGACGTCGGCGCGGCGGCCGACCGGGCCGCGGCGGAGGAGGAGCGACGCCTCTTCTACGTGGCGATGACACGGGCCCGCGAGCGTCTCGTGCTCAGCGGCGGCGTGTCGTTCGCGCGCTGGCCGAGCCCGGGCCGCACCTGTCCCCCGCTCGCGTGGATCGCTCCGGCGTTCGTCGGGGAGCTCGCGCCGCTGATCGGCGCGGACGCCCGCGCGCGCGGGGTCGCCGTCCACCCCGCCGACCCGAGCGTGCGCGTGGCCTGGACGGTCAACACGCCCGAGACGATCGGCGCCGTGCTCGGGGGGCGCCCCGCGCTCTCACCGGATGCTCCGGCCGACGGGTTGCCGACCTGCGCGGAGGAGGAGATCATCGTCACCCGGTCCGGCGCGCCTCCTCCGGCGGGCTCGCCGGCTCCCCTCTCCTTCTCCTCCCTGCAGCGCCACGCGCGCTGCGGCTACCGCTTCTACCTCGAGGAGGTGCTGCTCCTTCCCCGGGGGGGGGAGGAGACGACCGGTGAGGAGGGTGAGCGCGCGCTCGGAGCCACCACGCGCGGCTCGATCGTCCATGGGTTGCTCGAACGCATGCGCTTCAAAAGCTCGGCCCGGCCGAGTCCCGAGGAGCTCGCCACGGTGTGCGCCGAGCTCGACGCAAGGCCGAGCGCCGAGCAGCGGGGGGAGATCCTCGACCTAGTGGAGGCGTTCGGCTCCAGTTCGCTCGCCGCGCGGCTCGCGCGCTGCGCGGAGCCGCGCCGCGAGGAGCGCTTCGCCTTCGTGCTCGATCGGGAGGGCCGCGATCCCGCGCTCGTCGTCGGCGCCTTCGACGTGCTCGCGTGGGAGGGCGAGCGCCTGCTTCTCGTGGACTACAAGACCAACCGCCTGGAGGGCCGCCGGCCGGCCGAGATCGTTGAAGCGGGCTACGCCGTGCAGCGGCTCGTCTACGCGCTCGCCGCGCTGCGCGCCGGGGCGCGCGAGGTCGAGGTCGCCTTCGCCTTCCTCGAGCGCCCGGAGGAGCCGGTGAGCCGGACCTTTTCCTCTGCCGAGGAGCCGGCGCTCGCGGTCGAGCTCGTCCGGCACGCGCGGGCCGTGCGGGCGGGGCGCTTCCCGGTCAGCGACGCGCCGGGCCCCGAGCTCTGCGGCGGATGTCCGGGCCGGGGCACTCTGTGCTCCCATCCCCTGGCGGCCACCGAGCGCCGGGCCACCTCCCCGCGGGTGACCGTCTAGGCTCGCTCCTCGAGTGCGCATCCTCCGTCCCTTCGCCGGCTGGCTGCTTGCCGTGCTGAGCATCCCGGCCGGGATCGGCTTCCTCTACTTCCTGCGCCACTCCGGGGTGCTCGCCGTGGGTCCCGACGTTCACGGCGCGCTACCGCTCCAGCAGCTCGCGGGCGGAGAGACCCAGCCGCTCGGGCGCGTGCTCCCCGCCTGGCTCTCGGCCGGCCTGGTGGCGGGCCTGGCGCTCGGCCGGCTCGTGCGGGCCCGGCTCCTCGTCGCGCTCGTGATCCTCGGGCTGGGCTCGACGCTGCTCCTGCTCGCCGCGGGCGCGGGCGCGGACACGGTGGCGATCTCCGACAACCTCGGCCCCCACCTGCTCCCCCAGCTCAGCCGCCCGGGCACGTGGGTCGCCGTGGGTCTCCTGCTCCTCGGTGCCGCGCCTAGCCTGTGGCTGGCTCGCCGCTCGCCGCACCCGCGCTCGTGGGCAGAGGCTGCCAGCGCGCGCTGAGCGCGCACGTGCGCGGCGGCTTGACGTAGGCCTCGGCCTGCAGGACGCGCATGGCCACGACCGGCAGCCGCGAGCGGCTCGAGAAGAGCAGGTAGCGCGGGCGCCAATGGGGCGAGAACTTCGCGTTGAAGCGCGCGAGCCGCTCGAGCTGGAAGCGATCGTGGGCCCGGCGCAGCCCCCAGCGCAGGACGCGCTGGCTCCGGGTCAGCGCCGCGTCGGCGGCCATGATGTGGGCGAAGCCGGCGAAGTTGAGGCTCACCTCGGCGAGTCCCCGCTCGCGGGCGTACTCGAGCGCGGCGACGATCATCGCCTCGTTCAGCCCGTTCGGCTGCTCGTCCGAGCCGCGCATGACGTCGAGGGAGAGGCCGCGGAGGAACGTGGCGAAGCGCAGGAACGCTCGCAGGCGGCCGTCGGGGTCGCGGGCGAGGACGTAGAGGCTGCGCTGGTCCTCCTCCGCACCCCAGAGCCGGCCGAGCGTCATCGCGAAGCCGTGCAGGCGCCGCTGGCGCCCGCGCCAGCGGCCTTCGAGCTCTTCGAGCTCGCCGAGCAGCGCCGGGGTCAAGCTCTTGCCGGCCACGAGTTCGACGGTCCACCCCTGGCGGCGCACGCGCGCCACCGATTGGCGGACCTTGCGGATCCCGCGGCCCTCGAGGGAGAACGCGGCGGGATCCACGACCGCCTCCCGGCCGATGGAGAGCGCACGCAGGCCGAGCGCGCGTCCGGCCTCGAGCTGGCGCTCGGAGGCGCCGGTGACCACGACGTCCCACCCCCGCTCCTCCGCGAAGGCGAGGAAGCTCGCGAGGATCTCCGCAGCGGCGCCCGGAACTCCGACGGGATCCCCGGCCACCACGGCGGTGTGGCGGAGGGTGCGGTAGGCGAGGAAGCCGCCGGCGGCGAAGTGAAAGCTCTTGTCCTCGCGCAGCGCGAAGGGATCGAGCGAGTCGCTTCCGTGGTGCTCGACGAGCTGGGCGGCGAGCGCGTGCTCCTCGCTCGTGTGCCCGGCCGAGGCGGGCTGGGGGCGCACGAGGGCGTGAAGCCAGAGCGCCGCGCCCCCGAGGGCGACGGCGACGAGAGCGTCGAGGGCGATCGGAACGGCGCTCGTCGGAGCAAGCCACCAGGCGCCCGAGGCGAGCCCGCCGCCGGCGTGCCCGACGGCGGAGACCACCCGGTCGACGTCGGTGGCGCCCTCACGGTCGAGCTGGACGGCCTCGTGCAGGACGTAGGCGGCCGCCCCGGCCATGAGCGCGAGGGTCGCGGGCACCCGGCCGATGCGCGAAGGCGGCCGGGCCGGAAACGCGTCGCGGCTCAAGAGAAGCAGGACGGCGGCGGCGAGGTCGAGCCCGACGTCTCCGGGCCCCTGGCCGTTCAGTCCGCGGATGACCGCCAGCGCGAGGAGCACGGCGATCGCGGCGTCGGCCGCGCGGCGGCGCCCGCGCGCCATGCCCCGTGCGAGCCACAGCATCGCCAGGCCGCCGGCTACCGCGAGCAGCCGCTCGAACGGGCCGGTGAACGGGGGAGCGACGTCGTCGCCGGCCATCACGGTGGCGCCGCCGAGACCGAGCTGGGCGAAGACGGCGAGCGCGCCGGCGAGCCCGGTGGTCCAGGCTGCGGCCCGGCGGCGCCAGGAGCCCATGGCGGGGCGCGAGGGGGAGGACACCGTGCTCATGCGGTCAATATTGCCTGCATCGGCTAAGAGCGGGGTGAGAGTTGAGTTACGTTCCGGGCCGTCCTCCTCTGCGTAACTCTCCTCGAGCGTCCGTGTTGGTGCGCCGAGCGATTATGGCCTCTGCCCCTCTCCACCGAACGATCCTCGCGCTGGGTCTTGCGCTGCTGCTCCTCCCGTTCGTGGGAGGACGCGCGGCGGCGCAGTCCACCGCGCCCACCTACTATCTCTCGCTCGGGGACTCGCTCTCGGTCGGGCGCCAGCCCGACTCCCACGGCCAGAGCCACTCGACGACGCTCGGATACGTCGAGGTCGTGACCCGCGGGCTCTCACGACGCGCCGGCACGACCGTCCGCCCGATCAAGCTCGGCTGCGGGGGCACGACCGCCACCGCGCTGGGCGGGCCCACGTGCACCTCGCGCTATCCCGGGAGCTCCCAGGTCGCCCAGGCCGAGCGCTTCCTGGCGGCCCATCCGGGGCAGGTCTCGCTCGTCACGATCCAGATCGGCGACAACGACGTGGAGGGCTGCGTCTCGCCGCGCGGCATCCCGCGAAGCTGCGTCGACTACGGCATGCGCACCCTGCGCCGCAACCTGCCCGCGATCGCGCGGAGGCTGAAGCGCGCGGCGGGGGCGGGCGTCCCCGTGATCGGAGTCGCGGACTACGACCAGTTCCTCGCCTTCTACTTCGGGGGCGCAAGGAGCCGCCAGGTGGCGCTCGACTCGGTGAGCTTCCTCGGCAACCTCAACTCCACGATGAGCTCGATCTACCGCGCTGCCGGCGTCGGGGTGGCCGATGCCTCGGGCCGCTTTGCGACCCGCAGCGTGCACCGGTTCGTCTCGCTTGCCGGTCACGGACGCGTGCCGCTGGCCGTCGCCCGGATCTGTCAGTGGACGTGGGCCTGCAGCCGCCCGCCGATCGGGTTCAACGATCACGCCAACACCGCGGGCTACCACGCGATCGGGCTCACGATCCTCGACACGTTCGACTCCATCGCCCGCCGCTCCTCCGGCGGCGCGAGCGCTCCCTGAGCGCTGTCTCATCCGGACGGAGTTTGCCGCTGCTAGCGTGACCGGGGCCGGCTGGGCGACGGTCATCGATGACTCGACGCTTCCGGTACCTCTCGCTTCTCTTCGGCCTGCTCGCGGCGGCATGGCTCGTCGTCGGGCTGATCGGGGCGGGAAGCTACGTCGGAGACTACGTCCGCTTCCGCGGCTTCGCCCCGCCGCGCGACCCGCCGGGAGTCGCCGTCGGCCGGGTCGAGCGGGTGCGCTTCTACTCGCCCGCCGTACGGGCCTGGAAGTACTACCTGATCTACACGCCGCCGAACTACCGCGCCGCGGCGGCGCGCGGGGTGCGCTTCCCCGTGCTCTACCTCCTCCACGGCGGTCCGAGCATCCCCGAGGACTACATTCGGATCGGGGCGGTGGCGGTCAACTACGACGTCGAGATCGACGCTCATCGCGCACGGCCGATACTCATCGTGATGCCCTACGGGCGCGTCCACGCCGGTCCGCCCGACACGGAGTGGTCGAACACGCGCGAGGGCCGCTACGAGGATCTCGTCCTCGACGCCGTCCACGCGGTCGACGCCCGGTGGGCGACGCTTCCTGACCGCCGCCACCGGATGCTCGCGGGGTTCTCGACCGGCGCCTACGCCGCGGCGAACGTCACCCTGCACCGCCTTCCGGTCTTCGGGAGCTTCGAGAGCTGGTCGGGGTACTACGTCGAGGATCGCAAGGCGGCGTTCAAGACCGAGCCCGAGGCCAACCTCGTGCGCAACTCCCCGGCGCTCTACGTCTCCTCCCTGCGCGCCGAGCTGCATCGCTTCCCGGTCGTCGCGTCGCTCTACCAGGGGCGCGAGGATCACGAGAAGAGCGAGATGATTCCCTTCGCCCAGCGCCTCCAACACGCGGGCGGCAAGGTCTCCTACGCCTTCTACCGCGGCAAGCATTCCTGGCGGCTGTGGCGCTATCGCATGAAGTACGAGCTGCGTTACGCCTCTCAGGTGCTGAGCGCGCCCACGCCGCATCGGCGGCCGCGCCCCTCGCGCCGCCGCGCGGCTCGGCGGTTAGCCTCTCTGCGAGCCGGGAAGAGCCGGTGATGACCACCCGCCACGAACAAGGAGCATCACCACATGCCCGCACGCTCGAGCTCCCAGGGCATCCTGGCCGATGACCAGACCGAGAAGCGCGAGGAGATCACCGCGCTGCTCGCCAAGGCCTACTGGATGGAGCTCGAGACCGTGATGAGCTACATCACCAACTCGGTCAACCCCGACGGCGTGCGCGCCCAGGAGATCGTCGAGTCGCTGCAGAAGGACATCCAGGAGGAGCTCGGCCACGCGCAGCAGTTCGCCGCGCGGATCAAGGAGCTCTACGGGGTGGTGCCCGGCTCCATGGAGTTCAAGCCCGAGCAGACCTACCTCCAGCCGCCCGAGCAGCAGACCGACATCGTCCACGTCATCAAGGGCGTGATCGAGGCCGAGACCGGAGCGATCGAGCACTACAACGCCCTCATCGAGGCGACGGAGGATCACGACCCGGTCACGAACGACATGGTCGTGGCGATCCTCCGGGACGAGGAGGGTCACCGGCGCCTCTTCGAGGGCTATCTGCGCGAGTACGAGGTCGAGGGACTCGCGTGATCGGCTCCTAGGCGCCCCCGGGACGATTCCCTGCAAACCGGGGTCGCTCGAGGCGCCCACGACGGCTAGCATGCAGCGCGTGCCGGAGGCGAGCGCCGTTCCCCTGACCGCTACGAGCCACGTCGACGAGTTCGAGCTGCTTCGCCGCGTTCACGAGGACGGCGACCGCGAGGCGCGCCGCATCCTCATCGAGCGCATGATGCCGCTCGTGCGCACGCTCGCCCGCCGCTACGCCAACCGCGGGGAGGCGCTCGACGACCTCGTCCAGGTCGGGTGCGTCGGGCTCATCAAGGCGGTCGACCGCTTCGACGTCGGGCGCGAGCTGCGCTTCTCGACCTTCGCGGTGCCCACGATCCTCGGCGAGATCAAGCGCCACTTCCGCGACCGGGCGTGGTCCGTGCGCGTCTCGCGCGGCATCCAGGAGCTGAACGCCAAGGTGACCCGGGAGGCCGACCGGCTCTCCACCCAGCTCGGCCGCTCGCCGACGATCGAGGAGATCGCGCGCGCCACGGGCTCCACCCAGGAGCAGGTGCTCGAGGCCATGCAGGGCGCGCAGGCGTACTCCACGGTGCCGCTCGAGGAGCCGATCGGGGAGGACGGCGAGCCGGTGGCCAAGCTCGGGGCGATCGACTTCAACTTCGACCGGGCGGAGGAGCGCATCGAGCTCACCCGCGGGCTCGAGGTGCTCGACGAGCGCGAGCGGCGCATCGTCGCCCTGCGCTTCTTCGCCGGGCTGACCCAGCGCGAGATCGCCGAGCAGGTGGGCATCTCGCAGATGCACGTCTCCCGTCTCCTGCGGCGCTCGCTCGACCAGATGAGCGACCATCTCGGGCGCCCGCGGCCGGGGGCCTAGGCCAAGCAAGAGCGCGCTCAGCGCTTGACCGCCCGGGTGCGGTGGGTATAAACGCTGACCATGGCACGCTCCATCTGGTCCGGCGCAATCTCCTTCGGCCTCGTCAACGTCCCCGTGAAGCTCTACAGCGCGGTGTCGCCGAAGACCGTGCGCTTCCACCAGCTCCACGAGGCCGACGGGGCACGCATCCGCCAGAAGCGGGTGTGCTCGGCCGACGGCGAGGAGGTCGCCTACGACGAGATCGTCAAGGGCTACGAGATCGGACCCGACCGCTACGTGATCGTCACCCCGGACGAGCTCGAGGCGCTCGACCCCGAGGCGACGCGCACGATCGACATCGAGGACTTCGTCGACCTCGCGGACATCGATCCCATCTACTTCGACCACCCCTACTACCTGGCGCCGAACACCGGCGCGGCCAAGAGCTACAGGCTCCTGCTCGACGCGATGGAGGCGGCCGGCAAGGTCGGGATCGCGCGCGTGGTGCTGCGCTCCAAGCAACAGCTCTGCGCGATTCGCCCCTCCCACGGCGTCCTCGTCATGTCGACGATGAACTACGGCGACGAGGTCAACTCCCCCGATTCGCTGGACGAGCTCGACGCCGCGGCGGAGGTGGCCGCCAACGAGCGCGAGCTCAAGATGGCCGGCCAGCTCATCGCCTCCCTGGCCACGGAGTGGGACCCCGGCCGCTACCGCGACGAGTACCGCGAGCGAGTGCTGGGGCTCGTCGAGCGCAAGGCGGCCGGCGAGGAGATCGCCGTCGCGCCCGCGGCGGAGGAGCCAAAGGCGGTCCCCGACCTGATGGCCGCGCTCGAGGCGAGCCTCGCCGCGGTCAAGGCCGACGGTGGGGAGGACGGCGACGGCGATGGCGCGAGCTCCGAGCCGGCGGCCTCGAAGCCGGCCAAGAAGCGCTCCTCCTCCGACGGGTCCGCGAACGGCGCGAGCGCCAAGCGGGCCAAGGCCAAGCCCAAGGCGGCCTCAAAGGGCTGACCCGTCTGACGTGAGCGCTCGGATGCGCCAGAACGGCGGTCGGGCGAGTAGGCGGGACGCGGACGGGGCAGGGACAGGCGGCGATGGCCCGACTCAGGCATGTCGACTGCTCCGGCCCCGGGATCCGCCGCCAGCGGCGCGGGCGCGGCTTCACCTTCTTCGACGAGAACGGGGAGCGTGTGGAGGACGACGAGGTCCTCGGGCGCATCCGCGAGCTCGCGATTCCGCCCGCCTGGCAGGAGGTGTGGATCTGTCCCTACCCCATGGGGCACATCCAGGCCACGGGCTACGACGCGGCGGGAAGGCGCCAGTACCGCTACCACGACAAGTGGCGCGAGCGCCAGGACGCGCGCAAGTTCGACGACATGTTGCGCTTCGCGCGGGCGTTGCCCGAGATGCGGAAGACGGTCGAGGACGACCTCGCCCGCGTAAAGCTCGATCGCCGAAGGGTGCTCGGGTGCGCGGTGCGCCTGCTCGACATTGGGTTCTTTCGCATCGGCTCGGAGGACTACGCGGAGAAGAACGAGACGTACGGCCTCGCCACCATCCGCAAGGAGCACGTCAAGCTGAACGACGGGGTCATCTGCTTCGACTACCCGGCGAAGTCCGGGCAGCGGCGGATCCAGTCGGTCGCCGACCCCGACGTCTTCGAGATCGTCGCCACGCTCAAGCGCCGCCGCGGCGGGCACCCCGAGCTCCTGGCCTACCGGGAAGGCCGCTCGTGGCGCGACCTCAAGTCCGACGAGGTCAACGACTACATCAAGGAGATCACCGGCGGCTCGTTCTCGGCCAAGACCTTCCGCACCTGGAACGCCACGGTGCTCGCCTCGATCGCCCTGGCCACGCGCGGACGCGACGCGCGCTCGAAGACCGCGCGCAAGCGGGCCGTCTCCACGGCGGTCAAGGAGGTCTCCTACTACCTGGGCAACACCCCCGCGGTCTGCCGCGCCTCCTACATCGACCCGCGGGTGATCGATCGCTACGAGTCCGGGCTGACGATCGCCGAGCGCCTCGCCGAGCTCGCCGAGCCGGGGGAGGACGCTCCGGTCAGCGACATCTCGGTCGACGAGCAGGTCGAGCGCGCGGTGCTCGACCTCATCGACGGCGACGCCGACTCGCCCGTGGTCGAAAAGGCGGCGTAGCGGCTGGGCGGCCTAGCGGCCGACGGTGAGGATGCGCCGCGTGGTCGTGCGGCGATGCGAGTTGTCGATCACGGTCAGGCTGACGCGGTAGCGGCCGGGGCGGCGGAAGACGTGGATGGGAGCCGAGCTCCGGCTCGAGCCGCGGTCGCCGAAGCTCCAGCGGTAGGCGATCACCCGACCGTCCAGATCGCGCGAGCGCCGGCCGCTAAAGCGGACCGCCGGGCCTGCGCGGGGGTGGCGGGTGAGGAGCTGGAGGACGGCCGACGGAGGGCGGTCGGCGATCGTGATCACGCGCGAGACGGTCGCGGAGACGCCGGCGTCGTCGGTGACGGTCAGCGTGACCCGGTAGCGCCCGACCCGCCCGTAGACGTGGCTCGGGGTCGCGCTCGTGCTCCCGGCGCGCCCGCCGAAGTTCCACCGGTAGCGCACGACCCTGCCGTCGGGGTCGCTCGAGCCGCGCGCGTCGAAGCGCACCCGGTCGCGGGTGCGCGGGCGGCTCGGGCTCGAGGTGAACGAGGCGCGTGGGGCGGCGTCGCGCGTGTTCACCGCGAAGTTGCGGGTCACCCACTGGAAGCCCCCCGCGAGCGGATTGGCCAGCGCCGCGCCGCTGAGCTGGCTGGAGCCCCAGACGAGCAGGGAGTTGGCCGGGTCGGTGGTGGCGGCGGCGTAGTCGCCCCAGCGGCAGACGGGGCCGGTGAGCGAGCCCGCCGTGGCGGAGCAGCTCATGTCGTTCAGCGACGCATTGCTGGTGCCCAGGCTGACCGCCGGGCCGAGGAAGCCGCGCGGCTGCGGGCCGCTGCGCGACTGCGCGCGCAGGGTGGGGAGCTGCGAGGGGCCGCTGAGGTTGTAGAAGAGGGCGGCGTGGTTGCCGTCGCCGGCGGGCGACATGGCGCCGTTGAAGGCGAAGGTCGAGGCGTCCTGGACCGTGCCCTGCTGGCGCACGACCGAGGTGTCGGGCAGGAGCTCGTACCAGCGCACCACGGAGCGCCCCCCGGGCCCGTCGATCGTGTGCTGGGTCCAGATCGTCTTGTCCCCACCGGCGTCGGGGTCGGCGTGGGCGACCGCCTGGGTGAGCCGGGAGTCGAGCGTGTCGAGCGTGTTCACCGTTCCCGGCTGGGGCGCGCTCCCCGGCGTGGTGAACGGGGCCACGGCGAAGTTGCGCGGAGCTCCCACCGATCCTCCGGCGCTGACCGGGTAGACCGAGAGGTGGTTCGGGCTCGGCGTCGTCAACGGGGAGTCGGCGGCGACCACGTAGCCCGTCGCTGAGCGGTCGGTGACGTTGGCGGGCACCGGCGTGAAGGTCCGCACGCCCGACGCGGTGCGCAGCGGGTGCGCCGGGTCTCCGGTCGGCGTGGCCGTGGGCGCCGCGGCGCAGCTCGTGTCTCCGTTGGCCGGCTTGCGTACCGTCCAGATGTTGGCGGTGAGGAAGGCCGAGCTGCCGTTGAACAGGTTCGTGCCGAACAGAAGCCGCGAGTCGTCGTGCCCCAGCTTCGGGTAGTCGGCGAAGAACGAGCCGGCGGCACCCCCGAACGTCGCGTCGACGTCGACGCGGAAGTGGCACCAGCCCGCGCTCAGGTCGGTGGGATCGGCGGTCTTGGACCACCCGAAGTCCAGGAAGTCACGGCCGTCGCCGCCGCCACTGCTCGTGCGGATGTGGTCGGTCAGGTAGAACCAACGCCCGGCGCTCCCGTCCCAGAGCAGCTGGGGATCGAAGACGTTCTCCCCCCTCGCGCCGACGAACGTGTCGAAGTCGAGGGCGTTGATGCGGGAGAGACTCGTGCGGCGGTAAACCGCGATCTTCGAGTTCACGATCTCGACGTAGTGGCTTGGGCCGATCGCGCCCGTCGAGTCCGACGGGGCGCCCTGGTTGTCGCCGCGGTTGTCGGCGGCGCTCAGGCCGGGCTGGTCGAGCCCCGAGAAGACGGAGGCGCTGCGGGGACCCCCGAGCGTCGGAGAGAGCGCCCCGAAACGGCTCGCGGCCAGGCGTTGCGCGGCGGCCGCCTTGGCGGCGCGCAGGCGCCCGGCGTCCAGGGGAAGAGGGGGGTGCAGGCGGAGGTGCGAAGCCGCCGACGATGGGGGCGCGGTCGCCGGCCCGAGCGCCTCGGCGCGAACGGAGTGCGACGAGGGCACGGGAGCCTGCCCGAGCGCGAGCCCCGGGGCGAGCAGCGCGCCGCACAGGCCGGCCACGAGGAGGCGAAGAAGTGTCATCGAACTGAACAACGACATCGGCGCCCGAAAGTATCCCTGTCGCGGCGAGATCGAACGCCGGTTCACAAGAGTTCTCAGGGTTTTCAGGTAAGCCCCCCGAGCGGGGCCTCGCGTTCGCGCTGTAGGTTGGCGCCGTGCCCCGGGCGGTCGTCGCGCTCATGTTCTCCCCGCGCGGCGGGTCGGCGCACGTCGTTCGCGCGCTCGCCACGGCGCTGCCGGCCAGGAGCTGGGAGGTGACCCTCGTCACGGGCTCGGGTCTCGGCGCCGGCGATGCACGCCGCTTCTTCGGTGGCCTCGACCCGCGCCCGGTCGACTTCCGCTCCGCGCTCGCGAGCGAGGAGCCCATGCGCGCCCATCCCCCGATGCACCCCTCCTTCGAGGATCGCCCAGGAGCGCCCGACCGCGTGTTCGCGGCGCTCGACGACGAGCTCTACGAGCGCCAGGTCGAAGCCTGGAGCGCCGCGCTCGCCGCGGCGGGCGCGGCGCAGGCCGACGTCCTCTACCTGCATCACCTCACGCCCGTGAACGAGGCGGCCGCACGCGTCGCGCCGGGGGTGCCGGTGGTCGCTCACCTCCATGGGACCGAGCTCCTCATGCTCGAGGCCATCGACGACGGCCCCCCCGCCGGGTGGGAGCACGCCGCCGCCTGGGCCGCGCGCATGCGCGGATGGGGCCGGGCCGCCGCGCGGGTCCTCACCCAGTCCGACGGACTCGTCGAACGCGCCGCGTCTCTGCTCGGCATCGAGCCGGAGCGATTCTTCGTGGTCCCCAACGGCTATGACCCCGAGCGCTTCGCTCCCCGGGAGCTCGATCGGCCGGCGCTGTGGCGTCGCCACCTCGTGCGCGAGCCCCAGGGGTGGCGACCCGGAGGCGAGGCGGGCGGCATCGCCTACACCGAGGAGGAGGTGGCCGAGCTCGCCGAGGGGACCGTCCTCACCTACGTCGGGCGCTTCACCGCGGTCAAGCGGATCGGACTGCTCGTCGATGCCTTCGCCCGCGCGCGTGGGCGCTTCAGCGCTCCGGCTTCGCTCGTGCTCCTCGGCGGCCACCCGGGCGAGTGGGAGGACGAGCACCCGTGGGAGGCGGTGCAGCGGACGGGCGCCCGTGGGGTCTTCCTGGCCGGCTGGCACGACCACGACGCGCTCCCCGACTTCCTGAACGCCTCGGACGCGATCGTGCTCGCGTCCGTGCGCGAGCAGTTCGGCCAGGTGCTCGTGGAGGCGATGGCGTGCTGCCTGCCTCCCGTGGCCGTCAACCGCGCCGGCCCGGCGGAGATCGTCCAAGACGGCGAAACGGGCTGGCTCGTCGAGCCCGACGACGCCGACGCGCTCGCCGAGGCGCTCGTGGCGGTCGTGAACGACCCGGAGGAGCGGCGCCGCCGCGGCGCGGCGGCGCGCCGCGCCGCCGGCGAGCGCTACGCGTGGCCCGCGCTCGCCGAGCGGGTGGCAGCGCTCCTCGACGAGGTCGCCGCGGTGCGCTGAGGCGGACTTCGCGCCCTGTCCACCCGGGCGTCCCGCTGGTACCCTTGGCCCGTCTTCCCCAGTGTTTCCGCCGCCGCCCAAACCACCTCTCCCATGCATCGAATCCACCCCCCAGGGGCCGCCGGCCTCTACGACCCTGCGCGGGAGCACGACGCGTGCGGCGTCGCCTTCGTGGCGCGACTGGAGGGCGAGCCCGAGCACGGCGTCGTCGACCGCGCGCTCTACGCGCTCGAGAACCTGGAGCACCGCGGCGCGGCGGGAGCCGACGGCGAGACGGGAGACGGCGCGGGAATCCTGCTGCAGGTCCCCGACGCCTTCCTGCGCGCGGTAGCCGGCTTCGAGCTCCCGCCCCCCGGGCGCTACGCGGTCGCCTTCTGCTTCCTCCCGCGTGACGCGAGCGAGCGCGCCGAGGCGAGCACCCGGATCGAGGCCTTCGTGAAGGCCGAGGGCCAGAAGGTGCTCGGGTGGCGCGACGTGCCCGTCGACGAGGCCCACGCGGGGGAGATCGCCCTCCGCGCCGCCCCCCACGCCTGCCAGCTCTTCGTCGCCGCCGCGGAGAGCCTCTCCGACCAGCTCGCCTTCGAGCGCAAGCTCTACGTCATCCGCCGGCTGGCCGAGCAGGAGCTCGGCGAGCAGCTGGCGATCGCGTCGTTCTCCTCGCGCACGCTCGTCTACAAGGGCATGCTCACCGCGCCGCAGCTCTCGGGCTACTACCCCGACCTGCGCGACCGGCGCCTGGCCACCCGGCTGGCGCTCGTGCACTCGCGCTTCTCGACCAACACCTTCCCGAGCTGGCCGCTCGCCCACCCGTACCGGATGATCGCCCACAACGGCGAGATCAACACGCTGCGCGGCAACGTCAACTGGATGCGCGCGCGCGAGTCGGCGCTCTCCTCGGAGCTCTTCGCCCCGGGCGACCTCGAGAAGATCGCACCCGTCGTCAACCAGGGCGGGTCTGACTCGGCGACCTTCGACAACGTGCTCGAGCTGCTCGCCCTGAGCGGCCGCTCGCTGCCGCACGCGGTGATGATGATGGTGCCCGAGGCCTACAAGGACCACGACGAGCTGCCCGAAGAGGTGCGCGGCTTCTACGACTACCACTCCTGCCTCATGGAGCCGTGGGACGGGCCGGCGGCCGTGGTGTTCACCGACGGGCGCTACGTCGGCGCCACGCTCGATCGCAACGGACTGCGCCCCGGGCGCTGGGCGGTCACTCGCGACGGCTACGTGGTGCTCGCCTCGGAGACCGGCGTGCTCTCCGCTGCGCCCGAGCAGATCGTGCGCAAGGGCCGCCTGCAGCCGGGCAAGCTCTTCCTGGTCGACCTCGACGAGGGGCGCCTCGTCGATGACGCCGAGATCAAGCGCACCATCGCCGGGCAGAAGCCCTACGGGGACTGGTACCGCGAGCGCTCCGTGCGTCTCGAGGATCTTCCCGAGCGTGCCCCGCGGGTGACGCGCGAGGAGCCCCTGCGCGCCCGCCAGCTCGCCTTCGGCTACACCCAGGAGGATCTGCGCCTCATCATCGCCCCGATGGCGACCCGGGGCGAGGAGTCGACCGCCTCGATGGGCAACGACGCCGCGCTCGCGGTGCTCTCCGACCGCCAGCCGTCGCTCTTCTCCTACTTCAAGCAGCTCTTCGCCCAGGTCACCAACCCGCCGATCGACTCCATCCGCGAGTCGGTGGTGATGGATCTCTCCTCGGTGGTGGGAGCGGAGGGCAACCTGCTCTCCGAGACCGCGGAGCACGCCCACCAGCTCGTGATGCGCCAGCCGATCCTGCGGAACTCCGAGCTCGAGAAGATCCGCCAGGTCTCCCACGAGATCTTCCGCGCCCACACGCTCGACGCCACCTGGCCGGTGGCCGAGGGCCCCGAGGGCCTGGAGGCGGCGGTGGAGCGGATCTGCGCGGAGGCAGCCGCCGAGGTCAGGGCCGGCGCCGCGATCCTCATCCTCTCCGACCGCAACGTGGGAGAGGAGCGCGCGCCGATCCCTGCTCTACTCGCCGTCGCCGCGGTGCACCACCACCTGGTGCGCGAGGGCACCCGCCTGCGCGCGGGCCTCATCACCGAGACCGGCGAGCCGCGGGAGATCCACCACATGGCGACGCTGATCGGCTACGGCGCGGCGGCGATCAACCCCTACCTCATGTTCGAGTCGCTCGACGAGCTTGCCGAGCGCCGCCTGCTGCCGGAGGACCTCGAGATGGAGGAGGCTGAGCAGCGGATCGTCAAGGCGATCGGCAAGGGCCTGCTCAAGACGATCTCGAAGATGGGGATCTCGACGATCCAGTCCTACTGCGGCGCGCAGATCTTCGAAGCGGTCGGCCTCGAGCCCGCGCTGATCGACCGCCACTTCGCGGGAACGGCGTCGCGCATCGGCGGAGTGGGGCTCGACGTGCTCGCGCGCGAGGCGCTCGAGCGCCACGGCCGCGCCTACCCCCGCTATGACCGCGAGCTCCTGCCCGTGGGCGGTGTGCTCCAGTGGCGGCGCGACGGCGAGCTCCACATCTGGAACCCCGACACGATCTCGCTGCTCCAGCACGCCGTGCGGTCGGAGAACGGGAACGCGGGGCAGACCTACGAGGAGTACGCCGCCAAGGTCAACGAGGAGTCCACGCGCAAGGCGGCGCTGCGCGGCCTGCTCGGCTTCCGCCCGGCTCCGGGGGCCGCGCCGATCGCCCTCGAGGAGGTCGAGCCCGCGAGCGAGATCGTCAAGCGCTTCTCGACGGGAGCGATGTCGCTCGGCTCGATCTCGCCCGAGTCCCACGAGGGCCTGGCGATCGCCATGAACCGGATCGGCGGCAAGTCGAACACCGGCGAGGGCGGCGAGGACGAGCGGCGCTACACGCCGGACGAGAACGGCGACGAGCGGCGCTCGGCGATCAAGCAGATCGCCTCGGGCCGCTTCGGGGTGACCGCGCACTACCTCGTCAACGCCGACCAGCTTCAGATCAAGATGGCCCAGGGGGCGAAGCCGGGCGAGGGAGGACAGCTGCCCGGCCACAAGGTCGACGCCTACATCGCCGCGCTGCGCCACTCTACGCCGGGCGTCGGGCTCATCTCGCCGCCGCCTCACCACGACATCTACTCCATCGAGGACCTCAAGCAGCTGATCTACGATCTGCGCTGCGCCAACCCGGCGGCGAAGGTCTCCGTGAAGCTCGTCTCCGAGGTCGGGGTGGGAACGGTGGCGGCGGGGGTGGCCAAGGCCAACGCCGACCACATCGTGATCGCCGGCCACGACGGCGGGACGGGCGCCTCGCCGCAGTCCTCGATCCAGTCGGCCGGCGTGCCGTGGGAGATCGGCCTGGCCGAGACCCAGCAGACGCTCCTGCTCAACCAGCTCCGCTCGCGCGTGGTGGTGCAGGTCGACGGCCAGATGAAGACGGGGCGCGACGTGGTCATCGCCGCGCTGCTCGGCGCGGACGAGTTCGGCTTCTCGACCGCCCCGCTCATCGCCATGGGCTGCATCATGATGCGGGTCTGCCACCTGAACACCTGCCCGGTGGGGATCGCCACCCAGGACCCCGAGCTGCGGGCGCGCTTTCGCGGCACTCCCGAGCACGTCGTGAAGTTCTTCTTCTTCGTGGCCGAGGAGGCGCGCCAGATCATGGCCTCGCTCGGAGTGCGCTCCGTGGACGAGCTCATCGGCCGCGCCGACCTGCTGCATGCCGAGGAGGCGATCGAGCACTGGAAGGCGCGGGGCGTCGACCTCTCGCTCATGCTGGCCTTTCCCGAGCTGCCCGAGGGCGTCGCGCGCCGCTGCGAGCAGGCCCAGGAGCCGGTGCTCGACGATGCGCTCGACTGGGGGATGATCGCCGAGGCCGAGCCCGCGCTGCGCGGCCCGGGCGCCGAGGGCAACGGGTCCGCAGGTCCGCGCGTGCGCCTCGAGCGCCGGGTGCGCAACGTGCACCGCACCGTGGGAGGCCTGCTCTCGGGCGAGATCGCGCGCCGCCACGGGCCCCACGGGCTGCCCGAGGGAGCGATCGAGGTGGCCCTCTCGGGCTCGGCCGGCCAGTCCTTCGGCGCCTGGCTCGCCCACGGGGTCACCTTCTCGCTGCAGGGCGAGACCAACGACTACGCGGGCAAGGGGCTCTCGGGCGGCGTCCTCTCCGTGCGCCCGCCCGAGTCCGCCGGCTTTCGGGCGGAGGAGAACGTGATCGTCGGCAACACCGTCCTCTACGGCGCCACGGACGGGCGCGCCTTCTTCCGCGGGCTGGCCGGCGAGCGCTTCGCGGTGCGCAACTCGGGCGCGAGCGCCGTGGTGGAGGGCGTGGGCGACCACGGCTGTGAGTACATGACGGGCGGCCGGGTCGTCGTCCTCGGCTCCACCGGGCGCAACTTCGCCGCCGGCATGAGCGGCGGCATCGCCTACGTGCGCGATCTCGACGGGACGTTCCCCGCGCGCTGCAACCGCGAGCTCGTCGACCTGGACCCCCTCGACGAGCACGACGAGGCCGAGCTCCTCGCGCTCGTGCAGGAGCATGCCCGGCGCACGAGCTCTCCCGTGGCGCGCCAGCTCCTGGCCGGCTGGGATGCGGCGGTGCGCAAGTTCGTCAAGGTCATGCCGCGCGACTACAAGCACGCCCTCGCGCAGGCGCGCGAGGGCGACCTCGCCGAACCGGCAGCCGCCACCGTCGAGGCAAAGGCCACCGTCGAGGCAAAGGCCACCGCCGAGGCCTCGGGCAGCGCGCGCAAGTCACCCGTCCCCGCGGCCCACTAAGCCATGGGGCAGCTCGGCGGCTTTTTGAAGATCCACCGGGTCGGCTTCGACAAGCGCGACCCCGAGCTGCGCGTCCGCGACTACGAGCGCTACTTCGCGCTGCAGCCCGAGGAGGAGCTCGCGCGCCAGGGCGCGCGGTGCATGGACTGCGGCGTGCCGTTCTGCCACGAGGGCTGCCCGCTCGGCAACCTCATCCCCGACTGGAACGACCTCGTCTACCGCGGGCGCTGGCGGGAGGCGATCGAGCAGCTCCACGCGACCAACAACTTTCCCGAGTTCACCGGCTCGATCTGCCCGGCGCCGTGCGAGTCGGCGTGTGTGCTGGCGATCGAGTCGGTCGCCGACGCGGTCGCGATCGAGCAGATCGAGCTCGCGATCGCCGAGCGCGCGTGGGCCGAGGGCTGGGTCGTGCCCGATCCTCCCGCCCTGCGCTCGGAGCGGACCGTCGCGGTCGTCGGCTCGGGGCCGGCGGGGCTCGCGGTGGCCGACGAGCTCAACCGGGCCGGTCACTCCGTCACGGTGCTCGAGCGCGACGAGGGGCCGGGCGGCCTGCTGCGCTTCGGGGTGCCCGACGCCAAGTTGCCCAAGCGCGTGATCGACCGGCGCGTCGAGCTGCTCGAGGCCGAGGGGATCGAGATGCGCTACGGGATCGACGTGGGCGCCGACGTCACGGCCGAGCGGCTGCGCGAGGACTTCGACGCGGTGGTGGTCGCGATCGGCTCGCGGGTGCACCGCGACCTCGTCGCTCCCGGCCGGGAGCTCGACGGCATCCACTTCGCGATGGACTACCTCTACGGTCGCAATCGCTGGGTCGCACGGCAGGAGGGGCGCCCCGCGCTCGAGCCGCCGCCGGGAGGCGCGATCACCGCCGAGGGCAAGCGCGTCGTGGTCATCGGCGGGGGCGACACGGGGATGGACTGCATCTCGAACGCCAACCGCGAGGGCGCGGCCGAGGTGACGATGCTCGACGTCTACCAGGAGCTCCCGCCCTCCGGACGCGACGCGCGCACCCCGTGGCCGCTGCCGCCCAAGCGCACGCTCTCGACCTACGCGCTCGAGGAGGGCGGCGAGCGCAAGTGGGGCGCCGAGGTCACGGGCTTCGAGGGCGCCGACGGTCGCGTGCAGGGAGTGCACGCCCGCCAGGTGCAGGGCACGTCCTCCCGCGACCTCACGCCGGTGCCGGGCAGCGAGTTCACCCTCACGGCCGACCTGGTGCTGATCGCCATCGGCTTCTCGCACCCCGAGCACACGGGAGCGATCGAGCAGCTCGGCGTCGAGCTCGACCGCCGCGGCAACGTCCGTGCGCCGGTGTTCGAGACCTCCGAGGAGGGGGTCTTCGCGTGCGGCGACGCTCGTGTGGGGCAGTCGCTCGTGGTCAGCGCCATCGCCGAGGGACGCAAGTGCGCGCGCATCGTCAACCGCCATCTGGGCGGGAGCCCGATGGACGCCGACCGCGAGCTCATCCCCGCCGGTCCGCTCGTGCTCGGCGACGAGCACTCCCTGCGCGCCGAAGCGCTCGCCGCGGGCACCGTGCGCCAGGGCGACGCTTTCTTCTCGGGCCCGGGGGGTAAGGACGAAACGAGCGCATGAGCCTGATCGTCTACTTCGTCGTCCTCGTTGTCTCCGGTCTCCTCGTCGGGGCGCTCGCGCGCCTCGCGCTGCCCGGGCCCGACCCCATGTCGATCGGCCAGACGATCGCGCTCGGGGTGGCGGGGTCGCTCATCGCCGGGCTCCTGGCGGTGCTCTTCCTGAGCCGCGGCGCGGGGATCGCGCTCTCCGTGCTCTGCTCGAGCGCGATCCTCTACTTCATCCGCCGCTCCCGGGGCGGCTCGCTCACGCGGCCGGGCGCACCGGGAGCCACGGGCGCTCGCAGGCGCTTCGGGCGCTGAGCGGCGCGGCGCTCACCCGGCGCGAGCTGCGCCGCGCCCTCGGGCGCTTTGCCACCGGGGTGACGATCCTCACCACCCGCGACGCGACGGGAAGCGACTGGGGCATGACCGCGACCGCGTTCTCCGCGGTCTCGGAGGACCCGCCGCTCGTGCTCGGCTGCCTCGCGGTGGCCGCGAGCTCCACGCTCGCCTTCGCCGAGTGCGAGCGCTTCGCGGTCTCCGTCCTGCGCCCTGAGCACGAGGATCTCGCCGCGCGCTTTGCCACCGGGCGCCCGGACAAGTTCATCCTCGGCGGGTTCGAGCGCGCGGACTCCGGGCTTCGCGTGGTGAGCGGCGCGCTCGCGGTGCTCGAGTGCCGCACTACCGACGTGCGCCCGGGCGGCGATCACTCCATTCTCCTCGGCGAGGTCGAGCGGGCGCAGAGCGCAGAGGGCGCGGCGCTCGTCTACTTCGAGCGCGACTTCGCGACGCTCGCCCGCTGAGAGGACGGCGAGCGCCGCCCGGATCCTCAGGGCAGGGTCGCGGTGTAGGTGATGTGGCGCACGCAGGCGGCGAGCACCGACCCGTCGGGCCGGAAGAACGTCGCGCGCTGGTCGAGGCGACCGCGGGCGGTCACGATGTTCACGAAGCGCCCGCTGAAGCTCCCCTGCACACGTACCCGATACCCGGGGCGGCCGTTGAACCTGACCGGCTCAGAGGTGGAGACGGCCTCGCGATAGCGGCCGGCGCGCCGCACGCGCGCCCCGGCGCGCCGGTCGAAGGTCCTGCCCGACCCCGACACGAAGCCCGAGGGCCGGCAGTTGCGCGTGCGTCCGTAGGAGACGGTCCAGCGGACCCGCGCGCCCTCGGAGACGACCTGCAGATCGACGGCTCCGCCGTTCGAGGCCGACCCGCGGTAGTGCCCGTCGCCGATGGGAGTGGCGGCGAGGGCGGCGCTCGCTCCGCTCAGCGCGGCGCCCATGCCGAGCGCCACGGCGGTGCGACGCAGCCTCCGGCCCGAGAGATGGCTCATGGCAGTCCTTTCATAGAGAGCACTGGACGCTAGAGGAAACGGGCGCGAGGGTGAGAACTGACGCGGCCTTACCAGAAGTTGACAGCGGCGTAGGGTCTTCCTACGGTGCGCCCCCACCCCGAGCGAGGAGACCCATGAACCAGCTTCCCACCGTCTGCGTGATCGGGGCCGGCTCCTCCGGCATCGCCGCCGCCAAGGCGCTGCACGAGCGCGGCATCCCCTTCGACTGCGTCGAGAAGAGCGACCGGGTCGGCGGCAACTGGGTCTTTGCCAACAAGAACGAGATGTCCTCCGCTTACCGCTCGCTGCACATCAACACCTCCCGCGAGCGCATGGAGTACTCCGACTTCCCCATGCGGAAGTCCTATCCGGACTTCCCCCATCACACCCACATCGCGGAGTACTTCAACGACTACGTCGACCACTTCGGCTTTCGCGATCGGATCCTCTTCGAGACCGGCGTCGAGCACGCCGCGCGCATGGCCGACGGCACCTGGACGCTCACGCTCGAGAGTGGCGAGTCGCGTTCCTATGACGCGCTGCTCGTCGCCAACGGGCACCACTGGAGCCCCCGCTGGCCCGAGCCCGCGTTTCCCGGCGCGGACACCTTCGCGGGGGAGCAGGTGCACGCCCACTTCTACCTCGACAACGAACGCTTTCGCGGCAAGCGCGTCGTCGTGCTCGGCATGGGCAACTCGGCGATGGACATCGCCACGGAGTCGAGCTTCGTAGCCGAGAGGACCTTCCTCTCCTCCCGCCGCGGCGCCTACGTCCTGCCCAAGTACCTCTTCGGGCGGCCGCTGGACCAGATCGGCGTGAACGCTCTCACGCCGCTCCTGCCCTGGGCGTTTCGCCGCGCGATTCTCGAGATGTTGTACAGGGTCGGCGTCGGCCGGGTGGAGGACTACGGACTTCCGGTCCCCGACCACAAGCTGGGAGAGGCGCACCCGACGATCTCCGCCGACTTCCTGAACCGGATGGCTCACGGCGAGCTCGAGTGGAAGCCGAACATCGTCGCCCTCGAGGGGGACTCGGTGCGCTTCGCCGATGGCTCGGTGGAGAAGGCCGACGTCGTCGTCTACTGCACGGGATACAAGGTGAGCTTCCCGTTCTTCGACCCGGAGCTGATCTCCGCTCCCGACAACGACCTCCCGCTGTTTCGCCGGGTCTTCCACCCCGAGATGGACAACGTGTTCTTCATCGGGTTGCTCCAGCCGCTCGGGGCGATCATGCCGCTCGCGGAGGCGCAGGGCAGGTGGGTGGCGGCCTACCTGCGCGGCGAGTACGCGCTGCCCTCCGCCCGGGAGCTCCGTGCCGACATGGACAGGGAGCGCAAGGCGATGTTCAAGCGCTACGTGGCGTCCAAGCGCCACACGATGCAGGTGGACTTCGACAACTACCTCCACGACCTCGGCAAGGAGATGCAGCGCGGCGCGCGTCGCGCGCAGGAGCGCGGGTTCCGGCTCTCCGTTCCCCCGCGCGTCGAGCGAGGCGACTCCGCCCTGGCGGCCTGAGAACGGGAGCGCCGCGGCGACCGTCAGGCGCCGAAGAGCTCGTCGACCGGTTGGGGCATCCCGAGGTGGTGGCCCTGGGCGAAGTCCACGCCGTAGGAGCGCAGCAGCGCGAGCGTCTCCTCGTCTCCTACGAACTCCGCGAGCACCCGCAGCCCGAGACCGTGCGCCATCTCAACCATGGAGCGGACCACGAGCTGGTCGGAGGGATCGCGCGCCAGGTCGCTGATGAACTCGCCGTCGATCTTGACGAGGTCGATCGGAAGGTGGCGTAGGTAGTAGACCGAGCTGAAGCCGCGGCCGAAGTCGTCGAGGGCCACGCCGCAGCCGAGGGCGCGCAGAGCGCTCGCGAAGCGGCGCGCGTCGTCGAGGTTGGTGATCGCCGCGGTCTCCGTGATCTCGAAGGTGAGATCGGCCGGCGCGACGCCGGCCGCCGTGCACTCCCGCTCGATGAGCTCCACGAAGCCCTGGTCGCCGACCGTGAGACCGGAGAGATTCACCTGAAGGAGGAGCCCGCCTCCCGGGCCGCGACCGGCGAGGAGGGAGATCGCCCGGCGGGTGATCCATAGGTCGATCGCGCGCAGGAGGTCGAAGCGCTCGGCGATAGGCAGGAAGAGGGCCGGCCGGCGCAGGGCACCCGTCGCGTCGGCGAGGCGCAGCAGGAGCTCGTAGCGGGTCACCGCGCCCGCGGAGAGGTCGAGGATGGGCTGCGCATGAACGGTGAACCCGTCCTCGTCGAGCGCGCGCCGGATCCGCTCCGCCCATCCGAGCCGCACCTCCATGCGCGCGTGGCCGCCTCCCGCGTAGAGGGCCGAGCGGTCGCGCCCGGTCTCCTTGGCCTCGTACATGGCCATGTCCGCCTCCATCAGGAGCGCCTCGGCGGAGACGTTGCGCTGCCCGAACGCCGTGATCCCGATGCTCGCCGTAACCGGGAGCGACTGCCCCGCGAGCGTGAAGTGCTCGGCGTGCAGGGCGCGCAGCAGCCCCTCGGCGACCGCACGGGCCTCGGCGAGCGAGGCCTCGGGCAGCAGGGCGCTGAACTCGTCGCCGCCGAGGCGTCCGAGGACGTCGCTCTCGCGCAGACGGCCGCGCAGGCGATCGGCGACAGCGCGCAGGAGATCGTCGCCCGCGCGGTGGCCGAGCGAGTCGTTGATCGACTTGAACTGGTCGACGTCCATCGCCAGGAGCGCGCCCGAGTGGCCGTAGCGCTCGGCGCGCGCGAGCTCGGCGGTGAGCTCCTCCTCGAAGCGTCGGCGGCCGAGCAGGCCGGTGAGCGAGTCGCGGTCGGCGTGGGAGCGCAGGAGCTTCTCGAGGCGATCGCGCTCGCTCACGTCGCGCAGGGCGGAGATCGAGATCGGACCCTCGTCGGTGTCGACCCAGCGCGAGGAGACCTGCGCGAGGAACTCCGAGCCGTCGCGCCGGCGCAGGACATACTCGCCGCGAAGGCTGGGCCCCTCGGTCGGCCGGTCATGGAGGATGCCGCCGAGGATCTCGCGGTAGCGCGCCTGCGAGCGCTCGGGCCACAGCAGCTCGACGTGCCGGCCGATGAGCTCGTCGGCGCGGTAGCCGAAGAGCTCGTGCGCCGCGGCGTTGGCCAAGGTGATCCGCCCGCTCGGCGTGCCGCCCACCAGCGCGTCGGGCGAGAGCTCGACGAGGCCGCGAAAGCGGGCCTCGGCACGGATCAGCGCCTCGCGGGCGCGCCGCTCCTCGCTGACGTCGACGGAGATGCCGCACACGGCGACGGGCAGGCCGAGCTCGTCACGGAACGCGAAGCGCGTCGTGCGCAGGTAGCGCCGCTCGCCGTCGGTGACCACCGTTTCCTCGTACTCGACCGGACGCGTCCGGTCGACCGCATCGCGATCGTGCGCGCGCAGGGCCTCGGCGTCCTCGGGACCGAAGACCTCTGCCGGGGTTCGGCCGAGGAGCTCCTCCCGCGTGCTGCCGAGCTTGTGCGCCATCGGGCCGTTGACGAGCAGGTAGCGACCGTCGAGGTCGGTCACGTGCACGCAGGTCGAGGTGTGCTCGAGCAGCGGGGTGAGCTGCCGGCGTGCGCGCTCGAGCTCCGCGGGAAGGGCGACCGGCTCGTCGGGACCCTCGTGCTCTCCCGACGTCTCGCTCGGGCAGGGGGGTTGGGAGCTCATCGCTGGGTCTCGAGACGGCGAGCGGGATCCGTTCCGGAACGCGTCTCTCGCTCGCACCGTAGCGCCGATGCGAGCGCCTGCCAAATGCCCGATTTCAGCGCGAACGTGGCGCGTTGGGACTCCGGGGCCGCCCCGTACACTCCGAGCCTCGGGTGCCGACGTTCTGCCGCCACAACCGCTTCGTGCAGAACTGCCCGATCTGCGCGCGCGAGCAGGCGCCGGCCCCGGCGCCGGCCCCGGCAAGGAGCTCGGCTTCCAAGCGCGCTGCGCCCGCGCGGCGCTCGGCCCGCGGTGGACGGCCGCGCCCGGGAGACCTCCGCGTGCGTCATGCGCCCCGGGCGGCCGACGACGGCTACGCGAATGGGCTGGTGCCGGGGCTCAAGTCGAGCACGGCGGCGCGCCGGCTGGCCGAGGAGATCGCGTTCTCCGCCGGTCGCCTGGGCGTGCTCGCCGCGGCGCCCCCGGGTCTCTACGCTGAGGTGGCAAGCGAGCCCGACGTCGAGGAGGCGACCTGGCTCGCCTTTCTCATCGCCTACCTCTCGCCCCTCCGGGGCGAGGATCCCTTCGCGGGCGTGCGCGCCGCGCGGGTGCCCTGGGCGAGCCACGCGGCGCCCGAGCTCGCGGGCGTGGCGCTCGGTCCCCGCGCCGCTCACGAGCCCGACCGCGGCGTGCAGACCCCTTCGACCTACCGAGCGTGGGCCGCGCGCGCCGGCGGACAGGCCGCCGCGTTCGCGGGCGAGCCGTCGTGGAGCGCCGAGCGGCGGTTCTCCCGGGTCTTCGAGCGACTCGCGCTGCCGGGGCTGCACCGCGGCGCGCGCTTCGACCTGCTCGTGACCCTGGGCCGCCTCGGACGCTACGAAGTGCGCGCGGGCGAGCTCTTCCTGGGCGGGGACGATCCCGTCTCCGTGGCGGCCAAGCGCGTGTTCGGCATCGCCGACAAGCTGCTGCTCGAGCGGCGCGCTGCCGCGCTCGCCGAAGCGTGCGAGGTGCCGCTCGAAGCGCTCGATCTCGCGCTCTTCAACTGGGGCGGCGCCGAGGAGCGCGCGACGCTCGGTGCGCCCCCGCCGCCGGACGAAGGCGCGCTCCTCGAGGTCGCCGGCTCGGCGCTCCTCGCCTGAGCCGGCGCGGACGGCGCCGGAGGCGCTGCGCCCTTTCGCCCGCGCGGCGCGGTAGAGTCGGCTCGCCGGCCTCGAGCTCCTCGAAGCCATGGTTGCCGGCCGCTGATTCCAACGCGGCCGGGCGCCGACCGACCACTCATTCCCACTCCGGAGGTCCTCATGTCCGTACTCGATCGCTCCGAGCTGGCCGCCAGCCCGCTCGCCGACCTGCACCTCATCGCCTCTGAGCTCGGCATGGACGGCTTTCGCCGCCTGCGCAAGGAGGAGCTCATCGACGCGATCCTGACCCGCCAGGGCGGCTCGTCCGAAGCCGGCTCCTCTTCCTCCGCCGAGGCGAGCGGGGAGGAGGAGCCGCGCCGCCCTCGCCGGCGCGGAGGCCGGCGCCGGCGCCCGACCGGCGCGGACTCCGAAGCACCTGTCGAGACCGGCGCCTCGGACCCCGAGGACCCTGAGGAGGCCCCTGCGGCCGACGATGCCTCCGAGCCGACGCCCGCGCGCGGGCGCTCCCGCGGCGGACGGGGTGGCCGGGGACGCAGCCGCGGCGCCGAGGAGGCGGGAGGCGAATCCGCTTCCTCGGAGACCTCGGAGGAGCGCGCGGTGAAGGGCACCGTCGAGCTGCTGGCCAACGGGTCGGGCTTCGTGCGGGTATCGCCGCCGGATCCCTCCGACGAGGACGTCTACGTCTCCGCGGCCCAGATCCGCCGTTGCGAGCTCGTCTCCGGCGACGAGGTCTCCGGGCCCGTCAGGTCGCCGCGGCGCTCGGAGCGCTACGCCTCGCTCGTCCGCGTCGACACGATCAACGGCGCTCCGGCCGACGAGGTGGCCGAAGGCCCGCGCTTCGACGACCTTCCCGCCGCGTTTGCCGACGAGCGCCTCGCGCTGGGCTCCGAGGACCCGACGGTCAAGGCGATCGAGTGGCTCACCCCGTTCGGCAAGGGCTCGCGGGTGCTCATCGTCGGCCCCTCGCGGGCGGGCAAGACCGAGGCGTTGCGCCGCATCGCCCGGGCGCTCTCCGAGCAGCAGGGGCTCGAGCTCTCCGTCGCCCTCGTCGGAGTGCGCCCCGAGGAGCTCGCGGACTGGGCGCCCGAGGGCGTCGAGCCGATGGCGGCGATCTCCTTCGCCGCCTCGCCCGACGCGCAGGGCCAGGCGCTCGAGCGCGTCCTCGAGCCCGCTCGGCGCGTGGCCGCGCGCGGCGGCGACGCGGTGCTCCTCATCGACACCCTCGCCCACCTGCCCCTCGCCGCCGCGCGCAAGGCGCTCGCCGCCGCCCGGAGCATCGCCGGCGGCGGGTCGTTGACGATCATCGCCACGGCGCCCGAGCCCCTGGGCGGAGAGAGCACCGTGATCGCGCTCGACGCCGAGCTCGCCGGCACGCGCCGCTTCCCCGCCCTCGACCTGACCGCCAGCGGGACGATCCGTCCCGAGCTACTGGTCGGCGAGGCCGGCGCCGAGGCGATCGCCAGCGCGCGCGCGGAGGCCGCGGACTAAAAGCGAGCGCACGCTTGTACACAAAGCGTTGAACCAAGCCACACACGATGTTTGCCGAAGGGACTACCGGGCATCCCCGGGTGCGACAAACGATCCGAGAGGAGCTCCCGTGGCCAACATCGAGCAGTCCGTCGAGGTGCACGTCCCCGTGCGCACCGCCTACAACCAGTGGACTCAGTTTGAGGAGTTCCCGCAGTTCATGGAGGGCGTCGAGCGGGTTCGCCAGCTTGACGACACCACCACGGAGTGGACCACAAAGGTCGGCGGCCGCGAGAAGTCCTTTCAGGCCAAGATCACCGAGCAGCTCCCCGACGAGCGCGTGGCCTGGTCGAGCACGGACGGCAGCCCGAACGCGGGCGTGGTGACCTTCCACCAGATCGAGGACGACCGGACCCGGGTGATGCTCCAGATGGACTACGAGCCCGAAGGCGTCGTCGAGAAGGCGGGAGACGCGCTCGGAGTGGCCGAGCGGCGGGTCAAGGCCGACCTCGAGCGCTTCAAGGAGATGATCGAGAGCCGCGGCTCGGAGAGCGGCGCGTGGCGGGGTGAGGTGCCGCGGGAGTCGAGCTCGTAGGAGCGGCGGGCGCCGCAGGCGCTCAGCGCGGCGTGTAGGCCACGCGGTTCCAGGAGGGCTCGGAGGCGAGCTCGATCGCCTCGCCGTCGCGGTCGGGTTGCACGTAGGCGAAGGTGCCCGACTCCGGCAGCCAAGCGACGTCGAGCTCGTTCTCCTTGACCCGTTGGTCGAGCCACGCGCCGCGGAAGATCAGCCGCCGCAGCCAGTGCACGAGCGAGCGCTCCGCCGGACCGACGAGCTCGGGCCAGCACTCGTTGACGTGCTCGCCGAGCTCGGAGGCGGGATCGCAGACCTCGCCGTTGACCACGAGGTTCACGAGGTCCTCGGCCTCGGGGCTCTCGAGCCGTCCTCCCACGAACCCGAGCTTGATCGCCGCCTGCTCGCAGCGCTCGGAGAAATCGCGCTCGTTGAAGGTGAAGCGGAGCTCCCCGTACTCGAGCACGAAGTCATCACCGGAGGAGTAGTTGCCGCGCGGGGTCATGGGAAGGAGGTCCGACCGGGGCCGGGCCGTCGGCATCTTAGGCTCGCTTCCTGCCTCTCTCCGAGCGCTGCAGGAGAACTTGCACGCGGGGAGGGGGCGAGTTCGCGGCGCCCGCGGCCTTAGGCGGTCATGGACGACGAACCAGCGACGATCCTCCTGGTCGAGGACGACCCGGTCACCCGCACCTTCCTGGCCGACAACCTCACCGCCGACGGCTACGAGCTGCTCACCGCCGACTGCGTGAGCGACGCGCTGCGCCTGCTCGAGACGAAGTCTCCGGATCTCGCGCTCGTCGACCTCGGGCTGCCCGACCGCGACGGGCTCGAGCTCGTGCGCCACGTCCGCACGGCGGACGGGATCGCCGGCCGGGTCGATTCGGAGCTGCCGCTGCTGATCGTGAGCGGCCGCGGCGGCGGGCTCGAGCGCATGCGCGGCTGGGAACGGGGCTGCGACGACTACGTGGTCAAGCCCTTCGAGTACCCCGAGCTCCGGGCGCGCGTGGCCGCGCTGCTGCGCCGCACCCAGCGGCGCCAGGGCCTCGGCCGCCTGCGGGCCGGTCCGCTCGAGCTCGACCCACCCTCGCGCGAGGTGAGCGTCCGCGGCGTCCGCGTGGAGCTCTCCCAGAAGGAGTTCTCCCTCCTGCGCACGCTCGTCAGCGACCCCACGCGCGTCTTCACCAAGGAGGAGTTGCTGCGCGGCGTGTGGGGCTTCCGGGCGCTCGGCTCGACACGAACGCTCGACTCGCACGCCTGCCGGCTGCGCCACAAGCTCGGGGCGCACGGTGACCGCTTCGTGGTCAACGTGTGGGGGGTCGGCTACCGACTCGTCGAGGGGCCGGTGGGCACATGAGCGCCGACCTCGCGCTGCTGGGTGGGTGGACCGTCGCGCTCGCCGCCCTGGCGCTCGCGCTCGCGTGGCGCCAGCGCCTGGCGCGCCGGATGGAGCTCGTGGCGCGCGCCTGCCACGAGGTGCGCGGGCCGCTCACCGCCGCGCGCCTGGGCATCCATCTCGCCTCCCGGCCCGAGGTGCGCACGGGGTCTGCTCCACCGCTCTCCGCGGTCGAGCTCGAGCTCCGGCGCGCAGGCCTCGCGCTCGAGGATCTGGCCGCCGCACGTCACGGGGCGCGGGCGGCCGACCGACCCGAGGCCTTCGACCTCGGCGAGCTGCTGCGGCAAGCCGCCGCTGCGTGGCGGCCGGTGGCCGAGGCGGCGGGCGGCGTCCTGCGCCTCGAGGCGCCCGACGGGACCGCGCTCGTGCGCGGAGACCGCCTACGGCTCGCACAGGCGTGCGGCAACCTGCTGGCCAACGCGATCGAGCACGGCGGCGGGGTGGTCGAGCTGCGCTGGAGGGCGACGATGGACTCCGTTCGCGTCGAGGTCTGCGACCTCGGACCCGGCCTGCCCTCCTCCATCTCCGCCCTCATCGCGCGTCCGCGCGGCGGGCGCGGACGGCGCGGGCGCGGCCTGGCCATCGCCGCCGAGATCGCCGGGCGCCACGGCGGCCGGCTGGCGGCGGCGCCCGCGCCGTGCGGCGCCCGGCTCGCGCTCGAGCTGCCCGCGATCTGGGTCGCGGCGTGAGCCGGCGCCGGCGCGCGATCCTGCTGCTCGGCCTGGCGCTCGCGCTCGGGGGCCTGGCCGCTTCCGACGTCGCGCGTCGTGAGGCGGCGGTGGCCGGAGAGCTCGGGCCGCCCGTGCCCGTCATCGTCGCTCGCGGCGCGCTGGCCTCCGGCGCGATGCTGCGGCCCGACCGGCTCGCCGTCCGCCTCCTGCCCGCCCGCTACGTCCCGCCCGGCACGTTTCGGGCGGCAACCGCGCTGACCGGCCTGCGCGCCGCACGCGCCCTGCCCGCCGGAGCCTTCCTCTCGGCCGCCGAGCTGCGCGACCCGGCGGCTGAGCCGCGCCCGGGCGCTCCCATCCGGTCGGGTGAGCGGGTGGCCGACGTCGTGGCGCGCGGTGCGCCCGAGCTCGTGAGTCCGGGCGCCCGGGTCGACGTGCTCGTGACCCGGGAGGGGAGCAGCGGGGGGCGCGGTCGCACCGAGCTCGCGCTGCAGGACGTCGAGGTGCTCGCGGGCGCCCCGGCGCCGGAGGGTGGAGGAAGCGGCGGGGGCGGCGCAGGCGGCGGGAGCGGCTCGGGAGAGAACGGTGGTGGTCCGCTCGTGGCCGCCTCGCTGCGGGTCACCCTGCGCCAGGCGGTCTTCCTCGCCGCCGCGCAGAGCTTCGCCAAGGAGATCCGGCTCCTGCCCCGCGCACCGGGCGACCGGGCCCACCTCGGGGAGGCGCTCGTGGCCGGAGGGTGAGCGCCGGGCCCGCTTGGACGGACCGGCGGAATCGGCGCTCAAGCTCCGGGCCCCACCGTCCGATCTCTGCGGCAGAGCATCATGTCGCGCCGTCCTCTCGCCCTCCTCACGCTCCTCTGCACCGCCGTGCTGGCCCTGCTCGGAACGGCGGCGGTCGCGGGGGCCTCGACCTCGACGCTCTACCCGCGCGTCACTCGCGTCTCGCCCATGCGCCTGGCGATCGGTCAGACCCTCACCGTGCGCGGCAGCAACTTCCTCACGGGCACGGGACGCAACACGGTCGTCTTCGTGCGCTCGGGAGGGCGCGCGGTGTTCGTGCGCGCCGGCCGCTCCACCTCGCGCACCATGCAGGTCAAGCTACCGAGCAAGCTCCTGCGCTTCCTCAGCCTCAACAACGGCGCGCCCGTGCCCACGAAGTTCAAGCTCCGCGTGCTCGCCCGTCGCTTCGGCCTGAGCTTCACTCCGTCGAGCATGTCTCCCACGGTGACGCCGAACGAGGGAGGTCCGACCAGTGCCCCGACGGTGGACCGCTGCAACACGAGCGACCCCAACGGAGACGCCGACGGCGATCTGCTCTCCAACGCCCTCGAGGCCCGCATCCACACCGATCCGTGCAACGCCGACACCGACGGCGACGGGATCTCCGACGGCTATGAGTACGAGTCGGCCCTCGACTTCAACTCGCGCGCCCTGCCCTACCCCGGCAAGCGGCCCTACCCCAACGCGCTCGATCCCTCCGACGCGAACGCCGACCACGACGGCGACGGCCTCACGCTGGCCGACGAGTTCCACGCCTGGGTCAAGTACGGCGGCCACCGCTTCCCGCTGAACTACTCCGACGGCACGCAGAGCTCGGGCGGACCGATGTCCGTGACGAGCGACACCGCCTACCTCGACTACAACCACGACGGGATGCTCACCGACGACGAGAAGGACATCGACGGCGACGGGCTCGGGAACTGGGTCGAGGTCCACGGGCCCGGTCAGCCGGCCTGGTGGCAGGCGCGCTACAAGAACGAGGCGCCGTACACCCTCCGCGCCTTCGCGGGCACGGACTGGCTCGACCCCGACACGGACGGCGACGGCCTCAAGGACGGCGCCGACGACACCGACCACGACGGCTACACCGACGGGCGCGAGATGATGGACGGCGAGCGCACCGGCGGCCTCTGGGTGCAGCCCTTCAACCCCTGCCTGCCCGACCCGACGTCTCCCGTCTGCTCCAAGCACCCGCCGCTCGACAACCCCTGGGAGCCCTTCAAGTCGGGCTGGACGGAGCAGCCGCCGCTCGCCTGGCCCCGCTGCACCGCCACTCCCTCCAAGCCGGCCTCGCTCGGCTGCCCGGCGACCACGAAGCCCTGAGCTGAGTCTCCCTCCGGGGAGCTGGAAAGCCCGGGGGGCGAATCGCTCGCCTTGGGCGCCTATCCCTCGGCGTGGAGTCGAGCGCGGGAACCCTCGAAGAGCTGGCCGAGGCGCTGCACGCGCGGCTCGTCCGTGACGCGGGCGCCGGCACGGACGACGGCGCGGCGCTGAGCGAGCGCATCGAGGAGCTCGTGCGCTCCGAGGCGGCCCTGCTCGCCGAGGGCGAACGGAGCGAGCTCGTGCGCCGGCTGGGCGAGCGCGCCGTCGGACTGGGTCCGCTCGAGCCGCTGCTGGGCGACCCCGCGGTCGAGGAGGTGATGGTCAACGGCCCGGGCACGGTCTGGGTCGAGCGGGCCGGGCGGATCGTCCCCACCGAGGTCTCCTTCGACTCCGAGCGCGAGCTGCGTCACGCGATCGAGCGGATCCTCGCGCCGCTCGGGCGGCGGGTGGACGAGGCCACGCCGCTCGTCGACGCCCGCCTGCCCGACGGCTCGCGGGTCAACGTGGTGATCCCCCCGCTCGCCCTCGATGGTCCGGTGCTGACCATCCGCCGCTTCCGCCGCCGTGGCTTCTCGCCCGATGAGCTCGTCGCGGCCGGCACGCTGTCGGCCCCGCTGCGCGACTTCCTCGCCTCCTGCGTGCGCGCGCGGCTGAACATCCTCGTCTCGGGCGGCACGGGCTCGGGCAAGACGACGACGCTGAACGCGCTCTCGAGCTTCATCGCGGCCGAGGAGCGGATCGTCACGGTGGAGGATGCGGCCGAGCTGCGCCTCCAGCAGCCTCACGTCGTGCGCCTCGAGGCGCGCCCGGCGGGACTCGACGGCGGGGGAGAGGTGACGATCCGCCGCCTCGTGCGCAACGCGCTGCGGATGCGCCCCGACCGCATCGTCGTCGGGGAGGTCCGGGGCGCCGAGGCGCTCGACATGCTGATGGCGATGGGCAGCGGCCACGACGGCTCGCTCGGCACCATCCACGCCGGCTCCGCCGAGGAGGCGCTGCGGCGGCTCGAGACACTCGCGCTCATGGCCGACGTCGCCCTGCCCCACGCGGCCGTGCGCGAGCAGGTGGCGGGCGCGCTCGACCTCGTCGTCCAGCAGGCCCGCACGCGCGACGGCGCGCGGCGGGTGGTGGGCGTGAGCGAGGTGACGCGCGTGGCCGGCGGGGCGGCGACGCGTGAGGTCTTCACGCTGCGCGGCGAGCGCCCGTGCTGGCGCGCTCCGCTGGCCGACTCGCTCGCCGCGCGCCTGGCGGCGGCGGGATGAGCGCCGCGCCGCTGCTCGCCGCCGGGGCCGCCGCCGCCGGCGTGCTCGGCGCCTGGGAGGCGCTCGCGGCGGCCGAGGCGCTCGGAGCGAGCCGCGCGGCGGCTCGCTCGCTCCTCCCGCTCGCGCGGCTCGGACGCGACGGGCAGGCCCCGAGCGCTCCCGAGCGCCGCCGGCTGGTGCGGGTCGCCGCGGGCTCCCTGCTCGTCGCGGGCTGGCTGCTCGTCTCTCCGCTCGCGGGCGTGGCGTGCGCGCTCGCAGGCCCCGCGGGGCTTCTGGCGGTCGTCCGCGCGCGCCGGCGCCGCTACGCCGGGCGCCTCGCGCGCGACGCGCCGGCCGTCGCTCGGGCCCTCGCCGACGCGCTGTCGGCCGGACATTCGATCCGCGGATCCGTGGCCGAGGCGGGCGGCGCGCTCGAGGGGCCGGCGGCGGCCGAGCTGCGCGCCGCGGCGGCCTCGCTCGCGGTGGGGGAGGAGACCGAGCCCGTGCTCGAGCGCCTCGCGGCCCGCTCCGGCGGGCGCGCGTGGAGCGTCATCGTCGCCGCGATCCTGCTCCAGCGCCAGGCCGGGGGCGACCTCGCCCGCCTGCTCCGCGGCATCGCGAGCTCGCACGAGGAGACGCTGCGCATCGAGCACGACGCGCGCGGCGCCACCGCGCAGGCGCGCTTCACCGGACTGCTCGTATGCGGGCTGCCGCTCGGGGGCGCCGCGCTCGCCGAGCTCGCGAGCCCCGGGTACCTCGAGGACCTGGTGCGCTCGCCGCTCTCGGCGACCCTCGGCGGCCTGGCGCTCGTCTTCCAGTGCGGCGGCGCGCTCGCGATCCGGCGCCTGGCCCGGGTCCGGGGATGAGCCGTGACGTACTCGCGGCGGTGATCGCCGCGTTCCTCGCCGCCGCCGGAGGAGTGGAGCTCCTCGCCGGGCGCGCGTCGAGGCCCCGGCGCGGGCACCGGCGGCGGGCGCCCGCGCTCTTCGCTGCCGCCGTGGACGCCCTGCGCCGCCTCGGGCGGCGGGCGGGCGCCCCCGCCGCACCCGGCGGGCTGCCGGCCCGCCGGGTGGCCGCCGGCTCCCCGCTCGGGCTCTCCACCGGCGACGTCATGGCGGTCAAGGGCGGAGCGGCGCTCGTCGCGCTCGTGGCGGCGATCCCGCTGGGCGCCGTGTTGCCGGGAAGACTTCCGGCGGTGGCGGCCGTGGCGCTCCCGGCGCTTGGTTTCTTCGCCCCCGACCTATGGCTCTCGCGGCGTGTGCGGGCGCGGGCGCGGGCGATGGAGGAGGAGCTTCCCGACCTGCTCGACCTGCTCCGCGTCGGCCTCGAGGCGAACCTGCCCCTGCGCCGCGCGCTCGCGGAGGCCGCCCGGCGAACGCCCGGCGCGCTCGCGCGCGAGGTGCGCCGCGCGGTGACCGAGCTCGAGCTCGGCCTCTCGAGCGACGGCGTGCTCGAGCGCTTCGCCGGGCGCTGCCCGGCGGCGGGCACTCCGGCCCTCGTCGGCGTGCTGCGCCGCGCCGGTCGCTACGGAGCTCCGCCTGCCGAGGCGCTCGCCGCCCAGGCCCGCGAAGCGCGGGCGGCGCGTGCCCGACGCGTGCGCGAGGAGGCGGCGCGCGCGGCTCCCAAGATCCAGCTCGTCGTCGCCCTCCTGCTCGTGCCCTCGGTCATGCTGCTCGTGGCCGCGGCGCTCGTGCACTCGCTGGTGCGGTAGGGCGCGTCGGCGTTCGCGGTGGTTGCGCACCGCCGGCCATGCACACGCGGCGGCGGAATGGCTCCGAAACTGCAAGTTCTCGCCCGCGCGACACGGATGCAGCGGCCCTTGCGTCCGCAGCGCCCGCTGGCGGCGCTTCCGGAGCGTCCCGGATCGCCCGTTGCAGATGCGCTTTCGCGACTTCGAAACCCCGCCACTCAAGTCTTGTGGGGCGTTGACCGATAGATGTGTTGCATAGTGGGGCGATGTGGGCTAGGTTCCCCCACAGCTCATGGACCAAGGTGGCCGGGCTCCTCCCACCCGGCCACCTCGGTTCCAGCTCGAAACTCCTTCCCGTCCGATGACCCTTGGCCTTCCGCGGCACCTTCGAATTCACCCTCGACGCGAAGAACCGGCTGACGGTTCCCTCGCGCTTCCGCGCCGCCTTCGCCGACGGGGTGGTGCTGGCGATCGGGCTCGACGGGACCGCCGGCGTCTGGCGCCCGGAGGACTACGAGGCCTACACCGCCGAGGCGCTCGCGGGCCTGAAGCCGCTCTCGGAGGACTACCGGCGCCTCGACCGGACCTTCAGCCACAACTCGTGGGACACCGAGCTCGACGGGGCGGGGCGCGTGATGCTGCCGCCGCGGCTCGTGCAGCACGCGGGGCTCTCCAAGGACGTGCTGCTGGCCGGCACCCGGAGATGCCTCGAGATCTGGGACCGCGAGGCCTGGATTGCCTACAACGAGCGCTCGCTCGCCGATCTCCCCGACATCACGGCTCGTCTTGGCGACACTGCTTGACATGAGCGTCGAACACGTCCCGGTCCTCGCCGGGGAGCTCATCGAGCTCCTCGGCCCGAGGTCCGGCGAGGTGGCGATCGACTGCACGGTCGGCGGCGGCGGGCACGCGCGCCTGCTCGCCGAGCGCCTGGGCCCGTCGGGCACGCTGATCGGGATCGACCGCGACCCCGTGGCCGAGGAGCGCTTCGCCGAGCTCGCCGCCGACGTGCCGTGCCACACGCGCTTCCTGCGCGCGGCCTTCGCCGACGGCCTGGACACCCTGCTCGAGGAGGGGGTGCGCGCCGATCTCGCCTACCTCGACCTCGGAATGTCCTCCATGCAGGTGGACACCTGGCAGCGCGGGTTCTCCTACTCCTACGACGCGCCGCTCGACATGCGGATGGATCCCGACCAGGACCTGAGCGCCCGCGCGGTGGTCAACGGCTGGGACGAGCGGCGCCTCGCACGGCTCTTCCGGGCCTACGGGGAGGAGCGCTATGCGGGGCCGATCGCCCGCGCCATCGCGCGCCGCCGCCGCCACGCCGAGCTCGAGAGCACCCAGGAGCTCGCCGAGACCATCGCCGCCGCGGTGCCCGCCCCCGCCCGCTTCGCCGGCGGGCACCCGGCCAAGCGCGTCTTTCAGGCGATCCGCATCGCGGTCAACGACGAGCTCGAGCAGCTCGACGCCGCTCTGCCGCGCGCGTGGGCGCTGCTGCGTCCGGGCGGCCGGCTCGCGGCGATCTCCTTCCACTCCCTCGAGGACCGACGCGTCAAGCGCTTCCTCGCCGAGCGCGCGCGCGGCTGCGTCTGTCCGCCCGGCTTGCCAATCTGCGTCTGCGGTCGAGAGCCGGAGGCGGAGCTCCTCGCGCGCAGGGCGCTCGCGCCTACGCCCGGGGAGGTCGCTGCCAACCCGCGATCGAAGTCGGCGCGTCTGCGTGGCGCCCGCAAGCTGGAGGACTCATGACCCCGCCCGCCGCCAACGCCGCCGGTCGCCCGCTCCATGCACCCTCCGGTCGCAGCGCTGCGACGGCCCGGCCCGCCCGGCGGGTCTCAGGCCCGCTGCGCGCGCCGCAGCCGCGCGCCGCCGGCCCGGGGGTGGGCGGACGGCCGGTCGCGGTGCCGCGACCCGCGCCGCGGGCGGCTCCGCTCCTCGAGCGCCTGCTCGAGCTGCTGCGGGCGCTGCCCGACCACCGCCTGCTCGACCGCCTGATCCGCGGCCGCGCCTGGATCGCGATCCTCGCGGTCTCGCTGCTCGGCATCGTCTTCCTCCAGGTCTCCCTGCTCAAGCTGAACGCCGGCATCGGGCGCGCGGTGCAGCACTCCGCGCTGCTCCAGCGTGAGAACGCCGACCTGCGCGACAGCGTCTCGCGGCTCTCCTCGGGGGATCGCGTGCAGCGCCTGGCCAACCGGATGGGGCTGGCGGTCCCGACGCCCGGCACCGTGCGCTTCGTCGTGCCGCGCGCCGGGAGCGCGGCGCAGGCGGCGAGCCGTATCCGCCCGCCGCTGGGCGCGACGGCGAGCACGCCGACCACGTCACGCGCGCCGGCGGCCTCGTCGGCGAGGGCGGCCACCACGGCCACCACGGCCACGCCTGCCATCACGGCGACCACCACGGCCCACCCCTAGGTGGAGCTCATCGAGCGGCGCATCGGGCTGCTCTTCGTCGGCTTCATCCTCCTCCTCGGCGCCGCGCTCCTCAAGGCGACCTACCTCGGCACGATCCAGGGATCCTCCCTGCGTCGCGCCGCGGCCACCCAGCAGGTCTCGACGGTCGCCGTGCCCGCCGCCCGCGGCGCGATCACCGACCGCCACGGTATTGAGCTCGCGGTCTCCGAGCCCGCCGACGACGTCGCGGCCAACCCCCGCGTCGTCAAGGACCCCGCGCGCGCGGCCGCGCGGCTCGCCCCGGTCCTGCACCGGCCCGCTCCCGAGGTGCTCGCCAAGCTCGCCGACCGCCGGCGCGGCTTCGTCTACCTCGCGCGCGCGGTCCCGGCCGCCGACGGCGTGCGGATCGCCGCCCTGCGCCAGGACGGCCTCGAGCTCATCCCGCGCAGCCACCGCAGCTACCCGCGCGCGTGGCTCGCCTCCCAGTTGCTGGGGACGGTCGGCACCGACGGCGCCGGGCTCTCGGGGCTCGAGTACGCCCAGAACTCCGCTCTGCGCGGGCGCGACGGACGCCGCCGCGTGGTGGGCGACGCGCTCGGCCAGCCGATCGACATGCGCGACGTGCAGACGATGGCGCCGGGGCAGACTGTGCGCCTGACGATCGACGCGGCGATCCAGGACCAGGTCGAGCAGGTGCTCCAGAACGTGGGCCGGACCTACCGGCCCAAGGGCGCGACGGCGGTCGTCATGGACCCGCGCACGAGCGAGGTGCTCGCGCTGGCCAACTGGCCGCGGGTCGACGCGGGCGACGTCAGCGGCGCGCCGGCCTACGCGCGCCAGAACCGGGCGGTGGGCTTCACCTACGAGCCCGGATCGACCTTCAAGGCCTTCACGGTGGCCGGCGCGCTCGAGGACCGGCTCGTCACTCCGTCCAGCCAGTTCAACCTCCCCGTCAACCTCCAGGTCGCCGATCGCCAGATCCACGACGCCGAGCCGCGCGGAGCCGAGACCCGCACGGTGGCGCAGATCCTCGCGCAGTCGAGCAACGTGGGCGCGGTCGAGATCGGGCAGCGACTCGGCGCCAAGCGCTTCGACGACTGGGTGCGGCGCTTCGGCTTCGGGCACACGACCGGCGTCGACCTCCCGGGGGAGGAGCGTGGGCTCGTCCCGCCGCTCGCCTCCTACTCGGGCTCCTCGATGGGCAACCTTCCGATCGGCCAGGGCGAGTCGGTCACCCCCATGCAGATGGCCACCGCCTACGCCGCCATCGCCAACGGCGGGATCCTGCGCCCGGCGCGCGTGGTGGGGTCGATCGGTGGACGTCGCCCTCTGCTCGCGCCGGGGCGGCGGGTGATCTCGCCCGACATCGCCGCGAGCGTGCGCCACATGCTCAAGGGAGTGCTCGCCCCGGGCGGCACCGCGAGCGAGGCGGCGATCCCCGGCTACGACCTCGCCGGCAAGACGGGCACCGCGAGCAAGCCCGACCCGCGCACGGGCACCTACTCGACCTCGAAGTACGTGGCGTCCTTCGTCGGCTTCGCCCCGGCGCGCCACCCGCGGTTGCTCGTGGCGGTGATGGTCGACGAGCCCCAGGGCGCGATCTACGGCGGCGTGGTCGCCGCGCCGGCGTTCCAGAAGATCATCGGCTTCGCGCTGCCCTACCTCAACATCGCGCCGAAGTAGCGCGTGAGCGCCGGCTAATCCGGCGCGCGCCCGAGCAGCTCCTCGCGGTTGCGCGGCGGATGCGGCTCGCTCGTGCTCGGCTCGGCGCCGGCCGCGGGGTCGGGCTCAGGGTCGTCGGTGGGGACGGCGGCGGTGTCGGTCGGACCGCGGGGATCCTTGCGCTGCTCGTACGGATCGGGGTACTCCGTGGGGTCGGGCTCGCCGACTGGATTGGCCAGGGAGTGATGCGGGGGCTCGGGGCGCAGGGGCTTGTGGTGGGGAGGCTCGTTCGGGCTCATGGCGGCGCCCTACCCCTCGCGGAGGTGGGCAAACGCGGCCCCCACAGCCCGGGAGCGCCCCGCTCTAAACTCGCGCCGGGATGAGGCTCGGAGAGCTCCTGGACGGTGTGCCGCGCTCCGCGGCGGAGCTCGCGATCGCCGACCTCGCGTTCGACAACCGGCTCGTCGGGCCGGGCACGCTCTTCTTCTGCGTTCCCGGCTTCACCCGCGACGGCCACGACTTCGCGCCCGACGCGGTGGCGCGGGGCGCCGTGGCGCTCGTGGTCGAGCGCCCGCTGGGGCTCGGCGTGCCCGAGGTGCTCGTGGCCTCCGTGCGCGAGGCGATGGCCCCGGCCGCCGCGCGCTTTCACGGCGACCCGACGGCGCGGCTCGACGTCGTCGGCGTGACGGGCACGAACGGCAAGACCACCACGGCCTTCCTCGTGCGGGCGCTGCTCGAAGCCGCCGGCCGTCCCTGCGGGCTCCTCGGGACGGTCGGCTCGGTGATCGCCGGCCGCGAGGTCGAGGCCGCGCGCACGACCCCCGAGGCGATCGACCTGCAGCGCGACTTCCGCGCGATGCTCGACGGGGGCGACGCCGCCTGCGCGATGGAGGTCTCCTCCCACGCGCTCGCGCTGCACCGCGCCGAGGCGATCCACTTCGCCGTGGCGATCTTCACGAACCTGACCCAGGACCACCTCGACTTCCATCCCACGATGGAGGAGTACTTCGCCGCCAAGCGCCGCCTGTTCGAGGCCGCTCCGCGCGCCGCGGTGATCAACGTCGACGACGCCTACGGACGGCGGCTCGCCGCCGAGCACCCGGGCGCCCTGACCGTCGCGATCGAGCGCGAGGCGGGCTACCGCGCGCGCGAGCTCAGCACGGGGCTGACCGGCTCCGAGCTTGTGCTCGAGGGGCCCGACGGCGCGCGGCGGATCACCTCTCCGCTCCCCGGGCGCTTCAACGTGCTGAACGTCCTCGGGGCGGTGGCCGCCGCGCGGGCGCTCGGGGTCTCGATGGACCAGATCGCCGGGGCGCTGCCCCACGCGGGGCGGGTGCCGGGGCGCTTCGAGCCGGTGGAGGAGGGGCAGGACTTCGCGGTGCTCGTCGACTACGCCCACACGCCGGACTCGCTGCAGAACGTGCTCGAAGCGGCACGCGGGCTGACCGAAGGACGGGTGATCTGCGTCTTCGGCTGCGGGGGCGATCGCGACCGGGGCAAGCGGCCGGTGATGGGCCGGATCGCCGACGCGCTCGCCGCGAAGGTGATCGTCACCTCGGACAACCCGCGCTCGGAGGATCCCGAGGCGATCATCGCCGAGATCCTCGCCGGTGTGGACGCGCCCGAGCGGCGCGTGGAGGCGGTGCCCGACCGCCGCGAGGCGATCCGCGGCGCGCTCGCCTGGGCCGGAGCCGGCGACGTGGTGGTGATCGCGGGCAAGGGCCACGAGCAGGGGCAGGAGTTCGCGGGTGCTCGCAAGGTGCCCTTCGATGACGTCGCGGTCGCCCGGGAGGCGCTGCGCGCATGAGGGAGTGGTCGGTCGAGCGCGTCGCGCGGGCGGCGGGGGCGGAGCTCGTGCGCGCCGGCGGCCGGGCGGACGGGGCGGACGGGGAGGGCCCCGGCCCCGCGCACGTGAGCATCGACTCGCGCGAGGCGGGTCCGGGCGCGCTGTTCGTGGGGATCCCCGGCGCTCGCGTCGACGGAGGCCGGTTCGCCCCGGAGGTGCTCGCCGCCGGCGCATGGGGCGTGCTCCTCACCCCGGAGCGTGCCTCCGACGCGGCCGCCGTCGAGGGCGACGGCGCGGTGCTCGCGGCCGCCGATCCGGTACTCGCGCTCGGCCGCCTCGCCCGCGCATGGCGGCGCGAGCTCGCCTGCCGCGTCATCGCCGTCACCGGCTCGACGGGCAAGACGTCGACCAAGGACATCCTCGCCGCTCTCTTGCGACCGGCCCGGCCCACCATGGCCTCGCGCGCCAACCTCAACACGGAGATCGGGCTACCCCTGCAGATCCTCACCGCTCCCGCGGGCACGGAGATCCTCGTGCTCGAGCTCGCCATGCGCGGCGCCGGGCAGATCGCCGAGCTCGCCGCGATCTGCGAGCCCGACGTGGGGGTGATCGTCAACGTCGGCCCGGTCCACCTCGAGCTCCTGGGCTCGCTCGAGGCGGTCGCCGCGGCCAAGGCCGAGCTCCTCGCCGGGCTCAAGCCCGGCGGCACGGCGATCGTCCCTCACGGCGAGCCGCTGCTCGCGCCGCACCTGCGCCCGGAGCTGCGCACGCTGAGCTTCGGGCCCGGCGGCGACGCCGAGCTGCTCGAGGCCGGCGGGAGCACCGTCGTGCTCGCCCTGGAGGGAAAGCGCTTCGAGCTCGAGCTCTCCTTTGCGCGCCCGCATCTGCGCACGAACCTGCTCGCCGCGCTGCTCGCCGCGCGCGCGGTCGGCGTCGAGCCGCCCGCCCGCCTCGAGGTCGCCTTCTCGGCGGGGCGCGGGGACCGCATCGAGGCTCCGAGCGGCGTCCTCGTCCTCGACGACTGCTACAACGCCAACCCGATGTCGATGCGGGCCGCCCTCGACGACCTCGCCGCCACGGCGGCCGACCGCGGAGGGCGGCGCGTCGCCGTGCTCGGCGACATGCTCGAGCTCGGCCCCGAGGAGCGCGCCTACCACGAGGAGCTCGGGCGCCAGGCCGCCCGGGCCGGGGTCGATCAGCTCGTCACGGTCGGACCGCTGGCCGCCGTGGCCGCCACGACGTTCGCCGGCCCTTCCCGTCGCGCCGCCGACGCGGCCGAGGCCGCGGAGCTCCTGCCCGCGCTCCTCGCGCCCGGCGACACCGTCCTCGTGAAGGCCTCCAACGGCGTCGGCCTCGCCGAGGTGAGCCGGCGGCTCGCCGCGCCGGTGCTCTCCTAATGGGCCGCGTGCTGATCGCGGGCACCGCCTCGCTGCTCATCTGCGTCTTCCTCGCGCCGCGCTTCATCGCCTTCTTGCGCGCGCGCGAGTTCGGCCAGAGCATCCGCGAGGAGGGCCCCGAGGGCCACCACGCCAAGGCGGGCACCCCGACGATGGGCGGGCTCATCATCTTCGCCGCGTTCGCCGTGCCGTTCCTGATCCTCTCGGACTACGACTGGCGAGCGATGGGGGTGTTCGGAGCGGCCGTCGGCTGTGCCCTCATCGGCTTCGCCGACGACTACGCCAAGATCGTTCGCCGCCGCTCGCTCGGGCTGCGCGGTCGCACGAAGCTCGCGTGCACCCTCGCGATCTCCGTGGCCCTCTGGTACGTCGCGACCCATGAGGCGCACCTCGGCGACACGGTGCGCCTGCGCTTCGTCGACGTCGAGCTGAACCTCGGCCCCTTCCTCTATCCGCTGTTCATCTATCTCGTGGTCGCCGGCACCTCGAGCGCGGTCAACCTCACCGACGGCCTGGACGGGCTGGCCGCCGGGTGCGCGGCGATCGTCCTGCTCGCCTACATGGGGATCACGTTCATCACGAGCGGGCAGCGGGAGCTGGCGCTGCTCTGCGCCTGCCTCGTCGGGGCGTGCGTGGGCTTTCTGTGGTTCAACTCGTTTCCCGCCAACATCTTCATGGGCGACACGGGCTCGCTCGGTTTGGGGGGCGCGATCGCCGGGCTGGCGATCATGACCAAGACCGAGGTGCTTCTCATCCTCATCGGCGGGATCTTCGTCGTCGAGGCGCTCTCCGTGGCGATCCAGGTCTTCTCCTTCCAGGCCTTCCGCAAGCGGGTGCTGCTGATGGCGCCGATCCACCATCACTTCGAGCTCCTCTCCTGGTCGGAGACCAAGATCATCCTGCGCTTCTGGATCGTCGCCGCGGTGTGCAGCGCGATCGGCTTCACGCTCTACCAGGCGTCGATCAAGTAGGAGCGTCCGGGCGCCCCGGCGCCCTTCGGTTGCCGGCGATCCGCCGGTCCGGCGGCGAACATGGCAGAGATGCGCTCCCGTCCGCCCTTGCCTCCCGGGCCCTATCTCGTGGTGGGCCTCGCCCGCTCGGGAGAGGCCGCGGCGCTCGCGCTGAGCGAGCGCGGGGAGGAGGTGATCGGCGTGGACTCCGGATCTCCTCCCGAGGCGGGAAGGCTTCGCGCCGCCGGCGTCGAAGTGCATGCCCATGCCGCCGGACTCGACCTCCTCTCGCGCGCGCGTACGCTCGTCAAGAGCCCGGGGGTCCCGGCGACGGCGCCGGTGGTGGAGGCGGCCCGCGCTCGCGGCCTGGTGGTACTGGGCGAGCTCGAGCTCGGTTGGCGGCTGCTGCCCCAGCTCTTCATCGCCGTGACGGGCACGAACGGCAAGACGACCACGGTCGAGCTCCTCGGCCACATCCACCGTGAGGCCGGTCTGCCCGTAGTGGTGGCGGGCAACGTCGGCCGCGCGCTCTGCGGCCTGGCCGGCCACCTCGCGCCAGATGCCACGGTGGTCTGCGAGGCCTCCTCCTTCCAGCTCGAGGACACGCTCGAGTTCGCCCCCGAGGCCGCGGCGGTGCTCAACCTCGCCCCCGATCACGTCGACCGCCACGAGTCCTTTGCGGCCTACGTCGAGGCCAAGCTGAACGTCTTTCGCCACCAGGGCGCGGACGACGTGGCGGTGGCCCCGGTGGGGCTCGGGGTGGATGACCTCGGCGGCTCCGCGCGGCGGGTGTGCTTCGGCGCCGGTCCGGGCGCCGAGCTGGCCGAGCGCGAGGGCCTTCTCTGGTGGCGCGGTGAGCCCCTGCTGGGCGTGGAGGAGCTCTCGCTCCCGGGACCCCACAACCGCGCCAACGCGATGGCGGCCGCCGCGCTCGCCCTCGCCCGCGGCGTCGAGCCGGACGCGGTGCGCGCGGGGCTGCGCACGTTCGGAGGCGTTCCCCACCGGCTCGAGCTCATCGCCGAGCGCGACGGCGTGGCCTTCGTCAACGACTCCAAGGCCACGAACGTCGCGAGCACGCTCGTGGCGCTCGCCTCGTTCGCGCCGGGCCGAGTGCGCCTCATCCTCGGGGGGCGGCCCAAGGGCCAGGACTTCGCGCCGCTGCGCGCACCGGTGGCCGAGCGCTGCGCCGCCGTCTATCTCATCGGCGAAGGCGGCGAGGAGATCGCCTCCGCGCTCGCGGACGCCGTCGCGCTGCGGGCGTGCGGCGGGCTCGAGCTTGCTCTCGAGGCCGCCCGGCGGGAGGCGCGGCCCGGGGAGGTCGTCCTGCTCTCGCCAGCGTGCGCGAGCTTCGACCAGTACGTGGACTTCGAGGCGCGGGGCGAGCACTTTCGCGCGCTGGTCGGAGCGAGCTGATGGCGGCGCGTGCCACGGCGCGAGCCGCCGGCGCCCCACGCTCGCCGCGCGCCGTCGCCCGGCGCCGTGCTGCGCAGAGCCCGATCGAGCACCGGATGCTCCTCACCGCGACGCTCTGCCTGCTCGCCTTCGGGGCGGTGATGGTCTACAGCGCGTCCTCGGCGCGCAACCTCCTCGCGGGGCAGGGCGACGGGACCACCTACCTCCTGCGCTACCTCGCCTTCGGCGCCATCGGGCTCATCGGCATGCTCATCCTCGCCCGCCGTGGGCTGGCGGCGGTCCAGCGGCTGACGCCTGTGCTCCTGCTCGGCGCCTTCGTCCTCTTGCTCCTGGTGCTCGTCCCCGGCCTCGGCGTGCAGGTCAACGGAGCGCGGCGCTGGCTCGGCGCCGCCTCGCTGCAGTTCCAGCCCTCCGAGCTCATGAAGGTCGCGCTCGTGCTCTACGGCGCGCAGTTCCTGGCCACGCACCCGCGCCGGATCCGCACCTTCCGGGGGATGGTGGCCCCGCTGCTCCTGGTCACCGGGACGGCCTTTGTGCTCGTCGCCGCCCAGCCCGATCTCGGAACCGCCCTGGTGATCGCCTTCACCGTCGGCGCGCTGCTCGTGGCCGCCGGGGTGCCGCTGCGCTACCTCGCCTACGTCGCGCTCGCAGGTGCGGTGCTGCTCGCGCTCTTCGCCCTCGCCGAGCCCTACCAGCGTGCGCGGCTGACCTCGTTCATCAACCCGTGGGCGGACAAGGGTGGCGCGGGCTTTCAGGCCGTCCAGGGCCAGATCGCGCTCGGCTCGGGCGGGCTCTTCGGCGTCGGGCTCGGGCAGTCGGTGCAGAAGGTCTTCTACCTGCCCGAGGCGCACACCGACTTCATCCTCGCGGTGATCGGGGAGGAGCTCGGGGTGGCCGGGATCTTCGGTGTGGTCTGCCTCTACGGGATGCTCGCCTGGGGCGGCCTGCGTACCGCGCGCAGGGCGGCCGGGCCGTATGCCAAGCTCCTCGCCGCGGGGCTCACCTCGCTCATCCTGTGCCAGGCGACGCTCAACATCTTCGTGGTCTTGGGGCTCGCCCCGCTCACCGGCGTTCCGCTGCCGTTCATCTCCTACGGGCCGACGAACCTGTGCGCGCTGCTCGCCGCCGTGGGGCTGCTGCTCAACATCGCCGCGGGCAACACGGTGCACCTGCGCGCGGTCGACGACGCGTCCTCTCGCTCGCGGCCGCCCGTCGCGCGTGACGCCGCGCGCCAGGATCGTCATCGCCGCCGGGGGAACGGCGGGCCACGTCGTGCCGGCGCTGGCGGTGGCCGACGCGCTGCGAGCTGAGGGCGCCGAGGTCGTCTTCGTCGGCGGCGAGCGCGCCGAGCGGGAGCTAGTCCCCGCGGCGGGCTACGAGCTGCGCACCATCGCGGTCGAGGGCCTCAGCCGCACGAACCCGCTCAAGGCGGCGCGGGCGGCGCTCAAGGCGGCCCGGGCGCTCGGGGTCGCGCGCCGGCTGCTGCGCGAAGAGCGACCCGGGGCGGTCCTCGGAGGCGGAGGCTACGTGGCCGGCCCGGTCGGCCTGGCCGCGGCGGGGCTGCGCATCCCGCTCGTGCTCACCGAGGCCGACTCGCACCTGGGCCTGACCAACCGCGCGCTCGCCCCCCTCGCGCGCCGGGTGTGCCTGGCCTTCGCGCTCCCCGGCCGCGAGCCGCCGCGCTACCGGGTGACCGGCCGGCCCGTGCCGCCGCCCGCGAGCGACCGTGCCGCCGCCCGCGCCCGCTTCGGACTCGGCCCCGAGGAGCCTTGCGTGCTCGTCTTTGGGGGCTCGCTCGGCGCCCGGTCGATCAACCTCGCCGCCGTCGAGGGCCTGGCCGGAACGGAGCTCCGGGTGCTGCACGCCGCGGGTCGTCGAGACTTCCCGACCCTGCGGGCGCCCGGACCGCACTACGACCTGCGTCCCTACATCACGCCGTTCGGAGTGGCGCTCCTGGCCGCCGACCTCGTCGTCGCGCGCGCGGGAGGATCGATCTTCGAGATCGCCTCCCACGGGCGCCCCGCGATCCTCATCCCTTACCCGCACGCCTCCGCCGACCACCAGAGCGCCAACGCGCGCTGGATGGAACGCGCGGGCGCCGCCGAGGTGATCCCCGACGCCGAGCTCACCCCAGAGCGCCTGGCCGCCGCGGTGGCCGGCCTGCTCGGCGACCGCTCGCGCCTGGAGGCGATGGCCGAGGCCTCGGCCGGGCTCTCCCGCCCCGACGCGGCCGCGGCGGTCGCGCGGGAGCTGCTTGCCGCGGCGCGCTTTGAGGTGAGCTCCTAGGCTCCGGCGGAGTCCACCTTCCACTTCCCGTCCTCCTTGACGACGTGAAAGGTGCCGCTGCCCTGGCCGGGCGCCATCGCCCTCACCGTGCCGGCCGAGCCCTTGATCTGCACGTCGGTGAGCTTGAGGCCCTTGGGCAGGGAGTTGCCGTTCCCGCCGGTCTTGCCCGCCTTGTCCGCGTTCTCGCGGCACTTCTTCAGGGCCGCGTCGCCCTTGAGGGCGGTCCGCATCTCGATCACGCGCTTGGCCACGACGTCGCAGAGCTTGGCCGAGGGATGGACGCTGTCCTGCAGGAACTCGTTGACCGCGCTCTTGGCCTGGTCCTTGTCGCTCTTCCCGCAGCCGGCCACGCCCAGCGCGGCGGGCAGGATGGCCAGGGTGGTCAGGGCGCTCAGCGCGCGGCGACGAGACGATGGGTGGGTCACGGATCTCTCCCGGGCGTCGAGGTCATGGGGGTGGGGCGAAGCCGCCACCGCCCGAGCGCTCCATTATGACGGCCGACAGGGCGCGAGCCGTCGCTAGGGTCCGGCCGCCATGGCGCCCTCCTCTCCCTGGACCGGTCGCACGCTGCACTTCGTGGGGCTCGGCGGGGCGGGAATGAGCGGGCTCGCGCTCGTCGCCCGCGAGCTTGGCGCGACGGTGAGCGGCTCCGACCGCGCCGAGTCGCCGTACACCGCGCGCCTGCGCGAGGCGGGCATCGAGCCGCTGCTCGGCCACCACGCCGACCACGTGCCGACGGGAGCCGAGCTCGTGTTCTCGAGCGCCATCGCGCCTGAGAACCCCGAGCGCGCCGCCGCCCGCGCGCGCGGGCTGCGCGAGCTGCATCGCGCCGACCTGCTCGGGGAGCTCACCCGGCTGCGCCCCTGTATCGCGGTGAGTGGCACCCACGGCAAGACGACGACCGCGAGCATGGTCGTCCACGCCCTCCGCGGCTGCGGGCTCGATCCGGGCTACGTGATCGGCGCGGAGCTGCGCTGCACCGGGCGGGGCGCGGCGTGGGGGACGGGGGAGTGGCTCGTCGTCGAGGCCGATGAGTCCGATCGCTCCCTGCTGAAGCTCCACGCCGACATCGCGGTGCTGACCAACGCCGAGCTCGACCACCACTCGACCTACGCCTCCCAGCTGGACCTCGAGGAGACCTTTCGTGCCTTCCTGGAGGCTGCCCGTGAGGCGGTGGTGTGGGACCGCCCCGCGCTCCTGGCCCTCCGCCACGGGCCCCTCGTGGCCTATGACGCGCCGGCGCCCGAGCTCGACCCGGGCGGCTCGCGCTTTGCCTGGCGGGGCATCGAGGTCCGCGTCGGCGTGCCCGGTGAGCACAACGCCGTCAACGCCGCGGGCGCGCTCGAGGCCTGCCGCCTGGCGGGCGCGGACCCGGCGGCGGCGGCCGCCGCGCTGGCCGACTTCGCCGGTGCCGCCCGCCGCTTCGAGCTCCTCGGCACCACTTCCGCCGGCGCCACGATCTACGACGACTACGCCCACCACCCGACCGAGGTGGCCGCCACGCTCGCCGCCGCCCGGACCCTGCGCCCGAGCCGCCTGCACGCGGTCTTCCAGCCCCATCTCTACTCGCGCACGGACGCGCTCGCACGGGAGTTCGGCGCCGCCCTGGCCGCCGCCGACCACGTCGTGGTCCTCGACGTCTACCCCGCCCGCGAGCGCGCCGAGGACTTCCCGGGCGTGGACGGCCGGCTCGTCGCCGCCGCCACCGCCGATGCCGCGGCTAAGCGGCCGGTCGCCTGGCTGCCCACCTTCGACGACGCGGAACCCTATCTGCGCGGCACGCTGCGCGCGGGCGAGCTGTGCGTCCTGCTCGGCGCGGGAGACGTCGACGCGCTCGGACGGCGGCTGCTCTAGCGGTCGAGGGCCCTTTCCGCCCCCGCCGGGGTTAGCCTCGGCGCAGTGGCTCCTGCCCCCGCCTCCGTTCAGCGCGGCTTCCCGCTCGCGCGCCTGACCACCGTGCGCGCGGGTGGCCCCGCGGAGTTCTTCGCGCGCGCGGGCGGCGAGAAGGAGCTCGTCGGGCTCCTGGCCTGGGCCGAGGAGGAGGGCATCGAGGTAGGGGTCGTGGGCTCGGGGTCGAACCTGCTCGTGGCGGACGACGGCGTCCGTGGACTCGTGCTCAAGCTCGACCAGAACCTCGCGAAGATCGAACAAGACGGCACACACCTCGAGTGCGGCGGCGGCGCGCGGCTGCCCGCGGTCTCCGCCCGCGCGGCGCAGGCCGGCCTGAGCGGGATCGAGTTCGGCGTGAACATCCCCGGAACGGTCGGCGGGGCGGTGCGGATGAACGCCAACGCCTACGGCGGCGAGCTCGGCCGGGCGCTCGCGTGGGTCACGGTGGCCACCGCCCGGGGCGCCGGGCGTCGCGAGCCGTCCGAGCTCGGCTTGAGCTACCGGCGCTCGGGCCTGCGCCCGGGGGAGGTGGTGAGCCGCGCCCGCTTTGCCCTGGACCCGGCTCCGAGCGAGAAGGTCAAGGAGACCCTGGCCGGGATGCGCGCCCAGCGCAAGGCCGCCCAGCCCTCGGGCATCAAGACCTTCGGCTCGACGTTCACGAACCCCGACGATCCTCGCGCGGAGGGACGCACCGCGGGCCAGCTCCTCGAGGCCGCGGGCTGCCGCGGGCTGCGGATCGGCGGCGCGGGGTTCTCCGAGAAGCACGCGAACTTCGTGGAGAACCACGGCGAGGCGAGCACCGCCGACATCCTCGCGGTGATGGCGGCGGGGCGCCGTCGCGTGTGGGAGCGCTGCGGGATCGAGCTCGAGCCCGAGGTGCAGATGCTCGGCGACGTCCACCTCCCGCCCGACTGGAAGCTCGCGTGAGACGGCTGCTCGCCCTGCGCCCGCTCGCGGGCCGGCTCTCCCCGGCCGCCGACGGAGTCGCGGCGCGCGCGCTGGCGCTCGCTCCGCGCCCGAGCCCCGGCGCAGTCGCGGGACTCCTCGTCTTGCTCCTCGCGGCGACGGGGGGCTGGCTCTGGCTGCGCGACTCATCGCTCGTGGCGGTGCGCCGGGTGCAGATCAGCGGGCTGACCGGGCCGCAGGCGGGCCGCATCCGCTCCGCCCTCGAGGTCGCCGCGCGCAACATGAGCACGCTGCACGTGAGCGTGGCGGCGCTGCGCGACGCCGCCTCCCCCTTCCCGATCGTCAGGGATCTGCGAGTCAGCGCCCGTCCCCCGCACGGACTGCGCATCCTCATCGAGGAGCAGGAGCCCGTCGCGGCCGTGTTGCTCGAGGGGCGTACCGTGGCCGTGGCGCCCGACGGCGCCCTCCTCCGCGACACGGTCGGCGCAGAGCGACTGCCGCTGCTGGCCCTCGCCGCGCCTCCCGGCGCTGAGCGGATCACCACGCCCTCCGTGCGCCGTGAGATCGCGCTGCTCGTCGCCGCGCCGGCCGCGCTGCGTGCACGGATCGGGAGGGTGACGCTCAGCGGAGCGCACGGGATGGTCGCGCTCGTCCGCGCCGGCCCGGCGCTCTACTTCGGTGGGCCAGGTCGCCTCGGCGCCAAGTGGGCGGCAGCCGCGGCGGTGCTGGCCGACCGCACCTCCGCCGGGGCGCGCTACGTCGACGTCCGCATCCCGGAGCGCCCGGCCGCGGGGGGCGTGCCCGCACCCCCGCCTTCCGGGGGTGCGGCGAGCAGCGCGACCGGCGGCGCGGGCGGTGCGACGGGCCCGAGCCCGGGCGGCACGGGAGGTTCTTCGGTCGTCCCGTCGGCGCCGAGCGCTCCCGGCGGCGCCACGGCCACCCCGGCGCCTTCGGGGCCCGCTACCTCACCGAGGATCCACCCGCGACCGTAGACGCACGCACCCTCAAGTTGAGGGTGAGACTAGGTCGAGTCTCACGCCAGGGTCGAGACTCTGGCCTTCTGCAAGAGATCGTGCGCTGGGCGCACGATCGTTGACAGCGGGCCGAAACTGCCCGTAACGTGCCAGAATAGGCCGCGGCGGAGCCACGGATTACACTCTCAACGCTAACTCGAGCGTCGGACGGAGCCCCGAAGACATGGAAAGCGGCAGCAGCTACCTCGCAGTGATCAAGGTCGTCGGCGTCGGCGGTGGAGGCACGAACGCGGTCAACCGCATGGTGGACGCGGGCCTGCACGGCGTCGAGTTCATCGCCGCCAACACCGACGCCCAGGCGCTCGCCATGTGCGACGCGGACATCAAGCTGAACATCGGTCACGAGCTGACCAAGGGCCTCGGGGCCGGGGCCAACCCCGACGTCGGCCACGGCGCCGCCGCGGAGTCGCGCGACGAGATCAAGGAGGCCCTCAAGGGGGCAGACATGGTCTTCGTCACCGCCGGCGAGGGCGGCGGCACGGGCACGGGCGCCGCGCCGGTGATCGCCGAGATCGCCAAGAACGAGATCGGGGCGCTCACCGTCGGCGTGGTCACCCGGCCCTTCACCTTCGAGGGCGCCCAACGCGGGCGCCAGGCGCAGGAGGGGATCCAGGAGCTCCGCGACAGCGTGGACACGCTCATCGTCATCCCCAACGAGAAGCTGCTGGCGATCGTCGAGCGCCGCACGACGATCCTCGAGGCCTTCCGCGAGGCCGACAACGTCCTGCGCCAAGGCGTGCAGGGCATCACCGACCTGATCACGATCCCCGGCCTCATCAACCTCGACTTCGCCGACGTGCGCACGATCATGCACGACGCGGGCACCGCGCTCATGGGCGTGGGCGTGGCCGCAGGCGAGAACCGCGCGATCGAGGCGGCGAAGGTCGCCATCTCCTCCCCGCTGCTCGAAGAGTCGGTCGAGGGCGCCACCGGAATCCTCCTCAACATGACCGGCGGGCGCGACCTCGGGCTCTTCGAGGTCAACGAGGCCGCGGAGATCGTCGCCAGCGCCGCCGACGCGAACTCGAACATCATCTTCGGCGCGGTGATCGACGAGGAGATGGCCGACGAGGTGCGCGTCACGGTGATCGCGACCGGGTTCGACCAGAACCGCCCGGCAACGAGCGCTCGACGCAGCGCGCCGGCGCGTGAGCGCAGTGCCGATCCTCCTCCGGCCCCCGCCGCGCCGCGGCGCGACCGCGACGTCACGCTCGACGACTCGCAGCGCTCGTCGCTCGAGATCTCCGAGGAGGAGATCGACATCCCCGCGTTCCTGCGCGAGCGAGACTAGCTTCCGGCGCTCAGCCCGCCTGCTCGACGGCCGGAGGCCCCTCCGCGGCGTAGAGGGCGCGGCGCGCCACGTCCGCTCCGGCCTCGCCGCGGCGCCAGCTCGCGGCGCCGGTGCGGGGGCGCAGCCCGTTGGGCCCGAGCTCGTTGCAGAGCTCGACGCCCACCCGCCGGGCAACCTCCTCGTCGACGAGGGGAATGACGAGGCCGAGCCGGCGGCCCGAGTAGCGGCACGGGGTGCCGCCCGCGCGCGCGGAGGCGCGCTGGAGCGCCGCGCCGGCGCGCTGCAGGGCCGCATCGCCGGCGGCGTAGCCCTCGCGCTCGTTCACCTCGCCCAAGCCGTCGAACTTGACGATGAGCACGGCGAAGGGACGCTCCTGCATCGCGGCGCGGCGCGCCTCGGACTCCACCTGCTCGTGGAAGTAGCGGTGCGAGTAGAGCTGGGTCAGGGAGTCGGTGACGGCGAAGGAAGCGGAGCCGAGCATGGTGCCGTCGCGTCCGACGCGCAGGCCGAGCTCGGGATCCTCGAAGACCTGCTCGAGCGCACCGGGCTCGCGCTCCGAAGCAGGGCGCTTGCGTACCGCGTCGACGAAGAGCTCGACCGTCCGCGGATCGAACTGGCTCCCCGCGCAGCGCTCGAGCTCGTGGCAGGCGTCCTGGGCGGAGACCAGGTCGCGGTAGGGGCGCGGCTCGACCATGGCGCTGAACGCGTCGGCCACCGCGATCACGCGGGCCGAGAGCGGGATCTCCTCGCCGGTCAGGCCCGCGGGATAGCCCGTACCGTCGAAGCGCTCGTGGTGGTAGAGCACGGCCGGTCCGACGTTGCGCAGGGCGGGAACCTGCTCGATCAGCCGCAGGCCGATGCGCGGGTGCAAGCGGACGACGCCGAACTCCTCGGGCGTCAGACGTCCGGGCTTGAGCAGGATCTGCTCGGAGATCCCGATCTTGCCCACGTCGTGCAGGAGGGAGCCGAAGAGGAGCTCCTCGCGCTCGGAGGCCTCGAGCTCGAGGCCCTTGGCCACCTCGCTCACGTAGGTGAGGACCTCCTCGGAGTGGCTGCGCAGCGCCGCGTCCTTGGCCCCGATCGCCTCGGTGAGCACGCGTACGGTGCCCACGTAGCTCGAGCGGAGCTCTCCGTGCAGGCGGTGGTTGTCGAGGATGGCCCCGGCGTGATCGCCCAGCGAGAGCAGGACGTCGTCGTCGAGCTCCTCGAATCCGCCCGCTCGATTCGCGCACACGACCACGCCGCTGAACTCGTCCTGGACGTAGATGGGGATGGCGACCAGGTTCTCGATCTCCCGGTCGGTGGCGGTGGCCCGGCCCTCCTCCATCTCCTCCGGCTCGTCCTCGCGCACCGTCTCGTCGGCCTTGAGCACCTGCCCCGCGAAGCGCTCGACGAGCCGGCTGTCGACGGGATCGTGCTCGAAGCCCTCCGTGGCCGCGATCTCGAGGTCGGAGGCAATTTCCTGCTCCTCGTGGCCCGGGCGATGGGTCAGCAGCAGCCCCTTCTCGGCTCCGACGAGGCGAACGGTCAGCCGGAGCACGAGCGAGCGGACGTCGGACTGGTCGCCGAGAGCTCCCGCGGCGTGTTGTAGGCCGATCACCTTGGAGCGCAGCTCGCGGTTCCAGTCACGTTCGAGCTGTCGCAGCTCGTTGGCCCTCGCCGCCTGGGCTCGGGCGCGGGCGAGCTCCTGCTCGCGCTCCTGGAGGGCCTCGCGGCGCTCGGCCGCCTCTCGCTGGGCGCGCTCGGCGCTCTCGCGCTGCTCCTCCGCCTCCTCGTGCGCTTGCTTGGACTCCCCTTGCGATCGCTCGAGCTCGGCGTGGGAGGACTCGAGCTCGCGGCCGTGCCCGGCCGCGGCGCGCCCCGCCTCGCGGCGCGCGAGCGCCCAGCCCGTCAGCCCGGTGAGGCCGGCGAGCAGCCCGAGGAGCAGCCAGGGCCACGCCGTGTGACGGTCGGCGCGCACGATGACTCCGGGCTTGACCGGCTTGCCGAGCACCGCGCCGCCGAGCGCGTGGATCAGCAGGTAGCCCAGCGAGCCGACGAGCACCAGCGCCGCGATCGCCAAGATCGCGTTCGAAGCCCTTCCCCTGGCAGTGCCCTTCCCCATGCCGGCCCACCTATTACCCGTCGAACGCGATAGTTACGCCTGCCCGATCCGGCGCGGTCGCGTGGGGACCCGTTGGTAGGGTGGCGCCGTGTCAGCCGCTGCCGCCGCTGCGACCCTCCGGACTACGCCGCTGCGGGCGCGCCACGAGGCCCTCGGCGCCCGGCTCGTGCCCTTCGCCGGCTGGGAGATGCCGGTGCAATACGCGGGGGTCAGAGCCGAGCACGTCGCCGTGCGCACCGACGTCGGAGTCTTCGACGTCTCGCACATGGGCCAGATCGAGACGCGCGGGCCGCAGGCCGCGTCCTTCCTGCAGCGGATGCTCTCAAACGACGTGGGCGGGATCGAGGTCGGTGGGGCGCAGTACGGCGTTCTCTGCCACGAGGGCGGCGGAGTCCTCGACGACCTCTTCACCTATCGGCTGGAGGGCGAGCGCTATCTCACAGTCACCAACGCCTCGAATCACCTCAAGGACCTCGCGTGGCTCGAGGCGCACGCGGGCGAGTTCGACGTCGAGGTCCGCGACCGCCACGCCGACTTCGCGATGCTCGCCGTGCAGGGCCCGCGGGCTCGCGCGCTCGTGAGCGAGCTGGCCGCCGGCGAGCTCCCGGCCCGCATGCGCACGGCAGAGCTGGCCGTCGCCGGGGCCGCGGCGCTCGTGTGCGGCACGGGCTACACCGGCGAGGACGGGGTCGAGCTCCTGCTCGCCCCCGCAGACGCGATCACCGTGTGGGACGCGCTGCTCGCCGCAGGCGCCGCGCCGGTCGGGCTCGCCGCGCGCGACACGCTGCGCCTCGAGGCCTGCTTCCATCTCTACGGCAACGATCTGAGCGAGGAGCGCGGTCCGATCGAGGCCGGGCTCGGGTGGTGCTGTGTGGAGAGCACGGGGTTCCTCGGCGCGGAGGCGGTGGCCGCCGCCCGGGCGGCCGGTCCCGCCGAGCGCCTCGTGCCCTTCGCGCTCACCTCCAGCGGGATCGCGCGTGCGGGCAACGCGGTCCTCGGCGGCGGCGAGGTGACGAGCGGAACGCTCTCGCCCTGTCTCGGAGTCGGGATCGGGTTCGCCTACCTGCCCACCGCGCGGGCCGAACCCGGCACGGCCTTCGAGATCGACGTGCGCGGAACCGTCCGCGCCGCCGAGGTCCGCACGAAGCCCCTCTACGCGAAGGAGCGGCCGGCGTGAGCCGGGCGCGTCGGGGGCCGAGGCGGGCCGTCCGCCTACATTCGAGCGCGCGGCGTCCGGCCGCGCGGAGGTGAACCAGCCCCGTGGCCGAAGCCAGCTACCCCGACGATCTCTCCTACCACTCCGAGCACGACTGGGCGCGGATCGAGGATGATGTGGCGACCTTCGGCATCACCTGGTACGCCCAGGACACGCTGGGGGAGGTGGTCTTCTTCGAGCCGCCGGCCGTCGGGGCCCACACCGTCAAGGACGAGCCCTACACCGAGGTCGAGTCGGTCAAGGCCGTCTCCGACGTGATCGCGCCGCTCTCGGGCGAGGTGGTCGAGGTCAACGAGGCGCTCGGCGAGAAGCCCGAGACGATCAACGACGACCCCTACGGCGAGGGGTGGATGGTCCGCGTGCGGCTCTCCGATCCCTCCGAGCAGAAGTCGCTGATGGACGCGGCGAGCTACGAGAGCTCGCTCTCGTGACCACCTACACCTCCGCCACCGAGGCCGATCGGCGTCTCATGCTCGAGGCCATCGGGGTGGGCTCGCTCGAGGAGCTCTTCGCCGCGATTCCCGAGCGGCTGCGCCTGCGCGAGCCGCTCGACATTCCCCCCGGGCTCTCGGAGACCGAGGTCTTCGACCACCTGCGCGCGCTGGCCGCGCGGAACGTCGGCGCCGAGGACGAGATCTCCTTCGTCGGGGCGGGGATGTACGACCACTACGTGCCGGCGCTGGTGGACTCGATCACCGAGCGCTCGGAGTTCCTCACCCCCTACACGCCCTATCAGCCCGAGATCTCGCAGGGCGGCCTGCAGGTCATGTTCGAGTATCAGACCGCGATCTCCGAGCTGACCGGCCTGCCGATCTCCAACGCCTCGGTCTACGAGGGGCCAAGCGCGGTCGGCGCCGCGGGCTACGTCGCCAAGCTCACGAACGGGCGCACGCGCTTCCTCGTCTCCCGCGGGGTGCATCCCCACTCGCGGGAGACGCTCGCCACGCTCTCGCGCGGATACGGAACGACCGTCGAGGAGACCCCGCTGCGCGCGGGCGTGACCGACGCCGAGGCCCTCGCCGCCGCGCTCGACGAGGACGTGAGCGCGGTCGTCCTCCAGCAGCCGAACTTCCTCGGCGCCGTGGAGGATCTCGAGGCGCTCGCCGCGCTGGCCCGCGAGCGCGGCGCGGTGGTGATCTGCGCTTGCGATCCGCTGACGCTCGGCCTGCTCAAGCCGCCCGGCGAGTGCGGCGTGGACATCGCCGTGGGGGAGGGGCAGAGCCTCGGCAACCGGCTGGACTTCGGCGGCCCGTCGTTCGGGTTCTTCGCGGCGGCCGAGTCGTTTCTGCGCAAGATGCCCGGGCGGATCGCGGGGGAGACGCGCGACGTGGACGGCCGCCGCGGCTTCGTGCTCACCCTGCAGACCCGCGAGCAGCACATCCGTCGCGAGAAGGCGACCTCGAACATCTGCACCGCGCAAGCGCTGAACGCCCTCGCCGGCGTGATCTACCTGAGCTGGCTCGGGCGCCACGGGATCGGCGAGCTCGCCGAGCTCATGCTCCAGCGCACCGCCTACGCGCGCGAGAAGCTCGCGGCCCTCGAGGGGGTCGAGCTCCTCCACGAGCAGCCGGTGGTGCGCGAGTTCGCCGTGCGCCTCGACGCGCCGGTCGCGGAGGTGATCGACCTCTGCGCCGCCGAGGGCGTGAATCCCGGCTACTCGCTCGGACGCGATCTTCCCGAGTACGAGGACGGCCTGCTCGTGGCGCTCACGGAGCGGCGCTCGCGGGCGGACATCGACCGGCTGGCCGACGTGCTCGGGCGCGCGGTGGCCTCCGCGGGCGCCGGCGCGCGCCGAGAGCCGGCGGGAGTCGGCGCGTGAGCGCCACCCCGACCGAGCTCCAGCGCGACCCCGGCATCGACACCGGCGCCGAGGCGAGCAGGGGGGCCACCTTCCACGAGACCGCGCAGCAGCGCGACCGCGCGGTGACGATCTTCGAGAAGTCCCAGCCGGGCCGGCGCGCCTTCGTGGCGCCCGCCCTCGACGTCCCCGAGCGCCCGCTCGACGAGCTCGTGCCCGCGCACCTGCGCCGAGCCGAGCGGCCCCGGCTCCCCGAGATCGCCGAGCCCGAGATCGTGCGCCACTTCAACCGGCTCTCCAAGCGGAACTTCGACCTCGACACGGGCTTCTATCCGCTCGGCTCGTGCACGATGAAGCACAACCCGAAGCTCCACGAGCGGGTGGCGGCGCTCCCGGGCTTCGCGCGCCTCCATCCCGCCCAACGCCCCGAGGCCGCGCAGGGCGCGCTCGAGCTCATGTGGAACCTCGAGCGCTCGCTCGCCGAGATCTCCGGCCTGCCGCACGTCTCGCTGCATCCGAGCGCGGGCTCCCACGGCGAGCTCGCCGGCGTGTTGCTCACCCGCGCCTACCACGAGGAGCGCGGAGAGCACCGCACCAAGGTCCTCACCCCCGACACCTCCCACGGGACGAACCCGGCGACGGTGACGATGGCCGGCTATGAAGTGGTCAAGCTCGCCACCGCCGAGGACGGCGGGGTCGACGTCGAGGATCTGCGCGCGAAGGCGAGCGAGGACGTCGCCTGCCTCATGCTCACCAACCCGAACACGCTCGGGCTCTTCGACACGCGGATCGAGGAGATCGCCGAGATCGTCCACGGCATCGGAGCCACGCTCTACTACGACGGGGCGAACCTCAACGCGGTGATGGGCATCTCGCGCCCGGGTGACATGGGCTTCGACATCGTGCACTTCAACCTCCACAAGTCCTTCACCCAGCCCCACGGCGGAGGCGGACCGGGGGCGGGACCGATCGCGGTCTCCGACCGGATGGGGCCCTACCTGCCGCGCCCGGTGACCGTGCGCCGCGCTGGGGAGAACGGCGAGCGCCCGAGCTTCGAGCTCGACTTCGACCGGCCCCGGTCGATCGGCCGCCTGCGTGGCTTTCAGGGCAACTTCGGCACCTTCGTGCGCTCCTACGCCTACATCCGCTCGCTCGGCGCCGAGGGGCTGCGGGAGGCGAGCGAGGTGGCGGTGCTGAACGCCAACTACCTCCTCGCCCGGCTGCGCGAGCAAGGGGTCGCGGAGTACCTCCCGGTCGCCTACGACCGCCTCTGCATGCACGAGTTCGTCCTCTCGGGCGCGCCGATGAAGCGCGAGCTCGGGATAAAAACGCTCGACCTGGCCAAGCGCCTGCTCGACTACGGGATGCACCCCCCGACGGTCTACTTCCCGCTGCTCGTCGAGGAGGCGCTGCTCGTCGAGCCCACCGAAACGGAGACCAAGGAGACGCTCGACCTCTTCGCCGACGCGATCGCAGAGATCCTGCGCGAGGCCGCCGCCGATCCCGAGCTCGCCCGCAGCGCCCCCTACACCACGCCGGTGCGCCGCCTGGACGAGGCCGGAGCGGCGAAGCGGCCGGTGATCCGCCAGGCGCTGTAGGCGGCATCGGTCCCGGTGGTCCGACGAGCGAACGCCGCGGACGCTCGGGCGATCGCCCGGATGCTCGACGCCTTCAACCGGGAGTTCGGAGAGCCGAGCCCCGGCCCTGAGATGCTGACGCGCCGCGTTCTCGCCTTCATCGAGAACGGCGCGATGACCTACCTGCTCGCGGGGGAGGGACCGGACGGCCTGGCGCAGGTCTCCTTCCGGCCGTCGGTCTGGGCCGATGAGCCGGTCGGGTACCTCGAGGAGCTCTACGTGGTGCCCGAGCGCCGGGGGCACGGCGTCGGCCGGGCGCTCATGAACGCCGTGATCGCGCTCGCGCGCGAGCGGGACGCCCCCGGCATGGAGGTGGTCACCGGAGAGGACGACACCGCGGCGCGCGCTCTGTACGAGAGCGTCGGCTTCTCGAACGAGACAGAGGGACCGAGCAACGCGCGCTCGCTCTTCTACGAGCTGGAGTTCTGAGGCGCGAGGGCACCCGGCACGCCCGCGTTCTCGGCGCGGGGCGGCTACCGGGGGAGCTCCTGGCGGACGGGGGTCAGCCGGTGCGCCGACTTGCCGACGGTGAAGTCGCTGGGCTACCTTGCCGCGATGATCTCGAGCCGCGACTCACTCGCCGCCGGGTCTGCCGTCGGTGAGACCGAGGAGGCGCCCTGATGGCCGCCAAGCGCAAGCAGCTGACGCGGGGGGAGGAGTGGGCTCGCACGTGGTGGGTCATCGTCCCTCCGCTGACGGTGGGCATGTTGACGTGGGCGGTGTTCCTCTACGTCGGCGTTCGGGCGCGCCGACGCCTCTGGCTTATCTTCGCGGGCATCTACTTCGCCGTGCTCGTCGCGGCGTTCGCAATCGGCGAGGGCCACCATGGCGACGCTCGGGACACGATTACAGGCGTGCTGCTGGTCTGCCTGGCCGGCGGCGGATTGGGGCACGCCGTGATCATTCGGCGCGAGTTCCTCGTCGCCACCGGCGTGTTCGACCGCCGTCTCGACGCCGCCGAGCACCGGTTGGCCGTACAGGAACGCGGCCGCCGTCTCGTGGCCGAAGACCCCGTGCACGCGCGGCGCTTGGGCGTCGGGCGCCCCGACGTACCCCTTTCCTTCGACGCCGGGCTGATCGACGTCAACAGCGCTCCGGTCGAGGTGCTGGCCCGACTCCCGGGGATCGACGAGAAGCTCGCCCGGCGGATCGCGTCGGCGCGAGACGAAATCGGCGCGTTCTCCTCGCTGGAGGACATGGACCTCCTGCTCAACCTGCCGGAGTCGACGCTCGTGCGCCTGCGCGACGTCGCGGTCTTCGTGCCCGCCTAGAGCCGGGACCTTCGGGATCCGGTCCGGGCTGGTGCTCCGAGTACCCTCCGCGGCCTCGATGACTCGCATCTTCTCCGGCATCCAGCCCACGGGCCGCAAGCACCTGGGCAACTACATCGGGGCGATCACCCAGTACGTCGAGGGCCAGGACCGGGGCGAGGCGATCTACTGCATCGTCGACCTGCACGCCACCACGGTCGCCTACGAGCCGGCGGTCCTGCGCGAGCGCCTCTACGACACCGCGGCGATCCTCCTCGCCGCGGGGCTCGACGCGGAGCGGTGCATCTTCTTCCGCCAGGGCGACGTGTCCGAGCATGCCGAGCTCTGCTGGCTGCTGTGCTCGGTGACCGCGCTCGGCGAGCTCAACCGCATGCACCAGTTCCGCGACAAGTCGGTCGCCCAGCGCGAGCTCGTCTCCGCGGGACTGCTCTTCTACCCGGTGCTGATGGCCGCCGACGTGCTCGCCTACCGCGCCGAGGAGGTGCCCGTGGGGGAAGACCAGCGCGAGCACCTCGAGCTCACGCGCGATATCGCGGTGCGCTTCAACGCGCGTTTCGGCGAGACGCTCGTGGTGCCCGGGCACCGGATCCCCGCCGTCGGGGCACGCATCATGGACCTGCAGGCGCCCGAGCGGAAGATGTCGACCACGGGAGGCGGCGAGCAGGGGACGGTGTACGTGCTCGACGAGCCGAAGTCGGTGGTCAAGAAGGTCAAGTCCGCGGTGACCGACTCGGGTGCGGAAGTGGTCCGCGCCCCCGAGAAGCCGGGGATCTCCAACCTGATCGACGTCCTCGCCGCGGTGCGCGGGGCGGCGCCCGAGGATGTCGAGCGCGAGTTCGCCTCCGCCCGCTACGGGGAGTTCAAGCAGGCGGTGGCCGAGGCGGTCGTGGAGTACCTGGCACCGGTGCGCGAGCGCTACGCCGCCGCGCGCGCCGACGAGGCCGAGCTCGAGCGGATCCTCGCGGCCGGCGCCGAGAGGGCCCGCGTGATCGCCGCCGAGACGCTGGCCGACGTGCGCGCGGCCATGGGCGTCGGACCCCCTCGCTAGCGTTCGGCGCCGTATGCGCGTCGCCCAGCTCGAGCTCGACCTCGATGTCTTCGCCGGGCCCTTTGACCTCCTGCTCACGCTCGTGCTGCGGGAGGAGGTCGACCTGCTCGAAGTCGACCTCGCCGAAGTCGTGCTCGCCTACCTCGACCACCTCGAGAGCCAGGGCGAGCTCGACCTCGAGGTGGCGACGGAGTTCCTCGTGCTCATCGCCGCGCTGCTCGAGCTGAAGTCGCGGCTTCTCCTCCCCGGGGAGGAGCTCGAGGAGAACCTCGACCTCGAGCCCGGCGAGGCGGCGGAGGAGCTCCTCGCCCGCCTGCTTGAGAACCACCGCTACCGCGGCGCGGGCGATCACCTCGCCGAGCGCCTGGCGGCCGAGGCGGGGTTTCGCTTCCGCGCCGCCTCGCTGCCCTCTGAGCTCCGCCGCGCCCCGCTCGCGGAGGCCCCCGCCGGCGCCTATGACGCCGCGTTACTCGGCCGCGCCCTCGGCGGCCTGCTCCGTACGCCGGCGCCGCTCGACCTGCGCCACCTCGCCGATCCCAAGGTGAGCGTGGCCGAGCGCCTCGCGCATCTGCGCGCCCTGCTGCGCCGCGGGCACTTCTCCTTCGAGGAGGCCGTCGCGCGCGCCGACCGGGTCACGGTCGCGGTCACCCTGTTCGCCCTGCTCGAGCTGCACAAGCGCGGCGAGGCGACGTGGACCCAGGAGGAGCCCTTCGCCCCGATCGAGGTCCAGGCGCGCACCCCGGCCGCGGCGGCGCTGAGCGCATGAACCCGCTCGAGCGCATCCTCGAGGCCCTGCTCTTCCTCTCGAGCGAGCCGGTCGGCCTCGAGGCGTTGGCCGAAGCCGCCGAGGCCGAGCTCCACGAGGTCGCCACCGCGCTCGCGAGCCTCCGCGAGGGCTACGAGTTCGACCGCCGGGGTCTCGTGCTGCGCGAGGTGGCCGGCGGCTGGCACATGTCCTCCCACCCGTCCGCCGAGCGCGCCGCCCGCCGGCTGCTCGCCCGCCCGCGCACCCCGCCGCTCGCGCCCGCGCAGGCCGAGACGCTGGCGGTTATCGCCTACCTCCAGCCGGTCTCTCGGCCGGAGATCGCCCGCATCCGCGGGGTGGGCGCGGAGTCGGCGGCGGCCACGCTGCTCGAGCGCTGCCTGATCGAGGAGGCCGGCCGCTCCCCCTTCGGCGCGACGCTCTACCGCACCTCGGAGCTCTTCCTGCGCCTCTTCGGCCTCGGGTCGCTCGACGAGCTGCCTGACATCGGCCAATGGGACCCGACCCCCGAGGTCGAGGCGAGCCTGCGCGAGCGGCTCGTGCGCGCCGGGGAGGCGCGGGCCGGGGTGGCCGGGACGCCCCCGCCGGCGTAGAGCCGCTCAGGCCCGCGCCGCGAGCTGCCCGCAGGCCGCGTCGATGTCGCGGCCGCGGGTCAGGCGCACGGTCGCGCTCAGCCCGTGCTCCTCGAGCGCGGCGCGGAAGGCGGCGATCGCCTCGGGGCTCGAGCCCGCGTAGCGGGACTCCGTCGGGTTGAAGGGGATCAGGTTGACCTTGAAGATTCGCGAATCGAGCACGGCGGCAAGGGCGAGCGCCTGCTCGTAGCGGTCGTTGACCCCGGCGAGCATCACGTACTCCACGAAGACCTGCCGGCGCTTGGCCGCATAGAAGCGCTCGCACGCGGCGAGCACGTCGGCCAGCGGATAGCGCTCGTTCACCGGCATGATTTCGCTCCGCAGCGCCTCGTCGGCGGCGTGGAGAGAGAGGGCGAGGCGGACGGGCATCGGCGCCTCGGCCAGGCGGTCGATGCCCGGGATCCAGCCCACGGTGGAGATCGCCGTGTGCCGGTGTGAGATCCCCAGGTCGGGAAGGCGCGCGCACGCCGCGAGGACGTGGTCGAGGTTCAGCATCGGCTCGCCCATCCCCATGAAGACGCAGTGGTCGACCTCGGTGGAGCGCCGAAAGTGCAGCGCCTGGTCGAGGATCTCCGACGCGGTGAGGTTGCGCCCGAAGCGCATGGCGCCCGTCGCGCAGAAGGTGCACGTGAGCGGGCAGCCCGACTGGGAGGAGAGGCAGAGCGAGCGCCGCCCGTCGCGATAGCGCATGAGCACGGCCTCGACCGGCCGCCCGTCGGCGGTGTGGAAGAGCGCCTTGACCGTCCCGTCCCGCGCGTGGGCCTCGTGGGTGAGCGTGAGCGAGGAGAACGGCACCTCGGCGGCGAGCGCCTCGCGCAGCGAGCGCGGCAGGTCGGTCATCGCCTCGTAGCCGGGCGCTCCCCGCGCCGCCCAGGACCACACCTGGCGGCCGCGAAAGGAGGGCTCGCCGCGGGCGGCGAGGGTCTCATCGAGGAGAGGAAGATCCATGCGCGGCCTATGGTGGCAATCCGATGCGCCTGGCCAAGTACCTAGCGCACGCAGGGATCGCCTCCCGCCGCGCGGCAGAGGAGATCGTTCGCGCCGGCCGCGTGCGGGTGCGGGAGGAGGTCGTGCTCGACCCGGCGCGCGACGTCGATGAGCACAGCGGCGTCACGGTGGACGGCGATCCCATCCGGGGCGACGAGCGGCGCGTGGTCTACGCGCTGCACAAGCCGGTGGGCGTCGTCTCGACGGCGAGCGACCCGCAGGGGCGGCCGACGGTCGTCGAGCTCGTGCCCGACGGGCGCCGGCTCTATCCCGTGGGGCGGCTCGACGCCGATACCAGCGGGCTCATCCTGCTCACCAACGACGGCGAGCTCGCCCACCGGCTCACCCACCCGAGCTTCGAGGTGCCCAAGGTCTACCGCGCCACCGTGCGCCGTCCCCCGGTGCGCGATCGTGCGCTGCAAGCGCTGCGGGACGGGGTCCGCCTCGAGGACGGGCTCTCGGCGCCCGCGCGGGCGCGCCGGCTCGGCCCACGCGAGCTCGAGCTCACCCTCCATGAGGGCCGCAAGCGGCAGGTGCGGAGGATGTGCGAGGGGGTCGGGCATCCCGTGACCCGGCTCGTGCGGGTGCGCTTTGGCCCGCTCGAGCTCGGCGAGTTGGGGGAGGGGCGCCATCGGCGCCTGTCTCGGCGCGAGGTCGAGGCGCTCGCGCGCGCGGGCCGCGCCGGCCCCGCGGGCTACTAGGGCGCGACGCCCGTCGAACATGGACATGCGCCGTGCGCCTGCGCGGGCACCCGCTTGTCCGAGGGGCTACCCGGGGGTACCCCATACGCTACCCGGGGGCAGCCCACCGGCAAGACACCTCCCCGAGACCCCACCGGATCCGAAGGGCTCGTGGAATCAGTGGGCTGGCCCCGGGCGCCGGCGCTAGCACCGCGGCTGCCACAATGCCGCCGCCATGCGGCTCTTTGCTCTTCGCGGCGCCACCACGGTCGCGGCCAACGACGCCGACCTGATCCTCGCCGGCACCGACGCCCTCGTGCGCGCGGTCATGGAGCGCAACGAGCTCTCGCCGGAGGCGATGGTGAGCTGCATCTTCACGCTCACCGAGGACCTCGACGCGGAGTACCCGGCGGTCGCGGCCCGCCGGCTCGGCCTCGATCGCGTGCCGCTGCTGTGCGCCCGGGAGCTGCCCGTGCCCGGGTCGCTCGAGCGGGTGATCCGTCTGCTTCTGCACTACTACGCCGCCGAGGACCACGTCGCCCAGCACGTCTACCTCGAGGGGGCGAAGGTGCTGCGGGCCGACCTCGAGTCCGCCCAGTAGTACCCCTGCTTCAATGGGCCGCGTGGCTCTCGAGTTCAACGAACGCGTCCGCCGCATCCCCACCTATCCGGCCGCCGCGGGCTACTCCCTCGGGCCCGAGGTGGCGATGCTCGCCTCCAACGAGTCGCCCTTTCAGCCGCTGCCCGCGGTGCTCGCCGCCGCCGGGCGAGCACTCGAGGGCGCCAACCGCTACCCCGATCCGCACTCGAGCCGGCTGCGGCACGCGCTGGCCGACCGCTACGAGATTCCCGTCGGCCGAGTCGCCGTGGGCAACGGCTCGTGCGACGTGCTGCTCGCCGCCGGCGAAGCGCTGCTCGAGCCGGGGGCGGAGGTGGTCTACGCGTGGCCCTCGTTCTCGATCTACCCGCACCTCGCGGCGGCTTCGGGCGCGCGCGCGATCGAGGTGCCGCTCGACGCCGAGGACCGCCACGACCTCGGGGCCATGGCCGCGGAGGTCACCGCCGCCACGCGGCTGCTGATCGCCTGCAACCCGAACAACCCGACGAGCACCGCCGTGCCGCTCGCCGAGATCGAGCAGCTGCTCGGCGACGTGCCTCGCCATGTCTGCGTGATCCTCGACGAGGCTTACTGCGAGTTCTCGGTGCAGGAGGACCCCGATGCCAGCCTCGAGCTCCTGCGCGCGCACCCTAACCTCGTCCTTCTGCGCACCTTCTCCAAGGTGCACGGGCTCTGCGGGCTGCGGGTGGGCTTCGGGCTCTGCGGCTCGGAGGACTTCCGCATCGCGGTCGACAAGGTGCGCCAGCCGTTCTTCCTGAACGCCGCGGCCCAGGCCGCGGCGCGCGAGGCGCTGCGCCACGGCGACGAGGTGCTCGACCGCGTCGAGCGCACGATCGCCGAGCGGCTCGGGCTCGAGGAGGAGCTGCGCGAGCTCGGACTCGAGCCCGCCGAGTCCCAGGCGAACTTCCTCTGGTTCGGGCTCGGGGAGGAGCGCGAGGAGGCGCAGATCGTCTCCGGCCTCGCCGAGCGCGGCGTGCTCGTGCGCGCGGGCAGCGCCCTCGGGCGCGAGGGCTTTCTGCGGGTCACCGTGGGCGCCGCACGCGAGAACGCACGCCTTCTCGCCGGCCTGCGCGAGCTGCTGTAGCTGGCGCGCCGGGCGGGCGTCTGCTACAAACCTTCGCGGAGCCATGTCTCGCCGTCGCGACACCTATCCGCTCAACTCGTGCGCTCGTCGCGGCGCCCGCTCCCCGCTCGCCTGGCGATTTATCTAGGCGCTCGGCCGGTGCCCGCGCGGCACCGCCTGCTCCGGCCGTTCGTGGCCGAGCGCCGTTTCCCTCCGGGGGCCTCGTGCCTCCGCAGCACCGCCTTTAAACTCCAGTACGTAGACGGGAAAGGACCGAGACCCATGGAGATCGAGACGACGACGCGACCGAGCGCGGAGGGACCTGCCGGCGAGGTACCGCTCCACGCCACGCGGGTGCGCTGAGATGTCCGCGTCACTCCCCAAGCGACGCGAGGCGGTTCGCGATCAGCGGATCGAGCGCACCGAGCCGCTGCGCACGCCCGCCGAGCTGCTGAGCGAGCTCCCACTCTCCTACGAGCAGACGGAGGTGGTGCTACGAGGGCGCGAGCAGGTCCACGCCATCCTGGACGGCGAGGATGATCGGCTGCTGGTCGTCGTCGGACCCTGCAGCGTGCACGACGTGCACGCTACGCGGGAGTACGCGCAGCGCCTGGCCGACGCGGCGCAGCGTCACGCGGAGGAGCTGTGCCTCGTCATGCGCGTCTACTTCGAGAAGCCGCGGACCACCACCGGGTGGAAGGGCCTCATCAACGATCCTCACCTCGACGGATCGGAGGACGTCAACACCGGCCTGCGGCTGGCACGCACGCTGCTGCTCGACGTGCTGGGACTCGGGCTGCCGATCGGGTGCGAGTTCCTGGATCCGATCATCCCCCAGTACATCTCCGACGCCGTCTGCTGGGGCGCGATCGGCGCGCGGACCGCCGAGAGCCAGATCCACCGCCAGCTCGGCTCCGGTCTGTCGATGCCGGTCGGCTTCAAGAACCGCACGGACGGCAACGTCCAGGTGGCCGTGGACGCGGTCCGCGCTGCCGCCGTAGCGCACGCCTTCGCGGGAATCGACGTGCAGGGCCGCTCCGCGATCCTGCACACCCGAGGCAACCGGGACTGCCACGTAATCCTCCGCGGAGGCAGGAACGCGCCGAACTACGGCCGCGAGGAAGTTGCCGCCACGGCGGCGCTGCTGCGTGCGGCGGAGCTCCCGCCCCGGGTGATGATCGACCTCTCCCACGACAACAGCGCCAAGCGCCCCGAGTGCCAGCCGGCGGTGGCGCACGAGGTGGCTCGGCAGATCGCCGACGGGAACGGAGAGATCGTCGGGACGATGCTCGAGTCGTTCTTGCTCGGCGGCCGGCAGGAGCTCGAGCCCGAGAGGGAGCTGATCTACGGACAGTCGATCACCGATGGTTGCCTGGGGTGGGAGCCGAGCCTCGGGGTGCTCGAAGAGCTGGCGGCGGCGGTGGACGCCCGTCGTCGGGGTTCCGCGGGCCCGTAGGCCCGATGCGGCTCTCCGTCGTCGGGCTGGGGCTGATCGGCGGGTCGGTGGCGTTGGCGGGTCGCGAACGGCTGCAGGCGACCGTCACCGGCTTCGACGCCTCAGCGCAGGCGCTGGAGCGGGCCGTGGCGCGGAAGGTCGTGGATCGCACCGCCGGCTCAGTGGCCGAAGCCGTCGCCGACGCGCAGGCGGTGTTCGTGGCGGTGCCGGTCGGAGCCCTGGCGTCGGTCGTACAGGCCGCCCTGGCTGCCGCGCCCGGGGACTGCGTGGTCACCGACGTGGGCTCGACCAAGCGCGCGCTGGCCTTCGCCCAGGCCGATCCGCGCTTCGTGGGGGGCCACCCGCTGGCCGGATCGGAGAGCGCCGGGGTCGAGCACGCCCGCGCCGAGCTCTTCGAGGGTGCGACGTGGTATCTCACGCCCGCCGCCCACACCTCCGGGGTGCTCTACGAGCGCCTGCACCGGCTGCTTCACGGCCTCGGCGCCCGGCCCGCCGCGATCGACGCCGAGACCCACGACGCGATCCTCGCCTCGGTCTCCCACCTTCCCCACGTGCTCGCCAACGTCCTCGTGGCCCAGGCCGCCCACGCTCTCTCCGAGGACGAGGAGCGCCTGCCGGCCACCGGCCCGAGCTTTCGCGACGCGACCCGGGTGGCGGGCGCCAACAGCGCGATCTGGACCGACATCTACCTCGCCAACGCCGACGCGCTGCTCGCCCAGCTCGACGAGACCGTTCGTCGCCTCGGGCTCGTGCGCAGCGCTCTCGAGGACCGCGACCCGGTCGCCCTCACCGCGTGGAACGAGGCCGCGCGGGAGGACCGCCGGCGCCTGCTCGAAGCCCACCTGGCGGGGGGTCCGGTGCACGAGCTGCGCGCCTCGGTTCCCAACCGGCCGGGCGTCGTGGCCGAGGTCGCGCTCGCCCTCGGGCGCGCGGGCGTCAACATCACCGACATGGCGCTCTATCCCACCCCCGACTCCTCCGAGGGGCGCGTCGCGTTGTGGATCGCCGGCGAGGAGGCCGCGCGCCGGGCGCAGGAGCTCGTCGAGCGGCTCGGCTTCCCGGTGACGCGCCCGTGAGCGCGGGCATGCGCTTCGAGCCGGCCGGACCGCTGCGCGGTGAGCTGATCGCCCCGCCCGACAAGTCGATCTCCCACCGTGCGGCGCTGCTCGCCGCGATGTCGGGCGAGCCGGTCGCGATCCACAACTACCTCGATTCGGCTGACACCAACGCCACGCTGCGAGCGGTGCGCTCCCTCGGGGCGGTGGTCGAGTCCCGACCCGACGAGCTGCTCGTGCGGGGCACGGGGCTGCGCAACCCCGCCGAGGTCACCGGCGCGATCGACGTGGGCAACGCCGGGACGCTCATGCGCCTCCTGCCCGGTTGGCTCGCCGCCCAGCCCGGCGGGGTGTGGCGAATCGACGGCGACGACTCGATCCGCCGCCGCCCCGTCGATCGCATCGCCGAGCCGCTCGAGCGCATGGGCGCGCGCATCGAGGCCCGCGAGGAGCGCTTCGCGCCCTTCACGATCGCCGGGGCGGCGCTGCGCGGGATCGACTACGAGCTCCCGGTGGCCAGCGCCCAGGTGAAGTCGTGCGTGCTGCTCGCCGGGCTCACGGCCGACGAGCGTACGACCGTCCGGGAGCATGCGCCGAGCCGGGATCACACCGAGCGCCTCCTCCTCCGCGCCGGCGTCCCGGTGAGCCGAGCCGGCGGCGCGGTGAGCATCACCGGGGTCGACGAGCTCGAGCTCGACGAGATCCGCGTGCCCGGCGATGTCTCCTCCGCCGCGTTCGCACTCGCGGCGGCCGTGCTCGTGCCCCGCTCCCGGGTGACGGTGCGAGGGGCGGGAGTCAACTGGACGCGAACAGGATTTCTGCGCGTCCTCGGGCGCATGGGCGCCGAGGTGGAGGGCGAGCTCGAGGCGCCGAACACCGAGTCCGACCTCGAGCCGGTGAGCGACATCACCGTGCGCGCCGGCGCCTTGCGCGGCACGGTGGTCGAGCCCACCGAGGTGCCGCTGGCGATCGACGAGCTGCCCCTCATCGCGCTGCTCGGTTGCTTCGCGGAGGGCAGGACCGAGGTGCGAGGCGCGGGCGAGCTGCGCTTCAAGGAGTCCGACCGGATCGCCTCGGTGGTCGCGGGGCTGCGCGGGCTCGGTGCCGAGATCGAGGCGACGTCCGAGGGTTTCGTAGTGAGCGGCACGGGTGGACTGCGCGGGGGCCGGCTCGAGTCGCGCGGAGATCATCGGCTCGCGATGCTCGGGGCGATCGCCGGGCTCGCCTCCCGCGAGGGCGTCGAGGTGCTCGGCATGGAGGCCGCCGCGGTCTCCTACCCCGGGTTCTCCGACGACCTGGCCCGGCTGACGGCGCGCTGATGGTGGTCGCGATCGACGGGCCCGCGGGCGCGGGCAAGTCCTCCGTCGCGCGCGGGGTCGCGCGGGCGCTCGGCTTCACCTACCTCGACTCCGGCGCGCTCTACCGCTGTGTCGCCCTGGCTGCGCACGAGCGCGGGGTGGAGCCCGCCGAGGCCGCGCCCGGCCTCGCGATCGAGCTCGGGGAGCGGGTGCTCCTCGAGGGCCGCGACGTGAGCGCGGTGATTCGCACCCCGGAGGTCAGCGAGGGCGCTTCGCGCGCCGCCGCGGACCCTGCGGTGCGTGCCGCCCTACTCCCCATGCAGCACGAGCTGCTCGCGCACGGCGACTGGGTGGCCGAGGGCCGCGACATCGGCACGGCGGTGGCGCCCCATGCCGAGGTCAAGGTGTTTCTCACCGCGACGCCGGAGGAGCGCGCGCGCCGCCGCGCCGCCGAGCTCGGCGCCGACCCGCAGCAGGTCCTGGTCGAGCAGACGCTGCGCGACGAGCGCGACGCCGCCCGCGCGCACGCCCCGCTCCGCGCGGCGCCCGACGCGCTCGAGCTCGACACCACGACGCTCTCCCGCGACGAGGTCGTAGCCCGGGTCGTCGCGGCCGCCGAGGCGGCGCGCCGGGCTAGCTGACCTAGGCCGGCTTGACGCCGACGAGCAGTGCCATCTCGAGCCACTGCCAGTAGCAGTCGACGTCGCCGAAGCCGAGCTCGCGCAGCCACGCGAGCTGGCTCTCGACGTCGAACAGACGGTCGGACCGATCCTCGTCCTCGAGCGGCTCCCCGATCGCCGCGAAGAACGCCAGATGGAGCCGATGCGTCGGCGAGGCCACATGCTCGAAGTTCGCGAACACGCCGCCGGGTTCGAGGAGGTCGAAGACCTCGCCGTACAGCGAGCGCTTTCGATCGTGCTCGAGATGGTGGATGGCCATCGAGGACACGACAGCGTCGAAGTGGCCGAGCGCGGGCAGCGGCTCGGCGAGGTCGTGCTGGACGAGCTCGAAGTGCTCCTCGTCGGCGAACCGCTCGCGAGCCGCGTCGAGCATCAGCTCGGAGAAGTCGAGGCCCACCGCGAGCATCTCGCGGCGGTCGATGCAGAGGAGAGCGAGCAGGCGGCCGTCGCCCGTGCCGAGGTCGAGGACCCGTCGGGCGTCACGGGGGACGACGTGCTCGAGCAGGACACTCTCTCCCTCGCCGCGGCGCGGACACGCATCCGCTCGGTCGAGATAGCGACGGACGTGCTCCGCGGTGGTCCATTCCTCGTTGAACACGCTGCTGAGTATGGACCCCGCGATCGACCTCACGGCGCTTGAGGCGCTCCATGCCGCAGGATGGAGGAGGCCGCACAGGAGCGGCCCGTGGTTGACCGTCCACAAAGACACCCGAGCAACACCGGGTGGACGTTTGCGCGCCCTGATCGTTCCTGGCACGCTCGCCGAAGCATCGAAGGCGCGATGACCCCCTCGATCCTTCAGCCGATCCGCGAGGGCGCGCGCCCCCGACCATCGCGCAGCCGACCACCTGACATCGCTACCGGCCAGGCCTACTCGCGGCGGGGTTTAGGCTGTCCGGCATGAGCGATCCCGCGGCCAGAACGATCGGACCGCGACTCCAGCAAGATCCCCGGATCCCCGCGGGGTCCGTCCGGAGGACAGGAAGTGGTCGAAGAAGAGGACGGGATGCTACGTGCCCGCAAGGCTGAGCGGCGTCGACTCGCTCGCCGCGGTCGAGCTCGACCATCGGCAGCAGCTCGGGCGCAACGACCGTCGGCGGCCGGCGCTCGGCTCGTGAGCGCCGGCCTCGACGTGGTCGACCTGCCGGAGGCGTCGTGAAGGTCGCCGTCGTCGGCTATCCGAACGTGGGCAAGTCCTCGCTCGTCAACCGCCTGACCGGGTCGCGCGAGGCGGTCGTGCACGAGCAGCCGGGCGTGACCCGCGACCGCAAGGAGATCCCGTGCGAGTGGAACGGGCGGCGCTTCGCGCTCATCGACACGGGCGGCGTCGACCTCGAGGATCGCGACGAGCTCGCCCGCTCGATCCAGGAGCAGGCGCGCGCGGCGCTCGCCGACGCGACTCTCGCCGTGCTCGTGGTCGACGCGCGCGCGGGCGTGCGACCGGGGGACGAGGAGATGGCCGACCTCCTACGTCGCTCGGCGCGCCCGGTGCTCCTGGCGGCCAACAAGTGCGACTCGGTGGCCGACCTGGCCCTCGCCGCCGACTTCCACGGCCTCGGGCTCGGCGAGCCCCTGCCGGTCTCCGCCGCCCAGGGCCTCGGCAGCGGCGACCTGCTCGACGCGCTCACCGCTCTCCTCCCCGAGGAGCCCGAGGACCCTGAGTCCGAAGGCACCGCCCGCCTCGCGCTCATCGGGCGCCCGAACGTGGGCAAGTCCTCGCTCGTGAATCGCTTTCTCGGCGCCGAGCGGGTGATCGTCTCCGCCCAGGCGGGCACCACGCGCGACGCGATCGACCTGCCGCTCGAGGTCGACGGCCGCAGGCTCGTCCTCATCGACACCGCCGGCCTGCGCCGGCAGTCCAAGGTCGGGGAGTCGCTCGAGTACTACACCGCGCTGCGCTCGCGCCGCGCCGCGGAGCGCGCCGACGTCGCGCTCGTGGTCTGCGACGCGCAGATCGGGGTCACGAGCCAGGACCTCCGCGTCGCCGAGCTCGCCATGCAGAGCGGCTGCGCGACCGCGCTCGTGCTCAACAAGTGGGACGTGGCCGAGGGAATGGATCTCGACCACGAGCGCGCCCGTGTGCGCCAGAAGCTCCGGCTGCGCCCGCGCGTGCTCACCGCGAGCGCCAAGACCGGGCGCCACGTGCCGCGCCTGCTCGTGGAGGCCTTCGCGCTGGCCGACCGCTACGGCGGACGGGTGCCCACCCCGCAGCTCAACCGCTTCCTCTCCGACATCGTGCAGGCCCGCCAGCCTCCGGCGCGCCAGGGACACCGGCTGAGGATGCTCTACATGGCCCAGACGGGGGAGAAGCCGCCGCGCTTCTCCATCCAGGTCAACTCCCGCCAGCGGGTCACGCGCGACTACGCGTACTTCGTCGAGAACCGGCTGCGCGAGCGCTACGGGCTCGACGGGGTACCGATCATCCTGGACTTCGTCGAGCGGCGCGAGCGCCGGGGCCCGCATCGCGGCCCCGATCGGCGCCGCGGCGCCGCCGCCTAGCGCCGTGGCCACGCAAGCAAGGACGACCGGACCAGGGGCTCTGCGCTCGCGCCGCCGCCGGCTCGGGGCGGCGGTCGTACTGGCCGTCGTGCTCGTGGTTCTCCTGCTCGTACTCGTCCTGAGCGGGAGCGACGGTCCGGCCGAAGGCGCCGCGAAGCTCGTGCCGGGCGATGCGCTCGCCTACGTGCATCTCTCGACGGACGAAGGGCGCAAGGGCACGCGGCGCGCCGGCACGCTCGCCGGGCGGTTCCCCGGGTACGGGAGCCTGCGCGACCGGGTGCTGAGCGCCCTGCACCTGAGCGCTCCGGGTCAGGGCGCGGCGCTCGGGCGCGAGGTGCGACCGTGGATCGGCAAGGAGGCCGGGCTCGCCCTCGTGCCCCTGGGCGGACGCGCCGTCTCGCTCACCGTCATCGACGTCCGCGACCGCGGCCGCGCGCGCCAGTTCCTCACGCGCTTCGGCCGCCCCACCGCGCAGCCGTCCTACCGCGGCGTTCGGACCGCCGTCTACGGCGCTCAGGCGGCCGCGTTCGTCTCGCACTACCTCGTGATCGGGCCCCCACCCGCGCTCGAGGCCGCGATCGACGCCCAGGCCGGGCGGCGTCCCGCGCTCGCGGGCCAGAGCGCGTACAGGCGAGCGATGAAGGCCGCGCCGGACGCGCGCGTGCTCGATCTCTACGCGTCGAGCGCGGGGGTGCGCCAGGTGCTCGCCCCCCGCCCGGGACTGCTCGGCGCCGTGGGCGGCCTGCTCGACCAGCCGGCGCTCGCCGGCGCGGCGCTCACCGTGAGCGCCCAGGGAGACGGGGCCCGCGCGCGCCTGCACACCGTGCTCGATGCCGGTCAGGCCTCGCCGCCCTCCCCGTTTGAGCCGTTCAAGCCCTCCCTCTCCGACCAGGCCGCCGGTCCCGCCACGGGGTGGTTGCAGCTCAACGGCATCGGGCGCGCCGGGGGGCGGCTCGTCGACGCGGTGCCAACGGGCGGCGGCGGGGCTCGTGTGGCGGCGCTCCTCGGCCAGCTCGGCCGCGCGCTGAGCGCCCGCGGAGTCGACGTCAACCGCGACGTCCTGCCGGTGCTCCAGGGCGAGTTCGCGCTCGAGATCTCCCCGGGAGCGCCCTTGCCGACGCTCACGCTGATCGCCCGCGTGCGCGACGAGAAGAGCGCCCGCGGCGCCTTCGCCCAGCTTCAGGGCCCGCTGGCGCAGATCTTCGCTCCGGTGGGGTCGGGCCCCGGCCTGACGCCGACCTTCACCCAGGAGAGCGTCGCGGGCGTCGATGCCTTCCGCCTGCGCCTGAGCGCTGCCCGCGAGCTCGACTACGCCGTCTTCGACGGCAAGCTCGTGGCCTCGACCTCCCTGGAGGGGATCGCCGCGGTGCGGGCGAGGAGCCACCGCCTCTCCGCCGATCCGGGCTTCAAGGCGGCGCTGGCAGATCGCCCGTCCCGGGTCACGTCGCTAGTCTTTCTCGACTTCCGCCAGCTCCTCGGGCTGATCGAGCAGACGGGACTGGGGCAGAATGCGCGCTTTCGCGCCGCCCGCGCCGAGCTGGCGGGCATCCGGTCCGTCGGTCTGACGTCGTCACGCGGGGAGTCCGAATCGACCGTGGAGCTGAACCTCAAGATCCCATGAGCCCGCTTGCCGACAACGAGTATCTCTTCACCTCCGAATCCGTCACGGAGGGTCACCCCGACAAGATCGCCGACCAGATCTCCGACGGAGTCCTCGACGCCGTCATGCGGGAGGACCCGCTGGGGCGCGTAGCGTGCGAGACCCTGGTCAACACCGGGCTGATCGTGGTCTCGGGGGAGATCACCACCGAGACCTACGTCGACATCCCCGACATCGCCCGCGAGACCGTGCGGCGCATCGGCTACGACAACGCCACCTACGGCTTCGATTGCAACACCTGCGCGGTCATCAACGCGATCGACAAGCAGTCGGCCGACATCGCCCAGGGCGTCGACACCGCCTACGAGGCCCGCACCGATCCGGGTGACGACGACGCGCTCGACCTGGCGGGCGCGGGCGACCAGGGGATGATGTTCGGCTACGCCGCCCGCGAGACCGACGAGCTCATGCCGCTCCCGATCTCGCTCGCGCACCGCCTGGCCAAGCGCCTGGCCGACGTGCGCAAGGCCGAGGCGGTCAACTACCTGCGCCCCGACGGCAAGACCCAGGTCACGGTCCGCTACCGCGACGGCGTGCCGGTCGAGATCGAGAAGCTCCTCATCTCCTCCCAGCACAAGGAGGGGGCGGAGTCGCTCATCAAGGAGGACCTCTGGGAGCACGTCGTCGAGCCGATCCTCCCCGATGAGCTCTACGACGCCAAGAAGCTCAAGAAGAACTTCCTCGTCAACCCGACCGGTCGGTTCGTGGTCGGCGGCCCGATGGGCGACTGCGGCCTGACCGGGCGCAAGATCATCGTCGACACCTACGGCGGGATGGCGCGCCACGGCGGCGGCGCGTTCTCGGGCAAGGATCCCTCCAAGGTCGACCGCTCGGCCGCCTACGCGGCCCGTTACGTCGCCAAGAACCTCGTCGCCGCCGGTCTGGCCGACCGCGCCGAGGTACAGGTCGCCTACGCCATCGGCGTCGCGCACCCCGTCTCGGTGATGATCGAGACCTTCGGCACCGAGAAGGTCGCCAGGGGCAAGATCGCCGAGCTCGTCGAGAAGCACTTCGACCTGCGTCCGGGCGCCTTTCGCGAGTATCTGAAGCTCCACCGGCCGATCTACCAGAAGACCGCGGCCTACGGCCACTTCGGCCGGGAGGACCGCGACTTCACCTGGGAGAAGACCGACAAGGCCGACGCCCTGCGCGAGGCGGCCGGGCTCGGCGCCACGGCCGTCTCCTAGAGAGCGAACGGCCGGGCGAGGGGCGGGGGCCGCCGATCCGGGGCCGCCCGTCCGCCGGCGCTTCTAGCCTCGGGCGGGTGCCCGCCTTCGCCCAGGTCGAGCCTCTGACCACGACGCGCGCGGTCCGCGGGCCGTTCGACTACCGGCTGGGGCCCGAGGACGGCGAGGTGCAGGTCGGCACGACGCTCGAGGTGCCCTTCGGGGGTCGCTCGGTGCTCGGGGTGGTCACCGGCACCGCCGCCCGATCCGACGTTGCGCCCGAGAAGCTCGCCGCCCCGCTGCGCCGCCTGCCGGGCGGCGTGCCGGCCGAGCTCGTCGAGCTCGCGCTGTGGATGGCCGGGGAGTACTGCTCCACTCCGGCTCGCGCGCTCGGGCTCGTGCTCCCGCCCGGGGGCCCGCGCGCGCGGGCCCGGACGGCGCTCGTCGCCGAGCTGACCCGGGCCGGGGGGGCCGCGCTCGACGGCGGCGTGCGGCTGACCGAGGGCCAGCGCGCCCTGCTGCGCCGCCTCGAGCAGAGCGGGCCGCTTCCCGCCGCCGAGGCGGGTGCTGACCACGGCGCGCTGCGCCGGCTCGAGGGCCGCGGGCTGATCGCCCTCGCGCGCCGTGCCCAGCGCCGGCGCCCGTTCTCCGCCGGCACCGGCGGGACGTCCGCGGAGCCGGATCCGCCGGCGCTCACCTCCGCTCAGCGCGCTGCGCTCGCGCCGATCCTCGCCGCGCTCGCGGGCGCTGCGGGGGAGCGGCGCTTCCTCCTGCACGGGGTGACCGGCTCGGGCAAGACCGAGGTCTACCTTCGGGCGGCCGCCGCGGCGCTCGCGGGCGGCCGGGGCGCGCTCGTGCTCGTGCCCGAGATCGCACTTACCCCGCAGACCGTCGCACGCTTCGAGGCGCGCTTCGGCGACACCGTCGCGGTGCTCCACTCCGGGCTCGGACAGGGCGAGCGCTACGACGAGTGGCAGCGCCTCGCACGGGGTGAGGCGCGCGTCTGCGTGGGGCCGCGCTCAGCGGTCTTCGCCCCGCTCGGCGACCTCGGCCTCGTGGTCGTCGACGAGGAGCACGAGGCCTCCTACAAGCACGAGGGCGACCCCCGCTACGACGCCCGGGCGGTGGCCGAGCGCCGCGCGGGGCAGGCGGGCGCCGTGCTGCTCCTGGGTAGCGCCACGCCACGGCCCGAGACCGTCACGCGCCTGGAGCAGGTCCGTCTGCCCGAGCGCGTGGACGGCCGCCCACTCCCGCCCGTCGAGCTCCTCGACATGCGCGGCACGAGCCACCCGCTGCACCCCCGCACGCGCGAGGCGCTGGGCGAGGTGCGCCGCGCCGGGCGCAAGGCGATCGTGCTGCTCAACCGGCGGGGATGGTCGAACTTCCTCTCCTGTCGCGCGTGCGGACGGGTGTGGGAGTGCCCGGAGTGCGACGTCGCGCTCGTCCTGCACCGGAGCTCGGGGCGGTTGGCCTGCCATCACTGCGGCCACGCCGAGCCGGCGCCCGGCTCCTGCCCCGACTGCGGCTCGCCGTCGGTCGCGCGCCACGGCGCGGGCACCGAGCGGGTGGAGTCCGAGCTCGCCGAGGCGCTGGGCGACCCGGCCTTCCCGATCTTCCGCCTCGACGCCGACGCGGGAGCGGTCAAGGACGGGATCGCGCGCACGCTCGCCGCCTTCGGCGCCGCACCGGCGGGAATCCTCGTCGGCACCCAGATGGTGGCCAAGGGCCACGACTTCCCCGACGTGACGCTCGGGGTCGTGCTCGACGCGGACGGAACCCTGCGCTTTCCCGACTTCCGCGCGGAGGAGCGGACCTTCTCCCTCGTCGCCCAGCTCGCCGGTCGGGCGGGGCGCGGGGCGGGCGGCGGGAGGGTCCTCGTGCAGACGCTCGCGCCCGAGGCCGCCTCGCTCCGGGACGCCGCGCGCCACGACGCCGACGGGTTCCTGCGCGGCGAGCTCGAACGCCGGCGTGCCCTCGCCTATCCGCCGTTCGCGAGCCTGATCAGGGTGGTCTGCTCCGCGCCGAGCGCCGCGGCGGCGCTCGAGGCGGCGCAGGCGCTGCGGGAGCGGATCGAGCCGCCGGGCGCCGACGTGCTTGGCCCGGCGCCGCTCTTTCGCCTCCGCGGTCGCGAGCGCGTCCAGCTCGTGATCAAAGCACGTGAGCGCGCGGGGGCGATCTCCTCCGTGGGCGCGGCGGTCGAAGCGGTCGCGCGGCTCCCCGTCGGTCGGGCGGCGGCCATCTCCGTCGACGTCGATCCGCAGTAGAGCCCTCGACGGGGCGAAACTACACTTGGGCCCCGGATGACCGACCAGGCCCTGCTCGACGAAGAGGACCTCGAACCCGAGGAGGAGGTGGAGGACACCGCGCCCCGCCTCGACCCCGCGGCGCGCGCGCGCCGCGCGGCGGCTCTGGCCCACGTGCGGGTCTTCGGGGACCCCGTCCTCACCACCCGGGCCCGGCCGGTGGAGCGCTTCGACGCCGCCCTGCGCGAGGAGGTCGCGCGCATGGCCCAGCTCATGAACGACGCGATCGGGATCGGGCTGGCCGCGACGCAGCTCGGGGTGCTCCACCGGCTGCTCGTCTACCGGGTCGAGCCCGACACTCCGGCTCTCGCCCTGGTCAACCCGCGCCTGGAGTGGCGGGGGTTCGAGCTCGAGACGATGGAGGAGGGCTGCCTCAGCCTCCCCGCCGTGCACGTGGAGGTCGAGCGCCCGGTGCACGTACGGGTGCGTGCCCAGGACGAGCGCGGGGAGGAGCTCGTGGTGGAGGCAAGCGGCCTCGAGGCCCGCGTCATCCAGCACGAGATGGACCACTTGGACGGCGTGCTCGTGCTCGACCGCACCTCGCGCGATCAGCGCAAGACGGCCATGCGTGCCCTGCGCGAGGCCGAGCGCGCGTCCTAGGCGCCGCGTGCGGACGGTCTTCCTCGGCACCTCGGACTTCGCCGCCACGGTGCTCGAGCGCCTGGCGCGGAGCTCGCACCGCCCGGCGCTCGTCGTGACCCGGCCCGATCGCCCGCGGGGCCGCGGGCGCCGCCTCGCCGCTCCCCCCGTGGCCGTTGCGGCGCGCGGGCTCGGGCTCGCGCTCGAGCAGCCAGAGAGCGTCAACGCGGAGGAGGCCCGCGCCCGCATCGCCGCGGCCGAACCCGGCGCGGTGTGCGTCTGCGCCTTCGGAGCGCTCATCCGCGAGCCCCTGCTCTCCGCCCACCCCATGCTGAACGTGCACCCGTCGCTGCTGCCGCGCTGGCGCGGGGCCGCGCCGATCGAGCGGGCGATCATGGCCGGCGACACGGAGACGGGCGTATGCGTCATGCGGCTGACCGCCGGCCTCGACTCGGGCCCCGTGGCGGCGTGCGCGCGTGAGCCGATCGGCCCCGAGGACACCTACGGCTCGCTCTCCCCGCGCCTGGCCGCCGCGGGCGCCGAGCTCCTCATCGGCGCGCTGGACGACGCGCCGAACTGGAAGGAACAGCCCGAGGCGGGCGTGAGCTACGCAGAGAAGATCGCCCCCGAGGACCGGCTGCTCGACCCGCAGCGCTCCGCGACCGAGCTCGAGCGGCGCGTCCGCGCCCTCACCCCGCACGTCGGCGCGCGCCTCGAGCTGGACGACGGCGTCCTCCTCGGCGTGCGGGCCGCGTGCGCCCGGGAGGACGGCCCGCCCGTCGGCACGCTCGCCGCCGCCGACGGCCGTCTGCTCCTCGGGTGCGCCACCGGCGCGCTCGAGCTCCTCGAAGTTCAACCGCCCGGGGGTCGAGCGATGCCCGCCGCCGACTTCCTGCGCGGGAATCCCGCGCTCGGCGCGCGGGGGTGACCGCGCGCGGCGCGTCAAGCGCACAGGCGCGAAGCATGCCCGGCTCCTCCGGCCCCTCGCCGGCGCGGCGCGTGGCCTTCACGGTGCTGCGGCGGGTCTTCGAGCAGGGCGCCTACGCCGATCGCGCCCTGGCCGCCGAAGCCGACCGCGAGCAGCTCGATCCCCGTGAACGGGCGCTCGCCACACGCCTGGCCTACGGGGCGGTGCAGCGGCGCGGCACGCTCGACCACCTCATCGAGCGGCTCGCCGACCGTCCGGTCGGGCGGCTCGACTCATCCGTGGTGGCCGCCCTGCGCCTCGGGCTCCTGCAGATCGGGTTCCTCGACGGCGTGCCCGACCATGCCGCGGTCGACGGGAGCGTCGAGCTCGCCAAGGTGGCGGGCGGCCGCGGCGCGGGCCTCGTGAACGCGGTGCTGCGGCGCGCCACGCGGGAAGGCGGCGCGCTCCTGAGCGGCCTCCACGACGCGACCCCCGAGGCGGCCGCGGTGTGCCACTCCGTTCCCGAGTGGCTGGCGCTGATGTGGTGGGAGGAGCTCGGCGCGAGCGAGGCGCGCGCGCTTTTGGCGCGGGTCAACGAGCCGGCGGAGTCGGCGCTGCGCGCCAACGCGCTCGTGGGCTCGCGCGACGCGCTGCGAGAGGAACTCGCGGCCCAGGGCGTGGCCGCGGCGCCGGCTCGCGATGACCCCGACGCGCTCGTGCTCGACGGCGCCTTCGACGCCCGGCGCTCGCCGCTCTGGAGCGCCGGAGCGTTCATGGCCCAGTCGCGCGCCTCCCAGCGGGTCGCGCGGGCGGTGGATCCGCAGCCGGGTGAGCGGGTGCTCGACCTGTGTGCCGCTCCGGGCGCCAAGAGCACCCATCTCGCGGCGCTCATGGGCGACCGCGGCCGGGTTACCTCCGTCGAGCGCCACCCCGGCCGCGCGGCGGCGCTCGCGCGCACCGCGGAGCGGATGCGCACCTCCATCGTCGAGGTGCGCTTGCTCGACGCCGCCACCGTCGCGGGTGAGCAGTTCGACCGGGTGCTCGTCGATCCGCCGTGCTCGGGCCTCGGAACCCTCCAGTCGCGGCCCGACCTGCGCTGGCGCGTGAGCCCCGAGTCGATCGCGGGCCTCGTGGCCACCCAGGCGGCGATCCTCGCCGCCGGCGCTCGTGCGCTGTGCCCCGGCGGTGTCCTCGTCTACTCCACCTGCACCCTCTCCGAGCGGGAGAACGAGCAGCCCGTGGGCGTCCTGCTCGAAGGCGATGGGCAACTCGAGGCCCTCGGCGAGCCCTCGCACACGCTCCCGCATCGCGACGGCACCGACGGCTTCTTCGTGGCGAAGCTGCGTCGCGTGTGACCTCGCGCCGGGGGATGCGGTATGAGGTAGGCGCGATGATGACCGAACCCGAGATGAAGCTGGGGCCCGACTGCCCCGGGTGCGGTGAGCCGTGGCTGCGTCCCACCACGATGGCCGGGCGCTACCGCTGCGTGTACTGCCTGCGCCGGTGGGAGCTCAGCTCGGTGTGTCCGAACTGCGGTGAGCACTCGACGATCGTCCGGATGTCCTCGACCGCGATCGTCTCCTGCAACCACTGCGGCGGCTCCATGCTGCGCGAGCTATGAGCCGGCTCTCCGAGCTCCTCGCCGCGCGCCGGGTCGCTCCCTCGATTCTCTCGGCCGACTTCGCGCACCTGGGCGCACAGGTGGGCGAGGTGATGGACGCCGGGGCGCGCGTGATCCATGTCGACGTGATGGACGGCCACTTCGTGCCGCCGATCACCCTGGGTCCGCTCGTGGTCGGGGCGCTGGCCGACCGGGTGCACGCCGCGGGCGGCGCGCTCGACGTGCATCTCATGATCGAGCGTCCGGAGCGCCAGGTGCAGGAGTTCGCGCGGGCGGGGGCCGACTCCATCACCTTCCACCAGGAGGCGACCGCGCACTTGCATCGCACCCTCGGCGCGGTGCGCGAGGCCGGCTGCCTGGCCGGCGCGGCGCTCAACCCGGGCACGCCGGTCGGAGCGCTCGCCGACGTCGTCGAGGCGGTCGATCTCGTCCTCTGCATGACCGTGAACCCGGGCTGGGGCGGGCAGCCGTTCATTCCCGCCTCGCTGGCCAAGGTCCGGCGGCTGGTGGATGAGCTGCTCGCGCCGGGAACGCCGGTCGAGGTCGACGGGGGCGTCGATGAGCGCACCGCCGGGCCTTGCGCCGAGGCCGGCGCCGGGCTGTTCGTGGCCGGCTCGGCGATCTTCGGCGCGGCCGATCCCGCCGCGGCCTATGTCGCGATCGCCGCCGCGGCCGGCGCCGCCTGAGGCGTTCGTGCGAGCTCGCCTGCTTCTCGTGGCCGCGCTCCTCGGCGTGCCGGCTCTCGTGCTCGCGCTCGTGCTCGGGACGGGCGGGAGCGCCGGTCGCGGCGGCCCCGGGCCCGAGAAGGCCGCCCCCGCCGGGGAGGGGACGCTCGCGCGCACGAACGGTTCTCCGCCGTCGGTCGCCCAAGAGAACCGCGCCCGCGGAAGCACCGGGTGGCGCCTCTTCGCCTCGCCGCCCGCGGCCGGGCGGGTCGAGGGCTACGTGTCCGAGCAGGACGTGCGGCCCGGCGAGCGCGAGACGATCTACGTCAACGCTCCCGGCGCGCGGCGCGTGCGGGTCGCGCTCTACCGCATGGGCTTCTACGGCGGTCGCGGCGGGCGCCTCGTGCTCCAGAGCTCGCCGCTGCCGGCCGCCTCCCAGCCACCATGCGCTCACCGCGCGCAGACCGGGCTCACCGAATGCCGCTGGCGCCCGAGCTTGACCTTCCGGATCCCCTCCGCGTGGGCGAGCGGCGTCTACGTGGCCAAGCTCTCCACCGACCGCGGGGCGCAGCGCGAGTGCCTGTTCGTGCTCGAGGCCGCGCATCCGGCGCCGCTGGTGGCCCAGATCTCCACCGCTACCTACGAGGCCTACAACGACTGGGGAGGGAGCTCCCTCTACCCCTCCGCCCTTCCCGTCGGGGCCACCGGCACCCGTCAGGGCGTGGAGGTCTCCTACGACCGTCCCTACGACACGAGCACCGGCGCCGGGCAGTTCTTCACGCGCGACGTCGCGCTCGTGCGCTACCTCGAGCGCGGTGGCTACCCCGTCTCCTACACCACCAACACCGCCGCCGACCTCCGCGGCGCGGAGCTCTCGGAGGCGCGGGCGCTGCTGGACGTCGGGCACTCGGAGTACTGGTCGGATGCGGGCCGTCGCGCCTTTGCTCGCGCCCGCGACGGGGGCACGAGCCTCGTCTTTCTCTCCTCGGACACGCTCGCGTGGCGCGTGCGCTTCGCCCGGGCCTCCGCGGCCTCGAGCGAGGCGGGGCGCCCCGATCACCGCATGGTGGCCTACAAGGAGCACGCCGCGCTTGATCCCGTCCGCTCCGCTCCCTCGGGCCCCTTTCCCAATCTCGGCGCGGCTCTCACCGGCAGCGCGTACCGCGACTGCATCACCGCGCGGCTGCGCCGGGGAGCGGGGCCGCCGATCTACGCCTACTCCGCCTGGTCGCCCGCCCCGTCGCTGAGGCCCGCCTGGCTCTTTGAGGGAACGGGCTTCACTCCGGGAGCGACCGTGCCTGGGATCGTCGGATACGAGCTCGACGAGACGAGCCCCGCCGCTCCGCCGGGGCTCGCCACGGTCGGGGGCGGCAGCGCGGCGTGCCAGACCGGCCGCGTCGGGCGCGCGATCTCGACCCTCTACCGCGCGCCCTCGGGGGCGCTCGTCTTCTCCTCGGGCACGCTCGGCTGGCAGCTCGCGCTCTTCCCCGTTCCGCAGACCTCGCCCGACGCGCCGCGCGCGGCCGATCCGCGGCTCGTGCGGATGACCGACAACCTGCTGCGCCGGGCTCTGCGCCCGACCCGCCGGGGAGGTCAGTGACGCGAGCGCCGGTGTCCGCGGGGCGCGAGCGCGTACAGGTTGTTGTAGCCCGTGAGGTAGACCGTGCTCCCGTCGGCGATCACGGGGTCAAAGCCCCCGTCGGGGAAGGTGAAGACCCGGTGTCCCGTGCGGATGTCGAGCCCCACGGTCTGGTGCGCGCCGAGATTGGCGAGGTAGACGATGCGCCCGACGATCGTCGCCGAGCCCGAGATCCGCCCGCCGACCGGGTTCTCCCAGCGGGTCCGGCCCGTGCGGGCGTCGAGGGCGTAGAACTTGCCGTCGTAGGAGCCGACGTAGACGGTCGGCCCGAGGCCCGGCGGCTCGGCGTAGGCGGCGGAGGCGTAGACGTAGTTGCCCGTTTGGCGGGCCCAGGCGAGCTTGCCGCTGCGGGCGACGAACGAGTAGACCCGTCCGTCGGTGTTGCCGATGACCACGCGGCCGTTGACCACGCTGGCGGTCGCGTAAAACGTGCCCGAGCCGACGACGGCTCCGTTGGAGGCCGTCGACCACACCCGGCGCCCGTCGCGCGCGCGCACCGCGTGCACCTCCCCGCCGTAGTCCCCGAAGTAGAGCACCCCGTCTTTGAGCGTCGGGCTGCCCTTTACCGCACCCTTGGCCTGATAGCTCCACAGCGTCTTGCCGTCCCGGGCGCGCAGGGCGTAGACCGTGCCGCCCTCCGTGCCGAAGTAGAGCCGGTTCCCGTCGAGGAGGGGAGAGGACTCGCTGCGACTTCCCAGGTCGCGTGACCACCGGATGTGGCCGCGGCGCGCGTCGAGGGCGGCGACGCGCCCCGGCGCCCCCTTGGCGCGGGCGAGCAGCGTCACGTAGATCGAGCGCTTGCCCGCGGCGGGAGAGGAGGCCGCGAGCACTCCGAGTCGCCGCTGCCAGCGCACCCGGCCCGTGCGGAGATCGAGCGCGTGCACGAAGCCGTCGTCGGCGAGCTGGTAGATCATGCCGTTGGCGATCACGGGCGGGAACTCGAGCAGCGCCGGGCCCCGGTAGGTCCACCGGCGGTGAAAGGGCGGCCCGAAGGAGCCGCGGACGGGGAAGTTGCGCAGGTGGTTCTGCGTGTAGCCGTAGAGCGGCCAGACGAAGGCCTTGGGCCGCGGCTTGCGCACCGGCGTCTCCGGGGTGAAGGCGGCGCTCGGGTGCGAGATGTCCGCGCCACGCCCCTTCAGCAGGGTGTAGGCGAGGGCAGCGCCCCCCGCGAGGAGCACGAGGACTCCGGCGAGCACCGCCAGCCGCGGGCGCCGCCTGCGCTTGGGAGGGGGTGACACGAGGCGATTGTAGGAGCCGCTCCGGCCGCCCAGTCTCCGGTCAGCGCGCCGGGCGGCGGTAGACGGCCAGCAGCAGCCCGCTCAGCAGGAGGGTCGCTCCGAAGTAGCCGACCTCGACCCGTGTCAGCTCGTCGGCCATGATCGGCGAGGCGACCCAGGCGACGAAGAGCGCGGCGCAGAGCAGCCACGCCGCGGAGGCGAGGGCCGCACGGCCGCGGGCCAGGGCGGCCTGGTTGAGCGTCCCCGCGGTGAGGTGCAGTCCCATGCCGAGGGCGACCACCGCGAGCCCGACTCGGCCGTAGGAGAAGTGCCCCGCGGGCAGCAGGAGCCGCATCACGAGCGGCCCGACGGCGAGCAGGCCCACGGCGACGAGTCCGGCGAAGGCGGCGATCGCGAGCACGGTCACCCGGATCGCGCGGTTGAAGGCCGCGTCGGATTCGGTGGCCGCGAGCCCGGCGAGGTGGGGGAGCAGCGAGGTCTGGATGGCCTGGAAGAGCTGGAGCGGCGCGCGCGCGATGAGCAGGACGTTGAACACGAATCCCGCGAGCGCCCGGTCGGAGGAGGTGATGTCGACCGTCAGCACCGCCGCGTTCAAGAGCGCCTGCTCGGCGAGCATCACCCCGAACACCGCGGCGGCAAAGCCCGTCCCCCGGCGCAGGGAGAGATCGCTGGCGGCCTCCTCGACCTCGGCCGCCGCCGGGCCCTGCTCCACCGCGGCGTCGGCGGCGGGGGTGAGTGCACCGGCCCCGGAGGGTGCCGCCGAGCGCCCGCGTCGCTGCGTGAACGCCAGCGGTACCACGACGAGCGAGACGAACGGCGCCGCCGCCATCCCGAGCGCCACGGCGACCTGCCCGGTGGCGAGCCCCACCGCGACCCCGAGGGGGAAGAGAAAGCGCGAGCAGGACTCGAGCAGGACCAGGCCGCCGTAGAGCCCGAAGCGCTCGTGCCCGGCGAGCCATCCGCGCGCGAAGTAGCTCGCCGCGTAGGCGAGCACGCCGACAACGAGGACCCAGTAGAGCGCCGCCGAGCCGTCGAAGAGCCCGTGCTCGATCGGGCCCCGGAGGGCGAGCGCCACGGCGAGGAAGGCGAGCGCGAACGCGAGCTGGATGACGGCGGGCACGCGCAGCGGGTGGCGTCCCTCGATCCCGCGGGCGCGGCGGTCGGCGATCGTGCGCGAGAGGAGCTGCTCGATCGGCCGGTAGATCACCGAGACGACGACGATCAGGATCGACCACAGGAGCGCGACGCGCTTGTAGGGCACGTCGGCGAGCAGGTGCTTGGCCACCGAGAAGTAGGCGAAGGTGACCACGCCCGTCGAGGCGATCCCGATCGAGAGGATGCGCGCTCCCGCGCCGTAGGAGCGCCCGCGCGCCGCGGTGGAGCTCGCCATCGCCCGGGCTAGCGGCGGACGAGCAGCATAGTCCACGGGAACGGCGAGCGCGCCTGCACGACGTCGCCGTGGCGGGCGAGCAGGGCCACAAAGGCCCGCTTGGACCAGTGGTTCAGATGCCCCGGGGTGTTGCCGAGCTCGGCGAGGTAGGCGCCACGGGCCATGTTCAGAGCGCGCCACAGCGGCTCGCGCGGCACGGAGACGAGTAGATGCCCGGAGGCCACGCGCGCCATCTCGGCCACCGTGTGCGCCGGGTCGGGCACGTGCTCGAGCACCTCGATCGCGGTCGCGAGCTCGAACTCGCCGTCGGCGAAGGGCAGGTTCTCGGCGCGCATCACGCGATACTCGAGGTTCTCCCGCCGGCGCTCCTCCCACTCGGCCTGGAGCTTGGGATCCTCGAGGTCGATCCCGACGATCCGCTCGACGCCCGGGCGGTCGGCCCACTGCGCGGTGAGCACGCCCTCGCCGCAGCCCACGTCGAGCACGGAGGCCGGCGCGGCCTGCTCGAAGAGATCGCCGAGCGTGCGCTCGAAGCCGCCCATGAGCCGACGCACGACGGGGTTGGTGGAGCCGTACTTGTCGTAGGTGTTGCCGGTGACCACCGGCTCGGCGGCCACGCCGCCCGGGCTCGCGCCGCTCATACGCGCAGGGCCTCGCGCTCCTCCGTCTTGCCGGTCGCGCCGCCGCTGTCGGCGCCGGTGGTGGCGGCCTGGCCGGTCGGACGGGCACCCGGCTCGTAGTGCGAGGGCGCCACTCCGAGGCGCAGCTCGATGCGCCGCACGCGCTCGAAGGTGCGCTGGGTGAGCAGGCGCTGGGCGGCGAGCAGATCGCCGATCACCCCGAGCGCGGCGAGCAGCATCGCCGCGTTGAAGAGCACCGCGCCGAGAATCAGCGACTGGACGTGCCCCTTGCCCTCACCCTGGAGGTAGGCGACGAGGAAGCGGCCGAAGACGCCGACGGCGGCCAGCCCGACGATCGCGGCGGCGCCCATGAACACCCGCAGCGGCTCCCACTGCGTGTAGATGCGGAAGATCGAGAGCACGTTGCGGCGCACGTAGGCCGCCGTGGAGGGGAAGAGCCGCGACTCGCGCGTCTTCGCGTTGGTGCGCACCGGCACGTGGTCGACGGCGACGAGGAGCTTGCCGGCCTGGATGATGGTCTCCAGCGTGTAGGTGAACTTGGAGACCACCTGAAGCTGGAGCGCCGCCTCGCGGTTGTAGGCGCGAAAGCCCGAGGTGGTGTCGGGCACGGAGGTCGAGGAGGCCTGGCGCACGACCCAAGAGCCCAGGCGCTGCAGCGCCTTCTTGAGCGGAGAGAAGTGCTCGATGGTCATGATGTTGCGGTCGCCGACGACCATGTCGGCGTCGCCGGCGACGATCGGGGCGACGAGCGCCGGGATGTCCCCGGCGAAGTACTGGTTGTCGGCGTCGGTGTTGACGATCACGTCGGCGCCGAGCTTGAGCGCCGCGTCGAGCCCGGCCTGGAAGCCCGCGGCGAGGCCCTTGTTGTTCGTGAGCCGCACGACGTGGTCGACCCCGCACTCGCGCGCAACCTCCACCGTGCGGTCGCGCGACCCGTCGTCGATCACGAGCCACTCGACGGTGTCGAAGCCCGGAACCTCGCGCGGCAGGTCGGCGAGCGTCCCGGGAAGGGTCTGCTCCTCATCGAAGCAGGGGATCTGGATGATGAGCTTCATGGGAGGGGGCACGGCGTCTGCCGAGCAGAGGGTAGCCCTATCCTCTGCTCCAGAGGACCCCCGTTGCCCGTCGACAGCGACACCGACCGCGCCCACCTCGCCCGTGCCGTGGAGCTGGCCGAGCGGGGTCGAGGACGGGTGAGCCCCAACCCGCTCGTCGGCGCGGTGATCGCCCGCAACGGCGAGGTGCTCGGCGAGGGGTTCCACCGCGCCTTCGGGGCGCCCCACGCGGAGGTGGAGGCCATTCGCGCCGCCGCCCAAGCCGGCGGCGAGCTCTCGGCCGCCACGCTCTACGTCTCCCTCGAGCCCTGCGCGCATGAAGGCAAGACCCCGCCGTGCACGCAGGCGATCCTCGCCGCCGGGCTTCGCCGGGTGGTGGTGGCCTCGGAGGATCCGAGCGAGAAGGCCGCCGGCCGCGGGCCCGGCATCCTGCGCGACGAGGGAGTGGAGGTCGTGCACGCCGACGGTGAGCTCGCCGCGAGCGCGCGCCTGCTCAACCAGCCCTTTCGCAAGCACGCGCGCACCGGCCGCCCGTGGGTGCTCTTCAAGTCCGCGATGTCCCTCGACGGGAAGGTGGCCACCCACGCGGGGGACTCCAAGTGGATCTCGGGCGCGGAGAGCCGGCGCCGAGCGCATCGCTGGCGCGCCGAGCTCGACGCCGTCGCCGTCGGCATCGGCACGGCGCTCGCCGACGATCCGCAGCTCACCGCACGCGTGCCCGAGGTCTGGAGCCAGCCGCGGCGGGTCGTCTTCGACTCGTTGGCGCGCCTGCCCCTGCAGTGCCAGCTCGTGCAGGACGTCGCGGAGGTGCCCCTCACCGTGGTGGCCTCGCGTGCGGCGCCGCGCACCGCCGTGGCGGCGCTCGAGGGCGCCGGCGCCGAGGTCATCGTCGCCGCCGGCGCCAACGACCCGGCGCGGGTCACCTCGGCGCTCGAGCAGCTCGGCGCGGCGGGCGTGAGCTCCGTGCTGCTCGAGGGCGGTCCGCGGCTCGCGGGCGCCTTCCTCGACGCGGGCGAGATCGACGAGCTGCGCCTCTTCCTCGCTCCGCTCCTGCTCGGGGGCCGCACGGCGCGCGACCCGCTCGAGGGCGAGGGCGTCGAGGCGATCTCCGAGGCGGTCCGCGCGCACGCCCTCGAGTGCGAGCGCCTCGGCGACGACCTGCTCGTCTCCGCCCGGCTGCGGGACTGGTGAGCGTGAGGCCCGCGTGTTCACCGGGTTGATCGGGGACGTCGGCGTGGTGGCGGAGCTCGCCTCCGATCCGGCGGGCGCGCAGGTCGCGATCACGACCGACATCGCCCACGAGCTGCGTCCGGGCGACTCGATCGCGGTCAACGGCGTGTGCCTGACCGCGACCACGGTGGCCGAGGGAGGCTTCTCGGCCGACGTCATGCGCGAGAGCCTCGAGCGCTCCTCGCTCGGCGCCGCCACGGCGGGCACGCGGGTCAACCTCGAGCTGCCCCTGCGCGCCGGGGAGCGCCTGGGAGGCCACGTGGTCCAGGGCCACGTGGACGGGATCGGGTCCGTCGAGTCGGTCCGCGAGGAGGGCTTTGCCCGGATCCTCACCGTCGGCGCCGAGCCGGCGATACTCCGATACGTGGCCTCGAAGGGATCGATCGCGCTCGACGGCGTCTCGCTGACGGTCGCCGAGGTCGCGGAGGACTCCTTCACCGTCTCGCTCATCCCCGAGACGCTCGAGCGCACGAACCTCGGCCTCGGCCCGGTCGGACGCCCCGTCAACCTCGAGGTGGACATCCTCGCCAAGTACGTCGAAAGGCTGATCCGAGCATGAGCGCGAGCAATCCCTTCTCGTCGGTCGAAGAGGCGATCGAGGACATCCGCCAGGGCCGGATGGTCGTGGTCTGCGACGACGAGGACCGGGAGAACGAGGGCGATCTGACCATGGCCGCCCAGTTCGCGACGCCCGAGGCGATCAACTTCATGGCCAAAGAGGGGCGCGGGCTCATCTGCCTCGCGCTGACCCCCGAGCGCTGCGAGGAGCTCGGACTGGACCTGATGGCGGCCAAGAACGAGAGCGCGTTCGAGACGGCGTTCACCGTCACCGTCGAGGCTCGCGAGGGCGTGACGACCGGCGTCTCGGCCGCAGACCGAGCGCGCACCATCCAGGTCGCGGTCGACCCCGCGAGCCGCCCACGCGACCTCGTGCAGCCCGGCCATGTGCTGCCGCTCAAGGCCAAGGCGGGGGGCGTGCTCGAGCGCATCGGGCAGACCGAGGCGGCGGTCGACCTCGCGCGCCTGGCCGGGCTCATCCCCGCGGGCGTCATCTGCGAGGTGATGAACGACGACGGCACGATGGCGCGGGTGCCCGACCTCGTGCCCTACTGCCGCCGCCACGGGCTCAAGATGATCACGGTCGCCGACCTCATCGCCTACCGCCGCCGTCACGACCGTCTCATCGAGCGGGTGGTGGCCACCGCGATGCCGACCACCTTCGGCGAGTTCACCGCGATCGGCTACCGCTCGCTCGTGGACAACAAGCACCACGTGGCGATGGTCAAGGGCCACGTCGACGGGCTCGAGGACGTGCTCGTGCGCGTCCACTCCGAGTGCCTGACCGGCGACGTCTTTCACTCCCTGCGCTGCGACTGCGGGGAGCAGCTCGAGTCGGCGCTCGCGATGATCGAGCGCGAGGGACGCGGGGTCCTCCTCTACCTCTCCCAGGAGGGGCGGGGGATCGGCCTGCTCAACAAGCTGCGCGCCTACAAGCTCCAGGAGGGAGGCCTCGACACCGTTGACGCGAACCTCGAGCTCGGGATGCCGGCCGACCTGCGCGACTACGGCATCGGCGCCCAGATCCTCACCGATCTCGGCCTGAGCTCCATCCGCATCCTCACCAACAACCCGAAGAAGATCATCGGCCTCGAGGGCTACGGGCTCTCCGTCGCGGGGCAGATCCCGATCCAGTCCGTGCCCAACCCCCACAACGAGGGCTACCTGCGCGCCAAGCGCGAGCGGCTCGGACACACCCTGCACCACCAGGGGCTGGCGCTGGACGAGGAGATGCTCCACGCCGAGCAGGAGCCCGGGCCGGAGCGCGCGGCCGAGCGGCGGGACCGGAGAGCGTGAGCGCGGAGCCCGGGCGCTTCGCGCTCGCCGTCGGCCGCTTCTACCCCGAGCTGGCCGAGCGCTTGGAGGCCGGCGCCCGGGGAGCCCTCGCCCGGGCCGGGGCGGGGGAGGTAGACGTCTTCGACGTGCCGGGCGCCTTCGAGCTTCCCTTCGCCGCCAAGCTCGCCGCGGAGTCGGGGCGCTACGCCGGGGTCGTGTGCCTCGGCGCCGTGATCCGCGGCGAGACCGACCACTACGACCACGTGTGCGCCGAGGCCGCTCGCGGTATCCAGCTCGTGCAGCTCGAGACCGGCGTGCCCTGCGGCTTCGGGGTGCTCACGGTCGACTCGATGGAGCAGGCGATGGCACGCGCGGGACAGGGCAAGCGCGACTCAGGCGCCCATGCCGCCGAGGCGGTGCTGGCCTCGCTCGCGGTCAAGCGCCGCCTCGAGGCAGACCGCGCGCCGAGTTCGCCCTAGCCGGGACCGCCCGCTCTCTCAGCCCTTGTTCCCGCCCTTATTGCCCTTCCCCTTGCCGCTCGGGCCGGGCTGCTCGGCGGCGCCGGGCGCCGTTCCCCCGGCGGCCTCCTGGCGCGCCAGCGCGAGCTCCGGGCCCACGACGTCGAGGCCGTTCTGGATGCTCGCGCGCTCCTCGAGCACTGCGACCGCCCGGGCGGGCTGCCCCGAGATCCGCAGCGCGTGTCCGATGTCGAACAGCGCGTAGGCGTAGGTCAGGCAGGCGTTCGAGCTCGGCTGGAGGCACTCCGCCGTGGTCTTGCCCGTGGCGCTTCGGGCCTGCTCGAGGACCGTGATGGCCTGCGCCGGGTCGCTCTGCACGAGGTTGTGGCCGCGGAGCTGCAGCGCCGCGGCCCGAGCGGGGGAGGGATTGGTCGACGGGGGAGGAGTGGCCGGAGCCGAGCCGGCGGAGGAAGAGGCAGAGGGTCGGGGGGTGCCCGGCGCCGCCGCGTGCGGGGCGCCTTGCGGGGAGCCGGAGAGCCGTGGAGCAGGCCGGTGCGCCGTCGCAGGCGTGGGCTTTCGGCTCCCTCCGGAGGAGAGGAGCACGACGAGGGGGACGAGCAGGGCCACCGCTCCCAGCGCGAGGAGGGCCAGACGACCGCCGCGGCCCGAGCGCTCCCGCGAGACCGGAGCGCGAGCGGGCGCAGGCGCGGCCACGCGCGCGGCGATCGGCGGCGACGGCGCGGCGCGCGGGCGCGGCACTGCGCCCGCGCGGGGCGAAGCCGGGCCGCCCACCGCCCCGAGGAGGGGCCGCGTCACCTCCGTGGGGGACTCGACCGCCGCCGGGCGCCCGCGTCCCACCGCGCGCTCGAGCGCGTCGACGAACGACGTGGCGCTCAGCCACCGCTCGTCGGGGTCCTTGGCGAGGGCTCGAGCGAGCACCGGGTCGACCGAGGGCGCGAGGCCGGGGTCGCGCTCGGTGGCCGGCGGAGGCGTCGCCTCCGCGTGTTGCCGCGCCTGGGCGGCGAAGTGCTCGGCGCGGAACGGGCGGGTGCGGGTGAGCAGCTCGTAGGCGACGACCGCGAGCGAGTAGATGTCGCTCGCCGCCGTCGCCGGCTCGCCGAGGGCCTGCTCGGGGGAGAGGTAGGCAGCGGTGCCGAGGAGCTGGCCGGTAATGGTCATGTTCGCGTCGGTGGCCAGCCGGGCGATCCCGAAGTCGGCCACGAGCGCACGACGGCGAGCATCGAGGAGGAGGTTGGCGGGCTTGATGTCGCGGTGGACGATCCCGAGCGCGTGCGCGGCGTCGAGCGCGGCGGCGGCGTCCCGGAGCCAGGCGATCGCCTCGGGCCGGCTCACCCCGCGCTCGCCCGCCGCGCGGATCGCGTCGGCGACCGACCCGCCGCTCAGGTACTCCATGACGATGAAGGCGCGGCCCTCGGCCTCGCCGACGTCGTAGATCGTCACCACGTTCGGATGGCTGGAGACCCGCGCCGCGGCCCGCGCCTCGCGCTCGAAGCGCTTGGCGTTCTCGGGGTCGCCGGCCAGGTGGCCGGCGAGGACCTTGATCGCCACGCAGCGGCCAAGGACGCAGTCCTCCGCCGACCACACGGACGCCATCCCCCCGTTGGCGATGTGGTGCGAGAGCGCATAGCGCTCGGGGAGGGCGGGGGCGCTGCGCAGATCGGACGTGAGCTTGGGCATGAGATCTATCGGGTCCCGAGACCCGCTCCAAGCGGCGGTTACCCATCTCGGCGCCCGGCAATCCCGGCCCGGCGGCTTGCCAACGCCGCGCCTATACTCCGCCGCGCCATGTCCAAGGTATGTCATTCCTGCGCCAAGGGCCCCGCGTTCGGCAACAGCCGCAGCCACTCCATGGTCGCCACCCGCCGGCGCTTCGAGCCGAACCTCCAGCGCGTGCGCATCGACGACGGCGGCACCCCTCGGCGGGTCTACGTGTGCACCCGTTGCCTCAAGGCCGGCAAGGTCACCAAGGCGTAGTGCCGGCCGCGCGTGGCCGACGCTCCTAGCAGGGCTCGCCACGCCGTGTCCGACCCGAGCCTCGTCCGCTTCCGCACGGTCGTCGAGGCCGCGCTCGCGCAACTCGAGGCGCGCCGTCAGGAGGTCAACGACCTGAACGTTTTTCCCGTCGCCGACGGCGACACGGGAGACAACATGGCGCTCACGCTCCGGGCGGTGCTCGAGGAGCTCGATCGCCTCGCTGAGGCCGCGGCCGACCGGACCCTGGACGAGATCGGCCGCGAGGAGATCGTCTCCTCGGTGGCCCGCGCGGCGCTGCTTGGCGCGCGCGGCAACTCCGGCGTGATCCTCTCCCAGCTCATCCGCGGGGCGGCCGAGGAGCTGATCTCCCGCCCCGGCGAGCTCGTGGACCCGGTGCTTCTCGGCGCGGCGATGGCGCGCGCGGCCGCCCAGGCGTATGAGTCGGTGCGCGATCCCGCCGAGGGCACGATCCTCACCGTCGTGCGCGAGATGGCGCTGCGGATCGTCTCCGAGGTCGCCCACATGCCCGAGCCCCGACTGGCGCCCGACACCGCCGCCTCCCACCAGGACGCGCTCCTCGCCGGAGTGCTCGAGGGCGCCGTGCGGGCGGGCGAGGACTCGGTCAAGCGCGGTCCGGAGCTCCTGCCGGTGCTGCGAGAGGCGGGCGTGGTCGACGCCGGCGGCTACGGGCTGACGATCATCTTCGCCGGCATCGTCGCCGCGTTGCGGGGATCCGAGCCGCCCGTGCTCGAGCACCACGTCGCGGCCCGGGTGAGCCATCCCCAGCACGAGTCCTCCTCGTTTCGCTTCTGCACGAACTTCGCGGTCACGGGGCGCGATCTCGACGCGCGTGCGTCCTCCCTCCGCCTCGAGGAGCTGGGGGACTCCGTGCTCGTGGTGGGCGACCGGACCACGCTCAAGGTCCACGTCCACACGAACGATCCCGACGCGGCAACCGGGCTGTTCGCGGCGGCGGGGGCCGTCTCGCACCTCGACGTGGCCGACATGCGTGAGCAGGTGCACGAGCGCGCGGCGCGGCTTGGCGCCGTCGGCAACGGAGGCGCGAGCGCGCCCCCCGCGTCGGCGCGCTGCGGGGTCCTCGCGGTCGTCTCGGGACCGAAGATGCGCGCGCTCTTCGAGTCCTTGGGAGGGGAGGGCCTGCTGGCCGGGGCGACGTTGAACCCCTCCACCTACGAGCTGCTCGCCGGCATCCACGCGGTGGCCGCCGAGGAGATCGTGGTCCTACCCAACTCGCCGAACGTCTTCATGGCCGCCGAGCGGGCCGCCGCGCTCTCCGACAAGACGGTTCGCGTGGTCCACACGCGCTGCCAGCAGGCCGGCCTCTCCGTGGCCGTGGCGCTCGCCCCCGACCGGGACGCCGAGCAGAACGCCGCCGCGATGGAGGGGCTGCTCGCGCACGTGCGCACCGGCGGCGTCGCTCCCGCCGCCCGTGACGACCACCAGGGCCGCTTTCGCGTCGGGGAGGCGGTCGGCTTCGTGGAGGAGCAGCTCGTGGCGTGGGGCGAGCCGGTCCCGACGCTCCGCGCGGTGCTCTCCGAGCTCGGGGAGGGCTCAGAGCTCCTGACCTGCGTCCGCGGCGCCGAGCCCCCGCTCGGAGACGATGAGGTGCGGGCCGCGGCCGGGGACGGCGTCGAGCTCGAGCTGAGCGACGGCGGGGAGCCGAGCTGGTGGTGGCTCGTGTCCGCCGAGTAGGGCGTGAGCCGACCGCTCCGAGCGTCATAGTGAAGGGCGCTCCGTGGACCGCGCCCTTCCGACCCACCTAGCCTCCCGGGAGCCGCTTGGGCGCGAGCAGCTCGCGGAGGCGCCGGTTCGCTGGCCGCGCCCCTCCGCGCTCGAGGCGCCGCTCGAGCTCTCCGGGCCGCGAGCGGCCAAGGCTGCCACGACGCTCGGCCTCGCGACCGTTGGGGACCTGCTCGAGCACCTCCCGCGCGACCGCCGCGAGGCCCGCACGGTGGCCGACCTGGTGCCCGGGGAGTCGGCCACGGTCCTCGTGGAGGTCCGCTCGATCTCCGCGCGCCCGGTGCGCCGGCGGGGGATGCGCCCGCTCGTGGAGGCCACGGTGGCCGACGGGTCGGGTCCGATGAAGGCCACCTTCTTCAACCAGCCGTGGCTCGCCCAGAGGTACTCGCCCGGCACGCGGCTCGTGCTCCACGGCAAGTTCGCGGGTCGCAACGCCTTCCGGGTGAGCGACCACGCCTTAAGCGCCGAGGCGCCGGGGTCCGTCGAGGGCGTCGCGCACTATCCCGCCACCGACGGGCTCTCCTCCACGGAGATCCTCGCGCTCGTCACCGCGCAACGCGACGCCCTGCTCGACGTGGTCGAGTGGCTGCCGGCCGGCGTCCGGGCGGCCGAGGAGCTGCCCGATCGCGGCGCCGCGCTGCGGGCCGCCCACTTCCCGCGCGAGCCGGGCGACGGCGCGGGCGCTCACCGGCGGGCGGCGTTCGACGAGCTCTTCCTGCTCCAGCTCGCGCTGCTGCGCCGCCGCGTGCGCCGTCTGGCCGCCGGCGCGGCGGTCACGCTCGACGGCCCGCGCGAGCTCACCGCGCGCTGGCTCGCCCGCGGGCTCCCGTTCACCCTCACGCGCGACCAGGAGGCCGCGCTCGAGGAGATCGACCGAGACCTCGGCGACGAGCACCCCATGCAGCGCCTCCTCATGGGCGAGGTGGGGTCGGGCAAGACCGTGGTGGCGCTCTTCGCCCTGCTGCGCGCGGTCGAGCACGGCGCCCAGGCGGCGCTCATGGCGCCGACCGAGACGCTCGCCGAGCAGCACTTCGCGACCCTCCAGCGCCTCATGGCCGAGGAGGCCGTCCCGGCCGCCCTGCTGACCGGCTCCACTCCCGCGGCGCGCCGGCGCGACGTGCTCGGAAAGCTCGCCAGCGGCGAGCTCGCGCTCGTCGTCGGCACCCACGCGCTCCTCGAGGAGGACGTCGAGTTCGCCCGCCTGGCGGTGGCGGTGATCGACGAGCAGCACCGCTTCGGGGTGCGCCAGCGCGCAGCGCTCGACCGCAAGGGCCAGGGCACCGCCGGCGAAGCCGGTGGTCTGAGGCTGATGCCCCACGTCCTCCACATGACCGCGACGCCGATTCCCCGCACGCTGCGGCTCACCGGCTTCGGCGAGCTGAGCGTGACCGCCCTGCACGAGCTCCCGCGCGGCCGGCGGCCGATCGCCACCCGCTTGGCCGCGAGCGAGCGCGAGCGCGCCCACGCCTACGAGCTCCTGCGCGAGGAGCTGCGGGCCGGCCGGCAGGCGTTCGTGGTCTGTCCGCTCGTGGAGGAGTCCGAGGCGCTGCAGGTGCGTGCCGCCACCGCCGAGTTCGAGCGGCTGCGCCGGACGGAGCTCGCCGACTTCCGCCTCGAGCTGCTCCACGGCCAGATGGCCTCGCGCTCCAAGCAGGAGGCGATGGCGCGCTTCGCCGAGGGCTCGGCCGACGTGCTCGTGGCCACCTCGGTGATCGAGGTCGGCATCGACGTGCCCAACGCCACCATGCTCCTCGTCGAGGACGCCGAGCGCTACGGGATATCTCAACTGCATCAGCTTCGCGGGAGGATCGGACGCGGCGCCCACGACTCGGTGGCGATCTTCTTCGGCCCGCGCGACTCCCGCCGGCTGCAGGCGCTCGTCGAGCACCACGACGGGTTTCGTCTCGCCGAGATCGACCTCGAGCTGCGCAAGCACGGCGACCTCGTCGGAGTGCGCCAGAGCGGCCTGCGGACCCTGCGCGTCGCCGAGATGCCGGCGGACTACCCGCTGCTCGAGCGCGCCCACTCCCGCGCGGAGTCGCTCATGGCCGCCGACCCCGAGCTGGAAGAGCCCGAGCACGTGCTGCTGGCCGACGCGCTCGCCGCCGCCTACGGTGCGGAGGCGCTCGAACCGATCCCCGCGTGAGGATCATCGCCGGCGCCCACCGCGGACGCCTCCTGCGCGCGCCGCGCGGCGCGGAGACCCGGCCCACCTCCGACCGGGTCCGCGAGGCGCTGTTCTCCATTCTCGGCGACGTGGCCGGCCTCCGCGTGCTCGACCTCTTCGCCGGCTCGGGAGCGCTCGGGCTCGAGGCGCTCTCGCGGGGCGCCGCCACGGTGGACTTCGTGGATCGCTCGCCGCCCGCGATCGAGGCGGTGCGGACGAACCTGAGCACCCTCGGACTCGAGGCGCCGACGCGGCGCGCCGAGGCTCGCTCCTATCTCCGCAACGCACGCGATCTCGGCCGCCAATACGATCTGGTGTTCCTCGATCCGCCCTACCGTCGGGCGACCGGACTCGGGGCCGAGCTCTCGAGGGCCCTCGAGCCGGTGCTCGCGCCCGGCGCCCGGGTGGTCGGGGAGAGCGACCACCGAGCGCCGCTCGAGCTCCACATCCCCTTGGCCGACGAACGCCGCTACGGCGACACCCTCATCCGCATCCACCGCGCCCCGTGATTCCCGATCCCCGCACCGCCATCTGCCCGGGCACCTACGACCCGGTCACGAACGGCCACCTCGACGTCATCCGCCGCTCCTCCGCGATGTTCGACCACGTCGTCGTCGCCGTGGTCGACGTGCCCGTCCGCAAGAACAAGACGCTGTTCTCCACGGAGGAGCGGATGCGCTTCATCGCCGATGCCACCCGCCACCACGGAAACGTCGAGGTGAAGAGCTTCGACACGCTGATCGTCGACTTCGCCCACCGCTGTGGCGCGCGCGCGATCGTCAAGGGTCTGCGTACCATCACGGACTTCGGCTATGAGTTCGAGATGAACTCGCTCAACCACCGCCAGGCCCCCGACGTCGAGTCGGTCTACCTCATGTCCTCCCCGCAGTACTCTTTTCTCTCCTCCAGCGGCGTCAAGGAGCTCGCCACGTTCGGTGGGAACATCGACGATATGGTGCCCCAGGATGTCGTCCGGCGGCTGAAGGAAGAGCTCTCCCGCTGACGAAGAGAGGTTCGCCGTGGATGTCCTCGTTCTCATCGACAAGCTTGACGACTTGGTGCACAACGCCAAGCAGGTGCCGCTGACCGACCAGGTCCGGGTCGACAAGGAGGAGATCTACGACATCCTCGACCAGATGCGCGCGACGATCCCCGAGGAGATCAAGCAGGCGCGCTGGATCGTCAAGGAGCGCCAGGAGATGCTCGCCGAGGCCAAGCGCGAGTCTGAGCGGATCCTCAAGGAGGCCGGGGAGCGCCAGCAGCAGCTCATCGCCCAGGAAGAGGTCACCAAGCAGGCCGAGCGGGGCGCCGAGGACATCGTGGAGGACGCCCGCGCCCGCGAGCGCGAGATCCGTCTGGGCGCCGAGGACTACGCCGACGAGATCCTCAACACCCTCGAGGTCAACCTGACGAAGTTCATCGCCGCGGTCCAGCGCGGGCGCGAGCGGCTGCAGGGCAAGGACGAGCCCGCCGAAGTCGGCTGAGGTTCGGTCGGGCCGGGCCCGCGAGCGCGGGTCGTGCGCGCCGAGCGAGCTCGGCCGAGATGCCGGCGCCCGGCGAACGTCCGCGCACCGTCGGCGGGGTGTCGGTGGACGGACGTTCACGAGGGCCGCTTGACTCAGGCCTGCGGGCGCTTCGCCTGGCCGCTTCATGCGCCCCGACCCGCAGCGGACGCACGGGCCGCCGAGGGACGGGTCTCGGTCATGACGTCGCCGAGCTCCGCCTCGCGGTGCTCATCGCCGGCGAGCTTCGGGTCCGCGGCCCAAAGGTCGACGCCCTCGCCGTTTTCGCCCCGGCGTACCCTGTGGCCATGAGCCCGGCGGACGACGACGACTGGGTCGGCGAGCCTCCCGAGGGACGCTACACGCGCGACCGTGCCCGCCCGGACTTCTGGGCCAACCACTGGCAGCAGGCGGTCGCGGGCGCGGTGCTCGGGATCGCGATCCTCGTTGCGCTTCTCGTGATCCTGCTCTGAGGGTCCTGCGGATGGCGTCGATCGAGGTCCTCGACACCGACATCACGACGCTCGAGGTCGACGCGATCGCCAACGCGGCGAACACGGAGCTGGCCCACGGTGGGGGAGTGGCCGGCGCGATCTCGCGCGCCGGCGGACCGAGCGTGCAGGCCCAGAGCGACCGCAAGGCGCCGATCGGGCTCGGCGAGGCGGTCGAGACGGACGCCGGAGAGATGCCCTCGCGCTGGGTGATCCACGCCGCGACGATGGAGCTGGGCGGACCCACCTCGGGGGAGATCATCCGCCGGGCCACCGCGAGCGTCCTGCGCCGCGCGGAGGAGCTCGGCGCCCGCTCGGTGGCGCTCGTGGCCTTTGGCACCGGGGTGGGCGGCTTTTCGCTCGAGGAGGCGGCGGCGATCGAGCTCGAGGAGGTGCGTCGCCACATCAATCACGGGAGCGCCCTCGAGCGCGTGATCTTCGCCGTGCACGGCGAGCGGGCGCACGCGGCGTTTCAGGCCGCCCTCGACTCGGTGTAGCTCAGCGGACCTCGAAGCTCTCGAGCCCTTCGGGCTCCTCCTCGCTCACCTCGACGTCGCGGACCTCGGCGCGGTCGGGACCCTCCCGGCAGAAGTCGATCATCCGCTTCACGGCGCGCTCCTCGCCCTCGAAGACCGCCTCGACGGTGTCGTCGTCGCGGTTGCGCACCCAGCCGGCCACGCCGGCGGACTCGGCCTCTTCCTGCGTCGAGTCGCGGAAGAAGACGCCCTGGACGCGGCCGTGGACGGTGACGCGGCGCCGGATCACCGCGCTCAGCCCTCGTCGGCCGCCGCGGGAGCCAGCAGCTCCTGGATCTCCGCGAGGTGGTACTTCACCTGCTCCTCCATCGCCACCAGCACCTGCCGTGCGGTCTCGATGCTCGAGCTCGCCCCCGTCAGCTGCAGCTTGACCTTCTGGGTGTCGCGCAGCGCGCCGAGCGCACGCTCGGCCACGTCGCCCACGGCCGCGGTGTCGATCCCGTCCCCGCCGCCGCGCGCCATCAACACGCGGGCGCGGGCGAGCGCGTAGGCCACCTCGAGGGCGACCCGGGAACCGTCCTCGGGGTCATAGGAGACGAAGAGCTTGTCGCCCTGATGCTCGCGCAGGGGCTGGGTCTTGGCCGGCAGCTCGTCGTCGCAGGGCACGACGAGGACGGCGTAGTCCGCGCCGCGCTCGGCCTTGGCCCGTTCGAGCTCGCGCATCGCCTCCGGCTTGGAGAGCCGCCGGTCCTTGGCCTCGAAGACGATGGAGCCCCGCGACGCTCCGCGGCAGCCGTCGATCGCCACGACGATGTCGCCGGTCTTGCGCGTGGCGCCCTTGAGGTCGCCGACCGCGTCGGCGTCATCACCCTGCCCGACGGCGATCGCGTCGAGCGCGGCGAACACCGCCTCTTCGTAGGTGCGCCCCTTGCCCGTGCCGCGCTCCTGCTCGGCGGCGAGCTCGAGCTGCGTCTCGCGCTCGCCGTGCAGGCGCTCGACCTGGACCTCGAGGCCCGCGAGCTTCTCGAGCAGAGAGTGCAGCCGCGCGTCCTGGCGGTCGCCCATCTGCCGGATCGCCCCGACCGAGGCCGACTTGAAGTCAGCCAGCGGGTTCTGACCGTCGGCGGAGGAGAACTGGCGCAGCAAGTCGTCGCGCATCTTGCGCGTGACCTCGTCGACGACGGCCTTCACCCGATGCTGGACCGCTCCGGCGCTGTCGTCGGAGAAGTGGCGCTGAAGCGCCTTGGTCAGGTGGCCGCTCTCCGGGCCGAAGACGGACTCGAGCTGGCGGGCGAGATCGTCCCCCACCCGCTGCGCGCGCTCGCCGAATGCCGTCTCGACCTCGCGGGCCTGCTTCTCGAACTCCGCGCGCACGAAGTCGGCCTGCGCGCCGGCCTGCTCTCGATCGAGCACGCGGGCGCCGATCGCCACGGCGTCCTGGACGAGCTTCGCCGGGCTCTCGCCCGCCTGCTCGCGCTCGTGGGCCAGCCGCACGACGCACGGGTCGTCGATGTGCAGCCCGTCGACGACGAGGCGCTCGCCCTGGGTGCGGACCTGCGGACGATGGAGGGGGGTGGCAGCTTCCATAGGGCAGGGGAAAGCTACGCCGGGGGCCGGACGGAACGGCCGCCTCGCACCACTAGCCTCGGGCCATGCCGTCCTTCGCCGAGATCCTGAGCGAAGCCGGCGGGTCGAGCGCGCCGCGCGAGCGGCTCGCCCAGCTTCGCGCCGCGCTGGCCGACGAGCTCGAGCACGGAGCGCGCGAGCTGGCCAAGCCGCGGTCGGGATACGGCGCGCCGGTGACCGTTGCCATCGGCGCCGCTGCCGGCGGCCTCGCCGCCGTCGCGCCCGTTCCGGCGACCCTCGGCGCCGATCCCGACGCCACGGACGAGCGCGGCTGGCTCCTCGTCGCCGCGCTCGTCGGTGCGCTGGTGGAGGCCGCCGGGCCCTCGCCGGCCACCCTCGCCTCGCCCCCGCGCCTGCGGGCCGGACGCTTCGGACGGTGGCTCGCGCTGAGCTACGAGGCGCCCCGCGCCGGCCCGCTCGAGCTCCCGGAACTCGCGGTGCTCGCCTTCGAGGAGCACACGGAGGGGATCGACCGACTGCGTGCCGCGGCGCTCGCCGTGCCCGCCGCACTGCTCGAGGGGATCGCCGACCTGCGCCCACCGCTCGGCCCGGCTCATCCCCTGCGGGTCGCGGAGCTGATCGCCGGCCTCGGCGGTCGCCCGGCCGACCCCGCCTCGCTTGCCGAGCACGAGGACGCCGTGCTCGCGCTGCTCGGTCCCGCCGCTCGGGCGGGCCCGCGCCCGCACGAGGAGCCCGACCCGTCATGCCGCGCGGCGCGGCGCATCCTCCAGCGCCTGCGCGGGATGGGGAAGTGGGGCGGCTACCACACCGAATGGGCGCATCTCGCGCGCGGCTTCGCCGGCCACGAGCGGGCGCTCGCGCTCGAAGTCGGGGAGCGCCTGCTCGACGCCGGCCTGCTCGCCGAGAAGCCGAGCGTCGGCCAGCGCCACGTCTTCCTCGACCCTCGCCGCGCGGGCGACATCCACGCGCTGATCGACTCCGCGGAGCTCCCACCCGGCGTCCAACTGCCCTGAGGAGGCCGTTCGTGCTTGGATACGCGCCCGACGATGCCCTCGCCGATCGACCGCGTCACGAACAAGCTCTGGGTGGGCCGCGCCCTGTGGGGCGCCGGCATCATCGCCCCGACGCGCCCCGACAAGCTCGTGCGCACCGGCCTGGCGTTCGTCCGCTGGGGTGCGACCCCCGCGGCCGGCTACGCGTCCGCCGCGGCGCGCCACCCGGACGAGCCGGCGGTGATCGACGAGCTCGGAACCCTGACCTTCGCCGAGATGCACGCGCGCACGAACGCGCTGGCCCACGCGCTCTCCGACCGGGGCGTGGGCGAGGACGACGGCGTGGCGATCATGTGCCGCAACCACCGCGGGTTCATCGACGCCACGGTGGCGTGCTCGAAGTTGGGCGCGCACGCGCTGCTGCTCAACACGGCGTTCGCGGGGCCGCAGATCACTGACGTGGTCGAGCGCGAGAAGCCGGTCGCCCTGATCTACGACGAGGAGTTCGCCGAGGTCGTGGCGGAGGCCGCCACCCGGCGCAAGCGCTTCATCGCCTGGCACGAGGGCGACTCGAAGCTCGCCGATCCCACCCTGGAGGAGCTGATCGAGCAGGGTGACCCCGCCGACCCCGTGCCGCCGGAGGCCACGGGGCGCACCGTCATCCTCACCTCGGGCACGACCGGGACCCCCAAGGGTGCGAGCCGCGAGAGCCCCGGCTCGCTCGACCCGGCCGCCTCGCTGCTCTCCCGTATACCGCTGCGCTCGCGCGAGACGACGATGATCGCGGCGCCGCTCTTTCACTCCTGGGGCTTTGCGCACTGGACGATCGGGCTCGCGCTCGCCTCCACGATCGTCCTGCGGCGCAAGTTCGAGCCCGAGGCGATCCTCAGCGACACCGCCCAGCACGAGGCCACCGCGCTCGTGGTCGTTCCCGTGATGCTTCAGCGCATCCTCGAGGTGCCCGTGGAGACCATCCAGCGCTACGACCTCTCCGCCCTACGCACGATCCCGGCGAGCGGGAGCGCCCTCCCCGGGGCGCTGGCCGAGAGGGTGATGGACGCCTTCGGCGACAAGCTCTACAACCTCTACGGCTCCACGGAGGTCGCGTGGGCCACGATCGCCACGCCCGAGGATCTGCGCGCCGCACCGGGCACCGCCGGCCGGCCGCCGCGCGGGACGATCGTCAAGCTCTACGACCCCGAGGGCCGCGAGGTCGAGCAGCAGGGCGAGAGCGGGCGGATCTTCGTCGCGAACGAGATGCTCTTCGAGGGCTACACGGGCGGGGGCGGCAAGGACGAGATCGACGGGCTCATGGCCACGGGCGACGTCGGCCACTTCGACGAGGACGGCCGCCTCTTCGTCGACGGGCGCGACGACGAGATGATCGTCTCGGGTGGGGAGAACGTCTTTCCCGCCGAGGTGGAGGACCTGCTCGCGCGCCACTCCGACATCAGCGAGGCCGCGGTCGTGGGCGTGGAGGACGAGAAGTTCGGCCAGCGGCTCAAGGCGTTCGTGGTCACCCGCGGGAGCGCGAAGCTGAGCGAGTCCGATGTGCAGGGCTACGTCAAGCAGAACCTCGCCCGCTACAAGGTTCCGCGGGAGGTCGAGTTCATCGACGAGCTGCCGCGCAACGCGACCGGCAAGGTGCTCAAGCGCGAGCTGACGGAGTCCGACGGGGACCCGTAGCGCGCCCGCTACCCTCGCGGGAGGGATGGCACAGCGCACGGATTCCTTCGATCTGGGCCGCCTGCGGCTCACCTCGGGAGAGGGACGCCGGCTCGATCTCGACGTGCCCCTAGAGCGTCTCGCCTTCGGCGGTCAGCGCTACGCGACCGTGCCGGCACTCGTGCCCGCGCGCCTCGAGATCTCGCGCATGACGGGCAACGGGTACGCGCTGCGCCTGCGCTTCACGGCGGGGCTGAGCGGCCCGTGCATGCGCTGCCTGGCTCCCGCCGCGCCCGAGGTCTCCGTCGACTCGCGCGAGGTCTTCCAGCCCGGCGAGGTGGAGGAGCTCGCCAGTCCCTACGTCGATGGAGAGGTGCTCGACCTCGCCGCGTGGGCGCGCGACGCGCTCGTGCTCGCGCTGCCCGCCCAGGTGCTCTGCCGGCCCGACTGCTTAGGGCTGTGTCCGGTGTGCGGGGAGGACCTGAACGCGGTGGAACCCGAGCACGCGCACGAGCCCGAGCCCGACCCGCGCTGGGCGGTCCTGCGGGAGCTGAAGCTCGACTAGTGCCGTGCGCAACTAGTCGACGCGCGCATCGTTATGAGGGCATCGAGCTGCTTCGCCCCCGGGCTTATCTCAAAGTGGCGTGCGCGCTGGTGAGCGTCGTCGGCCTATGGCCGGCGGGAGCCGACGCTGCGTTCCCGGGCCGCAACGGCCGGATCGCTTACCCCGCGAGCTCCCTCGAGGAGGAAAATCCGCCGTATAGATACGAGCGCAGCATTACCGACGAGAATCCTGGCCGGGGAAACCCGCGGGTCCTGCGCGGGTGCAAGGAGGTCGTCGACGACACGACGCGACGGAGCGGAGACTGCTCGATCTCGTACTCCGATCCCGCCTACTCCCCTGACGGGGCGCGCATCGCCTTCGACGCCGGCGGTCGACTCGCGGTCATGGACGCCGACGGCCGCCACTTCGTCCTTCTCCCGCAACAGACCGCGAGCGACCAAGAGCCCGCCTGGTCTCCTGACGGCAGGCGCCTCATCTTCACGGGACACAGGTCAACCGACTACCGCGCGCCCCCCGATCTCTACGTGACGGATGTTCGCGGACACGGGCTTCGACGCCTGACGACGCGCCGCGGCTCTGCTCCCGCCTGGTCGACGAGGAACCTCATCGCCTTCGAGCGCCGCGACAACCTCTACGTGATGCGTCCCGACGGAACGGGCCTGCGACGCCTGACAAGCCGTGGTGGGTTCACTCCCGACTGGTCGCCCGGGGGCACCCGGCTCGTGTACGGGCGCGGCGACGGCCGGCTCTTCCTCCTGCGCCTCGAGCACCGCGGCGCGCGGCGAATCGGCTCGAGCCACGACGCGTCGGATCCCGTGTTCTCCCCTGACGGGCTCCGGATTGCGTTCTACGAGGGATCCGACATCACGATCATGGACCGCCGCGGCCGTAACGTGTCCTCGGTGGGCGACGGCGCCATAGAGGGGGGTCCCAACTCGTTCTACATCGGGGCGCCGACGTGGCGCCCCCTACGTTGACGAACCGCCACAAACGCCGCTCGCTGCTAGCCTCCTCGGCCCATGGCCGTCCCCAAGCAGAAGCAGTCGCACTCGCGCACGACCAAGCGCCGCTCCCAGCACAAGCTGAGCGCGCCGACCTACAACGCGTGCCCCCAGTGCCACTCCCCGCGCCGCCCGCACCGGGTCTGCCCGGTGTGCGGCACCTACGCCGGTCGCGAGATCCTCTCGCCCGAGCCGGCGGACGCGCACGACCACGACCACTAGCGTGAGCTCGCGCAGGCGCCGCCGGCGTCGCTCGTCGGTCCGGTGAGCTACGAGCTCTACGTCCTGCCGCTCGCTCCCGGCGAGGACCCGAGGGAGAAGCTGGCGCTCCTCGAGGAGCTTTCGGCCGAGCGTGGGCTCGACTCCGGAAAGGAGCGCCGCAAGGCCGACCTGCTCCTCGCGCTTGGCGCCGCCGATCCCCGACTCGAGTCGGTCGAGCGCGACTACGGGCCGATCGCCGAGCTCACCGGAGTCTCGGAGGAGGAGGCCCGGCGTCGCAACCGGACCCTCGAGCTCGAGTGTCCCGAGCTCCAGCTCGGGCTGGAGGACGACTACGCGTGGATCGAGATCCCGCTGTGGCCCTCCCTCCACAACGAAGAGACCGCCCGGCACCTGCAGCGCATGCTCGGAGTGCTCGCCGAGGAGGCCGGTTGGAGCGCCTATGACCCGCAGCTCGAGCGGGTGATCGACGGCGAGCTCGACGTCCCGGCGTTCCTCGAGCGCTTCGGGGAGGGCGTCGAGGCCGTGCGCGGACTGATCGCCGAGGAGCCGCCGTCGCCGTGAGCCAGCAGTCCGTGGTGACGGTCGCCCTCGACGCGAACGGCGCCGACTTGGGGCCGGCCGAGGTGGCCGCGGGGGCCGCCCAGGCGGCGGCCGCCGGTGACGTGCGGGTACTGCTCTTCGGCCCGGCGGGCGAGCTCGGCTCGCCGGCGCCCGGGGTCGAGGTGATCGACGCGCCGATCTCGATCGCCAAGGCGCCCGACCCGGCGCGCGCCGCGCGGGGCACGCCCGAGAGCTCGATCGTCCAGGCCGCGCGCGCGGTGGGGGAGGGGCGCGCCGACGCGCTCGTCTCCGGGGGATCGACGGGCGCCGCCCTCGCCGCCGGGGTCTTTCACGTCAAGCGCGCCTCGGGCATCCACCGCCCGGCGCTGGCCGTGCCCGTGCCCGTGCCCGGAGCGCCCGTTCTCCTGCTCGACGTGGGCGCCAACGTCGAGGTCCGCCCCGAGCACCTCGTCCAGTTCGCGTTCATGGGCGCGGCGTTCGCGGGGGCGGCGCTGGGCGTCGCGCGTCCGCGAGTCGGCCTGCTCTCCAACGGGGAGGAGCCGACGAAGGGCACCCCCGACCTCCTTCTTGCCCACGAGCAGCTCACCGCCGCCGCGGCCGACTCCTCTCTGGACTTCGTCGGCAACGTCGAGGGGGCCGGGCTCACCGCGGGCCTCGCCGACGTGGTGGTCACCGACGGGTTCACCGGCAACGTTGCACTCAAGCTCATGGAGGGCGTGTCGGGCACGTTGATCGAGGCGATCCGGACCCGCGCCCGCTCCTCGCCGCGGGCGAAGATCGGGGGACTGCTCATGCGCCCGGCGCTGCGGGGACTGCGCGACGAGCTCGATCCCGAGGAGCACGGCGGCGCCCACATGCTGGGCCTGCGCCGGGTGGGAGTGGTGGCCCACGGCCGCTTCGGCCGCCGCGGCTACGCGCGGGCGGTCGAGGTCGCGGCGCGCGGCGTTCGCGAGGGAGTGGTGGAGCGCACCCACGCGGCGCTCGCGGCCGCCGGCGCGCTGCGCCGGTCGTCCGCCGCGGCCTCTACGGTGCCCGGGCCATGACGCGCGAGGAGGTCCTTCAGCTCATTCGTTCCCACCTGGCCGACGAGCTCGAGGTCGACCCCGCGCGGATCGAGGAGTCCACGCGCTTCCGGGAGGATCTCGACGCCGACTCACTCGACCTTTACACGCTCGTACAGGAGCTCGAGGACTCCTACGGTGTGCGGATCTCCGACGAGCAGGCGGGAAGGATCCTCTCCGTGGGCCAGGCGGTCGACTTCGTCCTCGCCCACGCGGGCGCCGGCTCCGAGCGGGAGCCCTGAGCGCTGGAGCGGCTCATCGCCCTGCTCGACGCGCTGCCCGACGAGCTCGCCCGCCAGGCACTGACCCATGCCTCGTGGACCCCGCGCCGCGCGGACTCCTACGAGCGCCTGGCGTTCCTCGGCGACTCCGTGCTCGGCCTCGCGGTAACCACACATCTCTACCCGCGACTCGAGCCCGAGCGCTTCGGGGCCGGACCCCTCACCCAGATCCGCGCCCGGACCGTCTCGGGCCGCGCGTGCCGCGAGGTGGCCGAGCGCCTGCGCGTTCCCGAGCGGATGCGCGCGGTCGCTCCGCCGTCGCTCGGGCGCGGCGTCGAGGCGCTCGTGGGCACCGAGCGAGTGCTGGCGTCCGTGATGGAGGCCATCATCGGGGCGTGCTATCTCCACGCGGGATACGAGCCGACGGCCGGGGCGGTCGTAGAGGCCTTCGCGCCCGAGATCGCCTCCGCGCTCGAGGGCTCGATCGACTTCAAGTCCGCCCTGCAGGAGCGCCTGGCGCGCGCGGGCACGGTGGTGAGCTACCGGGTCGAGGAGGAGCAGGGGCCGCCGCACGCCCGGAGATTCGCGGTCAGCGCGCGGGTGGGGGAGGAGGAGCTCGGGCACGGATCGGGGCGCTCGAAGAAGGACGCCGAGCAGGAGGCCGCCCAGGCCGCGCTGGCCCGGCTCGAGGCAGGATGAGGGTGTCGTGCATCTGAAGTCGCTCAGCCTGCGCGGGTTCAAGTCGTTTCCCGATCGCACCCGGCTCACGTTCGCGCCGGGGGTGAGCGTGGTGGTCGGCCCCAACGGCTCGGGCAAGTCCAACGTCACCGACGCCGTCCTGTGGGCCATGGGCGAGCAGTCGCCGCTCGCCGTGCGCGGGGCCTCGATGCAGGACGTCATCTTCGGCGGCGGGCGCGGGCGCGCGTCGGGGCAGAGCGCCGAGGTCGAGCTCGTGCTCGACGACGGGGAGGGAGTCCTCGGCCTGGAGTCGGCGGAGGTCTCGATCGTCCGCCGGCTCGACCGCAGCGGGGAGGGGGAGTACCGGCTGAACGGGGCGCGCTGCCGGCTCGTAGACGTGCTCGAGGTCCTCTCGGACACGGGCCTCGGCAAGGAGTCGCACTCCGTGGTCTCCCAGGGCCGGGTGGAGGCCGTGGTCACCTCCAAGCCGCGCGACCGTCGCCTGCTGATCGAGGAGGCGGCGGGGCTCGGCAAGCACCGCAAGCGCCGCCGCCGCGCGCAGCTCAAGCTCGCCCGTACCCAGGAGAACCTCGACCGGGCGCTCGACGTGGAGCGCGAGGCACGCTCGCGGCTGCGCCCGCTCAAGCGCCAGGCCGAGGCGGCGGAGATCCACGCGCGCCTCGAGCGCCAGAGCCTCGAAGCCCGCTGGACGCTCGCGCGCGACCGGGTCCGCGAGTTGCGGGCCGCCACCGCCGCGGCCGAGCACGCCGTCGCGGCCGCGCGCGAATGGCGCGCGCGCGAGGAGTCCGCGCTCGCCGCCGTGGCGCGCCGGCGGGAAGAGGCGGAGGAGAAGCTGAGCCGTCGCTCGGAGCTCCGGGAGTCGCTCTCCGCCCGCACCTTCGCGGCGCGCAACGCGGGCGAGCGCGTGGGCTACCGCCGCGATTCGGTCCGCCGGCTGGGCGCTTCGCTGGCCCGGCGCACGGCCCGCGGGCGCTCGGAGCTCGACGGGCTGGAGGCCGGCGGCGCGGCGCCGGAGGAGGAGGCGCTCGCCGTGCGGGGGGCGCTCGAGGCGGAGCTGAGCTTGCTCGAGCGTGACCGGGCGGCCGAGCTCGACCGCGAGCTCGCCGAGCTCGAGGCCCGCCGCGCGGAGGCCGAAGTCGAGGCGAAGCGCCTGGACGAGGGCCGGCAAGCCCTCGCGGCCGCGCTGGGGCGCGCCGAGCAGGAGGTCGAGGCGGCGCGGACGGCGCGCCGCACGGCCGAGCGCGAGGGCGAGGCGGCGCGCCGGGACGCCGCTCGCGTGGGCGGCGAGCTGGCGACGGTCAACCAGTTCCTCCGGTCTCATGCGTCCCCGCCGGGGGGCGCGCACACCCTGGCCGACGCGCTCGAAGTGGAGGACGGGCACGAGCTCGCGCTCGCCGCGGCGCTCGACGGCCGGCTCGGCGCCGCCGTGGTGCCCGACCGCGCGGCTGGCGAGGCGCTGCTCGCGCGGGCGGGGCGCGACGGGGCGAGCGCCCTGGTGGCCGCTGCGAACCCGGCCCCGGCCGCCGCGGCCTCCCGCCCCCCGGTCCCGGGCGCGCGCCGGCTGCTCGATCTGCTCCGCGGCCCGGCGCCGGCGCTCGAGCTGGCCGGAGCGCTGCTCGCGGACGCCTGGGTGCTCGACGACCTCGCCGGGGTTCCCGAGAGCTTCGGCGGGACGGTGGTGACGCCGGACGGCCGGGCCTGGTTCGGCTCCTGGCGCGAGCTGCGCCAGGTGCCCTCCGGCGGCGCCGAGCGGGTCGTGGTGGAACGCGCTCGCCGCGAAAAGCTCATCACCGCCACCGAAGAGGCGGCGCGCGCGGAGCAGCTCGCGCGGGGCCGCGCCGCCTCCGCGGCCGATGGGCTCGCGCGGGCCGACGCGGCTCGTGAGGAGGCCGACCGGTCGCTGCGCGCGGGGCATCACGCCACCGAGGCGGCGCGCGAGGAGAGCAGGAGGATCGCGAAGGTGATCGAGCGTCGGCGGGGCGCGCCTGACGAGGGGCCGGGGGCGGTGCGTCGCGCCCAGCTCGCGGCCGAGATCGCCGCGGCCGCGGACGAGGCCGAGCGGGCCGCGGCCGCGCGCCGCGAGCGGGCCGAGCGCCGCGAGCGCCTCGCGACGGCGCTCGCGCGCGAGGGCGCCCTCGCCCCCGCCGCCGCCCGGCTCGAGACCACGCTCGCCCACGCCGCCGAGGCGATCGCGTCTCGGCTCGAGGGCTTCGAGGCCGAGCTCGCCGCCGACCGGGAGGCCGGGGAGCATCTGGCCGGCGAGCTGCGCGCGGGCGCGCGCGAGGAGGCCGAGCTGCAGGGACGCTTGCGCGAAGCGGGCGAGACGGTCACCTCCGCCGAGGTCCGCGCCCAGCAGGAGCGCGACCGCGCCGCCGAGGCTGCCGCCGAGCTCTCAGAGCTCGCGGGCCGCCTCGCGCTCGGACCCGAGCCGGAGCCCGATGCCCTGGGCGCCGAGGAGCGCGGTGCGCTCGAGCAGCGCGTCGAGCGCCTGGCGCGCCGGCGCGAGCAGCTCGGCCCGGTCAACCCCCTCGCGGGGGAGGAGTACGCCGAGGCGCTGGCCCACGTCGAGGAGCTCGAGCGCCAGCGCGGCGACCTCGAGAGCGCCCTGCGCGAGCTCGCCGATCTCGTGCGCGACACCGACCGTGAGATCCGCCGCACGTTCGAGGAGACCTTCGCGGCGGCAGCGGCGAACTTCGAGGAGGTGGCCGGCCAGCTCTTCCCCGGCGGCCGGGGCCGCCTGCGGCTGGTGCGTGAGGACTCGGGCCCGCGCCCCGTGCTCGCGGGAGGTGAGGCGGCGCCCGAGGCCGACCCCGACGCCGGCCCGCAGAACGACCAAGAGGCCGACGACGCCGACGACGCCCTCGGCGTCGAGATCGAGATAACGCCCGCGGGCAAGGCCATGAAGCGCCTCTCCCTGCTCTCGGGCGGGGAGAAGTCCCTCACCGCACTCGCGTTCCTCTTCGCGGTCTTCCTCGCCCGCCCGTGCCCCTTCTACATCCTCGACGAGGTCGAGGCCGCGCTCGACGATTTGAACATCGGGCGGTTCCTGACCATCCTGCGCCGCTACGCCTCGCGCGCGCAGTTCATCGTGGTCACCCACCAGAAGCGCACGATGGAGGCCGCCGACGCGCTCTACGGGGTCTCCATGGGCGACGACGGGATCTCCAAGGTCATCTCTCGCCGCCTGCCGCCCGAGGAGCCGCGCGCAGCCGAGGTGGCATAGCAGCTGCGCTCGTCTGCGGGTTCTCCGTCGTTTGGCGGGGGGCGGTGGGCGCGGCGATCGGCGCCTTCGCGGTGATGAGCATGCGCTACCGCGCCCGAGGCCCCCTGCGCCGCGGGCGCTAACCTCGCCCGCCCCATGGCCCGCGACTGGCGCGACCTCTTCATCCTCGGCGAGAACGGGGTCGGCCCGGCTGCCGACGGCGAGCCGGAGCCCGGGCACGAGGAGAAGCGCCGCGGCGTCTTTCGGCGCATGCGCGAGAACATGCGCAAGACCCGCCAGGCGCTCACGGCCGAGGTCCAGGCCACGCTCTTCGAGGATCTCGACGACGAGACCTGGGAGCGGCTCGAGGAGGCGCTGATCGCCGCCGACGTGGGGGCGCGCACCACCGCGGAGGTCGTCGAGACGCTCGAGCGGGAGGCGCAGAGCGGCGAGGTGCAGGGCGGTGAGGCGCTCTCCGCCCGGCTCGCCGAGCTGCTCGCCGGGATCGCGCGCACCGGCGAGGATCGCATCGACATCCGCCCGGCGCCCACCGTGATCCTCACGGTGGGGGTGAACGGGACGGGGAAGACCACTTCGATCGGCAAGCTCGCCTGGCACCTACGCCGCGAGCTCGGCCAGGACGTCGTGCTCGGGGCCGCCGACACCTTCCGCGCCGCCGCGGTCGAGCAGCTCGAACGCTGGGCCGAGCGCGCCGGCTGCGCGTTCGTCCGCGGCGCCCCCGAGGCCGATCCCGGCTCCGTCGCCTACGACGCCGTCGCCACCGGAGTGCGCAACGGCGCCGACGTCGTCATCGTCGACACCGCCGGTCGCCTGCACAACCAGGACCATCTGATGGCCGAGCTCGCCAAGGTGCGCCGGGTGATCGCCAAGCAACTTCCCGGCGCCCCGCACGAGACCCTGCTCACCGTCGACGCCACCACGGGCCAGAACGGGCTGCGCCAGGCCAAGCTCTTCTCCGAGGCGGTCGAGATCTCGGGCATCGTGCTCACCAAGCTCGACGGGACCGCCAAGGGCGGCATCGCGCTGGCCATCGCCCGGGAGCTCGGCATCCCCGTCAAGCTGATCGGCACCGGGGAGCAGCTCGAGGACCTGCGCCCCTTCGATCCGGACGAGTTCGCCCGGGCGCTGCTCACCTGACCGGACGCGCGGGTAAGCTCGCAGAGCATGGCTGCGTGGATCATCTGGGTCATCGTCGCCGCGGTGCTCGCCCTCGGTGAGGCGGTCACGGCCCGCTTCCTGCTAGCTCCGTTCGCTGCCGGGGCCGCGCTCGCGGCCCTCGTCGCCGTCGCCGGAGCGGGCACCGGAGTCGTGTGGGCGACGTTTCTCGCCGTCTCCGCGTTGTTCGGGCTCGTAGTGCGCCCGATCGCCCGCTCGCACCGGCGGCGCGCGCCGGCCGGCACGGCAGAGCCGACCGTCCTCGTCGGGCGCTCGGCGCTCGTGCTCGAGCGGATCGCCAATGGCGAGGGCATGGGCTGCGTGCGGATCGACGGCGAGGTGTGGACGGCGCGCGCCCGCGACGCGTCGGAGACGATCGAGGCGGGCACGCCGGTCGAGGTCGTCGACATCCGCGGGGCCACGGCGCTCGTCAGCCCGTAGGCGGCCGGCGCGGCGCGGCGCGGCGCGGTCGTCATCATGTGAGGTGACCGTGTTCGACTCCCTGTCCGAGAAGCTTCAGGAGACCCTCGCCGACGTCCGCGGCCGCGGCACGCTGACCGAGGCCGACATCAGCGCGGCGATGCGCGAGATCCGCCTCGCGCTGCTCGAGGCCGACGTCAACTTCAGGGTGGTCAAGAGCTTCACGAGCTCCGTCAAGGAGCGGGCGCTCGGATCTGACGTGCTCGGCCAGCTCAACCCCGGCCAGCAGGTGGTGAAGATCGTCTCCGACGAGCTCACCGACCTCATGGGGGGCGCCGCGCGCGAGCTCACCTTCTCCCCGCGACCCCCCACGGTCGTACTCATGGCCGGCCTCCAGGGCTCGGGCAAGACGACCGCCACCGGCAAGCTGGCCCGCTGGCTGCGCGAGGAGCGCGGCTCCTCCGTGGGCGTGGCGGCCTGCGACGTCTACCGTCCCGCCGCGGTCGAGCAGCTCGTCAAGGTGGGGGCCCAGGCCGGCGCGACCGTCTACGAGCGGGGCACGGACGAGAACCCGGTGAAGATCGCCGCCTGGGCCAAGGAGCGCGCCACCGCCGAGGGCAAGGACGTGCTCATCGTCGACACGAGCGGGCGCCTGCACATCGACGAGGCGCTGATGGACGAGCTGGCGGATATCCGCAAGGCGGTCAAGCCCCACGACGTCCTCCTCGTGGTCGACGCCATGACCGGACAGGACGCGGTCAACGTCGCCGAGCGCTTCGCCGAGGTCGTGCAGTTCGACGGCGTGGTGATGTCCAAGCTCGATGGCGACGCCCGCGGCGGGGCCGCGCTCTCGATCAAGGCGGTGACCGGCAAGCCGATCCTCTTCGCCTCCACCGGCGAGAAGCTCGACCAGTTCGAGAAGTTCCATCCCGACCGGATGTCTCAGCGGATCCTGGGGATGGGCGACGTGATGACGCTCATCGAGAAGGCCGAGCGCCAGTTCGACGAGAGCGAGGCCGCGGAGCTCGAGCGCAAGATCCGCTCCTCCCAGTTCACGCTCGAGGACTTCCTCGGCCAGCTGCGCCAGGTGCGCAAGCTCGGGCCGCTGCAGAACATCCTCGGGATGATCCCGGGCGTGGGCGGCCAGCAGCTCAAGAACCTAAAGGTCGACGAGCGGGAGTTCGACCGTATCCAGGCGATCATCCTCTCCATGACTCCCGAGGAGCGGCGCAAGCCCGAGCTCATCAAGGGCTCGCGGCGCCTGCGGATCGCGCAGGGATCGGGCACGAACGTCCAGGCCGTCAAGGCGCTCATCAAGCAGTTCGCCCAGATGCAGAAGATCATGCGCCAGGTGCAGCAGGGCCGCATGCCCGACATCGACGCGCTCATGCGCGGGGCGCGCTAGAGCGCTACGCTCCTCGCGCACTTTAGGACCGAAAGGGACGTTCGTGATGGTACGACTCAGGCTCACTCGCGTAGGCGCGCGCAAGAACCCCGTTTGGCGGGTGGTGGTGGCCGACGGCCGCGCCAAGCGCGACGGCCGCTCGATCGAGACCGTCGGGCACTACAACGCCCAGACCGATCCCTCGACGATCGTGCTCAAGGAGGACCGGATCCGCGCGTGGCTCGCCCGCGGCGCCCAGCCCTCGGAGGCCGTCTCCAAGCTCCTGAAGACGCAGGGCATCTCGCCCCACGGCTCCTAGCACCGCCCGCGCGGCCGTGCAGGAGCTCCTCGTCTACCTCGCCCGTCAGCTCGTCGACCACCCCGACGAGGTCGAGGTCGGACGCTTCGAGGAGGAGGACGGCACCGTCGTCCTCGAGCTCTCGGTCGGCGAGGACGACTACGGGCAGGTGATCGGCCGCGGCGGGCGCACGGCAAGCGCTCTGCGCACCGTCCTCAAGGCCGCGGCGGTGCGCGAGAACCGGCGCGTGCTCGTCGACATCGTCGACTGACGCCCTAGCTCGATGGCCGAGGATGTCGGATGGCTGCGCGCGGGCCGTGTAGGGCGCCCCCACGGGCTCGACGGCTCCTTCCACGTCTCCGGGGCCAGCCCCGCGCTGCTCGTGCTCGGCCGGCGGGTGATGGTGGGGGGGCGGGAGCTCGAGATCGTCCGCCGTTCGGGGTTGGCCGACAAGCCGATCCTGCGCCTCGAGGGCTGTGCCGGGCGCACGGCCGCCGAGGAGCTCCGCGGAGAGGAGCTGCTCGTTCCCCGCTCGGCGGCTCCGCCGCTCGAGGAGGACGAGTGGTGGGCCGAGGAGCTCGAGGGCTGCCGCGTACACGACGGTGCCCGTGAGGTGGGGGAGGTGCGCCGCCTGCAGGCGCTGCCTTCCTGCGAGGTGCTCGAGATCGCGCGCGCCGGGGGCGGCCCCGACCTGCTCGTTCCCCTCATCCGCGACGCCGTCCGCGGGGTCGACGTCGAGGCTCGGCGCATCGAGGTCGATCTCGACTTCCTCGGCGAGGGCTCCGGGGCCGAGAACTGATGGAGATCGACGTCTTCACGCTGTTTCCGGCCTGGTTCGAGTGGTTCTCCGCTCAGCGCCATGTGGCCAATGCGCTCGCCCGCGGGCATCGGCTCGATTTCCTCGACCCCCGCGCCTCCACGCCGCTCGGGGCCGGCCAGGTCGACGACACGCCCTTTGGCGGCGGTGCCGGGATGGTGCTCCGCGTCGACGTGCTCGACGCCGCGCTGCGGGCCCGCTACGAGGAGGACCCGGTGGCCGTCCGGGTGCGCCGGCGCGTGATCGCGCTGACTCCCGGCGGACGCCTGCTCGACGACGCGCTCGCCGCCGAGCTGGCCGCCGAGCCCGCGCTCACGCTGCTCTGCGGGCGCTACGAGGGCTTCGACGAGCGGATCCTCGAACACTTCGTCACCGAGCAGGTATCGATCGGCCGCTACGTGCTGGCCGGAGGCGAGCTCGCGGCGATGGTGCTCTGCGATGCGGTGCTGCGCAAGCTCCCGGGCGCGCTCGGCGACGAGCGCTCCGCGGCCGAGGAATCCTTCAGCCCCGCTCTCGAGGGCGCGCCCGAGTACCCGCACTACACGCGTCCGGCCGAGTACCGCGGGTGGGCGGTGCCCGAGGTGCTCCTCTCGGGACACCACGAACGGATACGGAGCTGGCGGCTCGAGCAGAGCCGGCGACGGGCCGGTCCCGCGAGGTCGCCGGGTCCGCTCTAGGGGTTGGCTACCATGCCCTGCGGCGCGCGCCTCCTCGCGATCGAGCTGCGCCTCCTCTGTATGAGCACGGTCATCGAATCCCTCGAGCGCGCCCAGTTGCGCCGCCTTCCGGAGTTTCAAGCCGGCGACCGCGTTCGCGTCCACTTCCAGGTCATCGAGGGGACCCGGCGGCGCACGCAGATCTTCGAGGGCATCGTCATCAAGCGCCAGGGCCACGGCGTGCGCGCGACCTTCACCGTGCGCAAGCAGTCCTTCGGAGTGGGAGTCGAGCGGACGTTCCCGCTGCATTCGCCGAAGATCGAGCGGATCGAGATCGCGGCGCGCGGGGATGTGCGTCGCGCCAAGCTGTTCTACCTGCGCGATCGCGTCGGTAAGCGCGCCCGCGTGCGCGAGCGGCGCTCGGTCGGGCCCGAGCCCGCGATCGAGCGCGACCTGCTGCACGCTCCGGCGCCGGAGGCCGAGACCGAGGGTTCCCCGAGCGCGGAGCCGGCGCCCGAGGCCCCCGAGGCGCCCGTCGGCCAGGAGTGAGCGCCAAACGCAAGTCCGGGGCCGGCTCCCTGGTGGAGCTCGTCGTCATCGTGGCGGTGGCCCTCGGCCTGGCCCTCGGGATCCAGGCCTTCGTCGTCAAGCCCTACCGGATCCCGAGCCCGTCGATGGTGCCGACGCTCGTGCCCGGCCAACGGGTCCTCGTCAACCGGGTCGGCACTCACTTCCACGACCCCGCGATCGGTGACGTGGTCGTCTTTCATCCACCGGCGGGCGCGACGGACGACACGGGATTCGCCAACGGCAAGTGCGGCAACCCGCAGCAGGGCGACGGCAAGCTGCAGCCGTGCGACGAGCCCACGCCGACCCGCTCGAAGGAGAACTTCATCAAGCGGGTCGTCGGCCTTCCCGGCGACCGCCTCCAGATACGCGACTGCCACGTGATCCGCAACGGGCGCCCCGAGCCCGACCGCTACATCCGCGGGTGCGCTCCGGGCGATGACGGCGCGACCTTCGCTCAACCGATAGTCGTTCCGCCCGACCACTACTTCATGATGGGCGACAACCGTGGACAGTCCGACGACAGCCGCTTCTGGGGGCCGGTCCGCAAGGGATGGGTCATCGGCGGCGCCTTTGCCACCTACTGGCCGCCGAAGCGGATCGGCACCATCTAGAAGACGGTCGGCCGGTGCGCCCGGCCGGCGCCTCGTGCGCTTCGACCGCGCTCTCGGGGCTCGCTTCGTCGCGGGCGCCGACGAGGCGGGACGAGGATGCCTCGCCGGTCCGCTCGTCGCGGCGGCGGTGCTCTTCGACTACGAGCGATTCGGCCGCCGCGAGGCGCGCGCGCTGGCGACGCTCAACGACTCCAAGCAGCAGACCCCGGCCGGGCGCGAGGAGCTCTACCCGGTGATCCTTCGCGTGGCCACGCGCGTCTCCATCGTTTCGCGCTGCGCGCGCGGCATCGACGAGCGCGGGCTGCACGTCACGAACCTCGCCGCGCTCAGGGACGCCCTCTGTCGAGTGGCCCGGCCGGGCACGCTGTGCCTGAGCGACGGCTTTCCGGTGCGTGAAGTGGATTACGAGCAGCGCGCCGTGATCGGCGGCGATGCGCGCAGCGCTGCCATCGCGGCGGCGTCCGTCCTTGCCAAGGTCACGCGCGACCGCTACATGCGCCGCGCGGACGCCCTGCACCCGGGGTGGGACTTCGCGAGCCACGTCGGCTACGCCACGCCCGAGCATCGCGCGGCGATCCTTCGCCTCGGGGTCTCCCCGCTGCACCGTCGCTCCTTTCAGTCCATCGCCTACCAGCAGCTCGCGTTGTAGGGCAGGGAGGCTCAGAAGGCGGCCTCCAGATGCTCGAGGCCCACGAGCCTGCCCCGGGCGTCGATCGTCACCGCTACGGCGTCAAACCGCAGCTCGGGCGCATACGCTCGGTTCGTGCGCTCGGAGAGCCATTCGGCCGCCATCCGCCGGACCTGGCGCTGCTTGAGTGCTCCTATCGACTCAAACGGCGTACGCGCGCTCGAGCGACGGGTCTTGACTTCGCAGAAGACGAGGGTGCGCGCGTCGCGGGCGATGATGTCGATCTCGCCGTAGCGCGTGCGGTAGTTGCGCTCGACCACGGCGAATCCGAGGCGCTCGAGGTGCTCGCTGGCGAGGCGCTCGCCGAGGTCGCCGAGGTGCTTGCGGGGATCGCCGGCCACTCAGCGCACGCTAGGCCGCCGGTCGTGTCGCGTGGGGCCGTCAGGTGTCACAAAGCTGCGCGGAGAGTGTTCCGATTTGGCGCCTCCTGGCTCGCTCGGGACCTCCTTGCCGGCGGGGCTACCCGGGGGTAGCCCATGAGGTACCCGGGGGTAGCCGACCCACGCGAAGGCGCCGCTTGCCCGCCGCGCGATGGGCACCTTGACAGAAGAGTTTCGGCATGCCATAAATAGCGTATGGTCAGTGAGAAACAAGTGGTCAGGACAACTGCGGTCGAGGATTATGCAAAGGCGATCTACGCGCTGGAGGACCGTGCGGAGGGTGCCGTCGGCAACAACGCGCTGGCCGAGCGCCTCGGCGTGACGCCGGCCTCGGCCTCGGGGATGGTCAAGAAGCTCGGCGACCTCGGGCTCGTCCGCCACGTTCCCTACCGCGGCGTCGAGCTCACCACCGAGGGACGCGAGCTCGCGCTCGAGGTCCTGCGCCATCACCGGCTGCTCGAGCTCTACCTGGCCGAGTCGCTCGGCGTTCCGTGGGACCGGGTGCACGACGAGGCGGAGGTGCTCGAGCACGTGCTCTCCGAAGAGCTCGAGGAGCTCATCGCCGGCAAGCTCGGCAACCCCACGCGCGACCCACACGGGGACCCGATCCCCACGGTCGACGGCCGGGTGCCGGAGCAGCCCACCGAGCGGCTGGACGACCTACCCGTGGGCGCCCGTGGACGGTTCGCGCGGGTCTCCGACTCCGATCCCGAGATGCTCCGCTACCTCGCAGACCGGGGGGTGCGACCGGGCCATGATCTCGAGATCGTCGATCGCCAGCCGTTCGAGGGTCCGCTCAGCGTGCGCTTCGGCGAAGCGGTGCACGTGCTGGGCGGCGGGCTCGCGAAGGCGATGCGCGTCGAGGTCGGCGAGTGACCCCGCCGCCGGGAGGCGAGGGCGCCACCGCGGTGCTGCCGGCGCCTGCCGCGGTCGGCGGGGTACCTCAGCCCGAGAGCCCGCTGCGACGCCTCCGCGCGCGGGGGCGCGTGCGTGGCGTGGTGGCGATGCTGGGTCCCGCGTTCGTGGCCGCGGTGGCGTACATCGACCCGGGGAACTTCGCGACGAACTTTTCGGCGGGCGCGAAGTTCGGCTACACGCTCGCGTGGGTGATCGTCATGGCCAACCTGATGGCCATGCTCGTGCAGTACCTCTCCGCCAAGCTCGGCGTGGCGACCGGGATGAACCTTCCCGAGCTCTGCCGCCGGCACTTCGGTCGCCGGGCCTCCCTCGGACTGTGGGCCCAGGCCGAGCTCATCGCCATGGCCACCGACCTGGCCGAGTTCGTGGGCGCCGCCATCGCGCTCAACCTGCTCTTTCACGTGCCGCTGTTTGCCGCCGGCCTCATCACCGCCGTGGTCGCCTTCGGGATCCTCGCGCTCGAGCAGCGCGGATATCGCAACTTCGAGCTCGCCATCGTCGCCCTGCTCTTCATCGTCCTGCTGGGATTCCTCTACGACTTCGTCAAAGTAGGCCCAAGCGCCGGAGATGCGGTGAGCGGCCTCCTCCCGCGCCTCTCCGGGACGCAGAGCATCCTGCTGGCGGTCGGCATCATCGGTGCGACGGTCATGCCGCACGTGATCTATCTGCACTCCGCGTTGACCCAGCGGAGGGTTCTCTGCCGCGACGATGACGAGAAGCGCGAGCTGCTCCGCTTCCAGCGCCTCGACGTGATCATCGCCATGACCCTCGCCGGCCTCATCAACCTCGCCATGCTCTTCGTCGCGGCGGGACTGTTCAACAAGACCGGGCACACCGGCGTGGACTCCGTCGAGGCCGCACACGCCGGACTCGGTCAGCTCGTCGGAGGCGGCGCCGCCCTGGCCTTCGTCTTCGCCCTTCTGGCCTCGGGGCTCTCGTCCTCGAGTGTGGGCACGTACGCCGGCCAGGTCGTGATGCAGGGCTTCGTCCGACGACACATCCCCATCTACGTGCGCCGTGCGGTGACGATGGCGCCGTCGCTGGTCGTCCTCGCCCTCGGCCTCTCGCCCACGAGCACGCTCGTCCTCTCCCAGGTCGCGCTGTCCTTCGGGATCCCGTTCGCGCTGATCCCGATGCTTCTCCTCACCCGGAGGGTGGATGTCATGGGCGCCTTCGTCAATCGGCGCCTGACCACCGCGCTCGCCGGCGCCATCGCCGTGGTGATCGTCTCCCTGAACGTCTTTCTGATCTACGAGACGCTCTTCGCCTGAGGCGAGCGCCCGCGAAGGCGCCGGTGATGTCTGAATCGGTGGCCTTCCGGCGCTGATTTGTTGCAGAGCGGGGAACACGGGTCACGCGAGGCGACCTAGCGTTGCCTCCGTGCTCGCCCGGGTCGCCACCTTCGCCATCGATGGCCTCGAGTCACGGCCGGTCTCGGTCGAGGTCGACGTCCGGCCGGGGCTTCCCGCGTTCACCGTGGTGGGCCTGGCCGACGCCGCGGTCCGCGAGGCGCGCGAGCGGGTTCGGGCGGCAATCCTCAACTCCGGATTCGAGTTTCCGCTGCGCCGGATCACCGCGAACCTCGCGCCCGCCCATCTGCGCAAGGTGGGCCCCGGCTTCGACCTCGGGCTCGCCGTCGCGCTGCTCGCCGCCAGCGGTCAGGTCCCACCCGAGGCGGCGAGCCGCTATGCCGTCTTCGGGGAGCTGTCCCTGGGTGGGGAGCTGCGCGACTGCCGCGGAGCGCTGGCGGTGGCCGAGGGCACGCGCCGCGCCGAGCTGCGCGGCATCGTGCTGCCGCGCGGGCGGGCCGGAGAAGCGGCTCTCGTCGATGGCATCGAGGTGCTCGGCGTGGGCACGCTGGCCGAGGCGGCAGCGGTCCTGCGAGGGGAGACGCGCGTGGCCACTCCCGCGGTGGAGCTCGTGCGCGCCGCGCCCGATGCCGCGGACGAGCTCGATCTGAGCGAGGTGCGGGGGCACGAGGCCGCGCTGCGCGCGCTCGAGATCGCCGCTGCCGGGGGGCACAACCTGCTCCTGCAGGGACCGCCGGGCACGGGCAAGACGATGCTCGCGCGGCGGCTTCCGTCGATCCTTCCTCCGCTGACCCGCTCCGAGGCGATCGAAGTCACGCGGATCCACAGCGTCACCGGCATACATCGCGAAGGTGGGCTTGTCGGACGCCGGCCGTTTCGCGCTCCGCACCACACGACGTCCCCCTCGGGGCTCGTGGGAGGCGGAACGGTTCCCACGCCCGGTGAGGCGAGTCTCGCTCACCACGGTGTGCTGTTCCTCGACGAGCTCTCCGAGTTCCCGCGCGCGAGCCTTGAGGCCTTGCGCCAACCGCTCGAGGACGGACGCGTGAGCGTCGTGCGTGGGCAGCACGCGCAGGTCTTTCCCAGCCGATTCATGCTCGTCGCGGCCACAAACCCCTGCCCGTGCGGCTTTGCCGGCGAACCCGATCGTTGCCGCTGCCAGGAGGCGGAGCTCGCGCGCCACCGCCGGCGGCTCAGCGGCCCGCTGCTCGACCGCCTGGACCTCCTCATCAGCGTCGGTCGCCCCCCGGCCGAGGAGCTCGCCGCGGGGCCCCGGACGAGCTCGGCGGAGGTACGCGAGCGGGTTAGGGTGGCCCGGGAGCGCCAGGCGCATCGGTTGGCGGGGACGCGGGCGACGTGCAACGCCCAGATGGACGCGCGGCTCGTGCGGCGAGACATCCGGCTGGGTCCGGCCGCGGCCGACGTCCTGGCCGGGGCCTACGAGCGTCACCGTCTCAGTGCCCGGGGCCACCACCGGATTCTGCGCGTCGCGCGCACGCTGGCCGACCTCGCCGGCCGCGACCGGGTGGAGGCGCGCGACGTGATGGCCGCTCTCGTCCACCGCCAGCACGACGACGGTGAGCGGCTGGCGGCATGAGCGCCGGCGCGGCCTGCGACGCCTGCCTGCGTCGGGCGTGGCTCATCGCCCGAGTGGGCGGAGCGATCGAGTCCGCCCGGGAGCGTCGCGAGCGGCTCCCCCAGATCCTCGCCGCTCCCGACGAGGGTCTGCTCCGGACGGGCGCCCAGAGCGGGGGTGAGGCGCTCGGCGTCGAGTACTCGCGCTTCGATCCGCGCGCGGCGCGCGAGCGCTGTCGCGCCGCCGGCGTCGACGCTCTCTGTGTCTGCGACGAGCGCTATCCCTCGCAGCTCAAGGATCTGCTCGACCGGCCTGCCGTGCTTCACGTCGCCGGCGAGCTCGACCGGTTCCTCGAGCTCGCCGGACGTCCTACGGTGGCGATCGTGGGCGCGCGCCGCGCGTCGGTCTACGGGATCGAGGTGGCCACTGCGCTCGGGCGCGGTCTCGCGGCCGCGGGGCTCACGGTCCTCAGTGGCATGGCGCTCGGCATCGACTCCGCGGCGCACGCCGGCGCGCTCCAGGTCGCCGGACCGACGGTCGCCGTGCTCGCGGGCGGCCCCGAGCGCGCCTACCCGGCGAGCAAGCGCCGCCTGCACGAGCTCATACGAGCGAGCGGCGCCGTCGTTTCGGAGATGCCGCCGGGCACGGGGGTTCGCCGCTGGTCCTTCCCGGCGCGCAACCGGATCATCGCCGGCCTCGCCCGGGCGGTGCTGGTGGTCGAGGCCGGCGAGAGGTCCGGCTCGCTCATCACGGCTTCCCTCGCCGCGGAGGCGGGTCGCGACGTGCTGGCGGTTCCCGGGCGGGTCACCGCGCCCCAGGCGGCCGGCACGAACGCGCTGCTGGTGGACGGCGCCCCGCCGATCCGCGACGCCCAGGACGTGCTCGACGTGCTCTTCGACGCCGGGACGGTGCGCCTGGAGGCCGCCGATGCCCGTGAGCCGCTCTCTCCCGAGCTGCGCGGCCTGCTCGACGCCGTGGCCGACGGCCGGGACTCCTTCGAGGCGCTCGCGGCGGCAGGCGTCGAGCTCGACGCGGCGTTTGCGGGGCTCGGGGAGCTCGAGCTGCTCGGCTACGTCCGCCGGGTCGCGGGAGGTCGCTATGTGCCCGTGAGCTGACGCTCGCTTCGGGGCCGGCGCAACGCCGGCCGCGCGGCGGGGCGTACCCTCGACGACGATGAGCGCACCTGCTCGCACGCCGTGCGTCCTGTCGATCGCCGGCTCTGACTCCGGAGGAGGGGCCGGCATCCAGGCCGACCTCAAGGCCTTCGCGGCCTGCGGCGTGCACGGGATGACGGCCATCACCGCGCTCACCGCCCAAAGCACGGTTGGTGTCTCGGCGGTGTCGGCGGTCGCGCCGGAGATGATCCTCGCGCAGGTGCGCGCGGTGGCCGGCGACCTCGGCGTCGACGCCGTCAAGGTCGGGATGCTCGGGAACGCGGAGACGGTCGAGGCGGTAGCCGTGGCGTTGGCGGAGCTCGGGGCCGAGGTGCCCGTGGTGATCGACCCGGTCATGGTCGCCGAGTCGGGTGCCACGCTGCTCGACGCCGACGCGCGAGCGGCACTCGTCCGTCTCCTGATTCCGCGCGCCACCGTGCTCACGCCGAACACGACGGAGGCCGAAGTCCTCGCGGGCAAGCCCGAAGCGCCCGAGGGGCTCGCCCGCGCGGTGCTGGAGCTCGGCTCCGCCGCGGTGGTCCTCACGGGCGGGCACCGCGCCGAGGCGGTGGACCTCTTCCTCGATCGCGAGCGGCGGGTCGAGATCGCGGGGGAGCGCCACCCCGACGGGGCCGCGCACGGGTCCGGCTGCACGCATTCCTCCGCGCTCGCCGCCCATCTCGCGCTTGGCCTAGACCCTCTCGAAGCCGCTCACGCCGCCCGGGCGCTGGCGGGGGAAGCGGTTCACCGGGGCCTGCGCGACGTGGGTCGCGGTCCCGGCCCGGTCGACGCGCTCGACGTTGCCGCGCACAGGCGACGCGGAGTCGCGCTCTCCTCTGACATAATCGAGACATGAAGCTCTTGCGAATGAAGCCCGGACACGGCGAGGTGCTTCTCGCCGAGGGCGACGTCGAGGTACAGGAGGACGAGGCCGAGTTGATCGCCGAGTTCCGCCGGCAGCTCGAGGAGGGCATGTGGGCGGCCGTGCCGCTCACGGGCACCGCGGGTCGGCGCCAAGCGCAGATCGCTCGCCGCTTCGATGACGTTCCCCGTGACGCCGAGCGCGTGATCTTCTTTCCGCGCGCCGCCGGCGGCTGCTGAGCTCACGGGCGCGCGCGTATGTTGCTCGCCCTCGGTGCCACGCTCGTCGTCGTCATCGCGCTGCTTTCCGAGGTGATGCTCCCCCGTATCGAGGAAGCGCTCGAGCATCGCCGCGCACGCCGCCGGCTGGCGCCGACGCCCGGCTACGACCCCGGACGTGAGCTCCGCGCCGAGCAGCGGGCTCGCGCCCTGCTCAAGTCGTGCGTGAACGCCGAGGAGTGGGACATGTACCGCGACCTCGGCTTCCTGCGCGTCTGGGGGATGCAGGCCGAGGGTCCTGACCGGCAGACGGGTACGGGTGGGGCTCCCTACGCCTACCTGATCTATCCGCACAAGCCGATCGTCGCCTACCTCCCGCAGACGCACCGGCTGCTGAGCGAGTACTGCGTCCAGTTCCCCGATGAGACCCGTCCCTACGGGAGCGTGCGGCTTCCCGACTCCGACGACGTCCTGGCCAAGTGGATGGCGCTCACTGGCGACGAGCGACGACTCATCAGCACCGCCAACCTCCACCTCCCGGGTCGTCAGGTCGATCCGAAGCTCGTCAAGCGAGATCTCTGGCGCCTCGGGCAGTGGGAGCGAGAGCGAGCCCGCCTGGAGCACCGCCCCGGCGGGGGCGTCCCGCAGTCCTGAGCGCCCCCGACCGCTGCAGATCCCGCAGCGGCCGCTCGATATGGTGCTCGCGCGATGAGCGAGAACGGCGCCCTTGACCCCAAGCACCGTTCCCGGGCCCTGACCGAGGGCCCCGAGCGGGCGGCCGCGCGCTCCTACCTCCACGGGATCGGCTTCAGCGCCGAAGACCTCGCCAAGCCCCTCGTCGGCGTCGCCTCGACCTGGATCGAGACGATGCCGTGCAACTTCCACCTGCGCGCGCTGGCCGCCCGGGTCAAGGAGGGCATCCGGGCGGCCGGCGGCACGCCGATGGAGCTGAACACGATCGCCATCTCCGACGGGATCACGATGGGCACGAGGGGGATGAAGACCTCGCTCGTCTCGCGCGAGGTGATCGCCGACTCGATCGAGCTCGTCGGCCGCGGCCACCTCTTCGACGCCGTCATCGCCCTGTCCGGCTGTGACAAGACGATCCCCGGCACGGTCATGGCGCTCGCGCGCCTTGACGTTCCCGCGGTGATGCTCTACGGCGGCTCGATCGCTCCGGGCACCTACGACGGACACGACGTGACGATCCAGGACGTCTTCGAAGCCGTGGGCGCGCACGCCGCGGGCAAGATCGGCGATGAGGAGCTCGCCGCGCTCGAGGAGGCCGCCTCTCCCGGTGCGGGCGCGTGCGGCGGCCAGTTCACCGCCAACACGATGGCGATGGCCTTCGAGGTGCTCGGGATCTCGCCGATGGGCTCGGGCATGGTGCCCGCGATGGACGCGAGCAAGGGCGACGTGGCGCGCGAGGCCGGCAGCCTCGTGATGGACGTGCTCCACCGCGGGCAGCGCCCGAGCGAGCTCATAACCAAAGAGTCGCTCGAGAACGCGATCGCCGCGATCGCCGCGAGCGGCGGCTCGACCAACGGCGTGCTGCACCTGCTCGCCGTCGCCCGCGAGGCCGGCGTGCCCCTCGACGTCGATGACTTCGACCGCATCTCTGAGCGCACGCCGCTGCTGTGCGACCTCAAGCCGGGTGGCGCCTACGTCGCCGTCGACCTCTATCGCGCCGGCGGCATCCCCGTCCTGCTCGACCGCCTGCTCGAGGCCGGCCTGCTGCACCCCGACGCACCGACGGTCACCGGGCAGAGCATCGGCGAGCTCGCGCGGGGCGCCCACGAGACCGACGGCCAGCGAGTGGTGCGGCCGCTGTCTGATGCGATCAAGCCCACGGGCGGCCTGGCGATCCTGCGCGGCAACCTCGCGCCCGACGGCTGCGTGGTCAAGCTCGCGGGCCACGAGCGCCGCCGCCACGTCGGTCCCGCTCGCGTGTTCGAGTCCGAGGAGGACGCGATGGCCGCGGTCACCGCGAGCCGGATCGAGGCGGGCGACGTGGTGGTCATTCGCAACGAAGGTCCGGCCGGAGGACCGGGGATGCGCGAGATGCTCGCGGTCACCGCCGCGCTCGTGGGGGAGGGGCTCGGCGAGGAGGTCGCGCTCATCACCGACGGGCGCTTCTCGGGCGCCACCCACGGCTTCATGGCCGGCCACGTCGCCCCCGAGGCGGCGCGCGGCGGCCCGATCGCCGCGGTGCGCGACGGCGACGAGGTGACAATCGACGTCGACGAACGCCGCCTAGACGTCGCCCTCGCCGAAGAGGAGATCGCCGCGCGCGTCGCCGCCTACACCGCGCCGCAGAACGGCGACCACGACGGCGTGCTGGCCAAGTACGCCAAGCTCGTGGGCAGTGCCGCCGAGGGCGCCGTCACGGTCTGAGCGCGCCCCCCGGCCGCGCCCCTACTCGTTCAGGAACTCCTCCACCACCGCGTTGAACCGCGCCGGACGCTCGAGCATCGGCACGTGGCCGGTGTCGTCGAAGATCACTTTTCGGCTGCGGGATATGTGGCGCTCGAAGTCGTCGGCGTCCCGGACGGGGACGAGCATGTCGTTGCGTCCCCAGACGATCAGCGTCGGGCACTCGATCTTCTCGAGCCGGTCGCGGATCGGGTAGCCGAGGAGCGCGTCGAGCGCCGCGACGAAGCCGGGCTTGCCCGTGCCACGGATCTGCTCGGTCATCAGGGGCGCCGAGAGCTTGTGCGGGTGGCGCACGACGCCCGAGGCGATGAGCCGGCGCATCCGCGGGCGCGCGGTGAGCACGTCGGACTTCGACCCCACCCAGGCGGCGCCGAGCTTGCCGATTCGCGCGCCGAGGACCAGCGGCTCCCGGCGCCGGTGCTCGGAGTCGAGGCCGGCCGCGGAGACGAGCACGAGGCGCTCGACGCGCGTGGAGAAGGAGATCGCCAGCTCCGCACCGATGAAGCCGCCCATCGAGTTGCCCACGACGACGACGCGCTCGATGCCCAGCTCGTGGCACAGTGCGTCGAGCAGCTCGGCGTAGCGCTTGATCGAGGTCTCCGTGCCGTCCTCGGGCGAGGCGCCGAACCCAGGGAGGTCCAGGGCGATCACCCGGTGGGTGCGCGCGAAGTGGGGGATGTTCTCGAGCCAGTTCGTCCACGAGCCGCCGAGGCCGTGAATGAAGACGAGCGGCGGCCCAGAGCCCATCTCGACCACGTTGAGGGGGGTGCCCGCGATGCTGACCCAGCGCTGGTGCTCGCGCCAGTCGACGTCGAGCCACGCGGAGCGCCCCGACGCGCCGTAGCGATCGCGCTCGGCGCGGGAAGGGGACGGCGTGACGGTGCCCATGGCCGCCAACTACCCTAGGGCAAGCGTGCGGATCGCCATCGACATCGACTCCACCCTGCACCACTACTGGGACGGGTTCGCCGCCGCCGCGCGTCGCCGCTTCGGTGTCGAGCTGCCCTACGGCGAGCAGAAGCGCTGGGAGATCACCCGGCTTCGCCCCGAGCAGGTGCTGGCGCTCGTGCAGGAGACCCATCGGGAGGAGAACGTGCTTGCCGCCGAGCCCTATCCCGGCGCGGTCGACGCCGTCGCCCGCTGGCACGAGCAGGGGCACTTCATCCACGTCACGAGCCATCGCGCGCAGGGTGCGCACGGCGCGACGACGACCTGGCTCGAGCAGATCGGGCTGCCCTACGACGAGCTCTACTGCTCCTACGACAAGATCACGCGCTGCGCGGAGATCGGGATCGGCGTCCTGATCGACGACTCCCCGCGCAACATCGAGCGGGCGCTCGAGCAGGGCATCGTGCCCGCCACGCTCCGCCACCCGTGGAATCGCGACGTCTGCGAGGAGGAGGACGTGCTCTGCGCCGACTCGTGGCCCGAGCTCGCCGCGCTCCTGGCGCCGGTGCTCGACTCCGCGCCCGTGCGCTCCTCGACGGGCGCGCGCTAGAACCTGGCAGAATCGGCCCGTGGCAACGGAGCGCCGCACCACGCTGCGGGAGGAGGAGTCCGCGGAGGAGGGCCTTGAGGGGGAGCGCCGCGCCCGCGGCGTCCCACAGCTACCCGCGGCCCGGGGCGATCTGCGCGAGTTCCTCCCCGGCGTCGAGCCCGAGCGCCAGGTCACCGACTGGGGGCGCTCGGAGCGGGTGGAGGGGTTCCTCGATCGCACGGTCTCGGAGTTCCTCTACCGCTACTGGTTCCGGGTTACGGTCGAGGGAATCGAGAACGTGCCCGCGCGCGGCGGCGCGCTGCTCGTCTCCAACCATGCCGGAGCGCTCCCGCCCGACGGGGCGATGATCGTCAAGGCGATCAGGGAGGAGCACGCGCGTCCGCGTCCCGTGCACCTCACCGTCGAGCACTTCTTCAAGGGGTATCCGGGCTTCTCCATGCTGATCCAGAAGATCGGCGGCGTCGCCGCGCACCCCGCCAACGTCCACCGGCTGCTCTGCGACGAGGGTGAGCTCGTGCTGGTCTTCCCCGAAGGCCGCAAGGGCACCGAGAAGACGGTCAAGGATCGCTACCGCCTGCGCCGCTTCGGGCGCGGGGGCTTCGTCGAGGCGGCCATGCGCGCGCGCGCCCCGATCGTCCCGGTGGCGGTGCTGGGCGCCGAGGAGGCGGCTCCGGTCTTCGCGCAGCTCAAGCTGCTGCAGAGGGTGACGGGGCTGCTGTACTTCCCGCTCACCCCGACCTTCCCCCACCTGGGACTTCTCGGCATGGCCGGCTACCTCCCCGCGAAGTTCACGATCCGCTTCCTCGAGCCGGTGCCCACGGACGACATGGGCGATGAGCCGTGGCTAGACAAGGGCCTCGTGCAGACGGTCGCGCACGACGTCCGGGCGCTCATCCAGGCTGAGCTCTACGAGATGATCGCCGCGCGCCGCAGCGTGTGGCTCGGATAGGCAAGCTCTCGAGCCCGTGGACTCCCGCCGCATCCTTCTCACCGGGCTCTCGACGTACTGGGGCGGGCGCCTGGCCCAGGCGCTCGAGCGCGAGCCGGGCGTCGAGGCGATCATCGGAGTCGACTCCGAGGAGCCGCGGGTCGAGCTCGAGCGCACGGAGTTCGTACGGGTGGGCACCCAGCACGGCCTGATCCGCCGGATAGTGCAGGCCGCCGAGGTGGACACGGTGATCGACACCCGCCTCGTCGTCGACTCGGCCACCACCTCCCCGAAGAAGGCCCACGAGAACAACGTCATCGGGACGATGAACATCCTCGCCGCGTGCGCCGGGTCCGACTCGCCCGTGCGCAAGTTCGTCTTCAAGTCCTCCGCGCACTACTACGGCTGCGAGCAGGACGACCCCGCGTTCTTCACGGAGGAGATGCAGCGCCCGCACCCAGCGCGTACCCCGATCGAGAAGGACATCGTCGAGGTCGAGAAGGCGCTGCACGACTTCGCCGTGCAGCGCCCCGACGTCTCGGTCACGGTGCTGCGCTTCGCCAACGGAATCGGCATCGGGCTGCGCACCTCTCACACCGTGCTCTTCGGGCTGCCGGTGGTGCCCACGATCCTCGGCTTCGACCCGCGTTATCAGTTCATCCACGAGGACGACATCGTCGGCTGCCTCGAGCACGCCGTGCGCAACGACCTGCCGGGGGTCTACAACGCCGCGGGCGACGGGGTGCTAGCGCTCTCGGAGGTCCTCGACGGTCTCGACAAGAGGACTCTGCCCGTGCTGCCCCCCTGGGGGACCGGGATCGCCGTGGATGGGCTGCGGCGCACCGGACTGCGGCTTCCCCCCGAGCTCGTGCGCCAGCTCCGCTTCGGGCGCGGCCTCGACAACCGCCGGCTCAAGGCGGCCGGCTACCGCTACCGATACACGACGCGCGAGGCGATCGCCGCCTACCGCGCCGATGAGCGGGTCGAGCCGGTGAAGCGCTCGGCCGGCACGCCGTATCGCTACGAGCGGGAGGTCGAGGAGTTCCTGCGCCGGAGCCCGAGCGTCCGCGCGCGGGGCTCCGGCGTCGGGCGCGACTGGCGTCCGTCACCCGAGCAGATCGAGGAGCTGCGTCGAGCGCTCGTCGCCCTCGACGCCTCGGCTCCCGCCGGCAACGGGTCTCGAGCAGGTCGCGGCGCCGCCGCGACCGAGCCCTCGCCGACGAGCGACCTCGCCGCCTACGAGGACCTGAAGGCCGAAGAGGTCATCGCGATCCTTCCCTCGCTCGAGCTCGCCGACCTCGAGGACCTGCGCCGACACGAGGCCGCCCACCGGGGGCGCACGACGGTGCTCGGCGCGATCGACCGAGCACGCGAGCGCCGTGGCCGCACCGCGTCGCCCTGAACCGGGCGGCCGCGCGGGCAACCGGCGTTGCACCGGTTGTGTGCCGGTGAGTGAACCCTTATCATGTCTCGTGCGTACCCCCTCCTATGCGTGCTCGCGGCTTCATCCTCGTAGCAGGTCTCTTGCTCGTCCTCGTCGGCGGAGCGGTGGGTGTCTACGTCTACGACCAGGGTCAGCGAAGCGTCATCGCCAAGGGCGTCAGCGTGGCCGGGGTGGACGTCGGGGGACTGCACGAGAGCCCGGCGCGCGCCCGGCTCTCTCATCGCTTTCTCGCGTCGCTGCGTCATCCGGTGGTCGTCACCCACGGGGCCAGGCGCTACACGCTGACCCCCCGGGAGGCGCGTCTGCGGGTGGACATCGACGGCTCCGTGGCCGAGGGCCTGGCCCGTAGCCGCGACGGCTCGATCTTCGCGCGGGTCGAGCGCGGCATCGGTGGGGGCCGCCTCGACGCGAACCTGCAGCCGCGAATCGTCTACTCGCACGCCGCGGTCGACCGGCTCGTGCGCCGGGTGGGCGACTCGCTCGACCGCGCGCCGCGCAACGCGTCCGTCTCCTTCGCGGCCGCCGGCCTCGGCGAGGTGCCCGGGCACACCGGCCTCGCCGTCGATCGTCGGCGCTTGAGCACCGAGGTGCAGGCCGCGCTTCTGCGCAGGGGCGCCTCCGCGCGCCGAGTGCGCGTGCGCACCCGGGTCCTGCGCCCGAGGATCACCACCTCGCAGCTCTCGCGCCGTTACCCGACCGTGGTCACCATCGACCGCGCGAACTTCACCCTGAGGCTCTTCAAGCACCTCAAGATGGCCAAGAGCTACCCGATCGCCGTCGGACGCCAGGGGCTCGAGACGCCGTCCGGGCTCTATCCGGTCCAGGACAAGCAGATCGATCCCGTCTGGCACGTGCCGAACTCCTCGTGGGCGGGCTCGCTCGCCGGCCAGACGATCCCGCCCGGTCCGCAGGATCCCCTCAAGGCGCGCTGGATCGGGATCACCGGCGGAGCCGGCATCCACGGCACCGCGGAGACCGGCTCGCTCGGCTCCGCGGCCTCCCACGGCTGCATCCGCATGGCGATCCCCGACGTGATCGAACTGTTCGGTCGCGTGCCGTACGGGTCGCTCATTTACATCGCCTGAGCTCCGGGCTCAGCCACCGCGGTCCGCAGCGGTGTCGGGAAGGTCGGCGCCGATCTCCGCGACCGGCACCTCCTCCCAGCCCTTGCCCAGCAGAGAGGCATGGTTCTCTCCGTGGCGAATAGTCAGGGTGCCGATGAAGATTCCCCTCGTGTGCTTGCGCATGACCGCGTACCACAGCGTCGTCGCGTCGCCCGTGCCCTGGATGCGAAACCACGGGCGCGAGGGCGGAAGGTCCGGGGGTGCGAGCCCGGCGGCGATGAGCTGGTGCTGCGTTGCGATGTGACCGGTCTCGGTGTCGATGAAGAAGGCGCCCATCCTCACCGAGGCTAGCCGACCCCCGAGCCCCGCGTGGCTGGAGGCGCTCGCACGCTTCGCGGATGATTCCCGCCGGCGAGGGGCGGCCGAGAAGACGCGCCGTGCCTACGCGACCGATCTCGGCCAGTTCGCGGCGTGGGCCGACGCGCACGGGCACGACCCGGCGTCGATCACCCCGCGGGTGCTGCGCCGCTACCTCGCAGCGCTCTCCGAGCACGGCCGAGCCCCCTCCACCGTGGCGCGCAAGCTCGCGGCGCTGCGTGCCTTCTTTCGCACGTTGCTCGAGCACGGCGAGATCGCGCAGAACCCCGCGGATCTGCTCTCCGCGCCGCGCCAAGGCGAGCGGCTGCCGCGGGCGCTCAAGGCGGACGAGGTGGCCGTGCTGCTCGATCGGATTCCGGCCGGTACGCCGCTCGAGCTGCGCGACCGCGCGCTCTTCGAGCTCGCCTACGCCGCCGGTCTGCGCGCGGAGGAGCTCGTCTCGCTCGACGTCGACTCCGTGCGCTACGACGCCGAGGAGGTCCGGGTGGAGGGCAAGGGCGCGAAGACCCGGATCGTGCCCACCGGTGAGCACGCGCTCGCGGCCCTCGACCGCTACGTACGGCTCGGGCGCCCGGCGCTCGCCGCCGCTCTTTCCGAGCGCGCCCTCTTCCTCTCGAAGTCCGGTCGCCGCCTCTCGACCTCGGATGTGCGGCGCCGCCTGCGGGCTTGGGCGCGCCAGGCGGGCGTGAGCGGCCGCGTCTTCCCCCACGCGCTGCGCCACTCCTTCGCGACCCACCTGCTCGAGGGCGGGGCCGACCTGCGCTCGATCCAGGAGCTTCTCGGCCACGCCTCCATCTCCACGACGCAGACCTACACTCGGGTAGAGTCCGCCCGGCTCCGATCCGCCTACACCCGGAGTCATCCCCGGGCCTGAAGGGCGCCCCGGGAGCCGGCTACGAGGAGGCACCGCTGGAAACGAACGTCAAAGCGATCGAGCTCAAGGACCTCTGGCGCCGCTACAAGGCGACGGGGGAGGACCGGGCTCGTGAGCGTCTCGTCGTCGCCTATTCGCCGCTCGTCAAGTACGTCGCGGGGCGGATGAGCGCGGGGCTCCCCGCCCACGTCGACGAGGCCGATCTCATCTCCTACGGCCTGCTCGGGCTGATCACGGCGATCGAACGCTTCGATCTCGCGCGCGAGATCAAGTTCGAGACCTATGCGATCCCGCGCATCCGGGGCGCGATCATCGACGAGCTGCGCTCGCTCGACTGGGTCCCGCGGTCGGTGCGCGCGCGGGCCCGGGAGATCGAGCGGGTCAACGCCAAGCTCGAGCACAAGCTCCAGCGCGCGCCGAACGACGAGGAGATGTGCAAGGAGCTCGGCATGGAGGTGAGCGACTTCCACGACGCGCTCCTGCAGATCTCCAACTCGACGATCGCCGCGCTCGACGAGATGTGGACGGTCTCGGACTCGAGCGGCGACCAGATCTCGCTGCTCGACACGATCCACGACCCGGACGCGCCCGACCCCGAGCAGCTCATCGACGCCACCGAGCTCAAGGATCGCGTGGCCGACGCGATCGCGCGCCTACCCGAGCGCGAGAAGCTCGTGGTCGCCCTCTACTACTACGAGAACCTGACCCTTCGCGAGATCGGCGAGGTGCTCGGCGTGACCGAGTCGCGTGTCTCCCAGCTCCACACCAAGGCGGTGCTGCGCCTGCGCTCCCGACTGGGGGAAGAAGCGCAGGTCTGAGCGCGCGGCGCGCTTGCGCGGCGCGGTAATCTCGCCTCTCCGCTGCTCTCACCGCCCCGGCCTGGCGGCCGGCGGTCCGCGCGGGCGGCGGTGCCCGCCAGCGAGGAGAGGAGCCGCGAGGCATGCACACCGCCGCCGACAGGATTCGCAACGTCGCCCTGGTCGGACACCGGGGCACGGGAAAGACCTCGCTGCACGAGGCGCTCCTCTTCGAGGCCGGGGCGGTGAGCCGGATGGGCTCGGTGCCCGACGGCACCACGGTCTCGGACTCCGACCCCGACGAGAAGGCGCGTCAGACCTCGATCTCGGCCGCGCTCACGTCCTTTACGTGGATGGAGCGCAAGGTGAACCTGATCGACACGCCCGGCGAGCCGTCCTTCGTCGCCGACGCCCTCGGTGCCCTGCGCGTCTGCGAGTCGGCGATCTTCGTGCTCGACGGGGTGATGGGCGTCGAGGTCTCCACCACGCGACTGTGGCAGCGCGCGGCCGAGCTCGACCTCGCCCGCCTGCTGTTCGTGAACATGCTCGACCGCGAGCGAGGGGACTTCTTTCGCACGCTCGACGCGCTCAAGGCTGCCTTCGGCGCGCACGTCGTGGCCACGGAGATCCCGATCGGCGCCGAGCACGAGATCTCCGGCGTCATCGACCTGATCGACATGAAGGCCTACCTCTACGAGGGCTCCTCTCGCGGGAGTGCCCGCGAGACGCCGATCCCCGAGGAACTCCGCGCGCAGGCCGAGGAGTACCGCGAGAAGCTCATGGACGAGGTCTCCGAGAGCTCCGACGCGCTCATGGAGCGCTACCTCGAGGGCGAGCCCATATCCCACGAGGAGATCGTCGGGGCGCTCAAGGAGGGCACGAACCACGGCCGGCTGTTCCCGGTGACCTGCGGGGTGGCCACCCGGAACCTCGCCACCAACCGGCTGCTCGACGCGATCGTCGAGGATCTGCCCTCCCCGGTAAAGCACGGCGGGCTCGAGGTCGGTGGGCTCACCCTGCGCCCCGACGAGGACGCCGAGCTCTTCGCCTACGTCTTCAAGACCCGCGCCGATCCCTTCGCCGGGAGGATCAACCTCTTCCGCGTCTACCAGGGCACCCTGCACCACGACTCGCCCGTGCTGAACACCCGCGCGCACGTCAAGGAGCGGATCGGCCAGCTCCTCACCTTCGAGGCCGTGAGCAGGGCCACGCGGAGGAGTTCGGCCCGGGCGACATCGGCGCGGTGGCCAAGCTCAAGGAGACTCGGGCCGGCGACTGGCTCGCCTCCCGCGACGAGCCCATCTCGATGCCCACGATCTCCCTCCCGCCTCCGGTCATGGCCTTCGCCATGGAGCCCGCGAGCAAGGGCGACGAGGACAAGGTCTTCACGGCGCTGCGCCGTCTGCAGGAGGAGGACCCGACGATCGACCTGCACCGCGACCCGCAGACCGGCGAGCAGATCGTCGCCGGACTCTCGCCCGTGCACGTGGAGGTGATCGTCGAGCGCCTGCGCTCGCGCTTCGGGGCGGCGGTGACGCTCAAACCGCCTCGCGTGCCCTACCGCGAGACGATCCGCCAGGCCGCGCGAGCGCACGGACGTCACAAGAAGCAGTCGGGCGGTCGGGGCCAGTTCGGCGACTGTCACATCGAGCTCGAGCCGCTCGAGGACGGCACCGAGCTCGAGTTCGTCAACGCGATCAAGGGCGGCGTGATTCCCACCTCGTTCATCCCCGCCGTGGAGAAGGGCGTGCGTGAGGCGATGCAGCACGGCGCGGTCGCCGGCTACCCCGTGAGGGGCGTGCGGGTCAGGCTCTACGACGGCTCCTACCACACCGTCGACTCCTCGGAGATGGCCTTCAAGCTCGCCGGCTCGCTGGCGATGAGGCAGGCGCTCGAGCAGGCCGCGCCCGTCCTGCTCGAGCCCATGATGCGCGTGACGCTGTCGATTCCCGAGGACTCGGTGGGCGACGTCATCGGCGATCTGAACTCCCGCCGCGGCCGGCCGCTCGGGATGGAGCCGGTCGGCGGACTGACGGAGGTCATGGCCGAGGTGCCGATGGCCGAGATGCTCTCCTACGCGCCCGACCTACGCTCGATCACGGGCGGCCAGGGCGAGTTCACCATGGAGCTCGCCCGCTACGAAGAGGTGCCCGGGCATCGCGCGGCTCGGGTCGTGGAGCAGGCCCGGGAGCCGCAGCAGGCCTAGCAACGCGTAGCCGCCCGCGGCGGCTCGGCTCCTCGCGGACGGCACCGAAGCCCCTGCTAGGCTCGAAACCGATGGTCTCACGGGACGTTCGCACCATGCACCGGCAGCTCGACTGCGACGTCTGCGGGCGCACCGTCCTCCGGGGGGAGCGGATCGACACCTACCTCGCCGGCGCTTCGCGGCGGGAGGTGTGCGAGCTGTGCGCCTCGCGCGCACAGCACGAGGGGTGGATCCGCGAGGACGCGCGACTCGAGCGCGCCGCTCCTCCCGCCGGCGAGCGTGGCCGCTCCCTGCTCGGCCGGCTGCGCCCGCGCCCGCGCCGGCGCCCGACCGGCGGCGGGGAGAACGGCACGGAGGCTCACCGCGAGTCACGGCCCGCGCCCGAGCGCCCGTCGGCGACGAGCGAGGCCGCGCCCGGGCGTGAGCGGCGCAACATCCGCGCGGTGCCGACGGGCGACGAGCAGAAGGTCGCCGCGGCGATCGAGCTCTTCAACGCGAGCGAGCACACGCGCACGGTGGCCGGTGTCGCGCGCTCGCTCGGGGCACCTTCCGTGACGGCGCGCCCGCTGGCCGAACGGGCGACGCTCATCTCCATCGCGGTGGTCTGGGAGCTCTGCTGGTACCGCTACGAGGTCGAGCTCGCCGACGATCGCCCGACGGTGCGCCAGGCCGAGCAGGGGTATGAGGTCGTCGACCTGTCGGACGAGGACCGCATCGCCAACGCAGCCGTCGACGAGTACGGCGCGCTGGCGCTGGCCGTGGGCGAGAAGTAGGATCCCGGGCGTGACGGCCGGGAGCACACGATGATCTACTGCGTCGTGCCCGAGGCGCTCGCGCCCGAGCTCCTCGACCGGCTCACGCGCTACTACGAAGACGACCCGGGCGTGAAGGTCATCGTCGATCGCCGACGCGCCGAGCGGCGGGAGCGCGGCGCCCCGCCCGGGGGCAAGCGCGAGATCCGCGATCGGCGGCGCGCGCGGGTCCCAGGCGAGCTGCCCTCCACCGCCGGCGGGTAGGCCGAGCCTCCACGATGAAGCTGGTCGTGCACGTCGACGGCGGTGCGCGGGGCAACCCCGGCCCCGCGGCGATCGGCGCGGTCATCTCGGCGGCCGACGGAGAGCTGGTTGAAGAGGCCTCCGAGGTGATCGGCGTGGCCACGAACAACGTCGCCGAGTACCGCGCGCTCCTCCTCGGTCTGGCGCGCGCTCGCGCGCTCGGCGCCGACGAGGTCGAGGTCGTGGGCGACTCCGAGCTCGTCGCCAAGCAGGTCCAGGGTCTCTACAAGGTCAAGCATGCTGGGCTTCGGCCCCTGCACGCCGAGTCGCGGGCCGAGCTCGGACGTTTCGGGCGCTGGAGCGTGCGCACGGTGCCGCGGGCTCAGAACGCCCGGGCCGACGCGCTCGTCAACGCCGCGCTCGACGCCTCGGGCTGATTTCCGCGCCTATAGTGCGCCCCGCGCGCGGCCGATACACCGAAAGTGCAACGGTGGGTTCATTCCCTGGAACGGCGCCTGCTGCCCGAAGGGCACGGAGGCGATGCAGTCACCTCTCCCCGGGTGATGGCGCGGCTGCTCGGCCTGCTCTACCTCGCCGGCGCGCTGCTCGCGGCCGTCTCGATGTTCCTGCCCCAGCCCGCCGCGGAGGATCAGCCGCTCATCTACCTCGTCATCGCGATCGGTGCGCTCGTCGGCCTGGCACTCACGCTGCGGGGAGCCGCTCTGCCGTCCTGGGCGCTGCCGGCGGCGCTCGGCGCCTCGACCGCCCTCGTCAGCCTCGGAATCTACGCCACCGCGCAGGGCACGAGCGTCTACGCGCTGTTCTACGTGTGGATCGCTCTGGACGCCGCCTATTTCCTGCCGCCACGCGCCGCCGCGGGGCAGATTGCGCTGACCGGTGCCATTTACGCGGTCGTGCTGGCCGCGATGACGCCGCCCGACGCGGTCGAGCGCTGGCTCATCACGATCGGAACCGTCGCGGTCACCGGGGTCTTCGTCGGCCTTCTTCGTAGTCGCGTCGAGCGGCTCGTGAGCCGGCTCTCGGCGGCCGTCGCCGACCTCGGCGAGGCGGCTCGCACCGACCCGCTCACCGGTCTCTTCAACCGGCGCGGCTTTCACGAGCACTTCACCACTGAGCTCGAGCGCTCGCGCCGGGACGGCGTGCCGCTCGCGCTCCTGGTCGGCGATCTCGACCGCTTCAAGCGACTCAACGACCGCTTTGGCCACGGGTTTGGCGATCGCGCCCTGCTCACCCTCGCGCGGGTGCTCACAGAGCAGAGCCGGCGGATCGACGTGGTGGCCCGCATCGGCGGCGAGGAGTTCGCCCTGCTCGTGCCGGGCGCGGACGGCCACGAGGCCTACCTGTTCGCCGAGCGCACTCGCTGCGCCGTGCAGGAGGCCTTCGCCCACGAGTCGCTGCTGCTCACGATCTCGTTCGGGATCGCGGTCCTTCCGCACGTCGTGGGTGATCCCGACGCCGCCCTGGGCGCCGCCGACGAGGCGCTCTACTCCGCCAAGCATCTCGGGCGCAACCGCTCGGTCATCTACCATCCGGGACTCCGCAGCGTCTCGGAGACGACGACGAACGAGACCCGCCCGGGCATGCAGATCGCGACCGTGGTCACCCTCGCCGAGGCGCTCGACCTGCGCGACGGGGGCACGGCCCGCCACTCTCAAATCGTCGGGCGCTACGCCGAGCTGACGGCGCGCCGGCTCGGCCTCTCCGAGGAGCGCGTGGAGCGCGTGCGGCTGGCCGGCATGGTCCACGATGTGGGCAAGATCGCGGTGAGCGACGCGATCCTGCAGAAGCCTGGTCCGCTCGACGACGCCGAATGGCTCGAGATGCGCAAGCACCCGGAGACCGGCGCCCGCCTGCTCGCCGGCGTGGGTCTCGAGGACGTCTGCGCGTGGGTGCTCGCCCACCACGAGCGACCGGACGGGCGCGGCTACCCGCGCGCGAGCAGGGGAGAGGAGATTCCCGTCGAGGCGCGGATCCTGGCGATCGCCGACGCCTACGAGGCGATGACGAGCGACCGCCCCTACCGCCGGGCGATCGGCCCCGAGCGCGCCCGGGCGGAACTGCTCCGCGGGGCCGGGACGCAGTTCGACTCCGAGGCCGTCGAGGCGCTGCTCGACGTCCTCGAGCCGCTCCCCGAGCTCGTGCGCTGACGCGCCCGCCGGCTCAGGGGCTGCGCCGGTCGAGGTCGAGCGAGACGGAGTTGATGCAGTAGCGCTGGCTCCCCGGACCGGGGCCGTCGTCGAAGACATGCCCGAGATGACCGCCGCAGTTGGCGCAAAGGACCTCGGTGCGCTTCATGAACAGGGAGCGGTCGGTCTTCAGCTCGATGTGCTCGGCGACGGCGGGCTCGGTGAAGCTCGGCCACCCGGTCCCCGAGTCGAACTTCGTCTCCGAGGAGAACAGCTCCGCCTGGCAGGCCGCGCAGCGGTAGATGCCGTCGTCCTTGACCGAGACGTATTCGCCGGTGAACGGGCGCTCGGTGCCCTTGCGCCGCAGCACCTCGTACTGCTCGCGCGTGAGCTCCTCACGCCACTCCTGCTCGCTCTTTTGGGTCTTGGGGGCTGACATGCTCCTCCTGTCTTCTCGCGGGCCGTGAACGTTACGCGGACTCGAGCGCGGTGAGCGCCGCCTCCACGCTCGGCGTGACCGGACGGCGCTCCCGCAGCACCCACGGAAGCCCTCGCAGCGCGTCGAGGAGCCCCCGGCGCGCTGCGGGGTCGCTCAGAGCCCGGCCGAGGACGGGCACGGTGTGGCCGAGGGCGACCAGCGCCCGGCGGCGAAGCCAGGCCGACCACAGCGCGTTGCGCACTTCTCGCCGGCGCCGGGCCACGACGTCGCGGCTCGCCGCCGGGCGGTGGTGCGCGACGAGAGACGAGACATAGGCGATGTCCCACCCCGACTGGGCGAAGTCGATCGCCAGCAGCTGCTCCTCGCCTCCGATGCCGTAGCGGGCGTGGAAGCCGCCCACGGCGAGGAAGGCCTCGCGCCGCACGACCGCGCCGCAAGCGATGAAGCCAAGGACACGCGGCCCGGGCAGTGGGCGCGCCGAAGGCACCGGGCTCTCGGCCATCGGCTGACAGGTCGGGTCCTCGGCGCCCCCACCGTCCAGGAGAACGCGCGCGGCGAGCGCGCCCACGGAAGGATGGCGCTCGAGCAGGCTCACAGCCTCGCTCAGCGCACCGGGCTCCCACCATGAGTCGTCGTCGCTGAACGCGACGTAGGGGGTTCCGAGGCGCTCGACCGCGAGGTTGCGGGCTTCGCTTCCGCGGTTCTCGCTCAGCGCGATGATCTCCACTCGCGGGTGCCGCGCGTTGAGCCGAGCCACCGTGCCGTCGCTCGATGCGTTGTCCGCCACCACGATCGGCGGGCGCTCGGGCAGAGCCTCGAGCCGCGGGAGGACCCGGAGAAGGTCCTCGACCCGGTCGCGGGTGACGATGGCGATACCCACAGGCCCCGGAGAACCCGGCGAGGGTGGGCGCTGGGGCGCGCTCAGCTCACGGGCGCGGTGCGCACCAGCGGCATCGCGCGCTCGAGGACTTGCTGCTTGGTCAGCGAGGTGTTGAACGCGGACGGGAAGGGATCCTGCCCGCGCTTGAGGCGCACCGCGGCGGCGTGCCGGGCTTCGATCTGCACGATGGCCCCGGCGGCGCCGAGCACCTCGGCCGACTGGATCTGGGGAGCCGCGCCGTCGTAGGCGCCCACGCCCGTGTCCTCGAGCATCTGGGAGACCGACAGGAAGGTGGCTTCGTTCTTGAGCGCGGAGTCGAAGTTGAAGATAGGCGACGCGATAGGGGAACCGCCGATCTTGGGGATCAGCGCCTTGAGCGCCACCACGTGCGCGGCTTCGTCCGCGGCGAAGAGCTCGATGAGCGGCTTGGACTGCGCGCTCAAGTTGACGCGCTTCAGCGCCTCGTCGTAGAACTGCAACTCGAGGTACTCGAGCGTGAGGGCGAAGTTGAGCACGTCGGTGTCCGAGCTGAACGACGGACGGGCAAGCGCACGGTTGACCCAGGGGCCCACGCTCGCGGCGCCGTAGGCGGCGCACGCGGCAAGTGCTCCGCGCACGAGAAAGGTGCCGCGGGTCATGCCGTGGATCTCCACGCCGGCCAGCATCTGGCGCTCCTCGGGCATCATCCCGAGTTCGCCATCTTCATGAAGGGGCTGGCGAGGAGCAGGACCGTGTCCATGTCCGAAGCGCGCGCGAAGGCGCCGTCGGGCACGATCGAATTGCCGGCCATGGTGTTGAGCACGGCGGCGTGCCGGGCCTCGACTGCGTGAATCGAGAGGGCCGCCGTGAGCACGTTCTTGTCCTTTACCCTGCCCGCCTGTCCGAGATAGGCCGAGGCACCGATGTTCTCGAGCATCGCGGCCATCTGCACGATCTCGCGCTCGTCGCGCAGCGGAATCGTCGAGACTACCCGTGGGGCGGTCTTGGCCCCGAGCGTCTTGATCGTCGCCTCGAGCGCGGCCACGTGGTCGTTCTCGTGCTTGGCGATCGACTTGAAGTAGCTCGCCGCCTGGCCCTTCACCAGCCCCGACTTCAGGACCTGGCTGTAGAAGTTGCTCTCGAAGTACTCGAGCGTGAGGGCGAAGTTCACGATCCCGACGTCGCCGGCTCCGAAGTCCGAGCTCTGCGAGCCGCTGGCTGAGGGGGGCGAGGAGCGCGCCCCCTGGCCGCTCGATCCCTGCTTGTCGCTGCCCGTCCCGCACCCCGCGAGCACGGCCGCCAGCCCGCCACCGGCCACGGCCAGGGTCGGACCGCGACGATGGAGCTCCCAGACCTCGGCGGGCCGGTCGAGGTCGTCCCCCGACTGCTTGTCTCCCTCGCGCCTTGTCTCCGGAACACCGACCATCGCGAGGACCCTACTCCCGTTCCCTAGCGCCCGCGCCGGTAGTGAGCCGGGTCCACGTGCGAGAAGCGGCCCTGCTGCTGGCCCTGGAAGTTGATGTTGGGCGCGATGAAGCAGGCGGGCGAGCCGGTCGGCCCGGGAGTCGGGGCCTTCGGGCCGCCCGAGGGCTTGCAGTCGAAGTTCGGGAAGATCAGATGCCGCTGAGTATCGGGCCCGAGGCCGAGCGGCGGCAGGTAGGTGTTGCCGCGGTTGGTGGCGATCCGCGTCCGGGTGAGCGCGTCCTCGCTGCCCTCCGGGTTGAACTGGCGCAGGAAGTGGCCGACCGCGCCGGGCGCCGGGACGGTGTTGGCGAGGCCCGAAGCGCCCGAGCCGATGAAGTCCGCGACCTGGTGGTTGTAGAGGCCGAGCCAGTCGAGGATCGGGTTGAGCTGCTCGGTGAACGGCCCGAGCTGGGCGAGCAGCGGGCGGAAGCCGCGGAGTGTCTTGGAGAGCGCCGGGAGCCCCGTGCGCGAGACATCGATCAGCGGCCCGAGGTTTATGAAGAAGCGCCGTAGGTCAGGGGAGAGGACCTTCACGGCGCGCAGGGTGGGAGTCAGGTCCCGCGCCACGGGCGTGAGGTCCTTGACGAGCGGGTCGGTGTTGAGCGCGAAGGTCTTCAGCGTCGTCAACGTCGACTTGGACTCGTCGAGGAAGGTCGGGAAGATCTTGAAGGTCTCGGCCAGCGCGCGGTTCTGGGAGGCCGTGGCATCGAAGGTCTGCGCGGCGTTGCGGATCAGGTTCTGGAGCTGGCCTTGGCGCAGGGCGGCGAAGGTCGTCGCGCTGCCGCGCAGCAGGCCGCGCACGTTGTTGCGCTGCTCGTCGAGGACGCCGAGAACGCTCGTGGCGTCGGTGGCGAACGTCGGGAGGTTGCCGAGGAAGTCGCTGATGTCTTGGGCGCGGCCGCCCGAGGCCTTGGCGAGGTTCTGCTGCCAGGCGCGGAAGGCCTGCCGGGTACCCGGGTCGAAGGTGTTCAGCACCTCGTCGAACTGCACCTGCGGGGCGACCTGGCCGTTGCTGAGCCGGCCGTTGTCGGGGATCTGCGGAACGCTCTTGCTGCCGGTCGTGAGCTCCACGTAGGTCTCGCCGAGGAGTGTCTTCTGGCGCAGGAGGGCGCGCGCGTCGCGATGGATCGGCACGTACTGGGAGCCGAGCTCGACGGTCGCGAGGGTTCGGTTGCCCGAGGAGTCGAGGCTCTTGTCGACCACCTTGCCCACCGAGACGCCGGCCACGCGCACGTCAGCCTGGATGGCGAGCTGGGTCGCCTGCGGGAAGGAGACCTGGAAGCGGAAGCCCTTGGGCTTGAAGGGAATGGCGCCGCCGAAGGACAGCCACAGGAACAGCAGCAGGCTGAAGCACGACAGCGCGAAGAGCACGGTGACGAGGATGCGGCCGGGGGAGAGGGCTTGCTTCTGCATCGAATGTATTCCTAGCGCTTGATGCTCAGCGGGGAGCCGGGAAGGGGAGGAATGGCGCCGACGAGCGGGTTGCCCTTCGAGCCCGGGCCGCAGGCGATCGGGCTGGTGAAGATCGGCGTCAGCCCGAGGACCAGGCCCGCCGCGCCGCCCTGCTGGCCGGCGACGCTCTTCAGCGTCTCGCACGTGCCGCCGAGCGTGGTCGGGCGCAAGGAGCCGTGCGCATCGGCGACGGAGAAGAGGTTCTCGGTCTGGTGGGAGACCCAGGCGATCCAGAAGAGGTAGCTGCGTGCCGGGCCGCCGAAGGCGAACGGTCCCTCGTTCGGCCCCTTGCCGCGGTTGAAGGCGAGCATGTTGAACAGATGGTTGAGCACCACGAAGGAGCGCTGCAGGTCCGGCGTGGAACGGGCCAGGCCGAGCGCGGCCGGTCGCAGGTCGCGCACGAGCGGACGGGCCTCGCGCACGAACGGGCGGATCTGGTTCCGGATGATCGGCGTGGTCGCGCGGGCGAACGGCCGGATGCCGATGTTGGCCGCGGTGATGGAGCGCACGGCGGGTCGCAGGGTGTCGGCGGTCGGCCCCAGCACCTTGGCGAAGCGCTCCACCTTGCCGAGGGTGTTCGTGGTCTGGCGCAGCGTGGCGGGCAGATCCGCGACCGTGCGGCTCAGGTTGCGGTTCTCCGACGCGAAGGCGCGGAAGACCGCGGCCGAGGAGCCGACGAGCTGGGTGAGGTCCTGTCCGCGGCCGGCCAGCTTGGTGTTGAGCTGGTTGAGCACGTTGACCAGGTTGGCGAGGTCGGCACGGCGTCCCGCGACCGCCGTGCTCACCCGGGCCAGGTCGCGGTGGGTCGGCTCGAAGCGGCGGAAGACGTCGCGCACATCGCCGCCGCGGCCGTTCAGACCGTTCCCCGCGTCAGAGAGCAGCAGCTTCAGATACGAGCGGGTGTCCGAGTCGAGCGCGGAGAGGGTCTCATCCAGGTTGACGTCGGGCATCGTGTTCGAGACCGGGATCGTCCAGCCCGCGGAGGCCACGGGCTTGCGACCGCCCGGGTCGATCTCGATGAACATGTCCTTGAGTCCGGTGCGCGGCCGCAGCAGCGCCTGGGCGTCCTGGTGGATCAACGTCTTGTACTCGGGGTCGATCTTCATCGTGACGAGCGCGCGGCCGTCCTTGAGCTCGACGGCGCCGATCTCGCCGATCGAGACGCCGGCCACGTTCACCGTCTGACCCTGGCCCGGCGTGACCGCCTGGGCCGTCGAGAGCTCGGCCTTCATCTCGAACCGGGTGGGCTGCAGGAAGGGGATGCGCAGCCGCTCCTGGGTGAGGATGTAGATCGACGTCACCGCGGCGAGCAGGACCAGGAAGATGATCGCCAGGAAGTTCTTGAGCTGCTTGCGGATCGCGGTCATTTGCCGATCGCTCCTTGCACGGGCTGACCCTTGGCGAGCTCTCGCTTGATCTGAGCGGCCTTCTTCGCGTCACGGGCCATGAGCTGAAGCCCCAACGGGCTGGTCAGCGGCGCCATCGCCTGCTGGGGAGCCGGACCGACCGTGGTGCTCAGGTTGGGCCGCTGCTGGGTCTCGCAGGGCACGTCGGGCCGGATCGGCGGCCGGGTGCTCGGCTTGGGGGGGTTGGAGCCCTGGATCGGGAAGACGCTCGAGCCGACCAGCCCGTTGCCGAAGGAGATCGCGTTCGCGCCGCCGCTGGCGAGCACGTTGAAGTACTGGCCGTTGGCGTCGCCCGAGCGGCTCTCGCCGGCGACGCCGGGCAGGAACTTGACGCCCTCCTGGTAGACCTTGCCGGTCGCCGGGAAGTTCGGGTCGCGCAGCGTGTCGTGGCTCCAGGGGAGGATGACCTGGTTCTGGCAGCTCGAGGCCAGGCGCACCTGCTGCAGGAGCGGGACCGTCGCCGCGTTGAGGCGCGCGAGCGCGGGGATGGTCGGGCGCAGATCAGCGACGAGGCCGCGCAGCTCGGGGCGGGAGACAAGGCCGTTGAGCTGGGCGAGCAGCGGCAGCGTGGCGTCGATCGTCGGGCCGGTGGAGCGCACGGTCGGGCGCAGGTCGGCGGTGAGCCGCCGAACCGCGGGGAAGGATCCGTCGAGCGCGGCAAGCGCGGGCTGACCCACCCGCAGCGTGCGCGGCAGCTCGCCGACGGCGGCCTCGAGGTTGCCCTGCTCGCGGGCCAAGGCGGCCGCTGTGGTGTTGAAGTCGACGATCAGGCTCTTGAGCTGCTCGGGGTTGCGGTCGAGCGCCGCCGCCACCTGACCCATCGACCTGATGTAGCCCGAGAGGTCGTGCGGCTGGACGCCCAGGAACGCCTGGTTGACGACCGCGCCGTCGCGGTAGGCGGCGGTCCAGTACTGGATCGAACGGTTGAAGCCCTGCACCCCCGGGCCCTGGAGGCCGGTGGCGTAGTTGGCCAGCAGCGTCACGAGGTTCTGGCGGTCGTTCTGATGGAAGACGCCGAGCACCTGGTCGAGCTGCACCGGCGCGGCGGTCTGGCTCATGGGGATGCGGCCACCGTCCTTGAGGACCGGGGCCTCGGGTGTACCCGGGGTCATGTCGACGAAGAAGTTGCCCTCGAGGAAGATGCGCGGGCGGATCTTCATCGTCGCGTCGGTGTGCAGGGGCTGCGCGGTGTCCTGCATCTCCATCGTCACGAGCGAGCCCTCGCCACCCTTGGCGAGCGGGGTGATCGACTTGACCTTGCCGACGTTCACGCCCGCGATGCGGACGAAGGAGTTCGGCTGGATGTTGTTCGCGGTGCGGAAGACGCCCTGCACCGTGAAGTGGTGCACGAACGGGATGCGCTTGGTGAAGGCGAGGTAGACGGCGAACACCGTGAGCACCACGAAGATCGCCGCGAGCGGCACGGGACGGCCGAGTCGACGTCTCATGGCAGCGCCGCCCCGGGAGTCTGAGGCTCCCGCGAGAAGGTCTCGCCGCGGGGCACCCGCGTGCGGCCCTTGAAGGTCGGGCCCTGGTTGCCCGGCGTGTGGGAGTCGGCCACGATGTTGAACGGCTTGCCCATCGAGTCGCGGGCCGGAGCGAACTGCGCGAGGCGGCCCATCGGGTAGCCGCGCTGGCCGTTCTCGCAATCGGCCGCCCCCTTGTTGTCGACCGCCGCGTAGTAGGCCTGGCCGTGGAGGAACTGGGGGTCGCTGCCGGCGTTGGTCGCCGGGGTGACGCCTTCACCGTTGGCGGGCTCGGTGGCGTTTGTGGAGCCCACGGAGTTGCTCTGCCCCCCCGCCTGGTTGCCGAGCACCCGCTGGGACTGGCCGTTCGGATCCGGCGCCGAGAAGTGCTCGGCGAGGGAGGTCCACCAGTAGTTCCAGTAGTCGCACACGGTCTGGTAAGGGCCGAGGAAGCGCAGCTGCGGGTTGAGCGTCTGGGTGGTGGCGGTGAGCCCGCGCAGCGCCTGGTTCGTGCCGGGCGCCACGGAGAAGTCGCGCAGCGCGGCGAGCGTGTCGTTGAGCTCGCGGTTCAGCGGGATGGTCCGGGGGAGCACCCGGGTGCCGGCCTCGATCGCCAGGCTCGCGACGGGAAGCGCCTTGCGCAGCTCGATCGAAGCGGGCAGCAGAGCGCGGGAGAAGGTGGCGAAGTCAGCCAGGAACGGGCGCTGGGCGCGGAGGGAGTCGGTGGCCACGTCCAGCGTCCCCGGGGACTTGGAGATCGTGTCCTCGAGCGCGCGCGTGTCGCGCGAGAAGGCGTCGAAGGTGATCGCCATCGAGGTGAAGAGCCGCGCCTGGGTGCCGGCGACGGGCACCACGAGCCGGGCCAGCTTGGCGGACTCCTGGAAGAACTTCACGAGCCCGGTGCGCGGGTCGGAGAGGTTACCGGTGACGTTGGTGAGCCGCCGAAACAGCTCGGGGAGCTGGGTGATCGTCTTGTTGAGATCCTGGCCGCGGCCGGCGAGCCCGCCGCCGAAGGTGACGAGGTTCTCGCGCGAGGCGTTGCGCGTGGGACGGTCGAAGGTGGAGAAGACCTCGTCGAGCTCGACGGGAACGCTGGTGTGCGCCATCGGGATCGTGTCGCCGTCCTGCAGGTCGCGGTGGGAGAGCCCGCGCGTGATCTGCACGTACTTGAGCCCGAGGACCGAGCGCGGCCGCACCTGGATGGTCGAGTCGACCGGCATTCCGCCGGCCTTCTTGTCGAGCTTGAGGGTCAGCTCGGCCGCGGCCTGGCCGTTCTCCATGACCGGCTGGATGCGCTCGACGACGCCGACCCGGAAGCCGCCCTCGCGGATCTCGTTGCCCTTGACGAGCTCCGCCGCGTTGGCGACCTTGACCTTGACCTCGGTCGTGGGCACGAAGGGAAGGCCGGTGTTCGCGCTGTAGGCCAGGAACACCGCCACGATGGCCACGAGAATCGTGACCGTGCCGATCAGGACCGGGTTCGCCGCCACCGATGCTCCGCCGCGCCTGCTCATGGGCTGAGGAGGTAGTTGAGGAGCGGGCCGGATCCGTCGCTGCCGGAGCGCTGCTGGCCGGTCTGCGGGACGGCCGGCGTCGAGTGCGGGCCGAGCAGGCCGCCGATCCGGCGCTGGAAAGCGGACGGCGCGGGGGGCGGCGGGACCTTGGCGGGGGCGGGAGCCGGGCTCGCGGCCCGCTTGGAGGCCTTGGCGGCGGCGGCCTTGGTCGGCGAGCGCTTCGTGGCCGACGCGGTGCTCGCTCCGACGTTCTGACTCGGGTCAGGCGCGTTGATCCCCGGCTGGTTGGGGCCCAGCACGGAGGAGCAGTTCTTGCGCAGCGAGGCGTCGTTTCTGACCGAGGTGGCGTTGCGGTAGGGCGCGCACTGGCTCTTCGCCAGCAGCGAGACCCGCAGCATGTAGGAGTTCTGGTCGAACGGGTTGATGGCAAGGGACTGGTCGAAGGTGTACTGCAGGAGCGCCTCGAGGCCGGTGTAGCCGCGGCCGCCCGGACTGCGCGGGTCACGCTCTACCGCCCGACCGCGATCATCGAGGTCACGCAGGATGATCCGCAGGTTCTTCGCCACCTCGGGCGTGGTGCGCGCGAAGCCGCGCAGGAGCCCGACCGTCTGGGTGGAGGCGGCAACGGACTGCCGGCCCGTGACCGAAGTCTGGCCGAGCGAGCGGAAGGCCGGGGTCGAGGCGTCGGCGAAGGGCTTGAGGTCGCCGAAGAAGCGGGTCACGTCGCCCGCGCTCGCGCGCAGGTTGGTGAGCGTCGGGACCTGGGCGTCGGCAGTGCGGCCGAGGTCGGCCATCGTCGGCTTGAGCTGCTCGAGAAAGGCCGGGAAGCGCCGGAAGGTGCCCGCGATGTCGGCGCGGCGCATCGCCGAGGCCTGGGCCGTCCGCCGGGCGGTGACGACGAAGCGCGCCACGTCGTTCTTGTTCTTCGCCAAGGCGCTCAGGTCGGTGTTCGCGTCGCTCGTGAGGTTGCGGAGCACCGTGCGCTGGCCGGCGAGGAGGCTCAGGACCTGATCGGTCTGCCGAAGCGCCGGCACCGCGCGACGAATGGCGGCGTTGAGGTCCGCTCCGCGGCCGGCGACGCCGACGCCGAGCTCGGTGATGAGCAGGCGCAGGCGCTCCCGGTAGGGGAGGCGAAGGATGTTGCCGAGCGTGTCGGCGGGGATCGTGGAGAGCGTGTGGTTGACGGGGACGGTGCCGCCGGCGCCGAGCTTGCCGGACGCGACGCCGGGCTTGCAGTCGACGAAGTACTCGCCGATGAGCGACTGGGGACGCGTGGTGCAGCTCGCGTCGCTGCGAAACGCCGGGATGCCGGGCTGATCGACGGAGACGCCGATCAGCGCCTTGTGGCTCCTGAGGCCGACCTTGAGCTTCATGATCTTGCCGGCCTTGACCCCGGCGACCTTGAAGTCCGCGCCCTTGATCAGGCCGAACGCGTTGTCGAGCTCGATCCAGTAGGAGGGCTGCTTGGTCGAGCTCCCGCTGGCGCTGAGCACGACGACGCCCCCGACGACGAGCAGCAGCACGAGGGCGGTGGTGATGACGCGCCTCATGGTCCGGGGGGCAGCTGCCGCGGATCACAACCGCCGGGGATGCCGGCGTCGGAGGTGAACGGCGTCGAGTTGTCGCCCGGATTGCGCTCCATGGAGCCCGGGCAGCGGTTGTTCTGTTGGGTAACCGCCGTGGAGTTGAAGATCTGCTTGGCCACGTCGTTCTTGGTCAGGCCCGCGCCGGGCGGCGCCTGCGCGGAGAAGAACGGGCTGAACTTGAGCGAGACGCGGCTGGCGCCGCCGAGGGCGTCCTGGAGGCCCGAATGGCTGAAGTCGTCGAACCAGCCCGTGAGGTCGGGAGCGTAGGGGCGCGCGAAGGCGAGCTCGGGCGTCGCGCCCGCGAGCGCCTTGGTCGAGGCCGGGAAGGCGCCCTCGCGCACACGTCCGTTCGCACGCACCGGCTCGAGCGCGACCCGCTCGACCGGGATGTTGCTCCGCGTCAGATCGATCAGGTCGTTGTTAGGACCGGCGCTCTGGATGATCGTGGAGAGGTCGCGAATGGTCGGCTGCGCGTTGGCGGTGGTGCTGCGCAGCGTGGCCAGGAACGGGCGGAGCTTCTTGGCCACCGGCTTTGACTCGTTCACGAGCGGGGTGAGGTCGCCGAGGGTGGCGCGCAGGTCGACGAAGGTTGAGTTCGCCCGCCGCATGAACGGCGGAAGCTGGGAGATCGCGTCGGCGAGGGCCGCCTTGCGGCGGGCGAGCGCGCCCGTCGTGATCGCGAGGTTGTTGATCAGCCCGGTCAACGCTGCGTGGCGCGAGGCGATGTCGTTCACCAGGTGCGAGGACTGACCGAGGAAGCGGCGCAGCTCCGCCGGGTTGCGGTTGATCTCCCGGAACAGCGCGCTGTTGGAGGCGATGTAGGGGTTCAGATAGCGGAAGCCCTGCTGGGCCTGCGCGCTGCGGCCCGCGAACTGCGTGCCCGAGCCGCGCAGCACGGAGCGGATCGCGTCGCGCTCCGTGGGTCCGAGCGTGTTGAATATCTGGTCGAGATCGACCGCGCTCGTCGTGTGCGCCGCGTCGATCACTCCGGCGTTGGCGATCTTCGGGGCGCCGTTGGGCGCGAGCGTGAGCTCCACGTAGCGGTTGGCGATCCCCGACAGCGAGGCCTGGCGGACGCTTGCGGTGGTGCCCCACCGCAGCGGCGCATAGTCGGGGTCCATCTTCATCGTGATCTGCGCCTGCCCGTCCGGGCTCAGGCTGATCTTCTTCACGACGCCGACGGGCCGACCGGAGACCTCGACCAGGTCGCCCTTCACGAGCTGGCCCGCGTTCTGGAAGAGCCCCTTGACCTGATAGTCGCTGCCCGACATGAGCAGCACCACCGCGACGAGGACGATCGCACCCACCACCGCAGCAGCGGCAGCGATCCGACCGATGGAGCTGAAGTTCGACACGGTGTTGGTTAATAGCGTCTTTCGGCGGTGGTGCCGACCGACGGTCTCCTCGTTCTCAGTCCTCTAAATCCCATTCAACGCAGACTTAACGTCTGGTTCGGTCGTTGCTTCCGCGAAGGCCCGCAGTTCGACACCGGGGCCAACACGGCGCGAACCCTAACGGGCCGCGCAAACATCTGCGCCGCTTCTCTTCAGGAAGAGCGTGCGCGACCCCTCCGATTCCCGGCCGGCGCGCGCGGCACGCCGGCCGCGTAGGCTCGTGCGACCGTCGCACCGTCGATTCCCAAGGAGCCCCTGTTGTCGAAGCTCGCCATCGCCGCCGTCGCCGCCGCCGTCCTCGCCCTGACCATGGGCGGGCTCGCCTCCGCCCAGTCGAGCCTGCGCCAGACCGACAACACGCAGTTCACGACCAAGCGCGTGCACTCGCCGACCGGCGTGGTGGTTTCGATCGACTACTTCAACCCGCAGGACCGCGCGGCCAAGCCGCCGCCCGTCCGCCGCATCGTCACCCGGCTGCAGCCGGGCACGACGATCGATCCCTCGGTCGTCGCCCAGTGCGACGAGCCACGCGCGCTCTTGGGCGCGTGCCCGCCCGACAGCCGCGTCGGGAGCGGGACGATCACCGTCGCGACCGGCTTCCCCGGTCCGCTCGCGATCCTCACCGAGGACACCACGCTGTTCGCCGCCAATCACGGGCTTATCTTCTTGACCCAGGACCGGGCGACCCACCTCCGCATGGCGACGACGGCCACCGTGCAGGGCAACACGATGACGGCGCCGGTGCCGCCGCTACCCGGCACGGCTCCGGACGGCGGCGCGTTGCGCGAGGTGCAACTGAACATCAACGCGATCAGCAAGGGCAGCGGCGCGAGCCGGCGAAGCCTCGTGACCACGCCGGCCACCTGCCCGCGGAGCCGTCGCTGGACCAACCTCGGGATCTTCACCTACGCCGACGGCGTGACCCAGACGGTGAGCTCGAGCTCACCGTGCACGCGACCCGCGCAGGCGCGCCCGCGTCACCGGCCGGCGCCGCGTGCGACGCCCCGCCCGCGCTTCACGGGCTGAGCGTCGGGGAGCTAACCGTCTACTTCAGCTTGAGTCTTGGCGGGTACGGGTCGCGCGCGCGCACGCCCTCGAAAAGCCAGTAGGTGCGTGCGCCGGTCCAGATCGTCACCACGCCGTGCTGTCGCATGAGCGCGACGACATGCGCCTCCGCGACGAGGTCGCCACGCGCGGCCACGGGCTGCGTTCCCGTCTTGAAGAGCTCCCAGAAGCGGGCGTCTTCTGCCCCCGTGCGCACGTGGTCCAGGGCGATGAGGCCCTCGATGTTGCCCATCGCCGCCTCGGGCGCAAGCGGCCGCGCGAAGACTCCGGCGTCGGTCGCGAGGCGTAGATAGCGCAGCAGGACCGGCCAGAAGAGGTAGAGGAGGTCCGGTCCGGTCGCCAGACGGTCGAGGTGGCGCCGAGCCGGCTCGTGCCGCGAGGAAGACACGTCGGAGGCATGGAGCAGGAGGGCGGCATCGATCGTGGCACTCATCGGCGCGCCGCCGTGGTGAGCGCTGCGGCATCGTCCACGTCGACTCTCGCGCCCATCGAAGCGACCGACCAACGCAGGGGCGGCCGTCGAGGCTCCTCCGTGCGGGCCAGCGCCGGCGCGAGGAGCTCGGACGCGAGGCGGCCGAGTGTCTTGCCCTGCCCGGCGGCTCGGGTCTTGAGGTCGTGCAGGATCGACGGGTCAAGGTCGATCGTCGTGCGCATGATGCGTGATGTTATCGGACAGCGCATCTGATGTTGCGGGCGGACGGCGCGCTCGCGTGGGGTTCCGGGCTATATTCCCCCCTACTTGTGCGGCTGTAGCTCAGTTGGCTAGAGCGTCTGCTTGCCATGCAGAAGGTCGAGGGTTCGAGTCCCTTCAGCCGCTTCACTCGAAAGCCCCGCTCCGGCGGGGTTTTCTGCGTCTAGGACTCGGTCCTCATCGACTGCCGCAGGCGCCGGGTTTAGGCACTCAGTGCCCAATGGCGGCACGGAGTCCCCCTGCACGAGAGCGCGTAGGCGCTCCCGCTCACCGTCCCGGCGACCCATCTGCTTCGCGTAGATCCGCAGCGTCAGGTGCGGGTCCGTGTGGCCCATCTGCCCCATGACGTAGGCCGGGTCTTCGCCGAGCGCCACGAGGATCGACGCGAACGTGTGGCGCAGCGAGTGCGGCGTTAGCCGCTCAGGCAGCGCCTCTGTCCCGAGAGTTGCCAGGGCGGCGTTCGCCGCGTCAACGGCAGGAGCGAGCACTCGCTGGCGCACGTTGGACTCAGACTCACGGCCGCCTCGGCCGGTGGCGAACGCGTAGCCCTCGGGCGCGGGCGACTCGAGGCGCGAGCGGTAGGCGTCGAGTTCGTCGCGCAGCACTGCCAGCACGTCGATCACGCGCTCGCCCGCTTCGGTCTTCGCGGCGCGAACCGTGATCGTGGAGCGGGCGAGGTCGACGTCGCGCCAGCGCAGCTCCAGCGCCTCGCCGATCCGCAGGCCGGCGAACAGCAGGCTCGCGAGCAGGGCGCGCCGCTGGCCCTTACGGTGCGTTGCCTCGCCGTCGAGCGCCCCGGCGGCGTCGAGCAGGGCTCCGATGTGGTCCGCGCGGTCGAGGTACGGGCGTCGACCTCCTGGCGCTGCGAGGCGTCGGCGTCTCCCCCGCGCCGGGTTGCGATCCATCCGGCCGTACTCGACAGCAGTCTCGAGGATCGCGGCGAGCGTGATGAGCGTCTTGTTGATCGAACCTGCCGACAACGGCCGCGGCGGGCGGGTCGGCCGAGGCTCGCTTGCGGGCAGGTCGGCGCAGCGTGCCCGCCACTCGCCGAGCGCGTCCTGCCTGCCCCGAGCCTCACGGACCTTCACGCTGCGATAGCGATCGACCTCCTCGACGGTGATCTCAGACAGGCGGTGTCGAGCGAAGTACGGCAGCAGGTGATTCGACAAGCGCCACTCGAGGTCGACGGTGCCCTTAGCACTCATTCCGGTGCCGCGCCGGCCGCCCTCGAGCCGCTGGGTTTGCATCCACTCGGAAGCAAACTCGTGGAAGGTCAGCTCGCCCTCCTGGCCGCTCCGCGTCGCTTCGGGCCTCGGCGGCTGCCAGATCCCGAGACGAACGGCGGCCAGCGTGTCGAGTAGATGCTCCTCGGCCAGCTCGCGGGTCCACCCGTCGCTGCCCAGCGTGACGTACTGCCGCTGGCCGTAGGCCCGGAATCGGAGCGCGTAGGTGACTCCGTTGGCCGTTCGCTTCTCGAGCACCTGGCCGGTAGCTGGGCGTGGCATCAGATGGCCTCCTCGTCCTCGGTCGGCTCGTGGAAGGTGCGCTCGAGGTCTGCGATCGGCCCGTTGAGCTCGGTTTTCCGGTAGAAGCGGTAGCGCACCTGGCCGCAACCGTTGGGTTCCGGCGCACGGCAAAGCTCGCCCTCATTGAGCAAGCGCATGAGTGCTGCCCCATGGCGTAGGCGTCGTAGCTGCCAAACGACCACAGGGTTGCCGTCGAGGTTGCGGAGCGCTGGACTCGCGCGAGCCGTAGCCCCTCGGGCCGCGTTCAGCTCGTGAAGGCGCGCCCGCCGACGGGCGCGGTGAAGTGCCGGTCGACGAGCGACGAGGCGTCGACGCGGGGGCCCTCGAGCGTGATCGTGGTTAGCCGGTGAATCGCGGCGTGGCTCGCGCGCGGACCAGGCGGACGTACGTCGTTCCGCTCCTGTGGGGCATCGGCGCGGTCGCCTCCGGCGTCTGGTGGCTGCGTGGGCCAGAGGGGACGCGTTGCGGCGTTTAAGCGTTGGCCGCCGCCTAAGGGCCGCCACGCACGACGGTTGAGGGCTACGGAGCGTCGTGAATCGTGAAGTCGCCCTGGGTGAGCGGCATCATTGTCGGCGACTGCAGCGGCGCGACGCACTCGGAATTCTGCTCGGACGGCGGATCGTAGTTGGGAGTCGAGTCCGGGACGAGCGCGAATCCGATTTTGTCGGGCGACTGGCCGTTGTGCGCCTTGCCGTTGTCCTCGAGGAAGATGAGGGTGTCGAAAGCCTCGTTGGCCTCCGGCTTGGCCTGCTTGTTGGGGTAAACGAGCCGTGCCCGGTGGCCGTCGACGACGAGGCAGGTCACCGGGCCCTCCTGCTGGAACGCGGTCAGCGAGCTCCCGAAGAAGTCTCCACCCGCTCGAAAGTGCCCCGTCACCGGATCGCCGCCGATGGCCCCCGTCAGCGGGTCGACGGTGGTTGGACCGCCAAACGCCGCGAAGGCGACGTGCTGCTCACCGGTCGGGATCGTGGCCATGCCGCCCACCGTCCCGGAGCCGACAGCGGAGTCCCGGGGCGAGCCGCCGGAGGCCTCCGCGACGCCAGGAACGGCGAGCACGGATGACAACGCGACGGCTGCAATGGCGGTCCACGGCTTCATCGGTGTCCTCCTCGGTGGTTCAGGTCCCAGTCTTGGCAACGCCTATACCCGAGTTCCGGAAGCGCAAATCAACGCGCCTCTCGCGCGGCTCTGCCGTGACTCGGGAGAGCCCTGCCGGCATCAAGGCGCTCGAGCGGGGATGCTGACCGCTCGCGGAGGATGACGCTAGTCATCCCGCCCGAGCCGTCGCCATGCGCGCGCGGCGATTCGCGCCATCGAGATGCTCCGCCTGGCGGCGCCGCGCTCGACCGGTTACCTCGCAGATGGGCGCGAGCTGAGCATCCAGGCGGTTGGAAAGCCACCTGCGGGGCGCATCCTCGCGGGGGACGGTCGCCGGGAAAGCTTGTGTGAAAAAACGGCGGGGTTAGGCCCGGGCGATAGCTGACTACGAGCGGGGCCGCGACGGTAGAAAAGCCAGCCGGGGCAACCGTGCGCGTCGTTGCGTGGTGTCTTCGGGAGTCTGCGTAATCCAACGGCCCACGAGCCCAAGATCACGTCGGCGATGAACGAGCACGACGCCGTTGACGAGCCCTCTGCCATATGTCCTACTTGCACCGGCGACTGGACGATTGTCACAACGTCCGCCCTCGGATGCCAAGGGCCCGCATGGGAGGTCGCCCAAGCCGCGCAGAACCGCGCGTGCACCACTGCTCGCCGGCCCGGTTTGCGGTGGGCTGGAGGGCTGCGGGGCGGCGGCGACCGGCGTCAGGCGCGGACCGCTGCCTCCGGTGCCCCGCTTCGAGGAGACGATCGTCAGCGTGATCGCACCGAGGAGGAGCAGCGTCGGCGCGATCCCAATGTAGATCCGACGCTCCAGGCGCTTGGCTCTCGCCTCCCCTGCCGGCTGCTCCTTCTCCACACGCGCCCGGCGAGCAAGCTGTTTCTCGCTGCGACGGCCGGCCATCAGCGAAGCGCGGAGCGCCGACATTGCCGGGCCGCGATGGTTGCATGCATACAGAGACACCTCCGGTTGCCCGATTCAGCGATAGAGCGCCGCAGCCCGCATCGGACACGCACAGCGACATCAGATCAGAGACGTTGGACGCCCCAAAACGCCAAAAAGGTGCAGCGGTCTGAGCCCGGGACGGTCGAGCGGGAAAATTGACTCGGGCTTGCGTTGCTGTCGCTTCACGCCTCGGCGAGGGCGGTGCGCTTGGCGAGCGTCTCGAGCGTTACGCCGCGGCCCTCGCGTCCGCGGCGCCACCAAACAACGGAGGCGAGCGCGCCGATCGTCCACAGCGCCGATAGCGATAGGAAGGCGCTCCACAGGCCGAACTGGCTGGCCGTCTTAGCCAGCACCACGACGCCGACGATCGCGCCGATCCGCCCAAACCCGACGCACGCGCCGACCGCGGTCGCGCGCAAGTGAGTGGGGAACAGCTCCGAGAACGTCGGGTAGGCCGACATCCACGCCGCGGACGCGAACAACACGGCGATCGTGAGCGTGATCAGCGTGAGCGTCGCGGAGTGCTGCGTGGCGGCCCACGCCAAGCCGAGCGTGCTCAGCGCCGCCGCAGTGTACGCGGCGAATACCGTGGGCTTGCGGCCGATGCGATCAAGCGCCCAGGCGACACTGAGCCCCCCGACGACCGCGCCGAGGTTGGCGACGACGAAGTACCACGGCACCGAGCCGGCACCGACATCAACCACGCCGGGGACGAGAACGAACACGGCGATAAACGAGAAAATGCCGTAATAGGCGGCAGCCTCGGAAAAGTCGAGCGTCATCCCGTAGATCAGCTCCGGGCGATGCTCGCGCCACAGCTCGCGCAACTGCCCGGCGAAGCTCAGATCAGGCTCGTGCGCGCCGTAAGCCGAGCCGTCGCCGGGGATGCCGCTGATCCGCTCGATCACCGCGTCGGCCTCCTCGCGCCGGCCGCGCGCGGCGAGCCACCGCGGTGATTCGGGGATGACGCGGCGCACGTACAGGCCGTAGAGGGCCGAGACCGCGCCAAACAGGAAGGCGTAGCGCCAGCCGTGGGCGCCGAGGACACCGTTGATGAACACGATCCCGACGATCCCGGCCACGATCCCGCCGAGCGACCAGAAGTTCATGATGAGGGCGTTCGTGCGTCCGCGCACCCTCGCCGGGACGAACTCCGCCATCGCCGAGGAGACCGCGGAATACTCGCCGCCGACCCCGAGCGCCGTGAGGAAGCGAAAGAACAGGAACGACGCGTAGCCCCACGATGTCGCGGTCAGGATCGCCGCGACCGAGTAGAGGATCAGCGTGGCGGAGAACAGGCGCCGCCGGCCGACGCGGTCAGCGAGGTAGCCGAAGCCGAGCGCCCCGATCATGATCCCGACGAACCACACGATCCAATACCAGACCGACTGCTGATCGGCAGAGAGATGGAAGTCGTGGCCGATCGGCCCGATCACGCTCCCGATGATCTGAATCTCAAACGAGTCCAGGGCCCAGCCGATGCCCAGAGCAAGAACGATCCGGGTGTGAATCGGCCGCCACGCGGAAGCGTCAAGACGGGCCGACATCAGACGGGGCCGCTTCCTTGGCCGACGCGGTCCCCGGTCGTTTCGAAGTGCGCGCGATGACCTGCGCGCGGATTCGCCGCCTCTTGCGCCCCGACGCGTCGCTCTTGGATCTGGCCGTTGGCGTCAAGCGACGCGCGGACCAGCTCCGTCGCGGCGCGATCGCCGTGGCCGCGGAGGGTCCCGGCGAGCCACCGTCCCAATGAGCGCAGCGTGCGCCTGACGCGGTCCGCCAGGACCGGGAAGGGATCGCCGGCTACGAGCGGGAGCAGCAGACCGAGGCGGTCAAGGCGCGCAAGATCATCAGCGCCGCCGAGCGCCACGCCGCGGATCACGATCTGCGGCACCGTCGCGCCGCCGGTACGCGCCGCCAACTGTCCGCGGAAGTCTGCGACGCCGGCGCCGGAGACCTCGTCGTAGGCGATCGCGCGGCGCGCCAGCAGCGCGCGCGCTCGGGCGCACGCTCCACAGAACGGAGCGTGTACACCGTCACCGTCCCGGAAGGCATCCCCGGGGGGCTGGGTGCTGGGTTGGGGCGAGCCACCATCGATCCCTTAGATTCATCCGGATGGGAAAGGATTCGCGGGGTGCGCGAATCCTTTCGCGGCTCCCTGGCATCCAATCGTGAGGCAGTCGAGGCAGTCGAGGCAGTCGAGGCAGTCGAGGCGCCAGGCGCGGCGCCACGGGAGCGGTGAGCGTCGCGTGTACTCGCGGTCGCGGGTGGGGTTGCGGCACTCCCGGCATGGGCGGGCGGGTGGCCAGCGGGGTGGGGGCTCGATGACGGTCATCGCGCGGCTGCTCCCAATCCTTGCCCGGTCCGGGCTCAGCGCGGCATGTCGTGCGGGGTGAGGTCGAACTCGTCCTGCCGGGAGCGGAGGTCGGCTACCTCCTCGAGGCGGGTGAGTCTGCGGGGGGTTTCGATGATCGCCCGGCTGACGAGTAGCAGGTCGCGCTCGTGATCGGTCTCGAGGTCGAGGAGTCGCCGGGTGAGTGTTTGCGCCCACTGCGCATCTGGAGCAAAGGAGCCGAGGGGAGAACCATGATCGCGATCCTGTGGCCGTCGCGTTTCTTCACGGCGCGAGCGAAGCGGGACTGGTTGGTGCTGGTGCGGCCCGGTGACCAAGGGGCGTTCGGGTTCGGGCGGTGCGCTTCGTATTGGTCGCTGGTTCTGCCGCAATGGGTGCAGGCGTATCTCACTTCGGTCTCGGCCCGACGGGCTGGCCGGTCAGTGACGCGCGGGGCTTGGTCTTGGCGCACAGTCGTCGACGAGGCACTCGGTCAGGCGCGCTCTCGCTCGCGATAGCCGATCGCCGCCGCCCGTACGTCGCGCGGGCCCAGGCCGGGCGTCGGGTCCTACGCGGCGGCGGCGTGGCGCCCGTGCGCGGCACGTTGGCACGCCGGCGAGCAGTAGCGCGCCGTCGGCCGACGGCCCGCCCGGCGCTCTGCCGGCCCTTCGCGCGGTAAGCGCTGAATGGGCACCAGCCGCCTCTCAGTGCCCAAACCCCCCTGACTCGGCCCGATATCAGGACTGTGCGGGCTCGTCGGGCGCCGCTGAATCTTCGGGATTTGCAGGGTGATCGCGCTCACCGGAATTCTCGGCGCCTCGCTTGCCATGCAGAAGGTCGTGGGTTCGAATCCCATCAGCCGCTCTCTCGTGAAGGCCCGCTGCCCCGGCGGGCCTTCTCTCTCAAGACCAGAGCGGTGGACCGCTCAAGCTGACGCGCTGGCCCCTCGCGAGGGCGCCGAGGGCGTCGGCGCCCCGCGTGCCGTCGGGGGCCTGCAGCCCGGGATCCAGCTCGAGCAGCGGGACGAGCACGAAGCGCCGGCTCAGCACCTCGGGATGGGGGAGGCACAGGCGCTCGGAGACGTAGGTCTCCTCTCCAAGGAGGAGCAGGTCGATGTCGACCGGGCGCGGCCCGTGGCGCGGCGCGGAGAGCTCCCGTCCGAGCGCGCGCTCCACCCGCTTGCACAGGTCGAGCAGCGCTTCGGGGTCGAGCGCGGTGCGCACCTGCAGGCACGCGTTCAGGAAGTCCGGCTGGTCGAGGACCTCTCCGACCGGCTCCGTCTCGTAGGTCGAGGAGGCGGCGAGGACCTCGATGCCTTCCTGCCGGAGAGCGTCGAGCGCCGCTTGGAGGTTGGCGCGCCGATCGCCGAGGTTAGAGCCCAGGCCCAGGTAGCCGATCCGGCTCACGGCCGGGTGACGGCGTAGCGCAGGAAGAGGTGCCCTTCGGATTCGAGCACGGAGATCAGCTCGAGCTCGAGCGGCTCGGGAAGCGGGGGGCCCGAGACGATGGTGAGCGGATCGAGGCCGCCGGCGAGCTTGGGCGCGAGCGAGAGGAAGAGCTCGTCGACGAGTCCGGCGGAGAGGAGCGTCGAGTTGAGGGTAGGGCCGCCCTCGCACAGGATGGAGCGCACGCCGAGCCGCGAGCGCAGCTCTCCGAGCAGCGCTCGCAGGTCGGGGGCCGCGCCGGGCGAGCGCAGGTACTCGACCCGCGCCGCCGCGGGCGCGAGTTCGGCCTCGGAGCTCGTGAGCAGCACGACCGTCGAGTCGGGGTCGTCGAGCAGCGGCACCTCCTCGGGCGGGAGGTCGAGGCTCCGGGTGACGATGCATGCGAGGGGATCGGGGGCCAGGCCCTCCTGGGCGCGCTGCTCACGGAGCGCCGGGTCGCGCATGAGGCGCTGGTAGTGCTCGACTCGAGCGGTCCCCGCGCCGACGAGCAGCGCATCGGCGCGCGCACGAAGCTGGTGGAAGAGCTCCCGGTCGGCCCGGTTGCCGATCGGACCAGCGCGGCCCGCGACGGTCGCTCGGCCGTCGGCGGTGGCGACCATGTTGAGCACGAGGTAGGGGCGGTCGCTCGGCGCGCGCTCGCTTAAACGGAGCCCCGCCGTGGCCTCGGCGGCGGTAACGGGCGCCGTTGCGTGAGGCAGCAGCGGGCGGAAGCGGACGGGCTGCTCGCCGGCGGCGGTCATGCCTCGTGGCCGGGATCGATGCGCCGGGCGCGGTGGAAGGTGAAGTCGGACTGCGGGGTGCTCATGCGGGTCTCGACAGGGTCGAGCAGGAAGCCGACGTGGTCGCCCAGGCGGAGCTGGTCGAGCACCCGGCCCACGAACCAGTTGCCGCACTCGGCGAGGATCGGCGTGCTGAGCGGCCCCGGGCTCCACTCGCAGTGGGCGAACTTGTCGAGCTCGTCGCCCGTGCGCCCCCCGAAGAGCTCCGCGAGCGCGTTGGCCGAGGAGGGTACGAAGTGCACCGCGAGTGCGGTGGCCTCCCGGGCCACCCGATAGGTGTGGTTCTGCTCGGAGATGCAGACGAGAAACCGTGACGGGTCGATGCTCCCCTGGGTGACGAACCCCACGAGGCAACCGGCGCGCCGGCCGCCCGCGGACGCCGTGACGATGAACATGGGGTAGTCGAGGTCTCCCACGAGCTCGTTGAAGCGCTCGTGGGCCCCGGGAAGCGGCTCGGCGGGGGAAGGAGGACTGGTGTGGGGATCGCGGGGCATGGTGGGGTCGCGCACTGGTCTGCGCCGCGAAGTCATAGCGTCTTACCTCCGGAGGTAAGAAGGGGGCGGGCCGCGTCGCCGATATGGGTGCGGCGACCGACCCCACGTTCCGAGGAGCGACGAACCATGAGCGAGCCTGAACCAACGGCGACGGCACTGATAACGGGCGGGGCGGGCGGCCTGGGAACGGCCGTGAGCGAGGCGTTCGTGGCCGACGGGTGGCGCGTCGTCGTGCCCTCGCGCCCGGGCGCCGGTTCCGGGATCGACTCTGCGCCCGCGGGGGTCGAGCTCGTGTCGGCCGACCTCTTCGAGGCGGCGGGAGCGGCGCGGGCGGTCGAGAGGGCGACGCGGGAGGAGGGAGCGCCGCTGCGCGCCGTGGTCAACCTGGTCGGCGGGTACGCCGCGGGTGCGCGGATCGACGCGACGCCGATCGAGGACTTCGAGGCGCAGTTCAGGCTCAACCTGCGCCCGACCTACCTCGTGGTCAGCGCAGCGCTCCCGCACCTCGTCGCGGCCGGCGCAGGCGCCGTCGTCTGCGTCTCCTCCCGCGCGGCGCTTCAGCCGTTCTCGGGCGCCGCGGGATACATCGCCTCCAAGGCGGCGGTCATCGCCTTCGCGCAGTCGGTCGCGGTCGAGTACCGCGACGAGGGCGTGCGGTGCAACACGGTCCTCCCCAGCATCATCGACACTCCGGCGAACCGCGCCGCGCAACCGAGCGCCGACCCCTCGCGCTGGGTCGCGCCCGAGCGCATCGCGCGCGTCATCCGCTTTCTCTGCGGTCCGGACTCCGAGCCGATGAGCGGCGCGGCGGTCCCCGTCTACGGGCGCGCCTAGCGCTCGTGCCCCGCGAAGAAGCGCTCAGGCTGAGGATCGGCGAGCGAACCCAGCCCCTCCCCGGGGACGGGCCCCTCGTCATGGGCATCGTCAACGCCACGCCCGACTCGTTCTCCGACGCCGGGAGCCACCGCGGCCTCGACGCTCTCCTCGCCCACGCCCATGCCCTGCACGCGGCGGGAGCGGCGCTGATCGACGTGGGCGGCGAGTCGGGGGTGACGAACCGTCCCGCGGTCGAGGCCGAGGAGGAGATCGCGCGTGTGGTTCCGGTGATCGAGCGTCTGAGCGCCGCCGGGTTGACGGTGTCGGTGGACACCTGGAAGGCGGAGGTGGCGCTCGCCGCGCTCGCAGCGGGGGCGGTGATGGTCAACGACGTCAGCGGCCTGCGCGATCCGGCGATGCTCGCCGTGTGCGCCGGGGCGGGCGCCGGGCTCGTGATCACGCACACGCGCGCCGCGCCGAAGAAGAAGGCCTTCCCCGCCTACGCCGACGTCGTCGCCGACGTTCTCGCCTTCCTCGCCGAGCGCGTGGACGCGGCCGTGGCCGCGGGGGTGGAGCGCGAGCGGATCCTCATCGATCCCGGGATCGACCTGGCCAAGACGCCCGCGCAGAGCGTCGAGGTGCTGCGGCGCCTGGGAGAGCTGCGTCCGACCGGCCGGCCGGTGCTCCTGGCCGTCTCGCGCAAGGACTTCGTCGGCGCGCTGATCGGGAGGCCGCCGCCCGAGCGCCTCGCGGGGACGCTGGCCGCCGTGGCCGCGGGCGCGGACGCCGGGACGGCGGTGCTTCGGGTGCACGACGTCGCCGAAGTCGTCGACTACCTCGCGGTGCGCGCGGCGCTCAACGGGTCGCGGCCGGTGCCCGCGGAGCTCCGTCTGGCCGAGGAACTGCGCAGGGTCTCGACGGGCCCGTAGCGCTCGCCGCCGACACGGACGCGAACGGCGGGCGCTCGAGCGCCTCGACCTCGCGCAGCTCGAGCTCCGAGGTGAGGAACGCTCCAGAGGCAGCGTCGTGCAGGCGCCCCTCCTCCCCGAGACGCCGGGTCACCGCGCCGAGCACCGCGTAGGCCATCGGCCCGAGCTCGCTCAGCGATTGGTGGCGGTTCTGGCGCACCCCGAGATCGACCTGGGCGAGCCCGTCCAGCCCGTGGGCGAGGTAGGCGTCGATCAGGAGCCCGATCTCCACTCCGTAGCCCGTGGCGAACGGCATCCGCACGAGCAGGTCCCGGCGCGCGGCGAACTCCCCGGCGAGCGGCTGGCGCAGGGCGGAGAGCTCGGGATAGAAGCGGGCGAGGAGCGGTCGGGCGGTCAGGTCGTTCACGCGCCCGCCGCCGTGGGCGAGGCTGACCTCGCCCGCCTTGAACGGCCGCCGGTAGCTCGCCTTGACGAACTGCACGCCGGGCTCGCACACGAGCGGCCCGATCAGGCCTCGGGCGAAGTGGGCTCCGAAGTCCTCCGAGTCGGCGTCGAGGTAGCAGACCACCTCGCCGGTCAGGACCGAGAGCGCGCGCCACATCGCGTCGCCCTTGCCGAGCACTGCTCCGAGGTGGGGCATGAGCGCCGCGGGCCGGTGCACGACGGCGCCGGCGCGCGCGGCGATCGCGCCCGTGCCGTCGCGCGAGTCGGAGTCGAGCACCACCACCTCGTCGATCACACCGCGCTCGCGCAGGCCGACGAGCAACTCGACGATCGGCGCGATGGTGGCGGCCTCCTCCCGCGCGGGCACGCAGACCGACACCGTGCCCCGCTTCTCGCGTCGCAGGCGCTCCTCGCCGAAGTCGCGGTGGGAGTAGGCGCGTGCGCGCGACCAGCTCAGCGCTCGGCTCAGCGCGTCGCCGGCCGCGTCCCGAGCGCTACCGTCGTCTCGAGCCATGGCCCGCCTGAGCGACGAGGAGATCGAGGAGCGGCTCGCCGGGGGCGAGTGGCGCCGCGAGGGCGAGGAGATCGTGCGCGACTGGAAGCTCGAGGACTTCGCGGCCGCCATTGCGTGGGTCAACCGGGTCGCGGAGGCGGCGGAGGCGGCCGACCACCATCCCGACATCCTCGTTCACGGGTGGAACAAGGTGCAGCTGCGCGTGACGAACCACTCGGCGGGCGGGCTCACCGACGCCGACTTCGCGCTCGCGCGCACCCTCGACGCGTTGGGCTAGCCAACTCGGGAGCTCCCCGCGAGGGCGAGGAACTCCTCGCGCGTGCGCGCGTCCTCGCGCACGAGTCCGTGGAGGGCCGAGGTCAGCGTCAGCGCTCCGGGCTTCTGCACCCCCCGGAGCGTCATGCACATGTGCTCGGCTTCGAGCACCACGCCGACGCCCTTGGGGTCGAGGTGCTCCTGGAGCCAGCCGGCGATCTGGCTCGTGAGGCGCTCCTGCACCTGGAGGTCGCGGGCGAACAGCTCGACGACCCGGGCGAGCTTGGAGAGACCGAGAATCCGCTCGCGTGGCAGGTAGCCGACGTGGGCGACGCCCACGAAGGGCAGGAGGTGGTGCTCGCAGAGCGAGTGGAAGGGAATGGAGCGGAGCACCACGAGCTCGTCATAGCCACCGTCGTTGGGGAACGTCGTGGCGTCGAAGGGCTCGGAGGTGAGCATCTCGGCGTAGGCGTCCACCATTCGGCGGGGCGTCTCGCGCAGGCTCTCGTCCGAGAGGTCGGCACCGAGCGCGGCAAGCAGGCTGTGCGCGGCGCGCTGCGCCGCGGGGCGGTCGATGACCCGGCGCGGCGGGGCCGGCGCAGGAGAGGAGGGGAACGACAGCAGGGTCGCGCGCTCCGCGGGATGGGGTGAGTCGGGCAGGGGATCCTCCGAGTGGCTCATGGGTTGTTAGCGGCAGGATGCCAACATCTCTTACCGGCGGGAAGCAGAATTCCGGCCCGCGCCTCGTCGACGGGGCTCAGCCCGAAGGCGGGGGGCGGCGAGCCGCGCGAGCGGGCCGCCATACCGACAGGGCCAGAAGCAGGCCCACCGCGAGCGGCATGAGCGCCCACGCCGTGACTCCGGCATGCGAGAGCAGAGCGGTGAGCGCTATCGCGATCACCACCCCCGCGGCGGTCACCCAGTCGTCGCCGACGACGAAGTCCCACACGAACCGGAGCAGGGCTTCGACGCGCTTCATGCGCTCACCGGGGTGCTCGCCCGTGCCTCCGGGGTCGGAGAGCCCGTCCGAGTCGAGCGGCGCAGGAGCACGACGAGGAGGAGCGCGGCGGCGAGCACGGAAGGCACGATCGCGAGCAGGGCGAGGTCGCCGCCCGGCCAGTGCCCGCCGGCTCCCTCTGTGCTCCAGAAGAGCCCGAAGGAGGTGAGCATCACCCCGACCGCGAGCTTCATCGTGTTCTCGGGCACGCGCGCGAGGGGGGCGCGCACGGCGATCCCGGCGGCCACCACCAGCGCGATCGCCACCCCCGCGGCGATCGCCGCCAGACCCACCCGGTGCTGGTTGGCGCCGAAGGTGAGCACGATGAAGGCGACCTCGAGACCCTCGAGGAAGACGCCCTTGAAGGAGATCGCGAAGGAGTAGGGGTCAAAGCCGCCGCTCGCGGCGCCCGCCGCCCGGGCGGCGCGGGTCTCCTCGCCGAAGCTCTCCTCCTCGTCGTGCAGGGCCTTGAGGCCCGCGGCGCGCAGGATCGCCTTGCGCAGCCACTGCAGTCCGAAGACGAGCAGCAGGCCGCCGACGGCGACGCGGAGCACGTCGATCGGGAGCGTGGTCAGCGCGGGACCGAGGGCGGCGATCACGACGGCGAGGGCGAGCGTCGCCGCGCCCACGCCTCCGAGCGCGGAGGACCAGCTCCGCGTCGAGCCCACCGCGAGGACGATCGTGAGCGCCTCGACGGCCTCGACCGCGCACGCGAGGAAGACCGAGAGGGCGAGCCCGAGCTCGGCGCCGGTCATGGCCGCGGGCGTCCGGGGATGAAGAGGCTGGTGTGCGGCATGGCTCTGTCCTTTCCGGGCGCGCGCAGCCTCACACGGGCGGGGCTCTAAGCTCGCGCGTTCCTTCCCCGAGTCGAGGAGTATGAGCGTTGCGGGCGGCGATCCTTCGCGAACACGGTCGAGCCCCTGAGCTCGGCGACTTCGAGGACCCGGTGGCCGGCGAGGGGCAGTCTGTGGTCGAAGTGCTCGCCGCCGGCCTGAACCCGGTCGACATCGCGATCGCGTCGGGCACCTTCTACGGCGGCGCGCCGCCGCTGCCCTCGGTGGTCGGACGCGAGGGAGTGGGGCGGCTGCCCGACGGGCGGCGCGTCTACTTCGACGGGCCGGTGCCTCCCTTCGGCTCGATGGCCGAGCGCGGGCTCATCGACGCCTCGAGCGCGATTCCGCTCCCCGATGGCCTCGACGAGGCGGTGGCCACCGGGCTGGGGATCGCGGGACTCGCCGCGTGGCTCTCGCTCGAATGGCGCGCTCGCGTGCAGGAGGGAGAGACGGTGCTCGTCCTCGGAGCGAGCGGCGTGGTCGGCCAGGTCGGAGTGCAGGCGGCGCACCTTCTCGGCGCGGGCCGGGTGGTCGCCGCGGCGCGCAGCGCCGAGGGGCTCGAGCGGGCGCGCGCGCTCGGGGCGGACGCAGTCGTGCGCCTCGGCTCGGAGGGCGATCTCGCCGAAGCGCTCCGCTCGGCCACCGACGGCGGGGCCGACGTGGTCATCGACCCGCTGTGGGGAGCGCCGGCCGCGGCCGCGGTCGAGGCGATGCGCCCGGGAGGCCGGCTCGTCCAGATCGGCCAGTCCGCCGGCGAGCGTTCCGCACTGCTCTCCTCCGCGGTGCGCGGGAGGATGCTCGCGATCCTCGGGCACACGAACTTCGCCGCGCCGGCGGAGGTCAAGCGCGCCGCCTACACCCGCATGGCCGAGCACGCCGCCGCGGGCGAGCTGCGCCTGGAGGTCGAGCGCGTCGCGCTCTCGGAAGTGGCCGACGCGTGGGCGCGCCAGCAGGCCGGTCCGGCGCACAAGCTCGTGGTGGTGCCCTGAGCGGGCGGTTACCCGGGGGTAGCTCCCTCGGCTACCCGGGGGGCCCGGTCGGTGACGGGCGACTTGCGAGCCGACGGGCGGCGGCGGGGACGGCGGCCAGAGGCGACGACCGGAATCGAACCGGTGTAAACGGCTTTGCAGGCCGCTGCGTAGCCACTCCGCCACGTCGCCCGAGCGGCAAGCGTAGCGGGCGCTCTCACCGATTTTGAGCAACGCGGCGCTGGTAGTCTTCGCCTCCTTCCCAGGGCGATTAGCTCAGCTGGGAGAGCGCCGCCTCGACAAGGCGGAGGTCACTGGTTCGAGCCCAGTATCGCCCATGCCCGACAGCCCTACCACGGTGGGGCTTTCGGCGTTCTAGGGGCCTCTCGTGGGCCCAATACGGGCCCAATTGGTGGGCGTGACGGTGCCCTCCAAGCCCTGTCTGACGTGCGGGAAGCTGGGCTCGGGGAGCTACTGCCGGGCGCACGATCCGCGGCGGGTTCGAGGCGCCGTAACCCGGCCAGGGGGTCAGGCGGCAAGGCGGCGGCGTTCCGTCGACGCACCCTGGCGCTGACGGGCGGCGCGTGCGCGTGGTCGGCTCGACTGACCGCGTGCAGGCTCACCACGTCCGGCCCGTGGCTGAGAATCCCGGTCAGCGCGTGGGCGTTCCGCTTTGCCATCGGTGTCATCGAGCGGCCGAGCGACGCAAAGCCTGAGCGATTCGGTGGGAATCGTTGTAGCCCTCGGCATCGCCGCGGCCGGCCCAGTCGCCGAGCCTCAGGCCAAGCCCGCTCCCGTCGCTCACGCCGCCTGCCAGTCAGCGACCATCGGCGGCCACCACAAGTGCATCGCGCGCGGCCAGTACTGCTCGCGAAGCCACCAGCGCGACTACAAGCGTTACGGCCGGTCGTCGAGCTCCTCGGGAACGCCGACGTCGTCGTCCGGCGCGGGCGTCTGGGTCTGGCCCGCACGCTGGCCGCCGCCGTCGATCGGCGGGGTGCCCTGTGCGGGGTTGGTCCCCTCGCCGCCCGTCGCCTCCTTCTCGCCTGTGCCGGTGTTCTCCTCGCCGCTCTCGCCCTGCTCCCGCTCGTCGCCATCAGACATGATCGCTCCCGTTGTCGGACCCGGTCGTGGCCTGCACCCGGGCCGCTTGCCTGTATGTACCGAGGTTACTCCGCGCGCTCGAGCAGCGCGACACACTCGATGTGCGGCGTCTGCGGGAACATGTCGACCGGGCTACGCGCCTGAGCGCGTAGCCCGCCTCGACGAGCTGCGCGGCGTTCGGCGCAAGGGTCGTGGGGTTGAGGAGACGTACACGATGCGCTTGGGCGCCGCCTCGATCACCCGGCGCACGATCTTCTGCGAGAGCCCCGAGCGCGGAGGGTCGACGACGAGGACGTCTGGCCGGCCAGCCTGACCACGAACTCACGGAGGGCCGCGCAGGCGGGGTTGTACTCCATGGCCGACACCGTACCGGGGCCGTTTTCTTTGACGGAGCCAAAGACCCGCTTCGCTGACGACGACGCTCTCGTGTTCGGCGAGCCGCTGAGTGGTGAGCCGCTGCGCCGAGGCGCGCTCATGCGTCGGTATCGCCGCGCCCTCAAGGCTGCGCAGCTCGACCGCGAGCACCGCTTCCATGACCTGCGCCACACGTTCGGCACCGCCATGGCCGCGGCCGGCGTGCCCATGCGCACGTTGCAGGAGTGGATGGGCCACGAGCACGTAGACACCACGTCGATCTACGCCGACTACGCGCCAACCCGCGCGAGGTCGAGATGGTCGAGTTCGCCTTCTCCACTAGTCGAGACGAGTCTCGGTACGTCGGCACCTGGGCCTAGCCTCTACGGGTCGAATGTTGGCCGCGCTGCACTTCAACTGGACCATCGACGTCACAGGCATGGCCACAGTGCTCCTCGCAGCTGCCACCACTGTGCTGGCGCTCTCGACCCGCAAGGCGGCCCAAGCCACCCAGAAGGACGTCGACCTCGCACGGCAACAGGTGGAGGCGCAACGTCGGCCGCTACTGCTCCCCACTAGTGAGATCGGGATGCAACGCTTCGCTGCGAGAAATGCTGGCTCAGGAGCGGCCCTGAATGTGCGCGTGGACGTTCGCATCGGTGATCAGCAGGAGCTTCAATGCGTCATGGCGCATGCGACGCCGGTTGAGGTAGGCGGCGAGATACCAACGCCAACGGAACTAGGCCTCTACCAGTTCGCCGAACTGGTCGTCTGGACCTACGAGGATCTAGCTGCAAAGACGTACCAGACTGAGGCTCATCTCATCGACGATCCTCTTACGAGCCATCGGCGCTGGGGCCGGGTCACAGCGATTACCGTCTGACGCGTGGGCCCAATCGTGGGCCCGATTTGAGCGAGTCTCAGGTGATCTGAGAGAACCTCAAACCCAGTCTTCATGGGCAACAGCACCTCACCTGACCACCACGGAGCCCTTCGAGCCCAGTATCGCCCACTCGACTCGCTCGCCCGCCGACTCCAGCCCTACCTCGCGAGCGCCCCGAGCAGCCGCTCCACATCTTCCTCGTCGTTCCACGCCCCGGTCGAGGCCCGGAGCAGCCCTCGTCCGGGCAGGTCGCGCACCACCACTCCGGCTTCGGCCAGGCGCGCCCGCTCCTCCGGCGCGCCCTCGCTCTCCCACGCGACGAGCGTGGTCGCGTCGCGCGGGGCGACCGTCTTGCCGCGCGCGCGAAGCTCGTCGGCCAACCGGCGCGCGAGCTCGGCTCCCCGGGCGTGGATCGCCGGCCAGCCCAAATCCTCCAGCACCTCGAGCGAGGCGAGCGCGAAGGCGCACGCCTCCGCAGGGAGCGCGGGGGCGTCGTAGCGGCGGGCGTCGGGATGCAGCGGAGCGTCGATCCCCTGTCCGGGCTCGGCGAAGGAGAGATAGGTCGGGCGTGTGGTGGCGATTCGCTCGCGCCATTCGGGCGCGACGTAGAGCGCGCCGGTTCCGTCCGGCCCGCAGAGCCACTTCTGGCCCGACGCCGCGTACGCGGCGCAGCCGAGCGCGCGCACGTCGACCGGCACGGCGCCGAGCCCCTGGGCGCCGTCGAGGAGCACGGGGACCTCGACGCGGGCGAGCTCGGACGGCGCGAGGCGCCCGTCGATCCAGCTCACGTGCGAGCAGGCGAGGAGCCGAGTGCGCGCACCGACCTCTTCGGCCAGGCGGGCAAAGGGAACCGCGCGCACCGTTACGCCACGCAGGTCGCGCGCGGCGCGCAGCGCGCCGAGCAGACCGGGATGCTCGTCCTCGCTCGTAAGGATCTCGTCTCCCGGGGCGAGCTCGAGCCCGGAGACGACGCTTGCCACCCCGTCGCTCGTGCAGGTGGTGAGCGCGACGTCGGTGGCCTCGGCACCGAGGAGGGCGGCGTAGCGCTCGCGCAGCGAGCTCGAGAGCTCTAAGCGCCGTTCGAAGTGCGCGGCCCAGCGGCCTTCGTCGGCCTCGCGCTCGAGCTCGGCGCGCGCGCGGGCGACGGCGCGCGCGGGAACCGGGCCGTCCGTGCCGGCGTTCAGGTAGGCCAGCCGCGCGAGGACCGGAAACTCGGCGCGCAGGGCGGCGGCGTCCACGGCGGCGAGCATAGAGCCCGCCGCCGTGGGTTCCCTGCGGTCGTCCTACCGCCCGCAGACAGGCCAGGAGGAGGCGCCGCCACGGCTGTAGAGCACCGCGGCGCGGCGATCCTGCTCGGCCACCGAAGCGGCGGCCGGGTCGCCCGAGCCACCGACGGACTGCCAGGTCTGCCGGCTGAACTGGTACTTGCCGCGGTAGGTGCCCCCGCCGCCGACGGCGGACGGGTTGCCGCCCGACTCACACCGGGCGATCGCCTGGAGGGGAGCCGAGGCGGTCGAGGAGCCCGAGCTCCCGGAGGATGTCGAGGACGAGCTCGTGCTCGCCGGGGACGACGAGGAGCTCGCGCTCGAGGCGGCGACCGGCTCCGAGCGGGCGATCTCCCGCCGCAGGCGAGCGTTGGCCCGGCGCAGCGGCGACGCGGGGAGGGTGGCCACGTTGATCGCATAGCGCCGGGTATCCAGCCGGTCTCCGCGCAGGTGGGCGAGCTCTCGCTTGAGCCGCACGTGCTCGGCCACCAGTCGGCTCTCGGCGGCGAACTGCCGCGCGGCGCCGCGGGCCTGGGTGGCGATCTGCTCGACGCCTCCGATGGGCGCGGCCTGAGCGGGTGCGGCAAGGGCCGCCGGAGCGGGGATGGCGGCCGCGGCGAGCGCGGCCAGAGCTGTCTTGTTGGACATGAGGCGATGCCTCCTGATTTCGGCAGCGGCCGCGAACATCGACGCAGTGGGCGCCGGCGGCGGGCCGCCTCGGGGTCAAGCCGGCGCGAAGAGTCGGGTGTGCGCCGGTCCGTCGCGAGCGGTCATCCACTCACGAAGGCGAGGAGGCTAGCAGCGAAACGAACGCGTGTTCGCTCATAAACGTGTGAGGTCGATCACAGACCCGCGGGGCGGTCCGTAGCATCCGCGCGCATGCTGCTCACCCTTCCCGACGAGACCCGGCTCGAGCTCGCCGACGGCGCCACGGGCGCCGAGGCCGCCGCGGCGATCGGTGCCGGGCTCGCGCGCGCGGCGCTCGCGGTCACGCTCGACGGGGAGATGCTCGACCTCGAGCGCGCGCTGCCCGGCGGCGGTCGCCTGGAGGTGATCACCGCGCGGAGCCCTGAGGCCCTCGAGCTCGTGCGCCACGACTGCGCCCATGTGCTCGCGGCCGCGGTGATGGAGCTCTACCCGGGGGTGAAGATCTCGATCGGGCCGCCGATCGAGGACGGCTTCTACTACGACTTCGACTTCCCCGAGGGCGTGGCGCTCTCCGAGGGCGATCTGCCCCAGATCGAAGAGCGCATGCGCGCGCACGTCAAGGCCGACGAGGGCTTCGAGCGCAGCGAGGTGCCGGTGCCCGCGGCGCTCGAGCGCTTCCGCGCGGAGGGCCAGGACTACAAGGTCGAGCTCATCGAGGATCTCGTCCGCGACCAGGGCGTTGAGACCGTCTCGCTGTATCGCAACGGTCCCTTCACCGACCTCTGCCGCGGTCCCCACGGGCCGAGCACGAAGCGGATCAAGGCGTTCAAGCTGCAGTCGCTCGCGGGCGCGTACTGGCGCGGCGATGCCTCGCGGCCGATGCTCACGCGCGTCTACGGAACGGCCTTCCTCTCCGCCGAGGCGCTCGAGGCCCACCTCGAGCGCCTCGAGCAGGCGCGCGCGCGCGACCACCGCAAGCTCGGCCGCGAGCTCGGCCTCTTCACCTTCTCGGAGGTCTCGCCGGGCGCGGCGTTCTGGCTGCCGGCCGGCACCGAGATGTGGAACTCGCTCGTCGCCCTCTCGCGCCGGATGGGCCGGGAGCGGGGCTATCAGGAGGTCAAGACCCCCCAGCTCTACGACTCCGAGCTCTGGAAGACCTCGGGACACTGGGGCAAGTACCGGGAGAACATGTTCGTCACGGAGACCGAGGAGCGGGAGTTCGGCCTCAAGCCGATGAACTGCCCGGGGCACGCGCATCTCTTCGCCATGCGCCGCCACTCCTACCGCGAGCTGCCCGTGCGCTACTCCGAGCCCGGGCTGCTGCACCGCAACGAGCCGAGCGGGACGCTGCACGGGCTGCTGCGGGTGCGCCACTTCGCCCAGGACGACGCCCACATCTTCTGCACGGAGGAGCAGGTCCAGGCGGAGGTGACGGGCTGCCTGGAGTTCGCCTTCTCGACCTACGCGATCTTCGGGCTCGAGGCGCGGCTCGAGCTCTCCACCCGCCCCGAGCAGCGGATCGGCGACGACGCGATGTGGGACCGAGCGGAGGCGGCGCTCGAGGGCGCCCTGGCCTCCCGGGGTCTCTCCTACGAGCTGAACGCGGGAGACGGCGCCTTCTACGGCCCGAAGATCGATCTGCACGTGAGCGACTCGCTCGGGCGCTCGTGGCAGCTCGGCACCGTGCAGCTCGACTACTCCATGCCCGAGCGCTTCGGGCTCACCTACACGGGCGCGGACAACGCCGAGCACCGCCCGGTGATGATCCACCGTGCCCTCTTCGGCTCCTACGAGCGCTTCATCGGGATCCTCACCGAGCACTACGCGGGCGAGTTCCCCGTCTGGCTCGCGCCGATCCAGGCCGTCGTCCTGCCGATCGCCGATCGCCACGCGCCCTACGGCGCGAGGGTGCTCGAGCGGCTGCGCGCCGCGGGCGTGCGCGCCGAGCTCGACGAGCGCACGGAGTCGATCGGGCGCAAGATCCGCGACGCCGAGCTGCGCAAGGTGCCCTACATGCTCGTGGTGGGAGATCGCGAGGAGGAGACGGGAGAGGTCGCGCTGCGCGCGCACGGGGAAGGCGACGTCGGGACGGAGTCCGTGGAGGCGTTCGCGGCGCGCGTGCGGGAGTCGGACGGCGGGGGAGCGGCGTGATCTCCGCCGGCGCCTCGCTATACTCGCCCACGTTGATTAAGCGCTCGACCCGCATGCCGTCACGCTGTCCCGCTTGACGCATCACCGCCGCCACTAGTGCCGGTTCCTCGCAGGTATGACCGGCGCCCGCCCGATCGGGATCTGACGCGGGTCAACGACCGGATCCGCGTGCCCGAGGTGCGCCTGATCGGCGATGACGGCAAGCAAATCGGCGTCGTCCCCACGCCCGAGGCGCTGAGCTACGCGCAGGAGCGTGATCTCGACCTCGTCGAAGTCGCCGCCGACGCCCGGCCGCCGGTGTGTCGCGTGCTCGACTACTCCAAGTACAAGTACGAGCAGGCCCAGAAGCAGAAGGCCGCGCGCAAGCACCAGCAGCAGATCACGATCCGGGAGATCAAGTTCCGGCCGAAGATCGCGCAGGCGGATTACGACACGAAGAAGGGCCATGTCACGCGCTTTCTCAAGCACAAGGACAAGGTCAAGGTCACGATTATGTTTCGCGGGCGCGAGGTGACGCACCCCGAGCGCGGGGTGACGCTGCTCGAGCGCCTGGCCGACGAGCTCTCAGAGCTCGCCATCGTCGAGCAGCGCCCGATTCAGGACGGGCGCAACATGACGATGATGCTCGGTCCCTCCAAGCTCTTGCTGGCCGAGACGCCGGAGAAGCCGGCAGTCGACGCGGGCTCCACCGGCACCGACTCTGCGCCGGCCGAGGCGGAGGTCGTCGTGGCCGACGGTGATCTCTCGCCCGACGAGAGCCCGGCGCCCGAGCCGGCTTCCGAGCTCGACCCGGCTTCCGAGCTCGACCCGGCGCCCGCGCCGGACGGCTCCGAGGAACCCGCGCCCGAGCGTCCCCTTCCGGCCTGAGCGCCCGGCCGAAGGGCAAGCGGGTCGTTTGCTTTACTAGCCCGCTCCCATGCCCAAGATGAAGACCCACTCGGGTGCCAAGAAGCGCTTCAAGGTGACCGGGACCGGCAAGGTCCGCGGGCGCAGCGCGTTCTCGAGCCACATCCTCGAGAAGAAGTCACCCAAGCGCAAGCGCCGTCTTGCCGCTCCTGCGGTGATCTCGGCCCACGACGAGCCGCGGGTCAAGGCGCTCCTCGGGGTGAAGAAGAAGTGACGCGCGTCAAGCGCTCGGTGCACGCCCGCAAGAAGCGGCGCGCCACCCTCGAGATGACCAAGGGCTTCCGCGGGGAGGCCAACTCGAACTACAAGCGGGCCAAGGAGGCTCTGCTCAAGGCCGACGCGTACCGCTACCGCGATCGTCGCAATCGCAAGCGCGACTTTCGCCGCCTGTGGATCACCCGCATCAACGCCGCCGCGCGCCAGCACGGGATGAGCTACTCGCAGTTCATGCACGGCATGGCGCTCGCCGAGATCGAGCTCGACCGCAAGGTCCTCGCCGACATCGCGGTGCGCGACCCCGAGACCTTCCGACGTTTTGCCCAGCGCGCCTCCGAGGCGGCGGCGTCGGCCGGCTAGCACCAGCTCCCGACACCCCCGCCTCACCGGGCGCCGCTCCTCTCCAGCAGGACGGCGCCCTTTTTCGTTCTTCTCCCGCCATGCCCATCACCTCTCCCCACAACGACAAGCTCAAGGCCGTGCGCCGCCTCCATCGCTCGCGCGAGCGCTCCGGGACCGGACGCTTCGTGGCCGAGGGCGAGGATCTCCTCGCCGCCGCCGAGGCTGCCGGCTGGCCCGCGCTCGAGCGCTACTGCGCCGCGGGCAGCGGCCTCCCGGGGACCGAGGTCGAGCCCGAGGCCCTGGCCCGGGCCTCGGCGCTCGGCTCGGGCACTCGTGCCCTCGCGGTGTACGAGACGCGCTGGGCGCCCGTCGCCCGCGGCCCGCTCTGCGTATGCCTCGTGGGCGTCGCGGATCCGGGCAACGTCGGAGCGGTCCTGCGCTCGGCCGTGGCCTTCGGCGCGGCCGGCGTCGCGCTCGGGCCGGGCTGCGCGGACCCGTTCGGACCCAAGGCGGTTCGCGCGAGCATGGGGGCGATCTTCACGACGCCGGTGACCCGTATCGGGTCGATCGACGAGACGCCGGGCGAGCGGATCGCGCTCGTCGCCCGCACGGGAGAGCCGCTGAGGGGACCGCTCGATGAGGCCACGCTGGTCGTCGGCGCCGAGCGCACCGGCCTCCCGGACGAGGTCGTGGCGGCGTGCGACCGCGTCGCGCACATACCGATCGCCTCGGAGTCGATGAACGCCGCGATGGCCGCGACCGTCGCGCTGTACGAGGCGTCCCGAGGGCACTTCGAGGATAGGACCGCTGAACCGGTCCTATCCGTGAACCGCCCAGAGGGCGCCCCCGGGTCGGCCGGGGGGAGCTCATAGGATGGCCGCCGTGATCGACCGAATCGACGCGCTGCGCCGTCAGGGCGAGGACGCGATCGCCGCGGCGGAGAGCTCCGGCGCGCTCGAAGAGCTCCGGATCGGCTACCTCGGACGCAAGGCCGAGCTGCCCCAGCTCCTGCGCGGGGTGGCCGCGCTCGCGCCCGAGGAGAGGGGGGCGGTCGGACGCGCGGCCAACGAGGCGCGGCGCGCGCTCGAGGGGCTGATCGAGGAGCGCGGCGCCGCGCTGAGCGCCGCGGAGCTCGACGCGCGCCTGGCCCGCGACCGGCTCGACGTGACCCTTCCCGGGGCGCCGGCCTGCCCCGTGGGACGGCTGCACCTCCTCAGCGCCACGTGGCGGGAGATCGAGGACGTCTTCGTCGGCCTCGGCTACACGGTGGCCGAGGGACCCGAGGTCGAGCTCGTGCACTACAACTTCGACGCGCTGAACCACGCCTCGACCCATCCCGCGCGGGCGCGCACCGACACCTTCTACGTCGCCGCTGGGCACCGCTCGGCGGAGCCGAGTGGTCAGGTCGTCCTGCGCACGCACACCTCACCCATGCAGGTCCGAGCCATGGAGGCGCAGCCGCCGCCGATCTTCATCATCGTCCCCGGGCGGGTCTACCGTCGCGACTCCGACGCCACCCACACTCCCCAGTTCCACCAGATCGAGGGGCTGGCGATCGACGAGGACATCACGCTCGCCGACCTCAAGGGGACCCTGCTCGCCTTCGCGCGGGCGATCTTCGGCGAGGAGCGCGAGGTGCGCCTGCGCCCTCACTTCTTTCCCTTCACCGAGCCGAGCGTCGAGGTCGACGTCTCGTGCTTCAACTGCGTGCGCGGTCTGACGAGCGACGGAGGGCGCTGCCCGCTGTGCAAGGGCACGAGCTGGATCGAGATCCTCGGCGCCGGGATGGTCGATCCCAACGTGCTCGAGGGCGTGCGCGCCAACGGCTACGACCCCGAGCGGGTACAGGGCTTCGCCTTCGGGTTGGGGATCGAGCGGATCGCGATGCTCAAGCACCGCGTCCCCGATCTGCGGCTCTTCTACGAGAACGACGTGCGCTTCCTGGAGCAGTTCGGATGAAGGTTCCGCTTTTCTGGCTCCACGAGTTCTGCCGCCCCGACCTCGATGCGCACGCGCTCGCCGAGCGCCTGGCGATGACGGGGACCGAGGTCGATCGCGTGCTCGTCCACGGAGTGAGCGGAGTCGAGTTCTTCGTGGTCGGCCGGGTGCTCGCCGCCGAGCCGCACCCCGACGCCGACCGGCTGCGGGTCTGCCGGGTCGCGGTGGGGGAGGGCGACGTGGCCGAGATCGTGTGCGGCGCGCCGAACGTGGCCGAGGGCCAGACCGTCGCCGTCGCCCGGCCCGGGGCGGTGATGCCCGACGGCACGCGGCTCAAGCGCGCGAAGCTGCGCGGGGTGGTGTCCCACGGGATGGTCCTCGCCGAGGACGAGCTCGCGATCGGGCTCGACCACGCCGGGATCATGGTGCTCGACGATGACTTGATCCCCGGGACTCCGCTCGAGGACGTGCTCCCGATCGCCACCGAGGTGCTCGAGCTCGAGATCACTCCCAACCGGCCCGACTGCCTCGGGATCTACGGCGTGGCGCGCGAGGTGCACGCCGCCACCGGCGCCACGCTCGCCGCTCCGCCATGGGCGGAGGACCCCGGCAGCGAGGGGCCGCTCCACGGCGTCGAGGTCGTGGTCGAGGCGCCCGAGCTGTGCCCGCGGTTCACCGCGCGGATCTACGAGGGCGTGCGGATCGGCCCCTCCCCGCCGTGGCTCAAGGCACGCCTCATGGCCGCGGGACAACGGCCGATCTCCAACGTCGTCGACATCACGAACTACGTGATGCTCCTCACCGGGCAGCCGCTGCACGCCTTCGACCTCGACCGGGTCGCCGGCGGGCGCCTCGTCGTGCGCCGCGCGCACGACGACGAGCCGGTGGAGACCCTCGACGGCGCCGTGCGCACGCTCGACTCCGAGATGCTCCTGATCGCCGACGCGGATGGGCCGACCTCGATCGCCGGGTTGATGGGCGGCGCACGCTCGGAGGTGGGCGAGGCGACCACGCGGGTCGTGATGGAGGTCGCGACCTGGAACGGCCCGAACATCCAGCGGACCTCGAACGAGCTCGGGCTGCGCTCGGAGGCCAGCGCGCGCTTCGAGAAGCAGCTCCCGCCCGAGCAGGCGCTCGAGGCCCAGGCGGTCGCCGCGCGGCTCATGGTCGAGCTGTGCGGCGCGCGGCCCGCGCCGGGGACGATCGACGTCCCGGGGGTGGCGACGGCCCCGGCCGCGCCGATCCGTCTGCGCGAGGCGCGGGTGGCGGGGCTGCTCGGCGCGCCGATCGGGCGGGCGCGCTGCGCGGAGATCCTCGGGGCGCTCGGCTTCGAAGTCGAGGAAGCCGTCGACGGCCTCGAGGTGAGCGTGCCGCCCCACCGCCGCGAGGACGTCACCCGGGAGGCCGACCTCATCGAGGAGGTCGCGCGGATCGACGGGCTCGAGCGCCTGCCCGCGACGCTCCCCTCCCGCCGCCGGGCGGTGGGCCGGCTGACCCCGCGCCAGCTCGCGCGCCGCCGGGCCTCCGACGCGCTCACCGGCCGAGGGTTTCACGAGATCGTGGGCTGGAGCTTCGTCCATCCCGAGCTCGCCGACCGCCTGCGGCTCTCCGCGGAGGATGCGCGCCGGCGGACGGTGGTGCTCGAGAACCCGATGGCGGAGGATCAGTCCGTGCTGCGCACGACCCTGCTCGGCTCGCTGCTCGACGCCGCAAGCCGCAACGCCGCTCGTGGCCGGGGGGAGCTGCGGCTCTTCGAGTCGGGCGCGGTCTACGGCGCGCGCGACGATCGGCTCCCGCGGGAGCGCCGCCACCTCGCCGCGCTCCTGCGCGGGCCGGTCCGTCCGCCCGGTTGGCGCGAGCCCGAGCCGCCGCCCGCGGACTTCTTCGCCGCCAAGGCCGTGCTCGAGGCGGTGTGCGCGACGCTTCGCGCCACGCCCGCGTTCACCGCGGCCCCGACCGCCGAGCCGTTCCTGCATCCCGGGCGGGCGGCGGGGGTGAGCGTGAACGGCGCTCGGGTCGGGTGGCTCGGAGAGCTCCATCCGCTCGTTGCCGGCGCGTGGGACCTCGACACCGTCGTCGCCTTCGAGCTCGACCTCGACGCGCTCGAGCCGGCACCCGCGCCGCTGTATGAGGACGTCACGAGCTTCCCCGAGGTTCGCCAGGATCTCGCGCTGGTGGTCTCCGACGACGTGCCCGCCGCGCGCGTCGTCGAGACGGTGCGCGCGGGTAGCCGGCTGCTCGGCGCGGCGGAGGTCTTCGACGTCTATCGCGGCGCCCAGGTGGGGGAGGGCAAGGTCTCGCTCGCCCTGCGCCTCGCGTTCCGGGCGCCCGACCGGACCCTGACCGACGAGGAGGCCGCCCGCGAGCGCGAGGAGATCCTCACCCGGCTGCGCGACGAACTCGGAGCCGAGCCTCGTGCCTAGCGTCGCCGTCCTCGGCGCCGCGGGCTACACGGGCGCGCTCGCCGCGCGCCTGCTCTGGCGCCACCCGCACTTCGAGCTCAGCGCGCTCACCGGACGCGCCGACGCGGGCCGACGGCTCGACGAGCTCTACCCGCGCCATCGCGTGCCGATCGAGCTCGAGGAGCTCGACCTCGATCGCCACGGCGCCGTCGACGCCGCCGTCGTGGCCTACCCGCACGGCGCCGCGGCGCCCGTGGTGGACGGCCTGCGCGGCCGGGGCGTGCGCGTGGTCGATCTGTCCGCCGACTTCCGCCTGCGCGACCTCGCCACCTACGAGCGCTGGTACGGCGAGCATGGGGCGCCCGCGCGGAGGGCCGAGGCGGTCTACGGTCTCACCGAGCTCCACCGGAAGGAGATCGCCGGGGCGGAGCTCGTGGCCAACCCCGGCTGCTTCCCGGTCGCGACGCTCCTCGGCCTCGCGCCGCTCGCCCGCGCCGGACTCATCGCCGACGTGGTGATCGACGCGAAGACCGGGGTCTCGGGCGCGGGCCGCGCCGCCACGGAGGCCACCCACTTCGTCTCCGCCGACGAGAACGTGAACGCCTACGGGGTCGCGGGCCATCGCCACGCGCCCGAGATCGACCAGGAGCTCGGGCTGACCGTCACCTTCGTCCCTCACCTTCTTCCCCTCGACCAGGGGGAGCTGATCTCGGCCTACGTCACGCCGTCGCGCCCGGTGGAGGCCGCCGAGCTCGCCGAGCTCTACGCCGAGAGCTATGTCGCCGAGCCGTTCGTCGAGCTCGCCGACCGTCCTCCCGGCGTGCGCGACGTGCGCGACACGAACCTCTGCCGCATCTCCGTCCACGTCGACCCGCGCACGGGCAAGCTGCTCGTCTTCTCCGCCATCGACAACCTGTGGAAGGGCGCCGCCTCGCAGGCCGTGCAGAACCTGAACGTGATGTTCGGGCTACCCGAGGCAGAGGGGATCGAAGCGTGAGCGCCACCACGTTCTTCTCCTCGCGCTGGGTGGAGCGGCCGGCGCACGTCGAGGAGCGCTCCGGCGGCCTGCCCGCCGGCTTTCGCGCCGCCGGCGTGGCGTGCGGGATCAAGGCCGATGGCGCGCGCGACCTCGCCCTGCTCCTCTGCGATGCGCCGGAGGCGGTCAGCGCGGCGCGCTTCACCCGCTCGGGGGTGCTCGCGGCCCCGGTGCTCATCTGCCAGGAGCGCTGTGCGCTCGAGCGGCTGCGGGCGGTGGTGGCCAACTCGGGCAACGCGAACGCCGCCACCGGGGGGCGGGGGCTCGACGCCGCGGCCAAGGTGCAGGGCGCGGGGGCGATGGCCGCGGGGGTGGCCGGGGAGCAGGTCGCGGTCGCCTCCACCGGGGTTATCGGCGTCCAGCTCCCCTCCGAGCGGATCGTGCCCGGGCTGCTCAAAGCGCGCGCGGCGCTGCGCCCCGACGGCGACGCCGACCTCGCCGAGGCGATCCGCACCACGGACGCCTTTGCCAAGCGGGCCTCGCTCGAGGTCGAGCTCCCGAGCGGGACCGTGCGCCTGAGCGCCCAGGCCAAGGGCGCGGGAATGATCTCGCCGGCGTTCGCGACGCTCCTCTGCTTCGTGCAGACCGACGCCGAGCTCGCGCCGGAGACCGCCGACCTGCTGCTCGGGGTATGCGTCAAGCGCTCGTTCGATCGCATCAGCGTCGACGGCCAGCTCTCGACCAACGACACGGTGATCCTCATGGCCAGCGGCGCGAGCGGGGTGCGGGTCGAGCCCGAGTCGCTCGACGAGCTCGCGCTCGGAGAGGCGCTCGACGCGCTCATGCGCCAGCTCGCGCTCATGATCGTGCGCGACGGCGAGGGTGCCCGCCGGATCGGGCGGGTGGTCGTGCGCGGGGGCAACCTCACCGCGGTGGAGGCCAGCGCGCGCGCGGTGGCCAACTCACCGCTCGTGAAGTCCGCGCTCCACGGCGCGGATCCGAACTGGGGGCGAATCGCCCAGGCCGTCGGCGCCGCCCTGCCGGGCACCGCGCCGCTCGCGCTCGACGTCGAGATCGAGGGCGTCACCGTGTGCGCCCGCGGCGGCGCGGTCGCCCACGACGCCGAGGCGCTCGCCGAGGCGGTGCGCGGCGAGGAGGTCGACTACGTGGTCGGGCTGCCCGGCGAGGGGGCGGAGACCGAGGTCTTCTTCTCCGACCTCTCCCACGAGTACGTCTCCATTAACGCGGAGTACACGTCCTGATGCGTGACGTGGGAACCCTCCTCGAGGCGCTCCCCTACATCCGGGAGTTCCACGGGCGCACGGTGGTCATCAAGTACGGCGGGGCGGCGATGAGCGACCCGGCGCTGCGCGAGGACTTCGCGCGCGACGTCGTGCTCCTCAAGTACGTGGGGCTGAACCCCGTCGTGGTGCACGGCGGCGGCCCCGACATCACCGCCTACATGGAGCGCCTCGGGCTGCCGGTGGAGTTCGTGAGCGGCCTGCGGGTCTCCGATCCGGCGACCGTGGAGATCGCCAAGATGGTGCTCGTCGGCAAGGTCAACAAGGACATCGTCCTGCGCCTAAACCGCCACGGCCAGCGGGCGGTCGGGGTGTGCGGCGACGACGGGCTCCTCTTCCAGGCCGCGCGCCAGACCGCGCCCGGGGGGGAGGACATCGGCTTCGTGGGGCGGATCGAGCGGGTCGACGTCGACGTGCTCAACCACGTCGCCCAGGACTACATCCCCGTCGTCGCCTCGGTCGGCTCCGATCGCGATGGCCTCTCCTACAACATCAACGCCGACGAGGCGGCCGGGGCCGTGGCGCGCGCGCTGCGCGCCTACAAGGTGATGTTCCTCACCGACGTGCCGGGCTGGCTGCGCGATCCCTCCGACCCGGATAGCGTGATCTCCGAGGCGGGCGCCGACGAGGTCGAGGCCGCGCTGTCCTCGGTCGCGGGCGGCATGCGCCCCAAGCTCCAGGCATGCCTGGAGGCGATCCACGGCGGGGTGAGCCACGCCCACATCGTCGACGGCCGCACGCCGCACTCCCTGCTGCTCGAGCTCTTCACCGACGCGGGCATCGGCACCAAGGTCAGGCCGGCGGCGTGAGCTCGGGGCTAGCCGAGCTCCAGCGCCTCGAGCGCGAGCACGTGATGGCGACCTACGCGCGCCAGCCCGTGGCGTTCGTGCGCGGGGAGGGCTGCACGCTCTGGGATGACGAGGGCCGCGACTACCTCGACTTCCTGGCCGGGATCTCCGTGCTGAACGTCGGCCACTCGCATCCCGCGGTGGTGGAGGCGGTGCGTGAGCAGGCCGGGCGGCTCATGCACGCGGGCAACCTCTTCTACACCGAGCCGGGGATGCGCCTGGCCGAACGCCTCGCCGAGCGCTCACTGGGCGGGAAGGTCTTCTTCACCAACTCGGGCGCCGAGGCGGTCGAGGCGGCGCTGAAGCTCGCGCGCAAGCACCGGCCGCGCGGCGAGATCGTCGTCGTCCACGGCGCGTTCCACGGCCGCACCTACGGGGCGCTGTCGGCCACGCCGCAGGAGTCCAAGCAGGCGCCCTTCGCGCCGCTCGTGCCCGGGTTCGTCGTGGTCGCGCCCGAGGCGGCGGCGGTGCGCGCCGCGGTGAGCGAGCGCACCGCGGCGGTGCTGCTCGAGCCCGTGCAGGGGGAAACGGGGATCCATCCCCTTCCCATCGGGGTGCTCCAGGCTGCGCGAGAGGCGTGCGACTCGGTCGGCGCGGCGCTCATCTTCGACGAGATCCAGTGCGGGATGGGCCGGACGGGGACGCTGTGGGCCTACGAGCAGGTCGGCGTGGTGCCCGACGCGATGACGCTGGCCAAGGGCCTCGGCGGCGGCCTGCCGATCGGGGCTCTGGTCACCGGGCGGGCGCTGGCCGGCGTGCTCGAGCCGGGTGACCACGGCTCGACGTTCGCCGGCGGCCCGGTCGCGTGCGCCGCGGCGCTCGCGGTACTCGACGTCCTCGACGACCCCGCGCTGCTCGAGCGCGTGCGGGAGCTGGGGGAGCGGCTCGCCGAGGGGGTGCGCGAGCTCCCGGGCGTCGCGTCGGTGCGCGGCCGCGGGCTCATGCTCGCCGCCGAGCTGGCCGAGGGTGGCGCGCCGGAGCTCGTGCGCCGCGCGCTCGTCGAGGAGCGGCTGGTGCTGAACGCGACGGGGCCGACGACGGTGCGCTTCCTCCCGCCGCTCGTCGTGAGCGAGGCGGAGGTCGACGACGCGCTGGGGCGGCTCCGGAGCGCTGCTGGGTTGAGCGTCGCGGGGTGAGCATGGACAGCGCCTGCTTCCCTCCACGTCGACGCCCGACGGCGGCGCTCGCGTAGGCTTCCGGCCGCCATGGCCGACGAGCACCCGCCCAACCTCGAGCGCACCGAGGTCCACCGCATCGCCCCGGTCACGGGCAGCGCGCGCATCGCCTCCTACGAGGCCGACCCCGCCGAGGTGGGCCGGGTCCTCCTGCTCTACTCGGGTGGCCTCGACACGAGCGTCATGCTCAAGTGGATCCAGGACGAGTACGGCGCGGAGGTCGTCGCGCTCACCGTCAACCTCGGCCAGCCGGGGGAGGACTACGAGGTCGTGCGCGGCAAGGCGCTCGACCTGGGTGCGATCGACTGCCGGGTGATCGACGCGCGGGAGGAGTTCGCCCACGACTTCGTCGTCCGGGCGATAAAGGCCAATGCCCTCTACGGGGGCGGCTACCCGCTCTTCACCGCGCTCGGGCGCCCGCTCATCGCCAAGCTCGCCGTCGACGTGGCCCGAGAGACCGGGTGCGACACGATCGCCCACGGGTGCACGGGCAAGGGCAACGACCAGGTCCGCATCGAGACGACGATCGCCACCCTCGCTCCCGAGCTCCGGGTGATCGCCCCGGTGCGCACGTGGCAGATGGGCCGCGAGGAGGAGATCGCCTACGCCCGCGAGCACGGGATCCCCGTGAAGGGCGGCACCGAGGCCGCGCCCTACTCCATCGACGACAACCTGTGGGGGCGCTCCTCGGAGGGCAAGTGGATCGAGGATCTCTCCCATGCGCCCGAGGACGACGTCTTTCAGCTCGTGACCCGGCCGGAGGAGGCGCCCGGTGAGCCGGAGGTCGTCCACATCGGCTTCGAGGCCGGCGTGCCGGTGAGCCTGAACGGCGAGCGCCTCGGGCTAGTCGAGCTGCTCGAGCGGGCGGGCGAGATCGGCGCGCGCCACGGCGTGGGGATCGTCGACCAGATCGAGGATCGGATCGTCGGGCTCAAGGTGCGCGACATCTACGAGGTCCCGGCCGCGGCCTTGCTCCTGCCGGCCCACCAGGAGCTCGAGCGGCTCGTGGGCACGATTCACCAGAACCAGTTCAAGCCCGAGCTCGACCGGCGCTGGGCCTACCTCGTCTACGCCGGACTGTGGTGGGAGCCGCTGCGCTCGGACCTCGACGCCTACATGGAGTCGGTCAGCCGGCACGTGACCGGCACGATCGGGCTCAAGCTCTACAAGGGCCTCGCCCGCGTGGTCACCCGCGAGTCGCCCCACGCGGTCTACGACGCCGCCCTCGCCTCCTTCGCCGATTCGGGCGGGCTCTTCTCCCAGCACGCCTCTCCGGGGTTCATCGAGCTCTGGTCGCTGCAGTCGCGGATGGCGTGGCGGGTGCACCAGGACGATCGATCCGAGTAGGGTTCGTCGCATGGGCTACCGGATCCTCGGCGTGGTCGTGTGGAAGGGCGCGAAGTGGTATCTGCGCCGCCGCTACGGCTCGGCGCCGCGCAAGGTCGGCGCCGCCTCGGCGGTGGCGGCCGCCATCGGCGGGCTGATCGCCGCGCAGCGTCGCGGCGCCTCCGGCGCCTCGTAGTACACGCCTGAGGCGTCCGCGCGCCGGGCTAGCGTCCGGGAGGTGAACGGCCCCGACCCGAGCCCCGGCGAGCGCCCCGAGCGCACCGTTATCGACCGCGCCGTGCTGGCCGAGCGGCGCGCGCGGCGGGCAGAGCTCGGGGAGCAGATGCAGGCCCGTCGCGCGGCGGAGGCCGATACCCTGGCCGGGGAGCTCTCCTCCGCGCTCAGCCGGATGGAGCGCGAGCTCGAGAGCGCGCGCGAGGCGCCGGCCCGCGCGGAGGCCGAGCTCGCCGAGCACGAACGGGCGCGCCGCGCGGCCGAGCAGCAGGCCTACGCCGAGCGCCGCGCCGGCGCGGAGATCGCCGAGGAGGCTGCGCAGCGAGTACGAGCGGCCGAGACCGAGGCGAGCCGGGCGCGGGAGCGCGCACACGCGGCGCGGCGGGTGGCTCGCGAGCTCGCGCAGGACGTCGTTCGCCTGCGGCGGCGGGTGGCCGAGGCCGAGCACGCGGCCGCCGCCGCCGGCGCGCGCCGGCGGCGCTCGACCGCAGGGGCGGCGAGCTCCGCCCAGACTCCCGGCGCCGAGTGGGTCGTCTTTCGCGCCTCGGGACCGGTCCTCGCGCTCGAGCGCCCGATTCCTGCTGCTCCCGACCGGGCCTCGGCGGCGCGCCTGCTCGCCGCCGAGGGTCGCACGCGCACGAGCGCCGAGTCGGGGGCGAGCGCGGGAGCGGAGCGTCTGCTCGCCCAAGCGCGCTCGCTCGCGGAGGAGGTAGCCACGCGGCTCGCGGAGGCGCGTGGCGCGAGCGAGCGCGACGCGAGCGATCTCCACCGGGTCCGGGCGGGGTGGGCCCAGGCGGAGGAGGCGCTTCGCGCGGAGCGCACGCTCACCGCCCGCGCGCACGCCGCCGTGGCGGAGCTGCGCGCGGAGCTCGCCGCGCTCGCGACGCCCGCGCCGCCCGCTCCCGCACCGGCGGCGCCTCCTGACCCTGAGCTGACCGAGCTCGCCGACCGGGCCGCCGCCCTCGCTGTGTCCGCGAAGCCCTCGGAGGCAGAGCCCATCGCCGATCGCCTCGAGGCCGCCCGTGTCCGGCTGCGCGAAGCCGCCCGGCGCGAGGAGGAGCTCCACGCGGCCTCGTCGCCAGCCGAGGCGACGCCCGAGTCCGAGCCCGCGTCTCGTGCCTCTGACCCGGGAGTGGTCCCCTGGCTGCCCCGCGCCTTCGCGCGGCTCGCCGCCGAGGAGCCCGCCGTCGCGGGTGATGTGCTCCTCGGGCTCCTGCCCGCCCTCGCCGGCGTGGTCGAGCGCCCGACCGCGTTCGAGTTCACCCTGCCCGATGCGGGGCGGCTGCTCGTGCGCGCAGCGCCGGGACGCACGAGCGTCGAATCGATCGGCGCTCGCGCCAAGCGGGGCGCGATCGACTTTCGCCTGCGCGCCGATCTCGCGGCGCTCGGCGCCTTCGCCGCCGCCGAGGGGGTCGGCCGGATCCGGGCGCCCGCTCGGGTGCGGCTCCGCGGGCGCCGCGCACACGCAGCGGTCCTCCAGGGCCTCGTGCGCGCCTCCTTTACGCTGACCGGGCTTGCCGAGCTCGGCGTCGATCTCGGCCCCGAGCTCGCCTACCGGCTCCTCGCACGCGGGGTCGAACCGGCGTGGACGGCGGGTCATGCGTTCACGATCCTCCACGAGACCACCGGTCTCGGCGGCTCTCGGGCCTGGGTGAGCGTGGGCGACGGGCAACCGCTCGCGGTCAGCGGCTCACCGCCCGCGGGGCCCGTCGCCGCCTCCGTGTCCTGCCGACGCGGCGCTCTGCTGCCCGTGCTCGCCGGCGCGCCCCTGCCCGGCGGCGAGCACGCGGCGCTCGGCGGCGACCCCGCCGCGTTCGCGCTGCTGCAGGGCTGGCTCGCCCGCGCGCAGTCCTGAACGGCTCGGCGGACAACCCGCAAAGAGCGACCGGAGCCGGTCCGCGCCATCCGCGCCGGCTCCTACGATGCCTCTGTCTGTGAGCTCCCCCGCCTGCGCCCACCTCCACGTCCACTCGGAGTACTCCCTCCTCGACGGGGCATGCAAGATCGACGCGCTGGCCGCGCGGGCGGCGGCCCTCGGGCAGCCGGCGCTCGGTCTGACCGACCACGGGGTGATGAACGGTGCGGTCGAGCTCCATCAGGCGGCGGCCCGGCACGGCGTCAAGCCGCTCCTCGGCTGCGAGGTCTACGTCGTCGAGGACCACCGCGCGCGCCCCTCGGGACGGGTCGAGCGCAACCACCTCACGCTGCTGGCCGAGACCGACGAGGGCTATCGCAACCTGGTCAAGCTCTCCTCCGCCGGGTTCCTCGACGGGCTGCACCGCGGCAAGCCCTCCGTCGACCTCGAGCTTCTCGCGCGCCACGCCGCCGGGGTCATCGTGCTCACGGGCTGTCTGCAGTCGCGCTTCTGCCAGCGCCTGCTCGGCGACCGGCCCGCCGAGGCCCGGGCGCACGCCGACGAGCTGCTGCAGGCCTTCGGCTCCGAACAGGTCTACTTCGAGGTCCAGAAGAACGGCCTCGCCGATCAGGAGAAGGTCAACGAGGGGATCGTCCGCATCGCGCGCGAGGTCGGCCGCCCGCTCGTGGGCACGGCCGACGTCCACTACCTGACCCGCGAGGACTACCACCACCACACCGCGCTGCTGTGCGTCCAGACCAAGTCGACGCTCGCCCAGCCGAAGATGACCTTCGACACGAACGAGTTCTACCTCAAAGGTTCCGAGGAGATGGCGGCGTCGTTCTCTGAGTGGCCCGAGGCGCTGCCCACCACGCTCGAGATCGCCGAGCGCTGCGACGTGAGCATCGAGCTCGGCAAGCAGCTCATCCCGCGCTATCCCACCCCCGAGGGCCGCTCGGAGGAGGAGTACCTGCGCGCGCTCGTGGAGGAGGGGCTGCGCGGGCGCTACGGAGACCCGATTCCCGCCGCGGCGCGCGAGCGGGCCGAGATGGAGCTCGGGGTGATCGGCCGGATGGGCTTCAACGCCTACTTCCTGATCGTCTGGGACTTCGTGAAGTACGCCAAGGACGAGGGCATCGCGGTCGGGCCCGGGCGCGGCTCGGCGGCGGGCTCCATCATCGCCTACGCCCTGCGCATCACCGACGTGGATCCCCTGCGCTACGACCTCCTCTTCGAGCGCTTCCTCAACCCCGAGCGGGTGTCGATGCCCGACATCGACATCGACTTCTCCGTCCGCGGGCGTGAGCGGGTGATCCGCTACGTGACCGAGAAGTACGGCAAGGAGTCCGTCGCCCAGATCGTCACCTTCGGCAAGATGTACCCGCGCGCGGCCACACGCGACGCCGCCCGCGTCCTCGGCCACGACTACGGCGCGGGTGACCGGCTCGCCAAGCTCATCCCCGACCCGATCATGGGTCGCCCGCCGTCCTTCGCGGACTGCCTCAAGGACGGCGCCGACCTCGCCCGCGCGGTGGCCGAGGACCCGACCGCCAAGCAGATCGTCGAGGTCGCGCGGGGCCTCGAGGGGATCGTGCGCAACTCCTCGATCCACGCCGCCGCGGTGGTCATCGCCGACCGGCCGTTGACCGACATCGTGCCCCTCCAGCTCGCCGACGCCAACCAGGTCGACGAGCACGGCAACCGGGTCTACCGCACCGTCACGCAGTTCTCGATGAAGCCGATCGAGGAGATCGGCCTGCTGAAGATGGACTTCCTCGGCCTGCGCAACCTCGACGTGATCGAGGACGCGCTCGACATCGTCGAGCGCTCCTCCGAGACGAAGCGGCTCGACATGTCGGGACTGCCCCTCGATGACGCGAAGACCTACGAGATGCTCGCGCGCGGCGACTCGGTGGGGGTCTTCCAGTTCGAGTCCGAGGGGATGCGCGAGGCGCTCAAGAAGGTGCGTCCCACCGAGTTCGACGACCTTGTCGCGCTCGTCGCCCTCTACCGGCCCGGCGCGATGGACCAGATCCCCACCTACGCGCGCGGCAAGCGCGACCCCGAGGTGATCTCCTACCCCGACGAGCGGCTGCGCCCGATCCTCGAGTCGACCAAAGGCGTGATCCTCTACCAGGAGCAGGCGATGCGGGTCGCCAAGGAGCTCGCGGGCTTCTCGGGCGCCAAGGCTGACGACCTGCGCAAGGCGATCGGCAAGAAGAACCGCGTGGCGATGGCCAAGCTCAAGCCTGAGTTCTTCGAGGGGTGCGCGGCCTCGGGAACCAGCGCGGCGGTGACCGAGCTCTTGTGGCAGACCAACGAGAAGTCGGCCGACTACTCCTTCAACAAGAGCCACGCCGCCTGCTACGCGCTGATCTCCTACCGCACGGCCTGGCTGCGAGCCAACCACCCGGCCGAGTACATGGCCGCCCTGATCTCCTCCGTCATGGACACGAAGGACAAGGTGCCGTTCTTCGCCGCGCAGGCTGAGCAGATGGGGATCGAGATCCTCCCGCCCGACGTCAACGAGTCAGACCACGAGTTCATGGTGGTCGAGGGGAACATCCGCTTCGGGCTCGACGCGGTGAAGGGCGTCGGGTTCCAGGCGGTCGAGGCGATCAAGGAAGCCCGCGCGCAGGCCGGTCCCTTCACCTCCCTGTGGGACTTCTGCGCCCGGGTCGACTGCCGTTGCGTGAACAAGAAGGCGATCGAAGCGCTCATCAAGTGCGGGGCGTTCGGCTCCACGGGCGCCACCCGGCGCGGCATGCTCGCCGTGCTCGAGCAGGCCCAGGGCGCCGGTCAGAAGGCCCAGCTCGACGCGCAGATCGGCCAGGGGTCGATCTTCGACTTCGGCGGCGGGGAAGACGCCGGCAGCGACGCGGCGAGCGCCTTCGCGGCCCCGAGCCATCCGCCGATCCCGTCCCAGGAGTTCGACCAGGCGGAGCTGCTCGCGGTGGAGAAGGAGTCGATCGGCCTCTTCATCTCCGCGCACCCCCTCAAGCCCCTGCGCGAGGCGCTGCGCCTCAAGGTGGACTGTCCCGTCTCCGAGCTCGGGGAGCGCCGCGACGGCGACTGGGTCACCGCGGGCGGGATCATCGCCCAGGCCAAGCGCATCCGCACGAAGAAGGGCGACCCGATGATGTTCGCGACCCTCGACGACCTCGAGGGGGCGGTGGAGATCCTCGTCTTCGGCAAGGCGCTCGCGGCCTACGAGGGCGCCCTGGGCGTGGACTCGGTGGTGCTCGTGCGCGGGAAGGTCGACCACAAGGAGGCGGGCAAGACCTGCCTGGTGGTGCAGGAAGCCGAGCCCTTCGCGCCCACCCCGGAGGAGCTCGAGGAGGCCAAGGCGCGCGCGAGCCAGCGCGCTGCCGGGCCCGAGGCGCTTCAGCTCCGCCTCGACGCCACCGCGCTGCCCGCCGCCGTGCTCGAGGAGCTCAAGGGCGTGCTCGAGAGCTTTCCCGGTCCCTCCGACGTCGTCCTCGAGGTCCGCACCTCCAGCGGCCCCCGGCGCCTCAGGCTCGGCCCGGGCTATCGCGTGGCGCCGTGCGCGAGCCTCCGCTCCGAGCTCTCGGAGCTGCTGGGTCCCGCGCTCGGCGCGGCGGCGTAGGGCAGGCGGTAGGCGCTCTTCAGCGCGTCGCGCGCGCAGCGAGGCCGCGTTCGCGCAGCGCGGCCACGTGCGCGAGATCCGCGGCGCTCGGGCCCTTGCGGTCGGCTCCCGGGGTCTCGAGCACGCAGGGCAGGCCGGCGAGGAGGGGCTCGGAGAGAAAGGCGGCGCAGCCCTCCTCGCCGAGCTCGCCCTCCCCGACGTTGGCGTGGCGGTCGACGTTCGCGCCCAGCGGCGCCTGCGAGTCGTTCAGGTGCAGGGAGCCGAGCCGCTCGAGCCCGACCACCCGGTCGAACTCGTCGAGCACCGCGCCGAGCCCCTCGGCCGTGCGGACGTCGTAGCCCGAGGCGTAGAGGTGGCATGAGTCGAGGCACACGCCAAGGCGCTCATCGCCACCCGCGGCCTCGAGGAGCGCGGCGAGCTCCTCCAAGGAGCGCCCGAGCGTGCCGCCCGCGCCCGCGGTGTTCTCGAGGTGCAGCTCGCAGCCGTCGCTCTCCGCGAGCGCCCGCCCGATCGCCGCGCCGGCGCGGCGGATCGCGGCACGGGAGTCGCCCCCCAGCGCCGAGCCCGGGTGGAGCACCACGGCGCGGGCGCCGAGCGCGGAGCCCGCGCCCAGGGAGGAGATCAGCGAGACGAGGGACTTCTCGAGGATGTCGCGGTCCTCGCTGGCGCAGTTGAGCAGGTAGACGGCGTGGATCAGCAGCGCGTCGAGCTCGGACGCGTCGAACGCCGCGTGATAGCTCGCGATCTCATCGGGCGAGTACTCGCGCGGCTTCCACGCGCGCGGGTTCTGGTTGAAGAACTGGATCGCGCGGCAGTCGCGCTCGGCGCCGCGCTCAACCGCCCGGGCCGGACCGCCGGCAGGTGAGACGTGAGCGCCGATCAGCATACTTGCACGTCCATGAGGGTCCGCTTTGCTCCTTCTCCGACCGGCGCGCTGCACATCGGCGGCGCCCGGACCGCGCTCTACAACTGGCTCCTGGCCCGCGCCCCGGGCACCGCCGGCGCAGCCGGTGGTCGGGGGGTCCTCGTGCTGCGGATCGAAGATACCGACCGCGAGCGATCCACCCCCGCGAACGTCGAGCAGATCCTCGACGCGCTGCGCTGGCTGGGCCTGGAGTGGGACGAGGGGCCGATATTCCAGTCCGCGCGCGGCGAGCGCCACGCGGAGGCGCTCGCTCAGCTCCTCGACTCCGGGCACGCCTACCGCTCGAAGGCGACGGGGGAGGACGTCGCCGCCTGGAAGCGCGAGCACGGCGACGCGCGCGGCTTCCGCGGCGAGCCGGACCCCGGCGGCGAGGGCGCCGTGCGCCTGCGGGTGCCCGGGGAAGGCTCCTCGGTGGTGCACGACGTGATCCGGGGAGCGACGGAGTTCCAGCATGCCCACATGGACGACCCGGTGATCGCGCGCGCCGACGGATCCGTGCTCTACAACTTCGCCGTCGCGGTCGACGACCTCGACGCGGAGATCACCCACGTGGTCCGCGGCGCCGACCACCTCTCGAACACCCCCAAGCAGCTCCTCGTCATCGAGGCCCTGGGCGCCGAGCCGCCGATCTACGCCCATCTGCCGCTGCTCCACGGTCCCGACGGCAAGAAGCTCTCAAAGCGCCACGGCGCGGCGTCGGTCCAGGAGCTGCGCGAGGCGGGCTACCTACCCGAGGCGGTGGTCAACTACATCGCGCTGCTCGGCGCGGGCTTCGATCCCGAGCGCGAGCGCTTCACCCGCGAGGAGCTCGCCGAGCGCTTCGTGCTCGAGCGCGTCTCGCGCGGCTCGGCGGTCTTCGACGAGCGCAAGCTGCGCCACCTGAACGGGCTCTACCTCCGTGAGCTGACCGAGCCCGAGCTCACCCGCCGCCTCGAGGCGTTCACCGGTCACGCGGACCTCGACGGCGCGGTGGCGATCTCGCGAGAGAAGATCCAGACGCTCGCGGACTTCTGGCCGCTCGCCGGGTTCCTCTGGGACGGGCCGGCCGACGACCCCGAAGCGTTCGGGCGCGTGCTCGGCGCGCCGGAGGCGGTTGAGGCCCTCGGGGCGGCGCGCAGCGCTCTCGCGGCCACCGAGCCGTGGGAGCTCGACCCGATCGAGTCTGCGCTGCGCCGCGTGGTCGAGTCCCGGGGCGTGAAGCCCAAGGAGATCTTCCAGCCCGTACGGGTGGCCCTCGCGGGACGCACCGTTTCTCCGGGTATCTTCGAGAGCCTGGCCGTGCTCGGGCCCGAGGAGTCGCTGCGGCGCATCGACGCCGCGCTCGTGCGCGCCCAGGCGATCCTCGGCGACACGAAACCCTAAACCGACGCGGACGGAGTGCCGATACCTCTCCCAGCCCGCTGGCACGCATGGATGCGGACCGGCCTCCCCCGACCCCAGGAACGATTCCGCCCGTGTCCACGCTCCCCGCCCTCTCCGCCGCGCCCGCTCCGAGCGACGTCGCCTCTGCTCCGCGGTCTTCGCCGGCGCCCCCTCCGCGCACCGAGGGCCACGGCCGCCGGCTCACCGCCGCCTTCGAGGCGCTCGAGGCCTTCCCCGTCCTCGCGGAGTCGCGCAATCGGGTGCTGCGGCTCCTCACCCAGGAGCGCCCCTCGCCCGCCGAGGTGGTCTGCGCGGTCGAGTCCGACGTCGCGCTCGCGATCGCCGTGCTGCGGCTCGCCAACCGGCTGGAGGGACGCCAGCGCGGCCAGGTGGACAGCGTCGTGCAGGCCGTCGAGCTCCTCTCCCCCGAGGCGGTGCAGGCGCTCGCGCACCGAGCCCGCACCTTCGACTTCTTCGAGCGCGGTGGAGTCTGGGAGGGCATGCCCGAGCGCTTCCGCCTGCACGGCGTCGCTACGCAGCGCGCCGCGGACCGGATCGCCAGCGAGATCGGCTACCCCGATCGCGACCGGCTCATGGTCACCGCGCTCCTGCACGACATCGGCAAGCTCGTGCTCGTCCACGCCTATCCCGGCTATCCCCGTCAGATCCATCAGGACGCCCGCACGCCGGAGGAGCGCCTGCGCCGTGAGCAGCGTGAGCTCGGGGTGGATCACGCCCTGGTCGGCGGCGTCCTCGCGCGCCGATGGGGCCTGCCCGGGTCGATCGCCTCGGCGATCGAGCGCCATCACTCCGGGGAGCCCACCGGCGACGCCGCGCTCGTCCGCCTGGCCGACATGCTCGCGCACTACACGCAGGGCAGCCCCGTCTCTCCGAGCGAGCTGCTCGCCAGCGCCCGGCAGGTCGGCCTCGAGCCCGCCCCCCTGCGCAGCGTCATGTACGACCTTCCCTATCCCTCCTCCGGAGGGCGCCCGCGGCAGGTCGACCCGTGCCCGCTCTCCGCGCGGGAGATGGACGTGCTGCGGCGGCTCTCCGAAGCCAAGGTCTACAAGCAGATCGCCCGCGAGCTCGACCTCTCCACGAGCACTGTGCGCACCCACCTGCACAACATCTACGGCAAGCTCGGCGCCGTAGACCGCGCGCAGGCCGTGCTCATGGCCGCCGAGCGCGGCTGGATCTAGACGCGCAGCGGCTCGAGCCGAGCGGCGCGTGACATACGATCGGGCGTGGCAGGAGCCGCTCTGCCCACGCCATGATCTCGATCACCACCAAGTCTCCCTACGCGGTCCGCGCGCTCGCCGAGCTCGGCCGGCTCGGCGGCGCGTCGGGGGAGCGCCCGGTCCCCATCGGCGAGCTCGCCCGCCGTCGCGACATCCCGGTGCAGTTCCTCGAGCAGCTCTTCGCGGTGCTGCGCCGCGCCGGGATCTTGCGCTCCCAGCGGGGGGTCAAGGGGGGCTACGTCTTCGCGCGCGACCCGGCCGATATCACCGTGCTCGAGATCGTCGAGCTCCTCGACGGCGCGGTCGGCCCGGGCGCCGAGGGCATCTTCGCCGCCGCCGCGGAGGCGACGCGCGGAGTGCTGGCCGCTCGCACGCTCGGCGAGGTGATCGAGGAGGAGGCGCGGGCCGCGACGGCCCCGATGTACTACATCTGAGGGCCGGGGGCCTCAGCTCCCCGGCACCACCAGCAGCGCGATCACCGCGTAGTGAAGGGCGGCAGCGGCGATGACGAGCGCGTGGAAGACCTCGTGATAGCCGAAGGTCCCGGGCCACGGGTTCGGCTTGCCGAGCGCGTAGATCACCGCTCCGGTCGTGTAGAGCACGCCGCCCGCGGTGAACCCGACGACGGCGAGGAGGCCCGTGGCCGCCGCGAGCTGCCCGAGGCAGATCACGGACACCCAGCCGAGCGTCACGTAGATCGCCGCCCCGAGCCACTTCGGCGCGTCGACCCAGACGAGCTTCAGCACGACCCCGGCCAGCGCACCGCCCCAGGCGAGCGCGATGATCGCCGCCTGCGTCGTGCCCCGTAGCGCGAGCACGGCGACCGGCGTGTAGGTGCCCGCGATCAGGACGAAGATCATCGAGTGGTCGACCCGGCGCATGCGGCGGCGCCCCCGAGGAGTCCAGGAGATCCGGTGGTAGAGCGCGCTGGTGCCGAACAGACCGCAGACCGCGGCGGCGTAGATCGCGCACGCGGCGGTCGCCCACCCCGGCGGCGCGGTGGCGACGAGCGCGACCCCGAGCGCGAGCGAGACGAAGAACGCGTATCGGTGCGAGACGCCCCGCAAGCGGGGACGGGCCAGCTCGGGCGCTTCCATCGTCCTCGCATGAAAGCACTCCGAAGCGCGGGGGACCGGGAGGGAGGCGTGCGCGTGCGGCTACCCCCGGGTAGCTCTTGGGCTACCCGGGGGTAGCCCCTCCGCGAGACCTCTCGCGGGCGCGGGTACTGTAGGTCGAATGGCCTCAATCCCGGTCAACATTGCCGCCTACGTCGGGCGCACGCCGATGGTCGAGCTCACGCGGATGGTGGGGGAGGCCGAAGAGCCCGCCGCTGCCGGCGTCGCGCTCTACGCGAAGCTCGAGTCCTTCAACCCGGGCGGGAGCCTCAAGGACCGCATCGGCATCGCGATGATCGAGGCGGCCGAGGCCGAGGGGCGGATCGAGCCGCGACGCACCACGATCGTCGAGGCCACGAGCGGCAACACGGGGATCGCGCTCGCCTTCGTGTGCGCGGCGAAGGGCTACGAGCTCGTCCTCACCCTGCCGCAGGGGATGAGCCGCGAGCGCGAAGGGCTTCTGCGCCTCTACGGCGCGCGCGTCGAGGTGACGGAGTCGCTCGGCGGGATGAACGAGGCCGTCGAGGCGGCACGCGCTCTGGCCACGCGCGAGGACGTCTTTCTGCCCGAGCAGTTCGCCAATCCCGCCAACCCGGAGGCCCACCGCCGAACGACCGGGCCGGAGATCCTCGCCGCCCTCGACGGCGAGGCGCCCGACGTATTCGTCGCCGGCGTGGGGACGGGGGGGACGATCACCGGGGTGGGGGAGGTGCTCAAGGCGCGCGCTCCCGGATGCCGGGTGGTCGCGGTCGAGCCGGCGAGCTCTCCGGTGCTCTCGGGCGGCGCGCCGGGACCGCACAAGATCCAGGGGATCGGCGCGGGCTTCGTGCCTCCCGTCCTGAACCGCGAGGTGCTCGACGAGGTCATCGCCGTCTCCGATGAGGATGCGCTCGAGACCGCGCGGGCGCTCGCCCGCCGGGAGGGCATCCTCGCCGGCATCTCGGCCGGGGCGGCGGCGTGGGCCGCGCTGCAGATCGCCCGGCGCCCCGACTCACGGGGCCGGCGCATCGTCACGATCCTGCCCGACTCGGGCGAGCGCTACGTCTCCACTCCGTTCTTCGCTCCCTGAGGGGGGCCCGGCCCGGCCGGGCCGCTAGGCTGCGGTCTCCTCATGCTCGGCCTCGGAACCTTGGCCCGCGTGGCCGGCGAGCTCCGTCGCGACGTAGCCGCCGCGCAGGATCGCGATCCCGCCGCCCGGGGCGCCGGCTGGGGCGAGATCCTCGCCACCTGGCCCGGCGTCCACGCGTTGCTCTCCCACCGCCTCGCGCACGCGCTCCGCGACGCGGGCGTCCCGCTCGTGCCGCGGACGATCTCCACCGCGTCGCGGGCGCTGACCGGGATCGAGATACACCCCGCCGCCCTCATCGGGGAGGACTTCTTCGTCGACCACGGGATGGGCGTGGTGATCGGCGAGACGGCGGAGATCGGCGACAGCGTCACGCTCTACCAGGGAGTGACGCTGGGCGGCACCGGCTTTGCCACGGGCAAGCGCCACCCGACGGTGGAGGACAACGTGACGATCGGATCGGGGGCAAAGCTCCTCGGGCCGATCCGGATCGGCCACGGGTCGAAGATCGGGGCGAACACCGTGGTGATCCACGACGTGCCGCCGAACTCGACCGTGGTCGGTAACCCGGGCCACCCCGTGCGGGTCGACGGCCACCGGCCGGAGGGTCCCGACGCCGATTGGGTCCACCTCCCCGATCCGCTCGCCGACGCGATCAAGGCGCTCTCGGGCCGCATCGGAGCGCTCGAGCGCGCGGTCGCCGAGCTCTCCGGCGGGGAGGCCGAGGCGCCGGGCGCGGACGTGCGTCCCCTGCGCCCCGTGCGGGGCCCAAATCCCGCCGGCGGGTAGTTCGCGGGCGCCCGGACCTCGCCACCCGCTCAAGGCCTCCTGGGGAGCAGCCGATTCCTAGGGTCATGATCTTCGCCCGCCGCTCGGCCAGCGCCCGTCGCGCAATGCTCTGTCTCACGCTGGCCTTCGCGCTGCTCGGTGCTCTCCTGGTCGGAAGCGCCTCGGCGCAGAACCCGACCCCGCTCGCCCCCTGGGGCGGCACCTCGGCCGCCAACCCGCTCGCCGGCGTCTCCTTCTTTCGCGAGGGCCCGCGCTGGGGCCTCTCCGCCGGGCAGATCGCCCAGTGGCTCGGGTATGCGAACCCGCGTGCGGCGTCGGCGTTCGGCGACGAGGTGAGCTGGGAGGACTTCACCCAGATCATCGCCCGCGAGTCGCTGCTCGTCTCGCCCGAGACCCAGGGCAAGATCAACCTCATGCTCAAGGTGGCCGGCCAGCCCGAGACCAAGCGCTTCGGCGCGTTCACGGGCTCGGGAGCGAAGACCGAGGACTCCGTGCGCCGGCTGCTGCAGCGCGCCGAGCGGACCTCGCCCGGCCAGGTGCCCCAGCTCGCGGTCTACCGCCTCAAGCACATCCGCTGCGGCGGCTACGGCGACTCGCCGGGCGACGCGGCCTCCTACCGCGCCTGGCTCTCGCACTTCGCGCGCGGGGTCGGACACCACCCCGCGGTCATCTTCCTCGAGCAGGACGCGCTCATCACGACCCCGTGCCTGAGCCGCCGGGGCATCGCGACCCGCATGGCCGAGCTCCGCTACGCGACCGCGCTGCTCGGCGCGCTGCCGCACGCGGTCACCTACCTCGACGCGGGAGCCGCCGATGCGGTCTCCGCGCGTCGGACGGTGGGGCTCCTCAGGGCCGCCGGGGTCGCGAAGGTCCGTGGCTTCTTCCTGAACTCGACGCACTTCGACTGGACGCGCCGGGAGCTCGGCTTCGGCGACCGGATCTCACGCGCTCTGCGCGGCATGCACTTCGTGGTCAACACGACCGCCAACGGCAACGGCCCGCTCGTGCCGCGGAGCCGCGTGCGCTACGGCAACGAGGTGCTCTGCAACCCGCCCGGGCGGGCGCTCGGGCCGCGTCCGAGCACGCTGACCGGAGATCCTCGCGCCGACGCCTTCATGTGGATCGGCGACGTCGGACGCTCCGGTGGTCAGTGCCACTCCGGCGATAAGCCCACCGGCACGTTCGACCCCGACCTCGCGCTCGGCCTCGCGGCGCGAGCCAACGAGCAGATGAGCGCGCGAGGGGTCCGGCTCCCCTTCTAGGCCTCGCGCTCGGCGTCGCCGGACCGGCGGCCGGTTGACGCCGGCCGCCCCGCTACCGTTTTCGGGCCGTGCCCGAGACCGCCCCCGCCGAGCGCATCGACGCCCTCCTCGAGGGCCTGAACGATCCCCAGCGCGAGGCCGTGGTGCACGGCGAGGGCCCGCTGCTCATACTCGCCGGCGCGGGCTCGGGCAAGACCCGCGTACTCACCCACCGGATCGCGCACCTCATCGCCACGGGCGCCGCTCAGCCGAGCGAGATCCTCGCGATCACCTTCACCAACAAGGCGGCGCAGGAGATGCGCGAGCGGGTGGAGCTCCTTGTCGGGGCGCGCACCCGGGCGATGTGGATCATGACCTTCCACGCCGCCTGCGCGCGGATGCTCCGGGCCGACGCCCACCGCCTGGGCTACACCCGCTCCTTTACGATCTACGACCAGGCCGATGCGCGGCGCCTGACCAAGCGCTGCATCGACGACCTCGGGATCGACCCCAAGCGCTTCACCCCGGCGGCGATCCACTCCCAGATCTCCGACGCGAAGAACAAGCTGCGCGACGCCGACGCCTACGGCAAGCTCGTCGGCTCGTTCTTCGAGCAGACCGTGGCCGACGCCTACCGGCTCTACGAGCAGGAGCTCCACCGCATGAACGCGATGGACTTCGACGACCTGCTCGTCCGCGCGGTCAACGTGCTGGAGCTCTTCCCCGAGGTGCGCGAGCGCTACCAGAGCGCGTTTCGCTGGGTGCTCGTCGACGAGTACCAGGACACCAACGCGGTGCAGTACCGGTGGCTGCAGCTGCTCGCGGGCGAGCACCGCAACCTGGCGGTGGTGGGTGACGATGATCAGTCCATCTACGGGTTCCGCGGCGCCGACGTGGCCAACATCTTGAACTTCGAGGACGACTTCACCGACGCGCACGTCGTCAAGCTCGAGCAGAACTACCGCTCGACGCAGACCATCCTCTCCGCGGCCAACGCCGTGGTCGCCAACAACCGCGGACGTAAGTCCAAGTCGCTCTGGACCGACCTCGGGGCGGGTGACGCGATCCAGGTTCGCGAGCTCGAGGACGAGCACGCCGAGGCGCGGTACGTGGCCGGCGAGGTCGAACGTCTGGTCGACGAGGGCGCCTCGCGGGCGGAGATCGCCGTCTTCTACCGCACGAACGCGCAGTCCCGGGTGCTCGAGGACACGCTCGTGCGCGCGCAGATCGGCTACCAGGTCATCGGGGGGACGAAGTTCTACGAGCGGGCGGAGATCCGCGACGCCGTCGCCTACCTGACCCTCCTCGTCAACCCGCAGGACACCGGGGCGTTCACCCGCGTGGCCAACTCTCCACGGCGCGGGCTCGGGCAGACCTCGCTGGCGCGGGTCATCGCATGGTCGAACACGATGGGGATCAGCGTGTGGGACGCCGCCGCCGATCCCGAGGACGTGCCGTCGTTGGGCACCGCGGCGGTCAAGGCGCTCGGGCGCTTCATGGGCACCATGCGGGTGCTGCGCGAGCGCGCCGAGTCAAACCCGCCGGTCGCGGAGATCCTCGAGGAGCTGCTGAACGAGACGGGCTACGTCGAGGCCCTCGAGGCCGAGCGCACGATCGAGGCCCAGGGACGGATCGAGAACCTGCAGGAGCTCGTCGAGGTCGCCCGCGAGTACGACGGCACGGCGGAGGATCCCTCGCTTGCCGAGTTCCTCCAGCAGATCGCGCTCGTGGCCGATGCCGACACCCGGCGCGACGACGAGGGGCTCGTCACGCTCATGACCCTGCACAACGCGAAGGGGCTCGAGTACCCCGTCGTCTTCATGATCGGCTGCGAGGAGGGGGTCTTCCCGCACTCGCGCGCGCTCGACGAGGGTGGCCTCGAGGAGGAGCGCCGCCTCTGCTACGTGGGGATCACGCGGGCGCGGCGCGCGCTCTACGTGAGCTACGCGCGCACGCGCAACGTGTTCGGAGCCAGGTCCTACGGCGCGCGCAGCCGCTTCCTCGACGAGATCCCCACCGAGCTGACCGACCGCGCGGAGCGAGGGATCCTTCCCGGCGCCCGCCCGCGCGCGACCGTGTGGGGCGAGGCGGACGAGAGCGCGGCGCCCGCGGCCTACCGGCTCGGCGACGACGTCCGTCACGCCGCCTTCGGGGTGGGGAAGGTGATCGGCGTCGAGCCGGGCGGGATCGTCGTCCTGCACTTCCGCGACCACGGCGACAGGAAGTTCGTCGCCGACCTCGCGCCGCTCTCGCACGCCTGATGGCGGCCTCCCTGATCGACGGGCGCGAGATCGCCCGGCTCGTGCGCGAGGAGGTGCGCCGGGAGGTGAAGGAGCTCGTGGCCCGAGAGGGCGTCGTGCCCGGCCTCGCTACCGTGCTCGTCGGTGAGGATCCGGCCTCCGCGGTCTACGTCGCCGGCAAGCATCGGGCGTGCGAGGAGGCGGGTATCGCCTCCATCCACCACCCGCTGGGCGCCGACACCCCGCACGAGGAGCTCGCCGAGCTCCTGCACTCGCTGAACGCCGATCCCGCGGTGAGCGGGATCCTCCTTCAGCTCCCCGTTCCGCCGCACCTGGACGGCTCGGCGCTGACCGCGCTGATCGACCCGGGCAAGGACGTGGACGGGCTCACGCCGATCTCGGCGGGCCGGCTCGCGCAGGGGGTGCCGGGCCTGCGACCCTGCACCCCCTCGGGGGTGATCGAGCTGCTGCGCCGCCACGAGGTCTTGCTTGGAGGCGCCGAGGCGGTCGTGCTCGGCCGCTCGGACCTCGTCGGCAAGCCGGTCGCCGCGCTGCTTCTGGCCGAGAACGCGACCGTGACCGTGTGCCACTCGCGCACGCGGGATCTGCCCTCGGTGTGTCGGCGCGCCGACGTGTTGATCGCCGCGGTGGGGATCCCGCGGTTCGTCCAGGGCGCCTGGGTCAAGCCGGGCGCGACCGTGATCGACGTGGGGATCAACCGCCTGGCCGAGGGGCTCGTCGGCGACGTCGACTTCGACGCCGCGCGAGAGCGCGCCGGTCTCATCACGCCGGTGCCGGGCGGCGTGGGGCCCATGACGATCGCGATGCTGTTGGGCAACACGGTGAGCGCGGCACGCGCTCAGGCGCTCGCGCGCGCCCCGAGCTGAGCGCTAGGTTTCCGCGACGATGTCGTTCGACTTCCGGCGACTGCGGCTCGGCGAGCGCCTCGCCCTGCTGGCGGGGATCCTCCTCTTCGCCGACCTGTTCCTCGACTGGTACGGGACTACCGGCAGGCCGGGCGGCTCCAGCGCATGGGGGGCGCTCGACGTCCTCAGCGTCCTCATGCTGCTGCTCGTCCTCGGCGCCGTCGCCCTGGCGGCGTTGGCCGCGGAGCCGCGGGCGGTGGCGCTGACGATCGCCGCCAGCGTGATCCTCACCGCGCTGGGGAGCGTTCTCACCCTGCTCGTCTTCTACCGGGTCGCGGTGAACGAGCCCGGGTCCGACCACCTCACCACGCCGAGGTTCGGGGCCTGGGTCGGCCTGCTCCTGTGCGCCGCCGTCACCTACGGGAGCTACCGCTCGCTGCGCGAGGAGGGAACCACCTTCGCGGACGCCCGCGAGCACGCGGAGCGGGTCATAACCTCCCGCGGGCGCACGGTGCCGGGCTCCGAGGCGGCGGGCGAGCCGCCGGCCGAAACGCTCGGCTGAGCCTGAGCCGGGGACTAGACTCCGTCGGGCCATGATCGATCGCGCGCAGGTGCACCATGTCGCCCGCTTGGCGCGGCTCGACCTCGACGAGGAGGAGGTCGAGCGGATGGCGCGCGAGCTCTCCGCGGTGCTCGAGCACGTCGAGCGGATCGGCGAGCTCGACCTCGACGGCGTCGAGCCCACCTCACACGTGATCGAGCTGGTGAACGCCCTGCGCCCCGACGACCCGAGGCCCTCGCTCTCGCGCGAGGCGGCGCTGGACTCCGCTCCCGACGTGGCAGCCGAGGGCTTTCGAGTCCCGAGTCCCGGCGCATGAGCGAGACGCTCGCGCTCTCGGCGGCCGAGGCGGTCGCGCGGATCCGCGCGGGCGAGCTCGACGCGGGCGAGCTCTTCGAGGCCTACCGCGAGCGGGCCGCTGCCGACGAGCTCGGCGCCTTCACGTGGGTCGCCGACGGGCCTCCGCCGACGAGCGGGGACGGGGCAGAGGCGCCGCTCGCGGGCGTCCCCCTCGCGGTCAAGGATCTCTTCTGCACCGAGGGGATCCCGAGCCAGTCGGGCTCGAAGATCCTCGCGGGCTACCGGCCTCCCTACACCGCCACCGCGGTCGAGCGCCTCACCGACGCGGGTGCCGCGCTGCTCGCCAAGACCAACCAGGACGAGTTCGCGATGGGCTCCTCCAACGAGAACTCCGCCTTCGGCCCGGTGCGCAACCCGTGGGACCGCGAGCGCGTGCCCGGCGGCTCCTCGGGCGGCAGCGCGGCGGCCGTCGCCGCCGGCCTCGCCCCGTGGGCGATCGGCACCGACACCGGCGGCTCGATCCGTCAGCCCGCCGCGCTGTGCGGGATCGTGGGGCTCAAGCCGACCTACGGCGCGGTCTCGCGCTACGGGATGATCGCCTTCGCCTCCTCGCTCGACCAGGCAGGGCCGTTCACGCGCGACGTCACCGACGCGGCGCTCCTCTTGGGCCACATGGTCGGGCAGGACCCGCGCGACTCGACCTCGCTCGCCTTCCCCGAGCCGATCGAGCTCCCCGACGCCGAGGACCTGCGCGGGGTGCGCCTCGGGGTGCCCGAGGAGCTCTCCGAGGAGGCGGGAATCGCGCCCGGCGTGTTGGCTGCGTTTCACGACACGCTGGCGCGCGCGCGGGAGCTCGGCGCGAGGGTCGAGACCTTCCGCCTCCCGCACGCGCCGCACGCCCTCGCCGCCTACTACCTCATCGCCCCGGCCGAGGCGTCCTCCAACCTCGCTCGCTTCGACGGCGTGCGCTACGGCCTGCGCGCGGGCGAGGGAGAGACGCTGCTCGAGATGTACACCCGCACCCGTGCGGCGGGCTTCGGGGCGGAGGTCAAGCGGCGGATCATGCTCGGCACCTACGCGCTCTCGAGCGGCTACTACGACGCCTACTACGGACGCGCGCAAAAGGTGCGCACGAAGATCGCCGAGGACTTCGCCGCGGCCTTCGCGCGCTTCGACTTCGTGGTCACCCCGACCAGTCCGACGGTCGCCTTCAAGCTCGGGGAAAAGACCGACAACCCGCTCGAGATGTATTTGAACGACTACTGCACCGTCCCGATGTCGCTGGCCGGTATCCCCGCGATCTCCATTCCCAACGGGCTGAGCGACGGCCTCCCCACGGGCTTTCAGATCGCCGGCCCGGCGTTCAGCGAGTACCGGATCCTGCAGGCCGCCCACGCGCTCGAGCGCTCGATCGCGTTCGACGGGAGCGCGGCGCGCGCATGAGCCTCGCCGCCGCGGCCGACGCCGCCTTCGAGCCGGTCATCGGCCTGGAGATCCACGTCCAGCTCTCGACGCGCACGAAGATGTTCTGCTCCTGCGAGCTCTCCTTCGGCGACCCGCCGAACGTGCACACCTGTCCCGTGTGCCTCGGCCTGCCGGGCACGCTGCCCGTCTTGAACGCGCGCGCCGTGCACCTCGGGCTCATGATCGGGATGGCGCTCGGCTGCGAGCTCGCTCCCCGGTCGATCTTCCACCGCAAGAACTACTTCTATCCCGACCTGCCCAAGGGCTACCAGATCTCCCAGTACGACATTCCGCTGGCCGGCCGCGGACGCCTCGGGGACGTGCGCATCCACCGCGTGCACCTCGAGGAGGACGCCGCCAAGCTGATCCACGTCGGCCAGAGCGGGCGGATTCACGGCTCGGGGGAGAGCGTCGTGGACTTCAACCGGGGCGGCACGCCGCTCGTCGAGATCGTCACCGAGCCCGACGTGCGCTCCGCCGCCCAGGCGCGCGAGTGGCTCGGCCTACTGCGCACCACGCTGCGCCAGCTCGGGGTCTCCGACGTGAACATGGAGGAGGGCTCGCTGCGCTGCGACGCCAACGTCTCCATCCGGCCCAGGGCCAGCCCCGTGCTTGGCGTCAAGACCGAGCTCAAGAACATGAACTCCTTCCGCTTCCTCGAGAAGGGGATCGAGGCCGAGGTTGCCCGTCAGGAGGCGCTGACGCGCGCGGGGGAGCCCGTGGTGCAGGAGACCCTCCACTACGACCCCACCTCCGGCGCGATCACCGCGCTGCGCTCCAAGGAGGAGGCCCACGACTACCGCTACTTCCCCGAGCCCGACCTCGTTCCCGTCGTCCTCACCGAGGAGATGCGCAGTGCGGCGCACAAAGCGCTTCCCGAGCTGCCCGCGGCGCGCGCGGAGCGCTACGAGCAAGAGCTCGAGCTGAGCGCCGACCGGGCCCGCCAGCTCGCCTTCCGGGCCGAGCTCGGGAACTACTTCGAGGCGGGACTGGCCGTAATTTCGGGAGACGGCGCGGCGGTGACGCTCGCCAACTGGGTGGGCGAGGAGCTCGTCCAGCGGATCGGCGAGCAGGACCCGGCTGCCACGCCGGCGAGGCCTGAGGCCCTCGCCGCTCTGGTGGGCATGCTGCGCGCGAAGACGCTTACGCAGGGCGCGGCGCGCCAGGTGCTCGACCGCCTGCTGAGCGAGGGCGGTGACCCGGCGACGATCGTCGAAGCCGAGGGCCTCGGCGCGCTCGGAGGCGGGGATGAGCTCGGTGGGATCGTCGAGCAGGCGCTGGCCGCCAACGCCGCGGCGGCGGAGAAGATCCGCGGCGGCAACCCCAAGGCGATCGGGCCGATCATCGGCTGGGTCATGCGCGAGACCAAGGGCCGGGCCGACGGCGGCGAGGTCACCCGCCTCGTGCACGAGAAGCTCGGGGTCTGACGGCGCCCGCGCAAGTGGCCACGCGCGTCGGCGACGGGCGTACCATGAACACCGATCCCATCGCTTCACCCTCTCGGAGGAGGCCTCGATGTCCCGACTCATCCGCATGGACCGCACCGGCCACACGACGTTGGCGGAGTGGAGCACCAGCGACGCCGCCTCGGTGGAGGCCGCCGTCGAGGCGTTTCGCCGCGAGCTCGACCAGGGCTACTTCGCCATGGTCACCACGGGGGAGGGGCAGGGTGAGATGGTGCGCGAGCTGCCGCTCGACGCCTCGCTCGTGATCATGCGCCGCCCGATCGCCGGCGGGTAGGGCTCGCGCCGGTCATGAGCGAGGTGCTTCCCGAGCTGGCGGGCGTCTACTGGCGCCCGCGCGAAGACGAGCGCGGGCTCGGGCACGCGGCCACGCTGTGGACGCTGACCACCGTGGCGCACACGGTGCCGTTCATCCTCGCCGCCGTGCTGCTCATCGCACTGCAGCCGCTCGCGTTTCCCGTCTCGCTCATGGCCCTCGCGCACGCCTGGATCATCCCCGAGCTCTACGCGCAGCGCGGAGCGAACGTCGTGCGACGCAAGGCGCGCGCATCCGCAGGACCCGAGAGGGTGGCGCTCGGACTCCTCGGCGACCTCGTAGGCCACGCCGCGCGCGAGCTGCACGCGCAGACCGGCCTCGTGATCGAGCGCGGCACGCTCGGCGTCTGGCTCGTGGGCGAGGCGGGCGCCCTCCTCGTGCGCCCGGGCGGGAAGTTCGTCCACTGCTACTGCGTGTGCGTGCCCGAGCCCGAACTGCCCTCGGCCGACCGGATTGCGCATCTGCTGCTCGCCCTGCGCGCCGACGAAGCCGGGTTTGCCACCGTCGCCAACCGAGCGTTCGCGGGCGCGCGGTGGCGGGTGCGCCGGCGGATCTCCGAGACCATGCGTCCGGCCCTCGATCGCGCCGGGGAGCAGGCGGCGGCCCCGGCGTCGGGCGCGGCCGCGGCCGCCGCGTCGCTCGCTGCGCCTTGAGCGCGCGTCGGCGGCTACTCGGCGTCGTGCCGGCGGCGCTGGCCGTCGCGCTCGGCGGTTGCGGGGGAAGCGCGCGCCCCGGGGCTTCGCCGGCCGCGTCGCCCGCGTCGGCGTCTCCCTCCTCGTCGGCCGCAGCCCGTCACGCCGTCCCTCCCCGTCGAGTCGTGGCGCTGTCCCTGCCCGAGCGGCCCGTGCCGCGGACGGTCCGCGTGCCGATCCTCACCTACCACCGCGTGCACTCCTACGCGACGGAGTACACGAAGTCGATTCCCGACGAGACCGTCGAGCCGGCCACCTTCGCCGCGGAGATGCGAGCCGTATCCCGGGCCGGTTACCGCACGATCACCCAGACGCAGCTCTACGGGGCGCTGTTCGCGGGCCGAGCGCTCCCGCCCAAGCCGGTGCTCCTCACGGTCGATGACGGCTACGCCGACGACGTCACCCAGATCCTGCCCGTCCTGAAGCGTCTGGGGATGGTGGGAACCTTCTACATCATCAGCGGTCGCCTGCACGAGGCCGGCTTTCTCACCCCGGCGCAGGTGCGCGCGCTCGATCGCGCGGGGATGGACGTGGGCGCTCACACCCGCACCCACGCCGACCTACCCACGCTCCCGCCCACCGCGATGCGGGCGGAGATCGCGGGCTCGCGCCGCGAGCTGCAGAAGCTGCTCGGCCATCCCGTCGCGGCGTTCGCGTATCCCTACGGGCGGTTGGACGCGAGCGTCGTGCGGGAGGTCAGGCGGGCCGGGTTCGCGCTCGCCGTCACGACGCAGGGGGGCACGAGCGAGTCCTCTGAGGCTTCGCTCACCATGCCGCGGATCCACGTGGGCCGCAGCCAGACCGCGGCCGGGGTGCTCGCCTGCCTGCGTGCGGCGGGAGGGTGTGGAGGCGGGGGCGGGGGCTGAGCCCGGGCGGGTCGGGTCAGCCGCCGCGGGCGCGGCGGTAGAGGCTCAGCATGAGCGCCTGCGTCTCGTTGGAGGTCTCTCCCCAGCGCGGGCAACAAGTCACGTTGCGCGCGCCGCTGATGCCGATCTCGAGGTGCGGGCCGCTCGAGAAGCCCACGCGCCCGCAGCCCACCTCGGCCACGGGCTGTCCGGCCGAGACGTGCGCGCCGACGCGCACGAGGGCGGGAGCGGCGTGGCCGTAGTAGACGTAGCGTCCCGCGTAGCGCCCGGAGTCGAGCCGCAGGACCGGCGCGTAGGAGCCAAAGCCGCTCACTCCCTCCTGCACGATCGTTCCGCTGGAGACCGCCACCTCGATCACCCGTGAGCCGCACGCGTTGCCCACGGTGCCGATGTCGACGCCCTGGTCGAGCGTCCAGGCGCTCGGCGGCAGGACGAGCGAGATCGGGCGCAGGGGAAAGACCCAGGCGCCGGGGGATGCGTCGGCGGGCGGCCGCGGGCGCGGAGGCGGAGCGTGGGGGCGCGGGGGCGCGGGACGGCGGTGGGGGCGGGGCCGCGGCTTGGGGCGAGGACGAGGGCGCGGACGGGCGCGCGGGCGAGGACGAGCCGGCGGCAGCCGGAAGGCCTCAGCGCCCCCGCTGGCCCCGGCGCGCGAGCTGCTCGGCGCCGCGCCGAAAGACGCCCCGCCGTCCGACGCCCAGGCGGGGGAGGCCAGGAGCATGAGGAGGGTGGCGGTTGCGGCGATGAGGCGCAGGCGAGGCATCCTCGCGTTGGATCGGCCGCCCGGGACCGGGTGAGGCCGCCATGCACTGGCCTTGCGCACCTTTGCGCCCCGAACCTCTCGCGTTCGCTCGAGCGTGGGCGCTTTGATCCACGCTGACGCACAAGAATGAGACTCAACCTCAAACTGCGCTAGGGTGAGCCCCGCGCGGAAGAGACGATGACCCAGCTCCTGCACCTGCCCTTCGTCCAGCGCGGCCTCCTCGAGGTGCTTCTGCTCTCGATCGCCGGGGGAGTGCTCGGCACGTGGATCGTCCTGCGCGGGCTCTCCTTCTTCTCCCATGGAGTGGGTACCGCCGCCTTTCCGGGGCTCGTGCTCGCCGACGGCCTCGGGTTCGCCGCGCCGCTCGGAGCCGTGGGTGCGGCGGCCCTCTTCGCCGCGGGCGTAGGAACGCTCGCGCGCGTGCGCCGAACGGGATATGACAGCTCCACCGGCCTGGTCCTCGTCGGCTGCCTGGCCGTCGGAGTGGTGCTGGCCAGCGACGTCTTCCACTCGGGGGCGCGCGTCGAGAATCTGCTCTTCGGCAGCCTGCTCGCGATCTCCGGGCCAGACCTGGTCCTCGCCGCGGGAGTCGCGGTGCTCGCGCTGGCCGGGAGCTTCGCGCTCGGTCCCCGCTGGCTCGCCGGGGGGTTCGACTCCGACGGCCCTCGCTCCTCGGCCGGCGCGCTCACTCCGGCGCTGCTCGCGCTCGTCGCGCTCGCCACGGTGGCCAGCCTGTCCGCGGTCGGGGCGCTCCTGCCCAGCGCATTGTTGGTCGTCCCGGCGGCGACCACGCGCCCATGGGTGCGCGGGGTCACCGCCTGGCAGCTCGCGTCGATCGCGCTCGCTGCGGCCGAGGGCATCGGCGGGCTCTGGCTCTCCCTGGAGCTCGACGCGCCGCCGGGCGCGACGATCGCGGTCATCTCCGGGGGGGCCTTCGCGCTCTCGACCCTGGCTCGCGGGATGCGGGTCCCCGCGCCCGCCGCCGCGCTCGCGGGAGCGGGCGCCCTGGCCCTCGGGCTCCTCCTCGCGGGCGCCGGCGCAGGGAACCCCGAGGGCGCCGGAGCCGCCGGCGGAGGGCGAGTAGTGGTGGCGGCGAGCACCACCCAGCTCGCGGACTTCGCCCGGGCCGTCGGGGGAGACGCGGTGAGCGTGCACGGGATCCTGCGGCCGAACTCCGATCCGCACGAGTACGAGCCGCGCCCGCGCGACGTCGAGGCGCTCGCCGGGGCGCGGCTCGTGCTCGAAAGCGGGGCCGGGCTCGACTCCTGGCTCGGCCCGTTGCGCGCCGAGGCCGGCCGGGCCCCGCTCCTCGTGCTCTCCGACGGGCTGCCGGTGCAGCGCCCGGGCGACCCGCACTGGTGGCACGATCCGGTCAACGCGCGGGCGGCGGTGACGCGGATCGCCGTGGCGCTCGCCCGCGCCGATCCCGCGCACCGCGAGCTCTTCGCGCGCAACGCCCGCACCTACGAGCGCCGTCTCTCGACGCTGCAGGCGGGAATCGCGCGGTGCTTCGCGGCCCTGGCGCCCGAGCAGCGCAAGCTCGTCACCGATCACGACGCCTTCGGCTACTTCGCCGCGCGGTTCGGCCTGGAGGTCGTCGGCACGGTGATTCCCGCACTCTCCACCCAGGCGCAACCCTCGGCGGGGGACGTCGCCCGCCTCGCCCGCATCGTGCGCCGGGAGCGCGTGCGCGCCCTCTTCCCCGAGCGAGCGGTCAACCCGGAGCTGACGCGCGCGATCGCGCGGCAGACCGGCGCGCGCTCGGACGGGCGGCTCTACGGCGACGCGCTCGGAGCGGCCGGCTCGCCCGGCGCGACCTACGTGGGAATGGAGAGTGCGAACGCCGACACGATCGTGCGCGGACTGAGCGGGGGCCGGCGCGGGTGCGCGCCGGAGGGCGCGCGGTGAGCGCCGCTTCCGACGCGACGCTCCTCGCCACGGATGAGCTGGCGGCGGGCTACGACGGCCGCCCGGCGATCAGCGAGGTGAGCTTCGCCGCCCGCGCCGGTGAGCGCATCGCTGTGCTCGGCCCGAACGGCGGCGGCAAGACGACGCTCTTCCGCGTCCTCCTCGGCGAGCTGCGTCCGGCGGGCGGCACGCTCGAGGTGCGCGCCTCGACCGGCACGGTCGCCCAGACCGAGCGCACGCGGCTCGACTATCCGGTCTCGGCGGAGGAGGTCGCGCTCATGGGCGCCCTCGGGCGCCTGCCGTGGTGGCGGCGTCCGGGGCGCGCGGAGCGCGAGGCGGCCCGGGCGGCGCTCGCGACCGTCGGACTCCAAGATGAGACCGGGCGCTCCTACGGCGAGCTCTCCGGGGGCCAACGACAGCGGGTCCTCATCGCCCGCGCGCTCGTGCAGGACGCCCGCGTTCTGCTCCTGGATGAGCCCTTCGGGGGTCTCGATGCCACCTCGGCGGCGTCCCTGAGCACGCTGATCGATCGCCTCGCCGGCCAAGGCCGCGCGGTGCTGATCGCCACCCACGAGGTCGATCAGGCCCGCGGGTGGGACCGGGTCCTGTGCCTCAACCGCCGCCAGATCACCTTCGGACCGCCCGCGGAGGTGCTGCGCCGCGCGGTGCTCGAGGCGACCTACGGCGCGAGCCTCGTCGACCTTCCCGACGACGAGGAGACGGGAGAGCGCTTCCGGGCGATCCTGCCCCCTCACCACCACCTCCACTAGAGCTCGTGGCGGCGCTCGCACATCTTCTCGCCGATCCCTGGAGCCAGGAGGTGGTGCGCCGGGCGTTCGTCGAGGTCGCCTTCCTCGGCGCGGCGGGCGGGGCGCTCGGCTGCTGGGTCGTTCTCTCCGACCTCGCCTACACCACGGAGTCGCTCGCCCACGCGCTGCTGCCGGGACTCGTGCTCGCCGCGCTTCTCGGCCTGCCGCTGTTGCTCGGCGGCGGGGTCGGGCTGCTTCTCGCCGCCGGAGCCCTGCTCGCCGCGGGACGGGTGCGCTCGGTGGGGCGCGACGCCGCAGTGGCGGTGGTCGTCACCGGGCTCTTCGGACTCGGTGTCCTCCTCGGGCTCGCGCGGGGCGCCCCGGCGAACCTTCAGGACCTCCTCTTCGGCGACGTCCTCGGCGTGGGCGGCCGCGAGCTGGCGGTTGCGGTGGCGCTCGCGCTCGTGGTCGCCCTCGTGCTGGGCGCCGGGCATCCGCGTCTGCTCGCGGTCGGATTCGACCGCGCCGGCGCACCCTCGCTCGGCCTCTCCGTGCGCTCCGCCGACGCCGTGCTCCTCGGGTTGCTGGCGCTCGTGATCCTCGTCGCCGTTCCCGCGCTCGGCACCCTGCTCGTGCTCGCGGTGGTGCTCGCGCCGGCGGCGAGCGCCCGGCTGCTCGCCCGCCGGATGGGCGCGACGATCGTCCTGGCCGCCGCCCTGGCGGTGCTCGGCGGCTGGGGCGGTCTCTATCTCTCCTACTGGGCGCGAACCGCGGCGGGAGCCTCGGTGGCCGGCGTCCTCGTCGCGAACTACGGCGTCGTCGCCCTGCTCACGCACATCTACCATCGACGTCGTGGCGCACGCTGAGCACTCCCCGCGGTGGTCGGAGCACGCTCTCGTCGCCCTGCACCGCGCCGGCTACCACGAGGGTGGCGCCCGGCGGGCGGTGGTCGAGCTGCTGGGCGGGCAGGCCTGCGCGCTCACCGCGCGGGAGATCGACGACGAGCTGCGCCGCCACGGCCGGGCGATCGGACGCGCGAGCGTCTACCGCGCGCTCGAGCAGCTCGAGCAGCTCAAGCTCGTGCAGCGCCTCGAGGTGGGCCAGGGCACGGCGCGCTACGAGCCCATCCACCCGAGCGGCGACCATCACCACCACCTGGTGTGCGATGCCTGCGGCCGGGTGACGCCGTTCGAGGACGCGGCGCTCGAGGAGGCGATCCACCGGCTCGCCGGTCGCGTGCCCTTCGCCGTCGACGAGCACGATGTGGTGCTGCGCGGGGCGTGCCGAGCGTGCCGGAGCTAGGCCTCTCCGGGCCGTGCTTCGCCGGGTACTCTGAGGGAGCCCCATGGCCCTCATCGTGATCCTCACGGGCTTCGGCCTGGCCGGAGGCCTCGTCGGCCGGATCAAGGGAAGCTCGTTCTTCCTCTGGTTCGCGATCTCGTTCTTCCTGCCGTTCATCGGCCTCCTCGCGGCACTGCTCTCCCGCTGGGAGAAGGACGAGCTGCGCCGCCAGTGCCCGGGCTGCGGGAAGGTGGTCAAGCTCTACGACGCGCTGTGCACGCGCTGCGGCACCGAGCTCGACTTCCCCGAGGTGGCGGTAGTGCCGGAGTCGGCGCTGCCCTCGGCGGGGCGGGCACACGCGGGCTGAGGTTGGCTCCCGGGCGCTCGGGAGGCTCGAAATCCCCTGTTAGACTGGGCTTTCCGGCGCGCGCCAGAAACGCTTCGCGCCGGCCCGTCACCCGCCCGAAGGAGAACGTCACGATGCGCGCTGTCGATGCCCTCATGGAGTGCCTCAAGGCCGAGGGCGTCGACGTGGTATTCGGCCTGCCGGGCGGCGCGAACCTTCCCACCTACGACGCCTTCTACGACGCGGGCATCCGCCACGTCCTCGTCCGCCACGAGGCGGGGGGTGGCCACGCGGCCGAGGGCTACGCCAAGGCCACGGGCCGGGTCGGCGTCGCGTTCGGCACGAGCGGCCCGGGCGCCACCAACCTCGTGACCCCGATCTGCGACGCGATGATGGATTCGGTTCCCGTCGTGTTCATCACCGGGCAGGTGCGCACGGAGCTTCTCGGCACCGACGGGTTCCAGGAGGCGGACACGATCGGGATGACGATGCCGATCGTCAAGCACTCCTCGATGATCCAGCACCCGCTGGACATCCCGCGCACGATCCACGAGGCGTTCCACATCGCCCGCACGGGACGGCCCGGGCCGGTCGTGGTCGACATACCCCAGGACCTCTCGCGCGCGGACATCCCCTACGAGCCGGTGCTCGACGTGCGCCTGCCGGGCTACCAGCCCACCCGGGAGGGCAACCAGAAGCAGATCCGCCAGGCGGCCAAGGCGCTGGCCGCGGCACGCCGGCCGGTGATCTACGCCGGCGGGGGCGTCGTGGCCGCGAACGCCAGTCCCGAGCTCGTCGAGCTCGCGCTCTCCGACCGCCTGCCGGTGACCTGCACGCTGATGGGGCTCGGCGCCTTCCCCGCGCCCCACGAGCAGTGGCTCGGGATGCTCGGGATGCACGGCACGCGCGCGGCCAACTACGCGATGGACGAGGCCGACCTCATCCTTGCCATCGGTGCGCGCTTCGACGATCGGATCACCGGCAAGCTCTCGGAGTTCGCTCCGCGCGCGAAGTTCGTCCACATCGACGTCGATCCCGCCGAGATCTCCAAGAACCTTCCCGCCCACATCCCGATCGTGGGCGACGCGAAGAACATCCTCCCGCGCCTGACGGCCGAGTACCGCTCGCTCGCGCCCGATCCGGCCCGCCTCGAGGAGTGGTGGAGCCGCATCGAGGGGTGGCGCCGCCAGCATCCGCTGGGCTACGAGGACTCCACGGACTCAGAGATCAAGCCGCAGTACATGATCGAGGCGCTCTACGAGGCCACCGGCGGGAAGGCGATCGTCACGAGCGACGTGGGCCAGCACCAGATGTGGACCGCGCAGTACTTCCACTTCCCCGCGCCGCGCAAGTGGATCAACTCGGGCGGCCTGGGGACGATGGGCTTCGGCCTGCCCGCGGCGATGGGGGCGGCGGTGGGCTGCCCCGAGGAGACGGTGATCTGCGTCGCCGGCGACGGGTCGGTGCAGATGAACATCCAGGAGCTCGCGACCTGCGCCCAGGACGGCATCCCGGTCAAGGTCTTCATCATGAACAACGGCTACCTGGGCATGGTCCGCCAGTGGCAGGAGCTCTTCTGGGACGGGCGCTACTCCCACGTGGACATGGGGAGCTTCCCCGACTTCGTCAAGCTCGCCGAGGCCTACGGCGCGACGGGCATGCGCCTCACGCAGAAGGAGACGCTGGTGGAGGACATCCGGCGCGCCCTCCGGACGCCCGGGCCGGTGGTGGTCGACGTGCGCGTCACCCGGGAGGAGAACACCTACCCGATGATCCCCGCCGGCCAGGCCGCGCGGGACATGGTCGGCTGATGGGCGAGCCCGGAACCAAGGAGCTCCTCTCGCTCGAGGAGCTCGAGGCGGCGGGAAGCATCCACACCGGCCGTAAGCACATCCTCTCGATCCTCGTGGAGAACAAGCCCGGCGTGCTCACGCGCATCGCCGGACTGTTCGCCCGCCGCGGGTTCAACATCGACACGCTCGCGGTCGGTCCGACCGACGAGGAGAGCGTCTCGCGGATCACGCTGACGCTCGACGGCGCGCGCCATCCGATCGACCACGTCACCAAGCAGCTTCACAAGCTCGTCAACGTGCTCAAGATCCGCGACCTCGAGCCGGGAGAGACCGTCGCGCGCGAGCTCGCGCTCTTCAAGGTCGCCGCCGACGGCGCCGCGCGCGCCGAGATCATGCAGGTCGCGGAGATCTTCCGCGCCAAGGTGGTCGACGTGACCAAGCGCTCGGTCGTGATCGAGGTGACGGGCACCTTCGAGAAGATCGAGGCCTTCGAGCGGATGGTGCGTCCGTTCGGTCTCGTCGAAATGGCCCGCACGGGCGAGATCGCGATCTCGCGCGGCCGGGGCGAGACCTAAGGGGAGCGCATGAGCGTCGTGGTGAGCCTCTCCTCCTCCCGCGGCGCGACACTGCCCACCGCGGAGCGCGAGCGGCTCGAACGCCGTCTGCACGAGGCGATACGGCGCGCGCGCTACTCGGGTGCAGAGGCGCTCGCCGCGCTCACCGTGGCGGCCGACGCCGGGCTCGATCCGAGCGCCGCGGCGTTCGCCTCGCGCCGCCCGGGCGAGCCGTGGTTCTGCTTCGAGCAGCCCGAGCGCGGCGGCAGCGCGATCGCCGCGCTCGGAGGTGCGCGCGAGCTCCACGCCACGGGGCCCGAGCGCTTCAAGCGGGTCGCGGCGGCGTGGCGGCGACTGGCCGCGAGCGCGGTGAGCGGCCCGGTCGACGGTCCGCCCGGCACCGGCCTCATTGCCCTCGGCGGCTTCGCGTTCGCGCCCGACGGCGCCGCCGGGCGCACCTGGGCCGGCTTTCCCTCCGCCTCGCTTACCGTCCCCGAGCTCTCCCTCGCCCGGCGCGACGGGGAGGTGCGCCTGACGCTCGCCGCGTGCGCCACGCCCGACGACACCGTGGAGGAGCTGCTCGAGCGCCTCGAGCGGCGACTGGGGGAGCTGCGCACGCTCGCCTCCCTGCCCTTGCTCGACCCGGCGCCCACCGGGCGCTACGAGGTCTCAAGCACCCTGCCTCCCGGGCACTACGAGGAGGCCGTCGCTCGCGCGGTGGAGCGCATCCGCGGCGGGCGCCTCGAGAAGGTCGTGCTCGCGCGGGAGGTCGAGGTGCACGCCCCCGTCGCGCACGATCCGGGCGCCGTGCTCGGCATCCTGCGCGAGGCGTTCCCGTCTTGCTACGTCTTCTGCGTGGGACGGGGGGATGCGGCGTTCCTCGGCGCGAGCCCCGAGCTGCTCGTCCGGCGCGAGGGCCAGCGGGCGAGCACGGTCGCGCTCGCGGGCTCGACCCGGCGCTCCGCCGACCCCGCGGTCGACGACCACCTCGGCGAGCAGCTCCTGCGCTCCGAGAAGGACCGCGAGGAGCAGGCGATCGTCGCCCGGCGCATCGAGCGCACGCTCGAGCCCCACTCGGTGTGGGTCACGCGCGCGCCGGACCCCGTGCTCGTGCGCATGGCGAACATCCAGCACCTCGCCACGCCGATCCGTGCTCAGCTCGCCCGGCCCATGGGCGTGGTCGACCTCGCCGGCCTGCTGCATCCCACTCCGGCGGTCGGAGGCGAGCCCTTCGCCGCCGCCCAGGGGCTCATCCCCGCCCTCGAGGGGCTCGACCGCGGGTGGTACGCCGGCCCGGTGGGCTGGACGGACGCGAGCGAGGACGGGGAGCTCTGCGTCGCCCTGCGCTGCGCGCTGCTGCGCGGCCCGGTCGCCCACTGCTACGCCGGGGTCGGCGTCGTGCGCGACTCCGAGCCGGCGGCCGAGCTCGCCGAGACCGAGGTCAAGCTCGCGGCGCTGCTGCCCGTGCTCGCCGGCTAGGAGAGCTCGCCGGCGACGGCCGCCCACACGCGCCGGTGTAGCGCGAGGTTCTCCTGGCGGATCGTCTTGATCTCGATGAGCGTCGTGCCTGCGGTCGCGAGCGCGCGGTCGAGCGCTGCGCCGAAGCCGGGCGGGTCCCGCGGATTCTCGTAGGCGCAGCCGTAGAGATCGGCGGCGCGGGAGAAGTCGAGTCCGTGCGGGGTGGCGACGTGCTCCTCGAAGGCGTCTCTCTGCGCGGCCACGGGAAGGAAGTGGAAGATGCCGCCGCCGTCGTTGTTGAGCAGGACGATGGTCAGGTCGAGCCCGAGACGGGTGTGGGCGAGCAGGCCGCCGAGGTCGTAGGCGAGGGCGACGTCGCCGATGAGCAGGAGGGTGGGGCGCCCGGGGTCGGCGGCCGCCGCGCCGAAGGCGGAGGAGACGGTCCCGTCGATCCCGTTGGCCCCGCGGTTGCCGAGCACGCGCGGGGGAGCGGGACGGGCGGGAAAGAAGGTCTCGAGTTCGCGCACCGGCATGGAGGAGGCGACGAAGAGCGTCGCCTCCTCGGGAAGGCGCGCCCCGAGCTCCGCGGCCACCCGCGGCTCGGAGAGCTCGGAGCCGAGCGTCGCGTCGATCGCCCGCGCCGCGGTGGAGTCGGCGGCGAGCCAGTCCTCGAGCCAGCGCTCTGCGCGGGCGGCCGGGAGCCGCTCGGCCGCGGCGCCCAGCGTCGCGGCGGGGTCGCCCGCGAGAACCTGGGAGACCGATGCGGAGGGGTCCTGCCAGGCGTGCTCGGGATCGAGCGCGATCTGCTCCGCGCCCCGCTGCTCGGCCAGCCAGGTGCGCAGCGGCTTGGAGGTCGGGAGGTCGCCGACGCGCAGGACCGCCTCGGGGGCGTGAGCGGCCGCCCACGCCGAATCGCGCAGGAGGGCGTCGTAGTGGGCGATGGCGGCGGGCGGAGTGCGCGCGCCGCTGAGTGGGTCGGCGAGCAGCGGCCAGCCGGCCCGTGCGGCGAACGCCGCGGCGGCCGCGCCGAGCGCCGGATCGCGCTCGTGGCGTCCCGCGACGACCACTCCGCGCCGCGAGCCGGCGAGCTCGAGGATGGGCTCGAGCGGCTCGGGGAGTCGTTCGGGGATTGTGCGGCGCACCCACGGCTCGCGCCGGGGCCGTCCGGTGCGATCGGCGGGAAGCTCCTCCTCGGTGACGAGCGGCTCGCGGAGCGGGAAGTTCAGGTGCACGGGGCCGGGGCGGTCGTCCTCGGCGGTCCATACCGCCCGGCAGGCGAGCTGGCGGATCCAGCGCAGGCGCTCCTCGCTTGCCTCATGGGTGCCGACCTCGAAGAACCACTTCGCCGCGCTCCCGTAGAGCTTGAGCTGGTCGATCGTCTGGCCCGCACCCACGTCGCGCAGCTCGGGGGGCCGGTCGGCGGTGAGCACGATCAAGGGCACGCGCGCCTCGTGGGCCTCGATCACCGCGGGAGCGAAGTTCGCCGCGGCGGTTCCCGAGGTGCAGGCGAGCGCGACGGGCCGCCCGCTCGCCTTGGCCAGCCCGAGCGCGAAGAACGCCGCGCAGCGCTCGTCGATGTGCGAGAAGGAGCGGATGCGCTGCTCGCGCACGAGCGCCAGCACGAGCGGCGCCGAGCGCGAGCCGGGGGAGGTGCACGCGTCGGTGATCCCGCAGCGCGCGAGCTCGTCGCAGAATGCGCGCAGGAGCACGTGGGTGTCGGTGGCGGTCATGATGGACGGGTGCCCGAGACGGTGGTCCTGCTGCACGGCTTCACGCAGACCGGGGCGAGCTGGGATCCGGTGATCGCCGCGCTCGGGGAACGCTATCGGGCGCTCGCGCCGGACGGGCGCGGGCACGGGAGGATGGGCGCGGCGCGGCCGGTGAGCTTCGAGGCGGTCGTGGGGGACGTGGCCGCGCTGGCTCCCGAGCGCTTCGTCCTCGCGGGCTACTCCATGGGCGGGCGGGTCGCGCTGCACTTCGCGCTGGCGCACCCCGACCGGGTGGCGCAGCTCGTGCTCGTGGGCGCCACCGCGGGGATCGAGGACGACAGCGAGCGGGCCGAGCGTCGCGCGGCGGACGAGCGGCTGGCGGCAGAGATCGAGCACGACGGCGTCGAGGCCTTTGCCCGCCGTTGGGCGCGCCAGCCGCTCTTTGCCGACCAGCCGGCCGCCGTGGCCGCCGGGGCCCACGCCGACCGGCTGCGCCAGAGCGCCGCCGGGCTCGCGGCCGCACTGAGGGGCATTGGCACGGGGGCGATGACGCCGCTCTGGGACCGCCTGGGCGAGCTCCCGATGCCCGTGCTCGCCCTCGCCGGCGAGCGCGACGCGAAGTTCCGCGCGCTGACCGAGCGGATCGCGGAGGGCGCGCCGTGCGGAGAGCACGCGGTGATCCCGGCAGCGGGCCACGCGGCCCACCTCGAGGCACCCGTGGAGGTGGCGCGCCGCCTATGAGGGCGCGGGGGATTTGGACTCAGGGCTACGCGTCGGCCGGAAGGAGGCGAAGCGCCGGGCCGCCATGGAGCGGTCGGATGCCGCGAAAGTGGCGTTCGTCGAAGGTGGCGATCGCACTCGTCTCGAGGCGAGCCGCGAGGGCGAGCAGGGATGCGTCGGCCAGGCCGACGCCGAGGTCGGCGTACCGTTCCGCGACCTCGACGCACGCCTGCTCGGCGCCGATCCACCAGTGCATCTCGTAGGCACCGGCGGCCAGATCGCGGTGAAACGCCGCCCGCGCCGTCGCACCGGCGCGAACGCCGACGAGGTGATCGATCTCGGCGAGGACGAGGGGGGTGGTCGCCAGGTCGTCCTCGATGCCCTCGTACCAACCGACCGCCTCGCCATGACGCCGGTCGCGGCGGTCGAGCAGCGCGTAGATGACCGACGTGTCGATGACGATCATGCGCGGCCGAAGCCGGTGTCTCGCAGGTGGCGGTCGACATCGTCGGCCACGTCACCGGGACCTTCTCCCACGCCGATCGCCGAGATGCGCACGCGCGGAACGTCGGCGACGGCTCGCTCCAGACTGCGCCGAATGACCTCGGCCTTGCTGACGCCACGCGCCTCGGCGAGGCGGGCCAGCGCCCGATCGAGCTCTGGTTCCAGGTAGAGGCTGGTCTTTTTCACCCTACGTAGGGTACCACCCGTTTAGGTCTTGCATCGACTGGACCTGGCCAGCAAGGTCATGCGAGCTCGTCGGCCAGCGGCTCCATCAACAGCCCGTCGCGCCAGCTCCCGTCGGCACTCCGCTCGTACTGGCGCATCACGCCGACGGGCCGGAAGACGAGCGCCTCGACGTCGCTCGCCTGCGCCGGCCGCAGCACCACTCGCTCCCCGCGGAGGACGGGATCGTCGGTCATTCCCCCCACCCGGCCCCCAAGCCGGGCTCCTGCGGCACGGCAATGGCGCCGTCAACGGCGTCCAAGCCATTGGGCATCCCCTCGAAGTGCCCGAGGGTCGCGAGGCCGCAGGGCGGCTCGGGCTTGAGCGCGGCCGCGACGTGCAGCGCCGCGGCGATCCCGACCGGACCGTCGAAGGAGGAGGCGAGATAGGGCTCGGCCCCGGTGGTCCGCACGAGCGCCGCGGCGGCGAGCGTGCCCGCGATCCCGCCGCAGCGGGCGAGCTTCAGGCAGACCGCGTCGGCGGCCCCCGAGGCGAGGGCGCCGGGCTCGGCCGCGGTCTCGTCCATGGCCACCCTGACCGGCACGCGCTCGCGCAGCGCCCGCAGGGCCTCCACGCCGTGCACCGGCTCCTCCACGAGCTCGAGGCCGGAGGGGGAGAGGTGGCGCAGCGCGGCCTCGGCCTCCTCGACCGACCACGCGCCGTTGGCGTCGAGCCGGATCGTCATCTGGGCTCCGCCGCCCGCCCGCACCGCGGCCACCCGTCCGGCGTCGTCCCCGATCCCCACCTTGACCTTCACGCAGCCAAAGCCGCCGGCCGCCGCCCACTCGGCCGCGGCGCTCGCTCCCGCTCGGTCCTCGGCCCCGATCGTCGCGTTGACCGTCACCGCCCACGCGGGGTCCGTGGTGAGCAGCTCGCACACCGGCCGGCCCTCCCGCTGCCCGGCGAGATCCCACAGCGCGAGGTCGATCGCGCTGAGCGCCTGGGGGAGGCGGGCACGCTCACGGCACGCGTCGAGCAGGGCCGCGCCGCTCCCGCGCACCCCGTCGCGTCCCTCGAGCAGCGGGCGGCAGCGCTCGAGCGCCGCCGCGCAGTCGGCCAGCGCCACACCGTCGTAGGGCTCGAGCGGCGCCGCCTCTCCGACCCCCTCGAGGCCGTCGTCGGTGCGCAGGCGCACGAGCAGCAGCTCGCGCTCGCGCAGCGTCCCGTAGGCGGTCACGAGCGGAGCGCGAAGGCCCAGCACGACTCGCTCGAGCGAGAGCTTCATCAGCTCAAGAGGACACCGATCGCGAGCAGCGCGCAGAAGACGAGCTGTAGTCGTCCCGTCCCGGCCAGCGCTTCGTTCAGCGCCGGGCCGTCGACCCGGTTGCGCACCGCTCGCACCACGGGGGCGGCGAGCGGCAGGGCAAGCCAGGGCAGCAGCAGCCAGGCGCTCAGCGATCCAAAGATCCACGCGAGCGGCGCGAGCAGAAAGGCGCCGTAGATCATCCCGGCGAAGACGGCCCGCATGCGCTCCCGGCCGAGGCGCACCGCGAGCGTGCGCTTGCCCGCGCGGCGGTCGGTCTCGAGATCGCGCACGTTGTTAACCACGAGGATCCCCGCCGCGATGAGCCCCACGGGCACCGCGAGCGCGAAGGCCTGCCACGGCAGGTGCTTGGCCTGCACGAAGTAGGAGCCGGCCACGGCGACGAGCCCGAAGAACAGGAAGACGAAGGGCTCCCCGAGACCCTCGTAGCCGTAGGGCCGCGGGCCCCCCGTGTAGAGCACTCCAGCCAGGATCGAGGCGGTGCCGACGAGCAGGAGCTCCCAACCCGCGACCGCCACGAGGTAGATCCCCGCCAGCACCGCCACGCCAAAGGAGAGCCACGTCGCCCGCAGCACCTGACGCGGGGGCACGAGGCCGCCGGCGGTCACCCGCACGGGACCGAGCCGGTCCTCGGTGTCCGCGCCGCGCCGTGCGTCGGAGTAGTCGTTGGAGAGGTTGGTCCCGACCTGGATGAAGAGCGCCCCGATGAGCGCGGCGAAGAAGGAGAAGAAGTGGAAGATTCCCTGCGTGCCCGCGAGCGCCGTGCCCACGAGCACCGGCGCGACCGCGGCAGGGAGGGTGCGCGGCCGCGCGGCCACGAGCCAGATGCGCGCGCCGCTCGGTTGCGACGCGGTCGCCGAGACGTCGCTCATCACGGGCGCCTGGGAAAGCGCGAGAAGTCGGGGGCGCGCTTCTCCCGGTAGGCGTCGCGGCCCTCTTTGGCCTCTTCGCTGCCGTAGAAGAGGAGGTTCGTGTCGTGCGCGAGCTGCTGGATCCCCGCCAGGCCATCCTCGGAGGCGTTGAAGCTGGCCTTGAGCAGGCGCAGCGCGAACGGCGAGCGCGCGAGCATCTCACGGCACCAGGCGACGGTCTCCTCCTCCAGGCGCTCGAGCGGGACCACCGCGTTGACGAGCCCCATCGCGAGCGCCTCGGGCGCGTCGTACTGGCGGCAGAGGAACCAGATCTCCTTGGCCTTCTTCTGTCCGACCTGGGCCGCGAGCACCGAGGCGCCAAAACCTCCGTCGAAGGAGCCCACCCTCGGCCCCGTCTGGCCGAAGCGGGCATTCTCCGCGGCGATCGTGAGGTCGCACACCACGTGCAGCACGTGGCCGCCGCCGACCGCGTAGCCGGCGACCATGGCGACCACCGGCTTGGGGAGGCGGCGGATCTGGACATGGAGGTCGGTGACGTGGAAGCGTCCGACGGCGCCGGTCTTGCCCGGCTCGGTCTCATACCCCGAGTCCCCGCGCACGCGCTGGTCGCCGCCCGAGCAGAAGGCCAGCGGCCCCTCGCCGGTGAGGACGATCACCCCGACCGAGGTGTCCTCGCGCGCGCGCTCGAAGGCGTCGGAGAGCTCGATCACCGTCTGGGGGCGAAAGGCGTTGCGCACCTCGGGACGGTCGATGGTGATCTTGGCGATCCCGTCGCCCGAGAGCTCGTAGCGGATGTCGGAGTAGTCGCCGGCGAGAATCCAATCGACAGGCATGCGCGCACACTAGCCTGACGCGGGTGTGGGTCGAGCGCGCCGCGAGGGTGAACCCCGAGCAAGCCGCGGTGGAGACTCCCGCCGGTCGGGTGAGCTACGCCGAGCTCGGCGAACGCGCCCAGGGCGCTCGCGCGGCGCTGGCCGAGCGGGGGGTCGAGCCGGGAGACCGCGTGGCGATCGCTTTGCCCCCCGGAGTCGACTTCGCGGTCTCCCTCCATGGCTGCTTCGTGCTCGGCGCGCGGGCGCAGCCGGTGGATCTGCGCTTGAGCCCCGAGGAGCGACGCGCCCGGACCCGCGGCGCGGCGCTCACCGTCGAGGCCCCGCTCCCGCCCGCGCCCGCGCCCGGAGGGCAGGGGCAGCCCGGGCCGGCGCTCGCGGGCGGCATCGCCACGGTCATGCACACCTCCGGCACCTCGGCGTCCCCCAAGCGCGTGGAGCTCACCTACGCCAACTGGGAGGCCGCCGCGGCGGGCTCCGCGCGGGCGATCGGCCTCGACCCGGGGGAGCGCTGGCTGTGCGCGCTGCCGCTCGCGCACGTGGGCGGCCTCTCGATCCTTATCCGTAGCGCGATCTACGGCACGACGGCCGTCGTGCACGAGCGCTTCGAAGTGCCCGACGTCCTCCGCGCGCTCCGCGAGGACGGCATCACCGTCGTCTCCCTCGTCCCGACCATGCTGGCCAGGCTGCTCGACTCGGGGCTCGAGCGCCCGCCGGCTCTGCGGTGCGCGCTGCTCGGCGGTGCGCCCGCCCCGCCGGCGCTCCTGGAGCGAGCGGCCGCCGCGGGCGTCCCCGTCGCGCAGACCTACGGGTTGACCGAGGCGTGCTCGCAGGTCACGACTTCGCCGCCCGGGGAGGCCGAGACGGCGGGAGCGCCGCTGCCCGGAGTGCGGCTCGAGATCGCCGCCGACGGCGAGGTCCTCGTCGCCGGCCCCACCGTGGCGCCCGGAGCGCTCGCTGCCGACGGCCGGCTGCACACCGGCGACCAAGGCCGCCTCGACGAGCGCGGCCGCCTCACCGTCACCGGTCGCAAGGCGGACACGATTGTCTCGGGCGGCGAGAACGTGGCGCCGGCCGAGGTGGAGGCGGCACTGCTCGGCCATCCGTGCGTGGCCGACGCCGGCGTCTACGGGCGCCGCGACCCGGACTGGGGCGAGGCGATCGTCGCCGTCGTGGTCGCGCGTGCGCCGGTGGATGAGGAGGCGCTGCGCGCCTACGTCCGCACGAGCCTCGCCTCCTACAAGGTGCCCAAGGCCATCCGGTTCGCGGAGGCGCTCCCGCGCACGGCGTCGGGCAAGCTGCTGCGTCGCGCGCTGGCAGACTGACGGCTATGGACCCTTCCGAGGAACGCGCCGGCCAGCGTGAGCGCTGGACGCAGGCGGCGGCCGGCTGGGCCAGCCGGCGCGAGGACTTCCAACGTTTCGCGATACCGGTCTCGCGCTGGCTGCTCGACGCGGCCCGGCTGCAGCCGGGCCACCGCGTGCTCGAGCTGGCGTGCGGCCCCGGCGACACCGGCCTGCTCGCGGCCGAGCTGGTGCAGCCCGGCGGCGAGGTGGTGCTCTCCGACGTCGCCGAGCCGATGCTCGAGGCGGCGCAGGCGCGCGCCCGCGAGCTGGGCGTTACCAACGCCTCCTTCAAGTTGATCGACGTGGAGTGGATCGACGAGCCGGCGGCAAGCTTCGACGCGATCCTGTGCCGGTGGGGCTTCATGTTCGCCACGGACCACGCGACGGCGTTTCGCGAAGCGCGCCGGGTGCTGCGACCGGGTGGTCGGGTCGCCTTCGCGGCGTGGGACCGGCTCGAGTTGAACCCATGGTCGGCCGAGCTGGGCGCCGAGCTGCTCGAGCAGGGACTCACCGCGCCGTCCGAGCCCGGTGCTCCCGGTCCCTTCGCCCTCGCCGCCCCCGGCCGGCTCCGCAACCTGCTCGACGGCGCCGGATTCGGCGAAGTGCAGCTCACCGCTCTGGACCTCGAGTGGGTCCACGAGAGCTTCGACGCCTACTGGCAGACCACCCGCGACCTCTCCCGGGCGCTTGCCGAGGCGCTCGAGCTGACCGACGAGCGCGGAGGAGCAGCCCTGCGTGACGCTATGAGCGGCCGCCTCGAGAAGTACGCGGCTGCCGAGGGCGCGATCCGGCTGCCCGCCCGGCCGCTGCTGGCGGTCGCCGAGGCCTGACGCGGTTGCCGACCACTCCTCGACTGCGTAGCTTGTCTCTCGTGCGCGCATCGAGTCGCCGTGCGGCTCTCTTCTGCTTCCTGTTCACGGTTGTGCTCGCCACGCCGGCGTCAGCGGCGACCGTGGAGACGGTCGCCCCGGATGCAAATTCACCCGCACGGGTGCTCAGCTACCGGGCCGCGCCGGGTGAGGTCAATTCGGTCGCGATCAACGTCACGGATCCCACGTCGCCCTCCGGCCCGGACTACTACGGCGGCCCGCCCATCTACGACGTGCGCGATCCGGGCGCAGCGATACAGGCCGGACCGGGTTGTCAGGTGGTCGACGGGGACCCCCACCACGCGTCGTGTCAGTCCCAAGAGGTAGCCGATCTCGCCATCGACCTCGGCGACGGCGACGATCAGCTGACGGTCACCCACGACCCGCCGCGGATGTACGGCCCGCGGCTCGTAGCCAGCGGTGGTGACGGGAACGACGTGCTCAGGGCCGATCCCCGCTCCGGAGCTCGGAACGAGCTCTACGGCGGGGCGGGTAATGACGTGCTGGTGGGAGGAACCTACACCGACGCGCTGTACGGCGGCGGCGGCAACGACCGGCTGGTGGGCGGCGGTTCCAGCGACCTTCTGTGCGGCGGCGAGGCGCAGGCCGGCCAAGACGAGTTCTGGGCCTACGGCCCAGCGCCGGCGTGCGGAACGAGCAATACCGGCGCGGACACGATCGACGGAGGTGACGGAAACGACCGCATACTGGCCGGCGACGGCCGTGACTTCATCCTCGCCGGCGCGGGAAACGACTGGGTGGACGCGGGAACCGGAGACGACACCGTCGACCTCGGCCCGGGCAACGACATGATCACCACGGGCAACGACAGCGACATCATCAACTCCCGTGACGGAGAGTTCGATTCAGTCGGCTGCGGTGGGGACTACCGGCTTCCGAGCCGTACGTCCTACATCCACCGTGACGCTCAAGACGAGCTGGGCCCGCCCGCAGCCTGTAACCAGATCGCCGATCCACCGGTCCCGCAGATCGACCTGACCGGTGCTACAGCTCCCCTCGGCGGCGATACCGTCTCGCTTCCGCTCGCGTGCCCGAGCGCCGCTCCAGAGGCCTGCGCCGGGTCCCTGACGCTCCTGGGAAGCCTCGCGCGAGGCGCGAACGCACGCCCAGTGTCCGCGGCCGTGCGTCGTCTGGGCTCCGCGCGCTACCGGGTGTCTCATGGCCACCGGCATCGATTGCACGTCCGGCTCTCGACCGCCGCCACACGCGCGTTGGCTGGGCGCTCTCGACTGCGGGTTCGTCTCGTTGCCGTCACGCGCGACCGGGCGGGCAACCGACGCGAGACGCGACGCACTCTGGTGGTCGTTCGCCGTCGCACGGCGCCTCGCTAGCCTCCCGCGCCATGTTCTACGACGACGACGCCGACCTCCGCCTGCTCGACGGCAAGACCGTCGCCATCATCGGCTTCGGCTCCCAGGGTCACGCCCACGCGCTGAACCTCAAGGACTCGGGCGTGGAGGTCGTGGTCGGGCTGCGCCCCGACTCGCAGTCGGTCGGCAAGGCCCGCGACGGCGGCCTCGAGGTCACCGACCCGGGCGAGGCGGCCAGCCGCGGCGACGTGGTGATGATGCTCGTCCCCGACGAGCGCCACCACGACATCTGGGAGTCCGAGGTGCGCGACGGCGTCGCGCCCGGAAACCTCCTCCTCTTCGGGCACGGCTTCTCGATCCACTACGGCGAGGTCGAGCCCCCGCCCGAGGTCGACGTCGCGCTCGTGGCGCCCAAGGGGCCGGGCCACCTCGTGCGTCGCCAGTTCCTCGAGGGCTCGGGGGTTCCCGGCCTCGTGGCCGTCGACGTCGACGCCACCGGCGACGCCCGCGAGCTCGCCCTCGCCTACGCCAAGGGGATCGGCTGCACGCGCGGCGGGGTGATCGAGACCACCTTCAAGGACGAGACCGAGACCGATCTCTTCGGGGAGCAGGCCGTGCTCTGCGGCGGCGCCTCCGAGCTCGTGCAGGCCGGCTTCGAGACCCTTGTCGAGGCGGGCTATGACCCGCAGATGGCCTACTTCGAGTGCCTCCACGAGCTCAAGTTGATCGTCGACCTCATGTACGAGAAGGGCCTCGCGGGCATGCGCTACTCGATCTCGAACACCGCGGAGTACGGCGACTACACCCGCGGCAAGCGCGTGGTCACCGACGAGACCCGGGCGGCGATGAAGAAGATCCTTCAGGAGATCCAGTCAGGCGACTTCGCGCGCGAGTGGATCGCCGAGAACCGCGCCGGGCAGGAGAACTTCAAGCGCATGCGGGAGGAGCAGGCCCGCACGCAGGTGGAGTCGACGGGCCAGGAGCTCCGCTCCCACATGGACTGGATCCAGACGGAGTTCTAGTCAAGCAGACCAAGGGCGGCTGCGGCGAGGATGGGCCAGGACAGGCCGAACATCCAGAGCCCGGCAGCAATTAGCCACACCGGACGACTGGAGCTTGGCGGCCGCAACCTGAAGAACCGACTCCTCGCCGGGCCTCGGACGGCTTCGCGAAGCGACAGCAGCCCGATGACCACGATGGCGGGAACGCTGAGCGCTCGCCACGGGCGATCACCGGTGATCTCTCCTGTCCCGAATCCGACCGACGCGATGCCGACGAGGTACAGAATTAAGCCGGTCCTACGATGCTCGCGGGCGGTGACCGGCCACGGAGGCGCAAGGGCTGCGACCCGTCCCATGACGGCGAGAGCGCCGTGCACGGCGAGCAGAAAGCCCGCGGGCACGAAGAGGTCACGAGCTGCGGGAAGGATCGGATGACTATGCCCCCGCCCCGGCAGCCCGAGGAGGGTTGCGGGCAGAAAGAAGGCCAGCTCGGCTCCTAACAGGAGATACCAGCCGACGCCGCGTTTCTTCCCCGACGAGTCGCTTCGCCTGTGATCCGCGGCTCCGCGCTGCTGCACGCCGCAAGTCAAGCACCCAATCGTTGCTGGTCAAGCGGAAGTCTTGCCGCTCTTGCGCCGCGGCGACCCGGTCGATAACAAGGCGACGTGCGCCTCCCCCGCCGCTTGATCGCCGCGCTCGCCGTCGCCTCCCTCGGGCTGCTCGCTTTCGCGGCCGGCACCGCCGGCGCGCGAGCTCCGCGCCCCTACGGGTTCGCGCCCTACGTCGACGTCTCCGGCGACCCGCCGCCCGAGCTCGGGGCGATCCGGTGATCTCAGCGACTCCGACGCCGACGAGCCCGATGCCGACGATGTAGAGGATCAAGCCCGCGTGACGGTGCTCGCGGACGGTCTTCTGCCATGGGAACGTGAGGGCCGCAACTCGCCCCATGACGGCGAGAGCCCCATCCACGGCGGTACGGAGAGCTCGCGCGCCACGGGAGGATCGGTGAATGACCGTGCCTGGAGAGCCCCAGCAAGGTCGCCGACGTAAGGAAGGCCAGCTCCGCCCAGAGGAGTACTCGCCATCCGAGGCCGCGCGATACCTCCGCCGGGCGGCTCTGGGGCTTCGCCACCGCTCGTGCTCCGCGGCCATCACCGCACGCTACCGCTCGCCCGGCGCTCCGCCCAAGCCTCGTCGGTTCCCGCCGCTCCGGCACCATCGGCGCCAGAGAAGCCTCGCAAACGTCGAGTGGCGAGTTGAGGACACATGCGGTAGGTAACTCGCCACTCGACCGCGGCGCCCCGGTCGCCTGACCGGCCAGACCGTCCGCCGCTACACTCCGGGCCCGCCGCGACTGGCGCCTCGAGGTGGATCACCACCGGGGAGTGGCGGACCGTCACACACGCCGCGCGCCTGGGCGACCTTCGACTCACGAGAGGACGTCCCATGCCGCCCAGCACCAACGCGACGCTCGAGATTCCCGCGGACCTGCGCCCGAGCGACGGCCGCTTCGGCTCGGGGCCGTCGAAGGTGCGCACCGAGCAGCTCAAGCGCCTGCTGGCCGCGCGCGCCCTCATGGGCACCTCTCATCGCCAGGAGCCCGTCAAGGCGGTCGTCCGCCTGATCCGCGAAGGCCTCCGCGACCTGTTCTCGCTGCCCGACGGATACGAGGTCGCGCTCGGCAACGGGGGCACGACGGCGTTCTGGGACGCCGCGGCCTTCGGCCTGGTCGAGCGCCGCGCGCTCCACCTGAGCTACGGGGAGTTCTCGCAGAAGTTCGCGTCGGTCACGAGTGGCGCGCCGTTTCTCGAGGACCCGGTCGTGGTGAGCGCCGAGCCCGGCGATGCGCCCGCCCCACGGGCGGACCCCTCCTGCGACGCGCTCGCGTGGGCGCACAACGAGACCTCGACGGGGGTCATGGTCCCCGTCGAGCGGCCCCCCGACTCCGGCGAGTCGCTGGTGCTAATCGACGCCACGTCCGGGGCGGCGGGTCTACCCGTCGACGTCGCGCACGCCGACGCCTACTACTTCGCGCCGCAGAAGGGCTTTGCCTCCGACGGCGGCCTGTGGCTCGCGCTCCTCAGCCCCGCCGCGATCGAGCGGATCGAGCGCATCGCCGCCTCGGGGCGCTGGATCCCGCCGTTCCTCTCCCTGGCCACCGCGCTCGAGAACTCTCGCAAGGAGCAGACCTACAACACCCCGGCGCTCGCAACGCTGCTCCTGCTCGCCGACCAGATCCGGTGGATGCTCCTTCAGGGCGGCCTCGACCGGTGCGTCACCCGCACGCGGACCTCCTCCGAGCACCTCTACGGCTGGGCCGAGGCCTCGCCGTTCGCCACCCCGTTCGTGGTCGATCCCGCCAAGCGCTCGCTCGTGGTCGGCACAGTCGACTTCGCCGAAGGGGTCGACGCCGCCGGGATCGCGAAGACCCTTCGCGCCAACGGCATCGTCGACGTGGAGCCCTACCGCAAGCTCGGTCGCAACCAGCTCCGGATCGGGATGTTCCCCGCGGTCGAGCCCGCCGACGTGCAGGCCCTGACGGCCTGCATCGACTGGGTCGTCGAGCGCTCATGACCCGCGTGCTCGTGGCCGAGAACGTCGGCGCCTCCGGGATTGAGCTGCTGCGCGAGCGCTTCGAGGTCGACACGGGGTTCGACTCGCCCGGCTTCGACCTTTGCGCCCGCATCGGCGACTACGAGGGCATCCTCATCCGCTCCGCGACCAAGATGACCGCCGAGGTGATCGAGCGCGCCGAGCGCCTCAAGGTCATCGGCCGGGCCGGCGTGGGCGTGGACAACGTCGACGTCAAGGCCGCCACCAAGCGCGGGATCATCGTCGCCAACGCCCCGCAGTCGAACGTCGTCACCGCCGCCGAGCACACGATGGCGCTGCTGCTCGCGCTCGCGCGCAACATCCCGCAGGCGCACGCCTCGCTCACCGGCGGCAAGTGGGAGCGCTCGAAGTTCTCGGGCGTCGAGCTCCTCGAGAAGACGCTCGGAATCCTCGGCTTCGGACGGGTCGGCCAGCTCGTCGCCCAGCGGGCGAAGGGCTTCGGGATGCGGGTCGTCGCGTTCGACCCGTTTGTCTCCGCCGAGCGCTACCGCGAGCTCGGCGTGGAGAAGGCCGACTCCTCCGAGGAGGTGTACGCCGAGGCGGACTTCATCACCGTCCACCTCCCCAACACTCCGGAGACCAAGGGTTGGCTCGACGCGGAGGCCTTCGCCAAGATGCGCGACGGCGTAAGGGTGCTGAACGTCGCCCGCGGCGGTCTCATCGTCGACGGCGACCTCCAGGCCGCGCTCGACTCGGGCAAGGTGGCGGGCGCGGCACTCGACGTCTTCCCGAGCGAGCCGATCACCGAGCACCCGCTCTTCGGATACCCCAACGTCGTGGTCACTCCCCATCTCGGCGCCTCCACCGCCGAGGCGACCGACCGCGCCGGCTTCCAGGCCGCCGAGCAGGTGCTCGCCGCCCTCACGGGGGGCGTGGTGTCCACCGCGGTGAACATCCCGTCGGTCGGCGCGGAGGACATGGAGCTCTTCGGACCCTTCCTCCCGCTGTGCGAGGCGCTCGGGCGCATCGGGATGGCGATCGCCGAGGGCTCGTCGGTCGACCGGGTGGAGACGGAGTACCTCGGCCGGATCGCCGAGCGGGATACGCGGCTGCTCTCGATCGCCGTGCTCAACGGTGTGCTCGAGGGACGCACGGAGGAGGACGTGAACTACGTCAACGCGCCGTCGCTCGCGGGCGAGCGCGGGATCGAGCTCGCGGAGACCAAGGAGACGGTCGCGCGTGACTTCACCGACCTCGTGCGGGTGACCGTCGTCGCCGGGGGCCGGCGCGTGCGGGTCGTGGGCACCACGCTCGGCCAGCGCAACCGCCCGCACCTCCTCGAGGCGTGGGACCAACGCTTCAACGTCCAGCTCGATCCCCACATCGCGCTGTTCCGCTACTCCGACGTCCCGGGCATGATCGGCCGCGTCGGGCAGGTCTTCGGCGCCCACGGGATCAACATCTCCTCGGCGGCGGTCGGCCGCCAGCCCGAGGGCGCCGACGGCAGCGGCGCGCTGGCCGCGATGGTGATCACCACCGATGTCGAGGTGCCGCGCGCGGTGGTCGACGAGATCGTCGCCTCCGACGGGTTCGTCGAGGGCCACGCGCTGTCGCTGTGAGGCTGCCCCCGCCGCTGCTAGCCTGAAACGAGCTGATGTCGTTCTCCGTCGCTCTTCGACTTCTCCTCCTCCCCCTCCGGGGGGAATAGCGCGTGGCGGCCGCGTAGCCGCAAACCAGCCCGAGGAGAAGCAGGAGCGAGACGAGAGAGAGACGACATGACGGATCCCGACCGAGTACTGATCTTCGACACGACGCTGCGCGACGGCGAGCAGTCGCCCGGTATCTCCCTGAACACCGCGGAGAAGCTCGAGATCGCCCACCAGCTCGCGCGCCTCGGCGTGGACGTGATCGAGGCGGGCTTTCCGATCACGTCTCCCGGCGACTTCGAGGCGGTCGAGGCCATCGCCCGCGAGGTCGAGGGAGCGGTGATCGCCGGGCTCGCCCGCACGCACGTCGGCGACATAGACGCCGCGTGGGGCGCGGTGAAGGACGCCGAGCGCCCGCGCATCCACACGTTCGTCTCGACCTCGGACATCCACATCGAGCACCAGCTCCAGTCCACGCGCGAGGACGTCAAGGGGCAGGCGCGCGCCGCCGTGGCCCACGCGCGGTCGCTGTGCGAGGACGTCGAGTTCTCGCCCATGGACGCCACCCGCGCCGAGCTCGAGTTCACCGCCGAGGTGGTTCAGATCGCCCTCGAGGAGGGCGCCACCACGATCAACATCCCCGACACCGTCGGGTACACGATGCCCCAGGAGTTCACGAGCTACCTGGAGCGGCTCTACGCGCTGGCCCCCGACCTGCGCGACGTCGTGCTCTCCGTGCACTGCCACGACGACCTGGGGCTCGCGGTGGCCAACTCCTTCGCCGGAGTGCTCGCCGGAGCGCGGCAGGTGGAGTGCGCGATCAACGGAATCGGCGAGCGGGCGGGCAATGCCTCGCTCGAGGAGATCGTGATGCTCCTGCACACCCGGCGGGAGTCGCTCGGCGGCCTGCGCACCGGCGCCCAGACGACGGAGATCTCGCGCACGAGCCGCCTCGTCTCGCGCCTTACGGGCTATCCCGTGCAGCCCAACAAGGCGGTGGTCGGGCGCAATGCCTTCGCCCACGAGTCGGGGATCCACCAGGACGGCGTGCTCAAGGAGCGCACGACCTACGAGATCATGGACGCGACTACGGTCGGTCTCGAAGCCAACGCGATCGTGCTCGGCAAGCACTCCGGCCGCCACGCCCTGCGCGACGCGCTCGCCGAGCTCGGCTTCGAGCTCGACGGCCAGGTGCTCAACACGGCGTTCAAGCGCTTCAAGGAAATCGCGGACAAGAAGAAGCTCATCACCGCGCTCGACCTCGAGGCGCTCGTCACCGACGAGCTGCGCGAGGAGCTGCCCGGCTACGGGTTGGCCTGGTTCGACGTGGAGGCCTCCTCGCGCCGTCCGCCACACGCGAGTGTGGGAGTCAGCACGCCCGAGGGAGGAGAGGTCACAGGCTCGTTCACCGGCGACGGCCCGGTCGACGCGATCTTCCGCGCGATCAACGCGGCGACGGGCCGCGACGCCAAGCTCCGCGAGTTTCGCGTGGACGCGGTCACCGGCGGCCGGGACGCGCTGGGGGAGACCTCCGTGGTCCTCGAGATCGCCGGCCAGACGGGGGCGGGGCAGGGCGTCTCCACCGACATCATCGAGGCGGCGGGGCGAGCCTACGTGCGGGCCCTCTCCAACGCCGTGCGGCGCGCCGAGCTCGCCTCGCGGCCGACGGAGCTCCTCAGGACCCCTTAGAAGCTGTTTCACAGAACGCGGAGGTAGCGCTGGCAGATGACGGCGCACCCGAGGTGCAGGAACGCCTCGTGGAGTTCGGGGCGGCGTTCCCAGCGGAGTCGGAGGCGGCGGAAGAAGTGCAG